>ERZ1645187.3308-NODE-3308-length-13636-cov-12.147633_pt1 | contig 13636 bp, 15 predicted proteins | sample MGYA00575352_ERZ1645187 | MGnify/ENA primary metagenome ERZ1645187 (study PRJEB40837, sample SAMN11349314) | freshwater sediment metagenome | isolation source: river sediment | host: Sediment | place: India: Wazaribad , New Delhi | collected 2017-02-21 ...
ACAAGCCCTTCCTCACCGGCGAGCGCACGCAGGAAGGCTTCTACCGCGTCAAGAATGGCCTCGAACAGGCGATCTCCCGTGGCGTGGCGTATGCGCCCTATGCCGACCTCGTCTGGTGCGAGACCGGCACGCCGGATCTCGGTTTCGCCCGCGAGTTCGCCCAAGCCGTGCTCAAGGCCTGCCCGGGCAAGCTGCTCTCCTACAACTGCTCGCCTTCCTTCAATTGGAAGAAGAACCTCGACGACAAGACCATCGCCAAGTTCCAGGACGAGCTTTCGGCCATGGGCTACAAGTACCAGTTCATCACGCTGGCGGGCATCCATTTGAACTGGTACAACACCTTCATGCTCGCACACGCCTACGCCCGCGGCGAGGGCATGAAGCACTACGTCAACATGGTGCAGGAACCGGAGTTCGCGGCGCGCGAACTGGGATATTCGTTTGTCTCGCATCAACAGGAAGTCGGCGCCGGCTATTTCGACGACGTCACGACGGTGATCCAGGGCGGTTCGTCCAGCGTCAAGGCGCTGACGGGCTCGACGGAGGAGGAGCAGTTCCACTGAAGTGGATCGGGCAGCAATCCCTCGACACAGGGGGAGTGGAGCCGGCGGCGCGACAGGCGCCGCCAGGAAAGGCCGCGCCGGGCAACCGGCGCGGCTTTTTTTGCGGCTACGCGCGGCGGGCGGAAAATCGTCGATATTTGAGAGGCATCCCCAGTTAATCCGCCGGTGGCTGGCCTGTTGGATATCTCCAACTGCTTATTCTTTGTTTCGGTTGATATTTCAAACCATCTATTGGGTGCCATTCGGCGAATCAATGGCCGCTGGCGATGCGCCTTGGCTTGCACTTACATCACGATCAGTTTCACTTAAGGTGAAATCACACACTTCAATCAAGAAAACGGCCTTGGGGCCTTGTTCCCGGGTTTGTCGTCCTGCAATAATCCATGTTCCTAACACAACCAATCATTTCGGCGGTGTATCGGGGCTGACTTTGGCGTGGGCCCAGCATCCCGCACGAAGGGAGGAGATCCATGTCGGAAGACTTGCGGCAGGCGCCTGAAGGTTCCCCCACCCCCAAGCCGGGCTGGCTGACTCGGCTGCTCAATCCGCCAAAGTGCTCCATGCTGAGAATGCTGACCGTGGGCACGATCATCGGCGTCACGATCTGGGGCGGCGTCAATATCGGCATGGAGTACACCAACCGCGCCGACTTCTGCATTTCCTGCCATGAAATGCGCATCCCCTTCGAGGAACTGAAGCAGACGATTCACTACAAGAACCGCAGTGGCGCCGCCGCCCAGTGCGCCGACTGCCACGTGGCCAGCAGCAAGACGCCGACCGATTACATGTTCAAGTCCTTCCAGAAACTGATGGCGGCGCGCGATGTGATCGGCAAGATCACGGGAGTGATCGATACCCCCGAGAAATTCGAGGCCCATCGCCTGACCATGGCCCAGCGCGTCTGGGATCGCATGAAGGAGCGCGATTCCAAGGAATGCCGCAACTGCCACGACTTCAAGTACATGGACACCGAGAAGCAGAAAGATCGTTCGGTGGTCAAGCATGAAGGCGCCGTCGAGGATGGCAAAACCTGCATCGAGTGCCACAAGGGCATCGCCCACAAGCCCATTCACAACGTCAAGGAAGGCGCCGCCGAGAAGAAGGAAGGCTGACAAGACAACCCATGATCCGTCCATGCGTTATTGAGTAATCGTTGTCCACTTTTATTACTAGGAGTTGATCGATGAAGAAGATTGCCCTGGCTGTGCTGGGTGGCTTGGTCGCTACCGTCACCCATGCGGGTCCTCCGGACTGGAGCAAGGTGGCCGAGCGCAAGATCAAGGTGTTTTATCCCGGCCAGTCGCCCATGGAGTGGGTGATGAACCAGACGGAACACTCCGCCGTGCCCGACATTGTCAACAAGAAGCGGCCCTGCGCGAAATGCCACGAGGGCGATGCCAACGAGATCGGCGACAAGATCGTTGCCGGCAAGCCGGTCGGACAATCGAAAGCCGTGCTGGAACCGAAGCCGATCGCCGGCAAGGCCGGCTGGATTCCGGTGGTATTCAAGGCCGCGCACGACGGCGAGAAGCTCTACCTGCGCCTCGAATGGACGCCGCCGCAGATCGCCGGGCCGCAGATGGACAAGAAAAACGAGGTCAAGGTCACCGTGCTGTTCGATGGGGGCGGCACCGTTCCCGGCGCCGAACTCAACGGCTGCTGGAATACCTGCCACACCGACCTGCGCAGCATGAAGGATGCCAAGGACGACAAGAAGACGAAGTACGTCAAGGGCGCCGACCTCGGCGGCGGCAAGTTCTACGACCTCATCCAGTACCGCAGCGGCAAGGGCGAAAAATCCGTCGACGGCTACGTGACCGATCAGCGCCACATGGATGGCGGCCAGGCCCTGGTCAAGGCCGAAGGCGTCAAGGAAGGCAACAAGTGGGTCGTCACCTTCGAGCGCAAGCTCGCGGGCGGCGGCAAGGGCGATCACGCCATCGCGCCGGACAATATCTACAACTTCGGTTTCGCCATCCATGAGAGCTTCGCCGAAGCGCGCTACCATTACGTTTCGCTCGGCTACCAGTTCGGCCTCGACAAGACGGTCGAAGGCGTGAAGAGTTACTACAACGTCATCAAGCAGTAAACAGCACGAACTACCGGGGGTTCCTGTCATCATGAGGAGGAGAGCACTATGAAGCAATGTTGGAATGCAGCCTTGGCCGCGGGTGCCTTGGCAATTTCGGTATCGGCCCAGGCCGCGCCACCGACACCGGAGATGATCTCCTTCGCCTGCGCCGGCTGTCATGGCACCAACGGCGGCAGCGCCGGCCTGACCATGCCCAGCCTGGCCAGCCAGTCGAAGACCGCCATCGTCGACGCGATGAAGAAGTTCAAGAGCGGCGAACGCCCCTCGACCGTCATGGGACGCCTGGCCAAGGGCTACGCCGATGCCGACTTCGAGGCCATGGGCAACTACTTCTCCGGACAGAAGTTCCACCCGACCGTGCAGGCGGTGGACAAGGCGAAGGTCGCGAGGGGCAGCGACTTGCAGGAAGCCAACTGCTCGCGCTGCCACCTCGACGACGGCAAGGACGGCAAGGATGACACGCCGGTCATGGCCAGCCAGTGGCTGCCGTACCTGAAGATGCAGATGGAGCTTTACGAGTCCGGCAAGCGCAAGATGCCCGAAAAGATGGCCGAGAAGGTCAAGCCGCTGTCCAAGGAGGACCTGGACGCCCTGCTGCATTTCTATGCCAGCGTTAACAAGTAAGGAGACGACGACATGACACTGGATAGAAGAAGTTTCATCAAGATCCTCGGCAGCGCCTCCGGCGTCGCCCTGGCCGGCTGCGCCGGCGCGCCATCGGTTTCGTCCGGCAGCGCCGGCGAGATCATGGCCAAGAGCGGCCGCCGCGTCGTCGTGATCGGCGGCGGCTATGGCGGCGCCATCGCCGCCAAGTACGTGCGCATGCTCGACAAGTCCATCGAAGTCGTGATGGTGGAGCGCAACAAGCAGTTCATCTCGTGCCCGTTCAGCAACTTCTATATCGCGGGCATCACCAACGACATGAACGCGCTCACCATCAACTACGACAAGCTGGCCGCCAACCACGGCGTCAAGATGGTCTATGCCGAAGTCACCGCCATCGATCCGGCGGCAAAGAAGGTCGTCACCAGCGCCGGCACGCTGAGCTACGACCGCCTGATCGTCTCGCCCGGCATCGATTTCCGCACCGAGGAAATCGAAGGCTACGACGCCAAGACGCCCGAGATATTCCCGCACGCCTGGAAGGCCGGCGCGCAATCGACGCTGCTGCGCAACCAGCTCCAGTCGATGAGGGACGGCGGCACGGTCATCATGAGCATGCCGCTGACGCCCTATCGCTGCCCGCCCGGCCCCTACGAGCGCTCTTGCCTGATCGCCGCCTACCTGAAGAAACACAAGCCGAAGTCGAAGCTGATCCTGCTCGACGCCAACCCGGACGTGGTTTCGAAGAAGCCGCTGTTCAGCAAGGCCTGGAATACTTATTACAAGGACATCTTCCAGTACATCGGCGCCAAGAAGGTGACGCAGGTGAATGTCGCCGGCAAGTCCGTCAGCATCGAGGGCGTCGAGGACTTCAAGGGCGACGTCATCAACCTGATTCCGCCGCAGCGCGCCGCCGACCTCGCCGTCAAGGCCGGCCTGGTCGGGGACGACAAGAAGTGGTGCCCGGTCGACGCGGTGAGCTTCCAATCCACCCGGCACCCGGGCATCCATGTCATCGGCGACGCGTCGGCCCTGCCCTCGGAAGGCTCGCCGATGCCGAAGTCCGGCTACTCGGCCAACTCCCAAGCCAAGGTCTGCGCGCAAAACGTCGTCAACCTGATGAACGGCAAGGAGCCGGTCGAGTTCTCCGGCATCAACGTCTGCTACAGCGCGCTGAACGAGCACGAGTCGGTGAGCGTCGCCAACGTGTATGCGGTGAAAGGCGGCAAGATCTACTCGGTGCCGAACTCCGGCGGCATTTCGCCGGCCGACTTCTCGCTGACCAAGGCCGAACACGCCTACGCGGAAAGCTGGCTGCGCAACATCCTGACCGAGATGTCGTCCTGACGATCACGGCGGTTGCGACAAGACGAACCCCGCTTCGGCGGGGTTTGTTTTTTCAGCCGTGTCCGGTGCTGCCGAAGCCGCCCTCGCCGCGATGGCTGGCGTCGAAGTCGGCGACGACGTTCAGCGCGACTTGCACCACCGGCACCACGACCAGTTGCGCCAGCCGGTCGAGCGGATTGAGCGTGAACGGCTGGCTACCGCGATTCCAGGTGGAGATGAAAATCTCGCCCTGATAATCCGAATCGATCAGACCGACGAGATTGCCGAGCACGATGCCGTGCTTGTGCCCCAGTCCCGATCGCGGCAGGATCATCGCCGCCAGCCCCGGATCGGCGAGGTGGATGGCCATGCCGGTCGGCACCAGATGCGTTTCTCCGGGTTGTATGGTCAAGGGCGCCGCGATGCAGGCGCGCAGGTCGAGGCCCGCCGAGCCGGGCGTGGCGTAGGCCGGCAAGGCATCCCGCAGCCTGGGATCGAGTATCTTGACGTCGAGCGTGTTCACTTCAGCAGACCCGCGATGTGCGCGACGATGCCGCGCGCCACGGTCAGCTTGTCGCCCGCGGGCAGCGGGTGCGCGCCCGCCGCGTCGAACAGCGTAACCTGATTGCTGTCGCCGCCCAGCCCGTCCTGCACCAGGTTGCCCACCACCAGCGGCAGTTTCTTGGCGCGGCGCTTGCCTTCGGCGTATTCGGCCAAATTGCGGCTCTCCGCCGCGAAGCCGACGCAGAACGGCGCATCCGGCCGCGCCGCCACTTCAGCCAGGATGTCCGGGTTGGCGACGAGTTCCAGCGTCAGCGTCCGCTCGCCCTTCTTGATCTTGTGCTCGGCCGAGTTGGCCGGCCGATAATCCGCCACGGCGGCAACGCCGATGAATACATCCTGTCCGGGCAGCGCCGCCAGCACGGCATCGCGCATCTCCAGCGCGCTCCTGACGTCGATGCGGGTGGCGTGTCGCCACGACTGACTTTCGCAGACCGGGCCGGCGACGATCGTCACCGCCGCGCCCGCCTCGGCGCAGGCGCGCGCCAGCGCGAAACCCATCTTGCCGGAACTGGAGTTGGTCAGGCCGCGCACCGGATCGAGCGCCTCGAAGGTCGGGCCGGCGGTGAGCAACACCTTCCTGCCCGCGAGCGGCTTGGGTTGCAGGAAGGCGAGCAGTTCGTCGAACAGATCCTGCGCCTCCAGCATCCGGCCCTCGCCCACTTCGCCGCAGGCCTGCTCGCCCGCCGCCGGGCCGAGCATGGTCACGCCATCCGCCGCCAGTTGCTCGACATTCCGTCGCGTCGCCGGGTTTTCCCACATCTGCCGGTTCATCGCCGGGGCCGCCAGCAGCGGGCAATCCTTGGCGAGGCAAAGCGTGGTCAGCAGATCGTCGGCCATGCCGTGCGCGAGCCGCGCCAGGAAATCGGCCGTGGCCGGCGCCACCAGAACGGCATCCGCGCCGCGTGTGAGATCGATATGGGCCATGGCGCGCTGCTGGTCGTCCCAAAGACCGGTCCAGACGGGCCGGCCCGACAGCGCCTGGAAGGTCACGGGGCCGACGAAACGGGTCGCGGCGTCCGTCATCACCACGTCGACCGCCGCGCCGGCCTTGACCAGCAGGCGCGTCAACTCGGCCGCCTTGTAGGCCGCGATGCCGCCGGTGATGCCCAGCACGATGCGCTTCCCAGCCAATCCGTTCATGACAGGTAGAATCCCTTGAAAGTATTCGGAAATTCTACCTTCTAATGGCGATCACCGACTGGCCCGAAAACGAACGCCCGCGCGAGCGCCTGCTGGCGCACGGTCCGCAGGCGCTGTCCGACGCCGAACTGCTGGCGATCTTCCTGCGTGTCGGTGTCAAGGGCAAGAGCGCGGTGGACCTCGCCCGCGATCTTCTGACGCACTTTGGCGGCAGCCTCGCCAAATTGGCCGAGGCCCCGGCCGCCGAATTGGCCAAGGTGCACGGGTTCGGACCGGCCAAGGCCAGCCAGCTCGCCGCCACAATGGAACTGGCCCGCCGGGCGCTGGCCGAGGAGATGAAAGGCCAGGATTTGCTGTCGTCGCCGAACGCCGCCCGCGACTGGCTGAAGCTCAAGCTCGGCGGCCTGGCCCACGAGGTCTTCGGCGCCCTCTGGCTGGACGCCCAGAACCGGCTGATCGGCTGGGACGAACTGTTTCGCGGCACCCTGATGCAAACCAGCGTCTATCCGCGCGAAGTCGTGAAGCAAGCGCTCGCCCGCAACGCCGCCGCCGTGATCCTCGCCCACAACCACCCTTCCGGGCTGGCGGAACCCTCGGCCGCCGACGAGGCCCTGACCCGCGGCCTGCGCGAGGCGCTGGCCCTGGTCGACGTGCGCGTGCTCGACCACTTCATCGTTGCCGGCCGGGCGACCCCGCTCTCTTTCGCCGAGCGCGGCTTGCTCTGAAAAAGAGGCTTGAAACATCGGTTCTTTTCCGGGTATACTGCGCGGCTTTACCGAATTCGACTGGAGCAAGACCATGTCCCGCGTCTGCCAAGTGACGGGCAAGGCCCCGATGGTCGGGAACAACGTTTCCCACGCCAACAACAAGACCAAGCGCCGTTACCTGCCCAACCTGCAAAACCGCCGCTTCTGGGTGGAAAGCGAAAACCGCTGGGTGCGCCTGCGCGTATCCAATGCCGGCCTGCGCACCATCGACAAGAAGGGCATCGACGTCGTCCTCGCCGAGCTGCGCGAGCGCGGCGAAATTTAATCAGCGCCTCCCGGGAGAACGATCATGGCCAAAGGCGGTCGCGAAAAGATCAAGCTGGAATCCACGGCCGGCACCGGCCATTTCTACACCACCAACAAGAACAAGAAGACCACGCCGGAAAAGCTGGAATTCATGAAGTACGACCCGAAGGCGCGCAAGCACGTGATGTACAAGGAAGTGAAGCTCAAGTAATCGCGCCGCGCACCGCGAGAAAGCCCGCCACGCGCGGGCTTTCTTATTTGTTGAGCACGCGCACTTCCCGCTGCGGGAAGGGAATTTCGATCCCGGCATCCTGGAGGCCGCGCCAGATGGCGAGATTGATGTCCGAGCGCAACTGCTGTGTGCCCGCGGTCGGATCCTCGACCCAGAAAACCACTTCGAGATTGATCCCCGAGTCGGCGAAGGCCATGACGAAGGCCTGCGGCGGCGGATCGGCAAGCACGAGCGGCTGCGAGCTGGCGGCCCCGGCCAGGATCGCCATCGCCTGCTCAAGATCGGCGCCGTAAGCCACCTGCACCGGCAGCATCATCCGCATGCGGCTGTCGGTGTAGGACTGGTTGAGCACCACCGAGCCGACCAGCACCTCGTTGGGCACGATGGCCTCGATGCCGGCCCCTTTCAGCACCGTGTAGCGCGTGGTGATGCGGCTCACCAGGCCGCGATCCTGGCCCACCGAGATCAAGTCGCCGATGCGGATCGAGCGGTCGAGCAGGATGATGAAGCCCGACACGTAATTCGCGGCGATCTTCTGCAAGCCGAAACCGAGGCCGACGCCCAGCGCGCCGCCGAACACCGACAGCGTGGTCAGGTCGATGCCCACCAGCGGCAGGCCGATCAGCACGGCCAGCAGGATCAGTCCCGCCCGCGCCAGGCGGGAAAACACCGTGCGCAGATTGGAGTCGAGGCCGGGCACCGCCAACAGGCGCGCCTCGATGGCGCCGCCGATCCACAGCGCCACCAGCAGCATGCCCAGCACCGTGGCGATGCCCTGGAAGATCAGCCACAGATTCAACGGCTGCTTGCCGACCGTGAACTGGACGCTTTCGAGGAAGACGATCAGGTCCGGCAGCAATCCCGCGATGTAGAGCGCCACCACGCTCCAGACGAGAAAGGCGAAGCCGCGCTCGAAGCTGGCCAGCCACTGGCCGCTGAAGCTCTGGCGCAAGGCGAAGAAGACCATGCGGATGACGGCCAGCGAAGCCAGCAATGGCACCGCCAGCGAGAGCAGGTTGACGTTATGCCAATGCGCCAGGACGGGCCGGGCGAGCAGGACCAGGACCAGCGCGGTAAGCGGAAAGGCCAGGCGCTTCAGCCCGCGCTGGCCGATTTGCCAGGCGATGGCGCCATCGACCATCTGGCGGTTGCGGAACAGATGGCCGGCCAGCCCGCCCAGCGCCAGGCAGCAGGCGAGCACGCCCACCTGCCAGAGCACGCCGGTCTGCTGCATGTCGCCCCACAGGTCGAGCAGCAAGCGACCGAACTGGCTGTTTGAGTTCATGAGGGAAACTTCTCCGAATACGGCACGGCCTCGTCGCGGTGGCGCCGCCAGTTGTCGAGATAGCGACGCGCCAGCGGCTCGTTGCCGCGCATGATCACCATGTTTTCGGCATTGCGCGCCTGCGCCGAATACGTGAAATTGTAGCTGCCGGTCACCACCACCGGTGCACCGCCTTCGGCGTCGATCAGCATGATCTTGTTGTGGGCGCTGGCATGGCGCACTTCGAACCAGACCGGGATGCCGGCATCGTGAAGACGGTGCACCAGGCTGCGCCCGTTGCGCCGGACCTGTTCCAGGTCGACCAGCATCGCCACCCGCACCCCGCGCCGATGCGCGTCTTCGAGCGCGCGAGCGATGTTGCGGCTGGTGAACACGAAAGCCTGGACATATATCGTGCGCCGCGCCTTGGCCATGACGGCGAGCAAGGCGCCCTCGGCGTCGTCCCAGGGAGTAAACAGGACCTCCACCGTGCCGCGGGCCGGCAGCGGCGCCGCCGTCGCGGCCAGGCTGCACAGCGCCAGCAGCAGGACGGCGAAGCGCCTCACTTGCACCTTTCCAGCACCGCGGCGTAGAAGCCGTCCGTTCCGTGCAGGTGCGGCAACAGGCGCAGGTCGGTACCGGTATCGAGCGCGATGCCCTGCTGCGCCAGCAATTCGGCCACCGGAACGCGCGTGAAGTCGGCATGCGCGGCGGCGAAGGCGTCGACGATCGCCTCGTTTTCCTCCGGCAGGATGGCGCATGTGGCATAGACCAGGCGCCCGCCCGGCTTCACCAGCCGCGCCGCGGCGGCCAGGATGTCGGCCTGCTTGCGCGTCAGTTCCTCCACCGAGGCCGGCGTCTGCCGCCACTTGAGATCGGGATTGCGCCGCAGCGTACCGAGCCCCGAGCAGGGCGCGTCGACCAGCACGCGGTCGATCTTGCCGGCGAGCCGCTTGACGCGAATGTCGTTCTCGCCCGCGATGCAGACCGGATGCACGTTCGACAGGCCCGAACGCGCGATGCGCGGTTTCATCTTCGCCAGCCGCTTCTCCGATACATCGAAGGCATAGAGCCGGCCGGTGGAACGCATCATCGCGCCGAGCAGCAAGGTCTTGCCGCCGGCCCCGGCGCAGAAATCCACCACCATCTCGCCGCGCTTGGGCGCCAGCAGGTGGCCGAGCAACTGGCTGCCCTCGTCCTGCACCTCGATCCCGCCGTCGAGGAACAAGGGATGCCGCGACAGCGCGGGGCGGCCCTTGGCGCGGATGCCCAGCGGCGCGAACGGACAGGGCTCGACCTCGATGCCGTCGGCCACGAGCTTCGCCAGCGCCTCGTCGCGGCTGACTTTCATGGGATTGACGCGCAGGTCGAGCGGCGCCGGCTGGTTGAGGCCGCGCGCCAAGGCCAGCAGTTCGGCTTCGCTCATGCGGGTCAGCAGCCGTTCGGCCAGCCAGTCGGGCAGGTCGGCCTGCTCGGCGAGACTCAGCACGGGTTCCGCCTGCGCCTTGATCCCGGCCAGCCAGTCCATCTCGCGGGCCGTCACCGCCTCGGCCAGCTGACGCTGGCTGACCCCCTGCAAGCGCACCAGCGCCGCCAGCACGAGCCGTCTCGGCGTGCCGCCATCACTGACTATCCGCTCCAGCAGCCGCTTGCGCCGCAGCACGGCATAGGCCGTCTCGGCGATGAAGGCCCGTTCGCGCCCTCCCGTCCGGTCGACCCGGAAATGGTTGGACAACACGCCGTCGGCCGGCTGCTTGAACTTCAGCATGTCGGTGACCACGGCGACCGCCGCGTCCACCAGATCATCGGTGATGCGCATCACGGCGCCCTTTCCTGTGACAAACCCATGTCGATCCTTTCGGCCACCTGTTCGAACACATCGCCCTTGCGATCGACATGGCGGATCTTCACCGGCAGGCGCGAATCCTCCAGGCTCAGCCAGACCTCCGTCGAATCGCGGCCCTCGGGCCGGCTGGCGCGCAGGTGCAGCGTCCGCCGCGCGCCGATCGGCGTGTCGATGATTTTCTCGCCGATCACCTCGAACTCGTATCGTTCCAGCTTCCGGCCGGTCGTCACCGGCAGGGAAATGACCGGCAGATCGGTCGGCACCATCAAGGCCAGCTGGAAGAATACCGACAGCATGTCCTGTGTCTCTCCCTGCAACTCGAACTCGCGCCCGTCGGCCAGGGCCAGCCGCGATTCCTCCCAGTTGAAGCGCACCGAATCGATCTTGCCCTTGCCGCGCTCGGCGCGGTATTGACGCGGCCGCAGACGGCCCTTGACGATCTCGCCTTCCGACGAATTGACGACGCTGGCGGGCTTGAACAGATTGGCGAGCCCGGTCGTCGCCGCCGTGCTGCGCATGGCGTAGCGCGCGCCGTCCTGGTGGAATTCCTGGAGCATCTTGCCGAGCACGAAGCCGTTCTCGCCCATGGTCACCTTGTAGCGGATGCGCACGGCCGTCGGCAGATCGACCATCGGCAAGGACTCACCGGCCGGCTCGGCCGCCGACGGCACGGTTTCCGCCACCGATGGCGCGGCGGCGGCATCCTCGGCTGGCGCGGGGGGTTCCGGCGGAGCTTCGGCGGGCGGCTCCGGCGGCGGTTCCGGTTCCGGCGGCGGAATCGTTACCGGCAGTTCGGCGGCGGCCATGTCGATGGCGGGCGCCGGCACCGGCCTGAGCCGGGGCTTGAACGCGCGCGCGGGCCTGACGGGCGCCACCGCCGGGCGTGGCGTGGCGACGACCGCCGGCTCGGCCAGATGCGCGGTCAGCGGTGGCGCCGGCCCGCCATCGTCGAGCACGAACCGGGGTCCGAGGGGCCACAGCAGCACGGCCAGGTGCAGGATCGCCGACGCGCCGAGCGCCACCCCGAACCGATGGCGAAGGTTCATCCGGCCGGCACGATCAGGGTCCCGCCGCCCGCCGGCTCGTCCGCCAGGATGACCCGCCTCCGGTCGAGGCGCAGACGGCCTTCGAGAAACCAGCGCACGGCGCGCGGGTAGATCGCGTGTTCCTGCGCCAGCACCCGCGCCGCCAGCGTGTCGGCGTCGTCGCCCGGCAGCACGGGCACCGCCGCCTGGATGACGATGGGGCCGGAATCCAGCGCCGGCGTGACGAAATGGACCGTCGCGCCATGAATGCGCACGCCGGCGGCGAGCGCCGCCGCATGGGTGTGCAGGCCGGGAAACGAGGGCAGCAGCGAGGGGTGGATGTTCATCAGCCGCCCCTCGTAGCGCCGCACGAAATCCTCGCCCAGCACGCGCATGAAGCCGGCAAGCACGACCAGGTCCGGCGCGTAACGGTCGATTTCGGCGGCCAACGCGCCGTCGAAGGCGTCGCGGCCCGGATACGCCTTGTGGTCGACCACGGCCGTCGGCACGCCGTGCGCGGCGGCCCAGGCGAGGCCGGCGGCATCGGGCCGGTTGCTGAGGACGGCCACGCAGCGGCCGGACACGTTGGCGTTGATGATGGCCTCCATGTTGCTGCCGCGGCCGGAGATCAGGATGAGGTAGCTTTTCATTTCAGACCCGGAACAGGAAGGAAAACGGCCGTGGCCATGCTCTGGATGACCTTGACGACGGTGCGATTGGCCTTGTCGGCAACCAGGCGCGACAGCAGGTCGAGATTGCCGATCAGCTTGCCGAACTCGCGCTCGAAGCTCAGGTTGTGCCCCGCCTGCATTTCATTGGACAGCAGGAGCAGGTTGCCGGCGGCATCGCGGGCGTTGGTCAGCTTCCAGACGGCGATCTCGAGATTGCGTGCGCAGTTGTGAAGGGCTTGCGGGTCGAGATCGTCGAGCACGGAGAATTCCGATTTCTCGTTGAACGCCGCGTGCAGCATGCCGCCCATGCCGCCGACGAACGCCATGACCCGGTCGCCCCGGTAGTCGGCGTGCAGCGCCGCCAGGATGGCGTCCACGCCGCGCTTGCCGGCCAGGGGCGGCAGCCGCCAGGCCAGTTGCGGATCGAACAGTTGCGCCATCGCCGCTTCCATGCCCGGCTGGCCGCCGCGGCGCCACTCGGCGGGATTGCGCCGGTAGAGCTTTTCCGCCAGCAGCCTGAGGCTGGCGAAGGCCTCGCGCCGGTGCACCTCGGCCACGCGATCGATGTCGGTCTTGACCAGCTGGCCGGGCGCCAGGCGGCCATCGTGGGCGCAGGCGCCCAGCAGCAGGATCAGGCCGAGCAGCAGCCCGCGCATGGTCAGTCGCGGCGCGCCAGGCGCTGCCGCAACCCGCCGATGACGATGGGCAGCACCGAGATGGCGACGATGGCCAGAATCACCAGCATCAGGTTGTTCTTCACCACCGGCAGGTTGCCGAACCAGTAGCCGGCCAGCGTCAGCGAGAACACCCAGATGATGCCGCCCAGGAAATCGAAGACGAAGTAGCGCGGGTAAGTCATGCGCGCGACGCCGGCGACGAAGGGCGCGAAAGTACGCACCAGCGGAATGAAGCGGGCGATGGTCATGGTCGCCGGCCCGTACTTCTCGTAGAAGGCATGCGCCCGGTCGTAAGCGCCGCGGTTGAAGAAGCGCGGCGCGCCTTCGCCCCAGTGCAGGACCTTCCCGCCGAACCAGCGGCCGATCCAGTAATTGACGTTGTCGCCCAGCACCGCGGCGGTCAGCAGCACCGCGATCAGCACCGTGATGTCCATCCCTCCCGTCGCGGCCAGCGCGCCGGCCACGAACAGCAGCGAATCGCCGGGCAGGAAGGGCGTCACCACCAGGCCGGTCTCGCAGAAGATGATGGCGAACAGAATGGCGTAGATCCAGACGCCATACTGGGCGACCAGCGCCGCCAGGTGCTTGTCCAGATGCAGGACGATGTCGACGAGTTGGCC
>ERZ1645187.3309-NODE-3309-length-13636-cov-6.542081_pt1 | contig 13636 bp, 16 predicted proteins | sample MGYA00575352_ERZ1645187 | MGnify/ENA primary metagenome ERZ1645187 (study PRJEB40837, sample SAMN11349314) | freshwater sediment metagenome | isolation source: river sediment | host: Sediment | place: India: Wazaribad , New Delhi | collected 2017-02-21 ...
GGGCCGCTGCACTGTCAATAAAAATTGACTAATGCAACAGCCCCTTTTTTCATGCTGACTGATCATCAGCTTTATGTCATTCTGTAGTGTCATGAATATCCTGACAACAGATGGATTCTCCTCCCGGCCCCTGCGAAGTCCGGCGGCAGCATCAGATCGCGATAATCGACTCCTGATGCTTCCTCAGCCACATATAGTAGATCGTACAGACGACGATCTGCAGTACCGTCGCCAGCGGGATCGCCAGACCGATACGGAACAGCGAAACAGGCTGAATGTGCGAAAAGACATAGGTGAACGGAATCCTGATCAGGAATGCGCCCGCCAGACCCTGGATCATAACGAGACGAGTCTTCCCGATTCCGTTGAAATACCCGACATAGCAGAACAGGAACGAGACGAACAGTGAGTCTATCGAGTAGGCCTTCAGATATTCCCAGGCCGCCGCAATGACGTCAGGATCCTTCGCGAACAGCCCCGCCAGCAGATCGCCCTTAAAGAACGTAAAGATGCAGATTACCGCTCCGAATGCCAGAGAGGTCATCATCGCGTAAAACATCGCCTGTCTGGCACGTTTTTCCTCACCTGCGCCGACATTCTGTGCGACAAAGGCCGACAGACTCTGCATATAGGCGCTGGGTACGAGCAGAATAAAGGTGCACAGCTTTTCCGCAACTCCGACGCCCGCAGATGCGACGACGCCCAGCGTATTCACGATCGCGTTGATAAAGATGAACGACAGGCTTACGAGGCCGTCCTGGAGCGCGATCGGAAAGCCGAGGCTCGTGACACGACCGATAATCTGTTTATTCCAGCGGATATCCTCTCTGCGGACCTTGAAGCCCAGCGAGTTGTTTTTACGGATGATGATCAGCGAAACCAGCACGCTGATCGCCTGAGCCGCGACGGTCGCAATGGCGGCGCCCGCCGCATTCATGCCGAGACCGCCAACGAGCCAGAGGTCGCCGACGATATTGACACAGCAGGCGATCGCCACCGTGATGAGCGGTGTTTTCGAATCGCCGAGTCCCCTGAAGATGCTGCCGAATACGTTATAGGCAGTGATAAAGATCGCGCCGGCAGAACAGATCCGGACATAGGTGACGGCTTTGTCCACCGCTTCCGGCGGTGTGTTGATCGCAGATGCGATCTGAGGGGCGAATACGATAAACAGAATCGTGATGACGAGAGTCATCGCGGCAAACAGGCAGACCGATGCGCCGATCACACCGCCCGCTTCCTTCTTACGTCCTTCTCCGATACGCTGGCCGATCAGAATGGTCGCGCCCATCGACATCCCTGTGATAACCGATGTGACAAACTGCATGATCTGGCTGCCGTTGGATACGGCGGAGACATCCGCGGCGCCGCCGAACTGACCGACTACGAGAAGGTCCACCGCGCCGTACATCGCCTGCAGAATGAGTGCAAGCAGGACCGGAAGCGCAAATTTTATGAGCGGCTTCAGGATCGGTCCTTTAGTAAAACTGTTATTCATTTCCATCGTCGTCTATTATTCCTTTCCGAATTACGGAGAAACAGATTTGGCTGTACATGACAAAAAACCGGACAAGACTGCATGTTCCCATGCCATCTTATCCGGTATCGTACAAAGCTATTCCTCCGATGAACCATATCATCTTAACAGCTGTATTCTTAAATGTCAATTACAATATTCGAACGCCCCGTTTATTCCTTGCGCAGGATACGCCAGAGGAAAATCCCGGCAAGACCTCCGAGGAGTATAAGCAGAAAGATAATCGCCGAAGCGGGGCTGTAGATGCCGATACCGAATAAAAAACCGTCGTTCTGTCCTGCTTCCGGTTCGGTGTCTGTCGTGTCTGTTGTCGATGAGGTTCCTTCGGTGGCCGCAAAAACAGTTTGAACCGACATGGTCCCGTTAGCGTTCAGGACAACCATTGAAGCCGCCTCACCGTTCACTGTCGCTGTCGTATGTTCATCGAATCTGTAGCCGGGTTCGGTACGAAGCACGACCACAGCCGTATATACCGTCCCCGGCTGATAAATACTGTCCGACGGCTCCCAGCTGAGCACTGCCGTTCCGTCTGTGATTCCCGTACCGGAAACATTCGCAGAGCTGTCCGCGGCACATCCTGCCACAGGCGTGTCGATATCTGTAATTTTAACAGTACTGATGATACGGAACGGATCTCCGGAAGCCTTCACATTGAGTTCTGCTCCCGGATAAATCAGAATAAAGAGCATAATGATCAGTCCGCAGACGCAGATTCGTATTCGATTTTTAACTGAGCAGTCATGTCGTTTTCTCACTCGCGTTACGGTCTCTTCCTGATTTAAAATTTAAGTTAATTTTACCTATGTTTAATTTTAGCCTATTTTTAAACGGAACGAAACCAATTTTAATGATCTTTAAGTTAATTCTTAAGAACCCGTATCATTACTGCTGAGCCTTATCGGATATTGCTTTTAAATCCCTTCAATTTGGATAAACGACTGTCAGATTTTAAAATGTCTGAGAGCATTGACAAAACCTCCCTGCGCCGGTTTATCCGTCACAAAGTCTGCCGCCTGTCTGACTTTCTCCGGTGATTCGGGCATGGCCGCGCTGAAACCTGAATATTCGATCATCCTGAGGTCATGTTCGCCGTCTCCGAGATAGAGCAGCGCCGTTCTCGGTATGCTGTCGTTTTTCAGCAGAGCCCGTGCGCCGTCAATCTTCCCGTTGTAGTCCGGATCCACGCTGAGAACTCCCTCCGTCAGACGTTCGATATTCGTACAGTCAAACAAGGCCTTGAAGCTTTCGTCCCGCTCGGAACCTGCGTATACGGCGAGACTGTAAACATCGAGTCCGTCAATCTCATCGAACGATGCGATACGGGGATCCATCTGCCCTTCTTCAAGTGACGGCTCCACTCCGAGCTGCTCGACGCTGCCGTCCCTGTTGTTCAGAAAGATCTGATCCGCGCAGACGAAACAGACCGGAAAATAATCCGTTCGTATCATTTCAAGAAGTCCCGAGATCTGATCCGGCCGGATCGGCTGGTTCCAGATCACTTCCCCGTTTTCGTCGAGCGCGAGCCGTCCGTTAATCAGAACCATACCGTCCCATCCGATACTCCTGATACCGGAATCAATTTCCGCGCGGTTGCGGCCGGTGCAGATATAGGTTTTGATTCCCTTTTTTCTGAGCTTTTTAAGTGCAGTAACAGCCTCGTCCGGAATTGCCGCGCTTTCAATATCGACGAGAGTTCCGTCAATATCCGTCATGACGGCCCGTATCCTGTCGTGATTCTTCCTGAAAAGTTTCATTTGCGCCTCCAGTATCTATTCAGTATATCCGAAGAAAAGGAAATTCATATGAAATACCAATAGTCCGATCAAATAAAAAAACACGGCGGAAGCCGTGCTTTAATTCTACAGCGGTCGATAAAGCTCGTGTGCTGTCCTGGTTTCTATCAATACTCTGAATCAGAGATTCTTTTCATATTTTCCAAAAGTTCTGGTTACTTTGACACCCTGCCGTTCGTAGAAACGTCGTCCGTTTTCTTCAATCGATTTAAAGTACATTCTGTTTATGCCGGCTGCTGTCATATTTTCAAACATCTCGTTAATGAGCACCGATCCCAGTTTGCAGTCTCTGGCTTCTTCATCCACACCGAACGGCCCGTATCGCTCGGGATCGTCCCCGATGGAATCGCGGGAAACGTACCCGGCTACGCTGCCGTCGTGAACGGCCATGATGATCGTATTCCGGGCGATCCCGCTCTGAATCGCGCCGATCACATAGCTGAGCCATCCGTCGGAAAAATTCCGGTGAATCATCTGAAGGAGCGGATACGCATATTCGGGGCTGTAAGGTATAAACTCAAACCCCTCGGCTTCGAGTTTCTTCTTCTGCCGGGCTGCAGATTCGAGGTATTCGAAGTCTTCGAGTGAACGTTCCATACCGTAGGCTTCTTCAGTCTGAGTGAAGCCGTTCGCTTCGAAGAACGGAGCAGCTTTCGGATAAGCGTCTTTATCGATTCCGCAGAATACGTAGCTCGGCGAATAAGCGCCGAGAACGATCTTTTTGACCGATTCTGCTTTCATCTTTTCTTCAAAAACCCTGAGAAGCGCTGTCGCAACCCCTTTATCCTGATAATGCTCATCGACCGCGACTGCCTTGATCCAGCATTTGTCCGGTTCTGTTCCCCGTGAATAGTAGGCGACCTTGCGTTTAATCCCGAACAGAAATCCGACTGCCTTTCCGCCATCTGTCGCGACGAGCAGCAGATCGGGTGAAAAATTCATATCCGCAATGTGCCAGCGGACAAAATCGTCACCGGATATCTGATCCTCTGCAAGCTCTCTGTTCCAGAGAGCGACAATTTCGGGGATCATCCTGTTATCAAACATTTCTATTTTCATGACTGCGCCTTTTCGGGAAAACGAACCATGGATTCTCCGCAGACCTTGAGCACCTGATCCGCAAGTTCCGAGACCGGCAGCTCGCCGTTCATCGCCATCTCCATAAATCCCATCGTATTCACGCCGGTAACCGTCACATATTTGTCCGGATTCTTCGCGCACTTCATCGCAGCGGTCCTGAAAGGTGATGCGCCCATCAGGTCGCATACGAACAGGATCTCACCTTCCATCCCGTCAGTCAATTCATCCAGCCGTGTTTCAAAATCCGCAAGATCCATTTCCCTCGTCAGATCCAGAAAACGCATATTTTTCGGAACGCCGACAATCATATCGACGTTCTCTTTCGTTCCGGCTGCATAAGCGCCGTGACCCATCACGATAATTTCAGTCATCCTCAGCTCCTAGGCGTAAAAACCGGTCCAGTAACCGATGCCTGTCAGTGCGAGAGCCATGACAAGGATCAGTCCCATCAGTTTAATCGGGGACCAGTGCTTTTTCGTATAGAGGTGATAGACACCCAGCGTCAGAAGCAGCGGCAGCAGAGCCGGGAAGATATTGTTGAGCATCGTATCCGCATCGAACAGAACCTGATCTTTCAGCATTTCGCCGGTGGACGGGTCGAGAATATCTTTTACGATCTTAATCGGAACAGAGACGGAAACATAAGACGCGGTCAGAGCGCCGGTGACGATCAGACCGAGCATCGTCATCGAATCGGTGAGTTTGTCCAGCTTTCCGGATGCCATAAACGCAGACATTCCTTCGAGTCCGGACCGGTAGCCTAGCTTAAACAGGTACCAGCTCAGGTAGAAGGTGCCCAGAGGATAAGCGACCATATACAGGACGGGTCCCACCCACGGAGCGGACGGTATAGCCTGGGAGATAGAGATCGCGATTGTCAGGAGAATCGGGATAATCGTAGCGACCCACAGGGAATCGCCGATGGCGGAAGTTGGTCCGATCAGGGCAACCTTGACGGATTCTATAAGCCCCGGCGTGCTTTCACCGTTTGCGTTCGCTTCTTCCATACCGCAGACGATGCCGTTGCAGATGGATCCTACCTGAGCTTCGGTATTGAACAGTGTGATGCTGCGCTGGAGTGCTTCGGACTTCTCTTCCTTCGTATCATACAGTTCGTCGATAACCGGCGCCATCGACTGTCCGAACGCCATACCGAGCATGCTTTCCGCCTGCTGTGAGCAGCCGTTAAAGAAAAACCAGTTCAGAAATGATTTTTTAAGCGTCTTTGCGCTGAGTTTCTTAGTCATTATATGCTTCGCCTTCCGCTGAGTTTGTACTGTCCTTTGAGATCGATACGAAATAGAGTACCGACGCGATAATTGCCGTGACGGCGACCGCCATCATATCGAGGTTAAAATAGGTAACGAGAATAAATCCGGCCAGGAAAATCACGAGCTGGTACTTCTTCTTCAGCAGGAACGACAGGATAATGCCCATCCCGAGGGAAGCCATCATGCCGCCGAAAACAGTAAGAGCTGTCATAAGCCACGCGGGAATCATGTTTGCAAAATCCGCCTGAGAAGATGCGGCTGAAAGCGAGAAAAGCAGGATTACCGCCGGAATAAAACGGCAGGCAAATCCGATGAGCTGTCCGAGCACGGTATTCGGAATATACATCTTTTTCGCATCGCCTTCCTTCGCATAACGTTCCGCCACGAGGTTTAGCGGAAGATTGCAGGCGTAGGAGAGATTCCACATGAGCTGCCCGACAAAACCGCCGATTCCGGCAAAGAGGACGCCAAGCCCGATAAGCTGTGTTGTGTCCATCCCCTGTCCGAGGAAGAGAGCTCCTGCGACGCCGATGTAGGTGGCGTATGAGAGATCCCAGGCGACGGCACCGCCCGGAGTTACGCTGCCCATGTACATAATCTGAAGCGGGATGCCGACAACGAGCGCCGACTGAACATCGCCCATAATGAGGCCGACGACGAGAGAAGCGATGAGCGGACGGCCCAGCGTATACCAGCCGAGCGTATTTCCGATAATCGATCCGATCGAGCCGAGATAGATAAATAGAGCGATCAGTAAGATCTGCCATAACTGCATGGTAGTAGTCCTTTCAATAAGCGCGGTTTCCCCGCGCGGGTCAGTTAATCAATTAAACAGATTGATGGATTTAAGTAATATCTTTAAATGAATAATGATAAAGCCGTCTCCGGACTCCGGAGATCAGAGCGTTTTCTTGAATTTATCCCATTCGGTTTTCGAAGTACTCGGAAGCTGCTGGAAGAAAATTTCCGCACCGTCATCGACCATCTTGTCAATTTTCGCAATATCGCTGTCACTGAGAAAGAAGATTCCCGTGGCACCTGCGACCTGATGGTTCGTATCCTTGCGTTTCGCGAGATTTCCGAGGATTACGTATTCACATTTCGGAAGATACTCAGCGAGTTCCGCGAGCTTGTCAGCTGTCTTGACGATGACGAGGCGATTTTTTGCGCTGTCTGCGGACAGGAGCTTTTTCGCTTCATCCGTTGTAACGATATGCGTCTTATACGTGGACGGAACGCCCATCGTCATAATGTTCTTGAGCATCGCGTTGGATGCGCTCGCATCGTCTACCGCGATAATTTCCTGAACTTCCAGAGTGGGACACCAGGCGACGATTGTCTGTCCGTGAATCAGTCTGTCGTCGACGCGTACGTAAGTTTTAGCCATGATATTTCCTTTCATAATTGTGCGGAACCCCGCTTTTATCACCGCTTTTAAACGGTATGATCAGCCGGCGTTTCAGTCAGTTCGGTACTGGGTGCCGGTACTTTTGTTTTATCCTTACCAGAGATCGTTTTCGATGAGACTCGCGTACATATACGCTGCAGTCCGGTCAGAATTATTCGATTCAATCTGGCGTACCCGGCCTATGGTCGTGTAGTAAGGCTGATACGGGAAACTGTTGACCTCCCCGCGATAAACATCATAGGTTTTAAGCGCATCCTGCCATCTACCATAGACGTCTTCATTAACTGTGAAGTAAGCCTGCGGAATAAAGCCTACGAGATCTTCAAAGGTTTCGCCGTACATCAGACGGATCGGACTGCCTTTTTCCCGCAGCCGCTTGACGGCTGTCGTAACCGCATCATAAGTGTTTATATGACGCGGATGCATCGATCCCCGCCAGTGCGTAATCACAAGATCCACATTTTCGTCTTCGAAATATGTTTCCAGGCGCCGGGCGAATTCTTCTGTGGAGGGCATATCGCTCGAAACGTATCCGAGCCAGATCGTATCTCCGCCCATCTTTTCTGCTGCTTCTTTATTCTGACGAAGCAGATCTTTCAGATAAGCCTGTTTCGCTTCCTCTGTCGCATCCGGATCTTCCAGCCTGCCCTGTGTAACGTGAATATATGTACAGCGCGCGCCCTGATCCGCATACTGAATCATCAGAGGACCTCCCATCAGTTCCGCATCCAGAGAATGGGCTCCGATGCTGACTATTCTTTTCAGACTCATGCTTCCTTTACCTCCGCTGAACCTTGAGCAGTTTCAACTGCTTTTCTGACGTGTCCGTCGGCCTGCGCAAGCTTATCAGCCGCCGTCTCCGTATCCAGACCGAGCAGAAGACTCGTAATCGCGAGCTTTGCGCTTCCTTCGGCCTCTGTAAGTTTTTCCGCTGCCGTATCTCTGTCACACCCGGCAGCGGCGATCACGATGTTTTCAGCCCGTGTAACGAGCTTCTCATTTGACTGAACCACGTCCACCATCAGATTCTGATAAGCTTTCCCGACTCCGACCATACTCGCGGTCGAGATCATATTCAAAACCATTTTCTGAGCGGTCCCCGCTTTGAGTCTTGTGGAACCGGTAAGTACTTCCGGTCCCGAAACGACTTCGACAGGGTAATCACTCTCTGCAGACACAGCTGCGTTTCCGTTGCAGACGACTGATCCTGTGGAACAGCCGATACTCTTCGCATAGCGCAGCCCCCCTATTACGAAGGGGGTCCGGCCGCTTGCCGCCAGTCCGATCACAACGTCATCTGCCGTAAGTGCGATCTTTCTCAGATCTTTTTCCGCGAGTGTCAGGCTGTCTTCAGCGCCTTCAACCGCTTTGACGTAGGCGCCCGCTCCGCCTGCAATGAGTCCGACGACACAGTTGTCGCTCACGCCGAAGGTGGGAGGACACTCCACCGCGTCGAGTACCCCAAGCCTTCCGCTTGTTCCGGCGCCTATATAGACAATTCGCCCCCCCTTTTTGAGAGCCTGCGTACAGACCTCTGCGAGACAGGCTATCCGGGGCAGCTCTTTTCTGACCGCGTCGACGACATCAAGATCCTCCCGGTTCATTTCCGTTATAATCTCGAGCGCCGACCATTCGTCCAGATCAGTCGTCCGCGGGTTGCGGGTCTCGGTTGTCAATTGTGTCAGATCAATCATGAACTGGCTCCTATTCTTTCGGTAAATGCGTTTTATAAATTGTTTCGATATTTTTTTCGTAATTTCTATTTAAATAAGCCGTATAGATAATATCGATTACATTAAGCTGGGCAATTCGCGACGACATCGCTCCGCTGCGGAACGGTGTTTCGCTCGATGCGACATACAGACAGATATCCGCCATTTTCGCAAGCGGTGAAACATCGTATTTGGTAACCAGGATAAGCTTCGCGCCGGCCTCTATGATTTTCTCCGCACAGCGGATCATTTCCTTCGTGCGGCCGGAATAGCTGATCATCAGAGCGGTATAGCCCGGCTTGATGTTGCGTGCCTGTACCAGCTGGGCATCCCAGTCCGCGTTGATCACGCACAGCTTGTCAACACGCAGGAATTTCAGATACGCGTCCTGTGCGACCAGCAGTGAAGACCCGACACCGAACAGAAACAGACAGGGTGTCTCGTCTATCGCCGATACACAGTCCTCGAGTGACTTCGCGTCGATCAGAGAGATCGTATTCTTCAGCGACAGCATATTCCGTGCAGTCACCTGTTCGACTATTGTCTCAAGATCGTCTTCTTTCTGAATATTTCTCGTCTTAAGCCGCTTCTGTCTGCTCTCGGTCAGAACCGCCTCGATAAGCGCTTTCTTTATATCCCGGTACTTTTCGTAGCCGAGATGTCTGCACAGACGCGTAACGCTTGATGGAGACGAGAATGTCTGCTTCGCCGCTTCATGAATACTCAGATCGGTAAACAGCAGCGGATCTTTCAGGATAAAGCGAATAATGCCTTTTTCAGTTTCGCTGGCATGTTTTTCATATTCATCCAGCTCGATTAATATATTTCTCACGATCGTGTCCTTCGATTCTCGTAGAACTCCGGCGGCTTTCGCCCTCAAATTTGATACCCTCAGTTTAAGGCCTGAACACTTTTCAATCAACGATTTTGGTCACCTGCGGTACTTTGTTTCATGCATTGAATTGATTGGCATTGAAAACGACTTTAACCCGGTTCATCATGAAATAAAGCACAAAAAAACGGCACCCGATATTTCTGTACCGGATACCGCTGCTGTGATTCAGTTTTTGCTTTTCATCTATAACAAATTCATTGCGCTTCGGGAAATCTGTCCATGAAGTTTTCCAGCGCCCCGATCAGATTGGCGTCGTTGCGGTACCTGCAGGCTTCGATCTGAGCTGTCGGAAACCCTTCGGGAAACTGCGAGCCGATCAGATTCACATATTTGCGGATCGATTCGATAAAGATCGGTCTGCTGCTGATGCCTCCGCCTATCGCAAAGCGTTCCGGATCGTAGATGAACTGCAGATTCGAGATCATCTTCGCAATCTCAATCGTGAATTCATCGAGGACCTTCAGTATGTCCGGATCTCCGGCCTCCGCGAGATCGAATACCTTGACCCCATTCATTTCTTCCGGGGGGACTCCCTTTACCTGCGCAGCTTTCGCGCATAATGTCAGAACACTGCTGTGCCAGGCCCACAGACTTTCCTGCTTGAGCTCTTCTCCGATCAGTATATTGCTGAATTCTCCGGCCGACTGATGCTTCCCGCAATGGAGCTTCTTATCCTTGACCAGCGCGCCGCCTATGCCGGTGCCGAACAGAATGACGATTCCGTCGTCCACATCGCTGAGAACGCCGCTGCCTACTTCTGCCAGGGCTGCAGCCTTCGCGTCGTTCATCACGGTAACAGGCACGCCGCAGCGCTTTCCGAGCTCATCGGCCAGCGGAAATTCCTTAATATACAGCAGCGCTCCGCCGTTATGACAGATGCCCTTGTCCATATCGATCACACCGGGAACCGACATCGCGATTCCCGATACGCCGTCGTATTTTCTGAAAATCGATTCAAGCGTGCTCAGATAATCCTCGAGCCCGTCATGGGGCGTCGGAACCTTTCCCTGCTCGTAAATCTTTCGTTCTCTGTCCATCAGCGCGTATTTTATATCGGTACCGCCTACATCGATTGCCAGAATCCCTTCGTTCATCAGCTGCCTCCGTGTTTTCGAATCTCCGTGAATCGTAATCGTTTCTTTTATATAATTTTACGTCTCAGATCATCTGCTGAATACAGCGCCTGATCTTTTTATCATACGCCTTTACCGGCTGTTCCCTGTCAGTCGTCTTTTCGGCTGCCTATTTCAAAGACGTCGAGATCATCCGGGACGAAAAGATTTCCCGAGAAATAATTCCGCCCTTCCGCGGAATACAGGGCTTTACGTTCCGGCAGATGCGTCTGTTCCGTATGGTACAGGATCAGATTCTTCGCGCCGAGACGCTGCGCTGTCTCGCACGCTTCTCTGACCGTGCTGTGATGCATCGAATAGGGATTGAAAATATCCGCTTCGGAATACAGGCAGAAGGCCTCGTGCATAAGCCAGTCCGCATCCCGGACGTATTCTTCTTCGAATTCTGAGCAGGGCTCGTCTCCGCAGCACGTAAGCTTTTCACCGTCCGGCAGCATCATCGTAAAGCCGTACTGTTTTGCTTTCGTCGAATGGATATCGAAGAAGGTCACAGGACAGCCGAGGATCTCGCGGGTTTCGCCGTCTTCGACGGGAATCAGATGGATCGTCTTTCCGATTGCGGCGGTCTGCTTCTTCTGGAGCAGCAGCTCCGCCAGCGTCCGGATAATTTCGATAAGCTCGGCATGGGCGTAGATATTCACTTCGCCGTCGTAGATCCCCTTCGCCATATCGGTTCCGATCAGGCGGATAAGCCAGATGATCCCGGACACATGGTCGATATGCTTATGAGTAACGAAGATATCCTTGACGGACCGCCAGTCGATCCCGGCTTCTTTAAGCTGATGCATAATTCCGTTTCCGCCTCCGCCGTCGACGAGAAACGTCTGATCTCCGTCTTTTATTGCAAAGCAGGTATTGTAGCATTCGGTCACGAGCGCGTTGCCGGTCCCGAGTATTGTCAGTTCCATATTATGCCTCTTTTTCAGATTTATAATTTTATTATCGCATAAGCGCAAAAAAGACGCCTTTCGGCGCCTCTATCTCATCCGGTTCTTCTGCCTCTGCGTGCTTCGTCACTGCTCGCGTCGCAGAGATCTGAACGAACGTGGGTGGAATCAAACTTCGGACAGTCTTTTCAGCTTGATAAACCGGTCAAACTGTTCTGCTCATGGATAAGCTGTCTCTGACGCGGCAGCTTTAGCGATTCTTTATTCTATATTCCCAAAAGCCGGCGGAATATCATACGACGGAAAGAGGCTGCCTGCGTTTAAGCGAGGTCGCGTAATCTGCGAACATCTGTTCCTGCTGGCTGCTCCTTGCGTTTTTCCTTCGAATCATATAGATTTCCCGCATCAGTCCCGTCTCATCCATATCGAACTGCAGCAGCTGCCCGGAGCGAACCTCGCTGCGGACGGCCAGCTCCGACAGAACGGAAACGCCGGCGCCTCTTGCCACCATCATCTTGATCGTAACCGGATTATCGATCCTCGCGACAATATGCATGTCGTCTTCCGGAAGTCCGATCTGTTTCCGGTAATTTCTGACTGCACGATCGGTACCTGAACCTTCTTCCCTGGCAATCGTCGGTTCTCCGAGCAGATCCCGACCCTGAACGCCTTTTCTCTGCAGACTGCGGTAATACTCGCTGTTTTCAGTCACGAGCACCAGCCTGTCCTGTTCCACAGGATAATAATCGAAGCTGTCGGGATCCAGTCTGCTTCCGACAAATCCGATCTCGATCTGACCGGATTTCAGATACTCGTGTATCTGAGCGGAATCTCCGCGCCTGAGGATATACTTGCAGTCGGGATTATCTTTCAGATAGCCTGCGAGAATGTCGGGCAGCAGACACTGGGCGGGAACAGTCGACGCGCCTATCGATAGAGGCAGCCCGTAGGTCTCATTTTCCGCAAGTCTTTTCATATTTCTGCAGTCCGAGAGAATCCGCTGGGCTGCCGGAAAGATTCGTTCCCCTTCCGGGGTAAGGCTGATCTTCTTTTTCGTGCTCCGCTGCAGCAGCTTGACGCCGAGCGCTTTCTCTAGGCCGCTTACATGAGAGCTGACTGTCGACTGCGTCAGAAAAAGCTTCTCTCCGGCTTTCGTAAAGCTTCCCAGTTCCGCGACCGCCGCGAAAACCTCGATCTGTTTCAGGCTGAAATCTTCCATTATTCTGCTCCGATATCCGTATTTTGTCGTCTGCCGTCTGCGGAGAATCTGTCTCGATCACCGCCTTCCGGTTCCTGCTGCATGCTGTCTTCGTTTTACCTGCTGTCTACTGTCTTATCCAGAAGCGTATCATATTTTCAGAAAACGTCAAAAAAGCGCGGAAACCGCGCTTTAATCCTGTTTACCGATCCGCCTTCCGACGGTTTCTTCGGTTATGTTTTTCCTGTTCCAGCAGCGAGGCGCCGAGAGCGCCGGCGTAGGGAGCCGCGGATCTGACAATCACGTCGCGTCCGAGCTTTTCCCCGAGAAGCTTTGCAAAATACGGATTCTGGGAAAGACCTCCCGTCAGAATCACTTTTTTATCGACTTTCTTTTTCTGGCTCATCGACGCGACCTTCGACGCGACTGAGTCCGCGATGCCCGCCGCGATATCCTCACGACAGCGTCCCGCGCCGATAAAGCTGATCACCTCGCTCTCGGCGAACACGGTGCACAGCGAGCTGATCGGAATAACGGTCCCGACCGCCGCCAGCTCGAAGAGCTCCGGGATATCGAGATTGAGTCTGTTCGCCATGATCTCGACAAACTTGCCCGTTCCCGCCGCGCATTTATCGTTCATCAGGAAATCGGCGACACTGCCGTTCTTCAGACAGATCACCTTCGTATCCTGCCCGCCCACGTCGATTACCGTACAGTCGCCT
>ERZ1645187.3311-NODE-3311-length-13632-cov-31.473521_pt1 | contig 13632 bp, 18 predicted proteins | sample MGYA00575352_ERZ1645187 | MGnify/ENA primary metagenome ERZ1645187 (study PRJEB40837, sample SAMN11349314) | freshwater sediment metagenome | isolation source: river sediment | host: Sediment | place: India: Wazaribad , New Delhi | collected 2017-02-21 ...
TTCGAGGCCGAGTACGCCGCGACGACCGCGATGGCCACGCCCTGACCAAGGGTGTGCTTACTAACCAACCAATCAGAAAGCCCATAAACCGCAGAGAGCCTCGTACAGGCCCTCCAGAGTATTCAGGTATAACCCTAGCCTGAGCCCTGAGAAACGCCCTGTACGGGGCTCCACGGCCCTTCTAGAGCATGACAAAGGTCATAGATAGCCTAAAGGCATCGACCACGGCCTCCAACGATCCGATCAAGGCCAGTTTCAGAAACTTCGTGTGGGTGATTTGGAAGCATCTGGGTCTTCCTGAACCCACCCCCATTCAATACGACATCGCACAATTCTTACAGCACGGCCCGAGGCGCATCGTCATCGAAGCCTTCCGAGGTGTGGGTAAGAGCTGGATCACTGCTGCGTATGTCTGTTGGCTTCTCTACTGTAGCCCCGACCACAAGATCATGGTCGTGTCGGCCTCTAAAGTAAGAGCCGACGATTTCTCTACCTTCTGCCTCCGTCTCATTCGAGAAGTTCCGATCCTGAGGCATCTGGAGCCCCGCGAGGGCCAGCGGGAGTCGAAGATCGCCTTTGATGTCGGCCCATCCAAGGCCGATCAGTCCCCCTCCCTGAAGAGCGTGGGAATAACCGGGCAGCTTGCCGGTTCCCGAGCCGACACGATCGTTGCCGACGACATCGAGATCCCCAACAACTCCGATACCCAGGGGAAGCGTGACGCTCTCTCCGAGGCCATCAAGGAGTTCGATGCGGTTCTCAAGCCGGGGGGTCGAGTGGTCTACCTGGGAACCCCCCAGACCGAGCAGTCGATCTACAACGAGCTTCCGAAGCGTGGCTACGTCATCCGTGTATGGCCTGCTAGATTCCCCACTGAGAAGGGTAGAGCCGCCTACGGTGGCACCCTGGCTCCATACATCTCCACCAAGCTGGATGAAGACCTGGATATCGTCGGGAAGAGTACCGAACCTCGCCGCTTCTCCGAAGAAGACCTAGCAGAGCGTGAGATGTCCTACGGCAAGTCGGGCTTCGCTCTTCAGTTCATGCTCGACACCGCTCTATCGGATGCTGACAAGTTCCCCCTGAAGCTCAGAGACCTCGTCATCTACCCTCTGGACCCCTCCAGGGCTCCGGTGGACATGATGTGGGCTGCTGATCCAGACAACATCCTGAATGTGCCCACTGTGGGACTACAGGGTGATCGCTTCTATCGAGCAGCCTGGATATCGAAGGATGTCGCCCCCTACGAGGGTACAGCGATGTTCATCGATCCTTCCGGTAGAGGCCGAGACGAGACCGCCTACGCCATCGTGAGGCAACTTCATGGTCGCCTCTTCCTGGTGGCCATCGGGGGCTACCGCAACGGCTACGATGACGAGACCCTGACGGCCCTCATGAAGGCCGCATCCAAGCATGGGGTCACGAAGATCATCGTGGAACCCAACTACGGTGGCGGCATGTTCGCCCAGCTCCTCAAGGCCAAAGCCCAGACGGAGTATCCCGTCTCCATCGAGGACTCGGAATGGTCCAAGGCCCAGAAAGAAGCCAGGATCATCGACACCTTGGAGCCGGTCATGAACCAGCACCGCCTCGTGGTGTGCCCCTCGGTGATCGAAGAGGACTATCGTAGTGCCACATCCTACAATGAGGAACGCCCCATCGAGTATAGTCTCTTCTGGCAGATGGCTCGCATCACCAGGGACAGGGGATCCCTCCCCCATGACGATCGCCTGGACGCCCTGGAAGGTGCCGTGGCCTACTGGCTCAGGGCCATGGGCAAGAATACCCGTACAGCCGCTCAGGAGCACCGTGACAGGCTATTTGATGCACAGCTACGGAGACACCTGGAGATCGCCATAGGCCGTCAGGAGGTCTCTCAGGGCCGGCGATGGGCATCAGGGACCCTCAGGAATACTCATAGGACAGGAGGCAGGGGGTGATCCCCCTCCTCCCCTCCTGGGGTCTGAGGGGATTATCCCCCCGAGTCCCAATAAGGCGGGGTCGGACCGGCTGAGCTACGGCTCATCCACTTGGGGTCTGGAGTGACATTGTTCACGACGTACCTCCTCTCACCATCTACAGAAGCTCTGTGGGGGGTAAGGGGGGTACTGGAGTGAATTATTGATGGTTCTACCTTAAAGAGTAACGTAAGGATAGCCTTAGGTGGTCCTTAGTAGGTGATTAGGTGGTCCTTAGGGTTGACTGAGGGTGGTGTCGTTGGGGATGATTTTGGGGAAAAAATCTCTGACACCTTTTCTGATATTTAATGTGGATTTTATCCCCCCTCCCGGGGTCGGTTTTCTATCAAATAGATGGTCTATTCTCCCTCAGGTGGGTGATTGTCACTAACTTTGTCTCAGCCATGGGATAACCCATTGATATGTCTCGCTTTACATCGCTTATTGCATCCGTTAGGGGTGCCGTGAGCTACTGTTTTGTTATACTATAACACTCCCGAATTATTTCAGCTTTTTACTGTTTTCGGGTTCCCCCGCCGTTTCCCTCTCGACCGCCCCTCACACCCTCTTTCGGTCCACCCCGGCTCAACCCCTCGTGACTACCTCGTCACCTGTGGGGGAACCTTGGAACCGACCGGACAGAGCATAGCTCAATGGAGAGCCGATCGCCCCTCTCTCATACGGGAACCGATGACCGCTGTCAACGGTAATTCGATGCCCATCGATATTTTTTTTTTCGATCCCATCCCCACGTCCCCCGACACACGCCAACACGCGAGTACGAGGTCCTGCCTCAACGGAAACCCTGGAAGTTTACTTCGACGCCGATATCCCCATCGGTAACAGTGCGTACGACTAAGGTCTATCTTCTCTTTCCCCTGTCTTGTGGCATTGTTTGCCCATCGGAAGCGACCAAGCCGAACGGCAAGGGGGCTTCCGGGGAAAGGGCCAAGCCACCCACGGGTGACACGGGCAAGGATGGGGCAAGATCACATCGCCCCCGCAGCGGACCCCACGTTAAGACCTATGGTCTCAGGTGCCGTGAACAGCGAAAAGGATGCGGGTCTAGGTAGAACATCTAGACGGGTAGCAAGGCACGACAGCCACGCCCATTGAACCTGTATCAAGAGAGGGGATATGGGGTAAATCGTGGAACCGTAATAGACCTGCACCATGCCGCTTAGGACGGCACACGTTCCCAGTGATGGGGTGCGACTCGTGTGCCTTCTGAGTGCCCTTACATGGTCCCTTTCGATGTGAGAGGGGCAAGCGTAAGGGCAATCTTCAATGTCCAAGATCGCGGTTGCTAATGGCTTTCATGCCATGTCGTTCGATGTGACCAACGATGGGGATCGCACCATCGTCACTCTGATGAACGCCAGAGGCGAGCGGATCAAGTCCAAAGAGTTCACCGGACTGGTCCGCAACAGGTTCCTCGCTGATCTCGAGAAGGAAGTTGACAGGGGCGATCGTGGCCGCGCCATGAGCCTCTTGTGGGCTTCTCTGGGTTACTCCCGGAAGATGCTCGAGAAGCCGATCGCTCGCACCATCTGCCATCCCGGGCGGAAGTGTGCCTGATCCACTGACCACAGAGCATAGCTCAATAACGAAAGGGACTGACCAATGGCCAAGGAGTACATAATCGGGGTTATGGACCCCTCCTCCGGCGAGATGGAGGCATCCATCTTCATTGGCCCCTTCCCCAAGGGGGAGATGGCGGCAGAACTGGCTTACTTCGCTGTCAGCCATGCAGACGCCATCATCGATGGGTGGACGCTCTTCGTTGAAGAGTGGAACCCCGAATGGGTGGAGGGACAATGACCCCAGAGAAACGTCACGAGGCCCGTAAATGGGTAGCCCATGCTCTCTCCAACGGGCTCCAGCGGTTCACCCCGAGTGAGATGGTCGAGTTCGCTCACATTCTCCTCGCAGAGGCCCAAAAGGTGGAGCTTCTCCATGATCAGCGTCGATCTCGCTAAGTCCACCATCAACGGGTCCAAGGTCCGCCCGATGGTCGCCGAAGTCGCTTGCATCCTCCAGGAGGGGAACAAGACGATGGACGAGATCGCTGCGGACTTGTGGGGACATCCTGATCGATGGCCCGACACGTGGTGCTCTGCAATCCGTGTTCACGTCTCACACCTCCGCAAGGTCCTCTTGAGGACCGGATGGACCGTGGGATGTTGCCGACCAGGGGAAGAGGCGGTCTATCGTCTCCTCCCCACATCCGGAGAGCCTCGGCTGGTTGATGACGCCATAGAGCGTGTCGTCAGTGGGGCCGTGTTCCGCCGCGTATCCAAGGCTGGGGGATCCCCTGAGGAGGCCGCTTGGTCTGCCAAGCAAGCTGCCTTGTTCGCTTGGGAAACCGGAGACCATCAAGAAGCGATCACCCGGTACACCGCCGGGTGGTGAGTTGTCCTTCGTCCAATTACATGACCAACGACAGGGGTTGACAATGAACCACATCAGAAGGAACCACAAAGAGGAGCAACAGACGGCTTTCATCATGGTCGTCGGCTTCTTCATCGCTGCCGTTCTTCTCGTGGGTTCTTTGGAAACCCTGCACTGACCAGAGGTGAACTACAATGACCACTCTCGATGACGTGAAGCGGGCTCTCGAAGTCGCCAAGAAAGATCTTGAGGATGGTTGGTTCCGGACCGATACCCTCCGGCCCTCCCTCAAAACGACCATCAAGGAATGTGAAGAGCCCCTTCCGTGGACCCTGTTCGTCGATATCGCCACATCTGGTATGATCGACTATTGGGATCAGATCGGCAATCACCCGGTTCTTCCCCCGGAAGAGGCTTCCATTCCCCCTGGAAAGGACGACACGAACGAACTTCGCCTTCTTCGTGCTGGGGCCCACCTGTTCGAGCGTTTGCATTGCGTCATGGGGCTCTCGAGTTTAGTCCGTAACCCCAAACAGGAAGACTGGTTGTTCTGTGGCTGCAGGTTCCGGGAATATGTCCTCCCCTTGATCCGGTCTCACCTGGAGAGCGAAGATAGAAGGAGATACACCATCCCTATTTCCGATCCCGATTGGAAACTCGACCTCCCGCAGGGGGACGACTTCGTCTCCTACGCCATTATGTACCCCAAGAAGTCGCTGAACGACCCCAATCGCATCTCCTATCGAGACATCCCCGACATCGACCCTCGGCATCGCATCGTCACTACTCCGGGACGCTTCCTGACGAAGTTCTTCTCCCATCTCTTCGACAAGCCGAAGATCGCCGCTCTTGCTGCCTCGTTCAACGGTGGTGACGGGTCCCTGAAGTTCGCTCGGACGAAGGAGGACATCATCCGTGTTTACCTGAACGGCCCCCACTCCTGCATGGCGCACAAGCTCTCTCAGTATGCAGGGAAAACCCACCCCGTCGCGGTCTATGCCTCCCCTGACCTCGGTGTCGCGTACCTAGAACGGGGTGGAGAGATCACCGCCCGCACCCTCGTTCGGTACAACGCCAGCGGCAGGCCGTATGTTCACAGCCGAATTTATGGGGACTCCACGCGAATTTCGTCTGCTCTCTCGGCTGTCAATATCATCTCTGATGAAGATGAGACCGGGTTCGACGGGGCTCGTCTGGTGAAGATCCACCACAACGGGCGGAACTACATCATGCCCTATATCGACGGGTATTCTGTCGATGAAGTCGGCGATCACTTCGTGATTAGGGACGGAAACGAGGGGGAATATAGTGCAAAGGAGACGTGTGGTCTCCTCTTCGAAGATACTTCTGTCTGGTCTGAGATCGAACAAGCCTATATCGAAGAGGAAGACGCCATCGAAATCTCCCACGGTAATTTTGTCAGCCGATCGTATGCTGACGAAAACTTGACGTATTCGGCGATAATGGATGAATACATCTACAACGAGAACGTTGTCGAAGTAAACTTCCAGGACCGATGGTCTCTAGTTAAGTATTGCAGCGAATATGTCAGCAAAGATTGGCGTGATTTCAATGCCTTCTACTGCGAAAAGACGAAAGAGTGGTGGTATGCTGATGACTTCGAAGAGGTCGAGATCGAGAGCACCAAGGAAACATGGTCGAGTTGGGCGGTTGAAAACTATGGAAACCCTGATGACGACTCCGATCCGGAAGACTCTGAGGGGAAGGGTGTCAAAGATCTCCCGATCGAAGTGAAGAAATCGGTCGATATGATCTTTTCCGGAGGTCATGCGGGACTCTGGGAATGTGTCTGCGCATATATGGAAGAAGCCGATAAGAACTACACCTTCTCTGGGACCAAAAGGAATGCCCGGAGTGTGGGGGATATTGTGTTCAGCTCCTCCACCCCTGATATATCCAATTATGGGATCATTACAGATTTTGGGCTCAACCGTGATGAGGTGGTCCTGTATTTCCCGCTTGATGGCGGGTATGGCCACCCTGGCAACAGCAGGGGACTGTTCGCCCATAAGCGGACATGTCATTGGTTTGTGGGGCAAATCCCCCGGAAGCAGGTGATCATCCCTGTTTCCGCCATCCCCGACGTGTATGAAGCCGTCAAGAAAGCCGAGGCCATGAAGGGAGGGTTGGCCCCGGAGGTACTTGCTGCTTGAACCAATGACACGGTGTACACAGTGACCAGGAGGGACACATGACCCAGGAAGAGACAAACAGAGCCGTGAGCGAGCTTCTCACCATGCTCTCTTACAAGCGCCCTCATGGCTCCAAGTCGGAGCGGCGGTTCATCAACCGGTTCATCCGCCCTCTAGGTGTCAAACAGGACAGCTTCGGGAACCTATATAAGTGGGTCGGGGACGCCCCCATCCTCTGGTCATGTCACGTCGATACCGTCCATAAAACCGCCGGCCGTCAGGAGTTGAGCCACAACGAGAACTTCATCTGTCTTCCAAAGGGGAGCACTTCTAACTGTCTCGGAGGGGATTGCACGACCGGAGTGTGGATCATGATCAACATGATCCGAGCCGGGGTCGAAGGTCTCTATGTGTTCCACCGAGCGGAAGAACGGGGATGCCTCGGGTCCGAGCACATCAACAATCTTCGTCGGAACGATGAGGACGAGATCGAGGGTATAGACAAGATCCAAGCAGCCATCGCGTTCGATCGCGCTGAAGACTATGAGATCATCACCCACCAGTCGTATGGCCGCACTTGCTCAGACGAATTCGCAAGGAGTCTGGCTCTGGCCCTCGGTCTCGAGAAGTCCCTTTCTCCGTCTCCTCACGGGGTGTTCACGGATACCAACGAATACGCTTGGTGGGTCCCTGAATGCACCAACATCGGCGTGGGGTATCAGCATCAGCATACATCGGCGGAGGTTCAAGATGTCGAGTGGGCTTTAAAACTTCTGTCAGCCGCCGTGAATGTTGATATCACACAGCTCGAGATCTCTAGAGATCCTTCGGTTGTTGAATATACCAACTACGGATGGAACTCCTACAAGTATGGGAATGACTACAACAATTTCCATAGGGACTTCTATGACAGGTATGGGACAAGCGACTATACAGGGGAATACTACACTTCGGATGAAAAATATGGTGGCTCCGAGTATCTGAGCCTCCAGGAGCTGGTGGAGTCTTACCCCTCTACCGCTGCTCAACTCCTAATCGACTACGGTGTCAACAAGGAGGATTTCTTGGATGCCTTGGTGAAAGAACGCGGGTACATCCCCCCTGGAGCTGCCTCTAGGTCATGACAATCCGTTGCAATTGTCATGAGGGGAGTATTGACAAGTGAAAGCAACCCCGTGAGGTGGGACAAGAATGACCAAGTGGGATGATCGCCACCTGAACACAGCCAAGAGGGTCGCCGAGGAGCGCTCCAAGGACCCCAGCACGAAGGTCGGGGCGGTCCTAGTCTCCCCCTTCGGGGCTGAGATCCTGAACTCGTTCAACGGAATTCCCATGGGAGTGGAGGACACTCAAGACCGGCTCGAGCGTCCTGCCAAATATCTCTTCACGGCCCATGCCGAAGCCAACCTGATTTCCTTCGCAGCCCGGCACGGTATCCGAACGGACGGATGCTCGGTGTATATCACGCATCCGCCTTGTGCAGACTGTGCGAAGCTGATGATCCAGGCCGGAATTCGACAGGTAAAACACTACCCGGGCCGCTTAGGAGGGGATTGGGGAGAAAGCATGGGAGCGGCTTATACAATGCTCCAGGAGGCCGAAATCAGGTGTGAAGAAGTCCCCCATCCGACGTGACAAATGTCGTGACAAAACGTAGATAGGTGCCGACTATTGTCACAAGCGGACGTGGCGAAACAAGGTAGACGCAGCGGTCTTAAAAGGCCCTGTCTTTTTAATGCCACGTGGCATTCCTCCTCTTTGGCCTTGATTTTCTAGGGTTAATTCCCTATAAAATGTGAATGGGTCATTGACTGCCATTCACCATTGGAAGTGGTGACAAACCCACGAGGTGACAATGGAAGAGCGAACCCAAGCTGAAATCGAAATCAAAATGAAGGAGTTGGGGGTCACTCGTGCGACAACCAATTTGACAGCGGCGGAGAGTTCGGGGCGTTTCAGCGAAACCCCTGGTGGGGTGGCCATTTTGAAGAGGGCTATCGACCCGGTATCGAAGGCCATCGCCGCGTTCCAAGCGGCCGCCTCTTCTGGCAAGGCGGGCCGTCGCTTCACGGCCGCAAAGTTGATCGAGGGTCTGGATCCCGACCTTCTGGCTTACTTGACCCTCAAAGATGGCTTGTGGGCGGCTGCGAACCACATGTCCCTGCACATCGCTGCAACGACGATCTCCACCTCAATTCACCAGGAGATCGTTTGGGCTGCTTTCAAGGATGAGAAGCCGTTCCTTCTGTCTTCCGTCATGAGGCGTGGACAGGAGCGGGGAATGTCTGGTCAGAGGATGGGCCGGGCCGTGGTGAGGGCTGGCCGATCGCATGGCATCACGGTCCCGGAGTGGTCCCCGGCGGACAAGCTTCATCTTGGAACCAAGCTGTTCGAGTTGGCTTCCGAGTCTACCAAGGTGTTCGACACCTACCGGGATCAGACCCGATACAAGCGAGACATCCTCATCGTGACCACGGGTCCCGGGATCGGTGAATGGGTAGACCGTCGCAACGCTCTATCCACGCTGATCAGGCCAGTGTTTCTTCCCACCGTCATCCCTCCGGCCCCGTGGATAGGCTTGGAAGGGGGAGGATATTTCACGGAGAACATCCACGAAATTCCTCTGGTGAAGCGGTGTGTTCCTGCCCATCGGGAAGCCCTTGAAAATGCTCCTTTGGGGAACGTCAGGGCCGCTGTGAACATCGTCCAGGAAACTCCTTGGGCCATAAACAAGCCCGTTCTTGAAGCCATGAAGGTGGCGTGGGACAGTGGCAGAAATTTCCCAGGGCTCCCTGAGCGACACAACCGTGAACTCCCTCCACAACCTGAAGGGTATGAGCTTCTAGATAAGCGAGATCCAATCAGAAAGAAGTGGAAGCAAGATGCTCGTGTCATCTATACCCACAATGCAAGGGCCATAGCCGGGCGTCTGGCTATGTCGTCCATGCTCAAGGTTGCGGACGAGTATGTGGATCTTCCTCAGATGTTCTTCCCTCACCAGCTTGATTGGAGAGGGAGAATGTACTCTGTACCGTCGGGCTTGTCCCCCCAAGGTCCAGATGAAAGCCGTTCTCTTCTTCAGTTCTCTGAGGCTCTTCCCCTGACGGATCGCGGGAGGTACTGGCTTACCATCCACGGTGCCAACGTGTTCGGTAAGGACAAGCTCCCGATGGATGAACGAGCAGCTTGGGGAGCATCGGTCGTAGACAGGGCCAGAGCCACCACCGAGGACCCGTTCGCAGATCTCTGGTGGACTGAAGCAGATAAGCCGTGGTCGTTTCTGGCGTGGTGCTATGACATCTCTCGAGAAGACGGAAAGTCTGCCCTCCCTGTGGCCCTGGACGGCTCATGCAACGGCCTACAGCACTACAGCGCCATGCTTAGGGACCCCATCGGCGGGGCTGCAGTCAACCTAGTCCCCAGCGATCGTCCCCAGGACATCTATCAGGAGGTGGCCAACGTGGCGATCGAGACCCTTCGATCCATCTCCATCGATCCGGACCACCCCAACTACTGGATGGCTAGGTCGTGGCTGGACTTCGGGATCGACCGCTCGACGACCAAGCGGGCCGTCATGGTGCTCCCATACGGCGGGACGCACATGTCGTGCATGAACTACGTCAGGGAGGCCATACAGAAGCGCATCAAGGAAGGGGAGCCCAACCCCTTCGGGGCAGAACTGATGGCCGCTACGGGCTTCCTGAGTACCGTGGTGTGGCATTCCATCGGGGAGGTGGTGGTAGCTGCTCGGGAAGCCATGACGTGGCTCCAGGGCGTTGCTCGCTCCCTTGCTGCGGAACAGCTTCCGATCCACTGGACGACCCCTGACGGGTTCCCTGTGGTCCAGGCGTATATGGACACCAAGGACCGGCGGGTCGAGACCAAGCTGTTCGGGAAGGTCCTGAAATACCGCGTCAAGGACGTGCTGGAGAAGGTGGATGGGCGTCGTCAGGCTCTCGCTCTGCCACCCAACTTCGTCCACTCGTTGGACGCTACGGCCCTTCGCAGGACCGTGATCGCCGCCAAGGCAGAGGGCATCACCTCGTTCGCCATGATCCACGACAGCTACGGAACCCACGCCAGTCGCACAGACGACCTCGCGAGGATCCTCCGCAGGGAGTTTGTGACCATGTACGAGGAGAGAGACCCCCTCACCACGCTTTGGGAATGGTCGAAGCAGCGCTGCCCGGATGTCCCCCCGCCTCCACAACGGGGGACCCTAGACCTGTCTGGGGTGCTGAACTCGGACTATTTCTTCGCATAAATCAATGGCTTATGCCATTCGTTGACATAAACCTCCCGAGTCCCAATCAAGGATTTCACCATGCACAGCGTCACCATCCACATTGGAGCTTCCCGATGGGGGGCTAAGGTAGAGACCAACGATGGTCCCATCTACTATGACTTCTCCAAGATGAGCCGAGATCAACGAAACAAGTGGTACGGTAAATTCATGGGTACTGTTCGTAAGATCTATGGTAAGAACAAGGGTAAGAACAATGGTAACTGAAGATATCATTAAAGGTAAGAACAAGGGTAAGAACAATGGTAACTGAAGATATCATTAAAGGTAAGAACAAGGGTAAGAACAATGGTAACTGAAGATATCATTAAAGGTAATGTAATTCAGTTTACAACAAAGAACCAACCCAAAGTGAAACATAAGAACCGACCTCCGTCTGGTGGTCTGGTAAACCTTCGAAGGTCCTTCGTGGAGGACTTCATGGTCGCCACTGCAACCACCTCGTTGAGCCCAATCGCCATCGCTGAGAGGTTTGAATTCGCATGGAAGATGGCCGGCACCCTCTATCCCGATCCTGAAGCTCCCGAATTCGAATGAACCACCTCCTCCTATCCAACGTGTCCCCCAGCGATACAGCCTGTGCCGCCATGGTCTGCGCCGATCGCCTTCAGGACTTCCCACCGCACGTCCAGACAGCAGCCGTCTGCGCCCTCTTCCTGACCCTCTGTAGGGTTCACCAGGCCAACGCTCAGGACGTGTTCACGATCACCACAAACCTCATGGCCGACCCGATTGCTGGACAGCGCGAAGAATTCCGAGCGCTCGGCCTATATGTGGAGAACGAACTGAAATGAATGAGATGTTCTCCGTTCTCACCTTCTTCGCCGCTGTGGTGGGCTACCTGTACTGCGGATGGTTGATTGGTGGATGGTCTCATGATCTCATCCAGTGGGTGAAGGGAAAGCGCAAGTGACCACACACCCTCTCCGAGTTGCCGTGCTGATCCTCAAGCTCGGCCTCCCCCTCCCAATCGATCTAGTCACCAAGCTGCTATCTGATGGCTATGATGTAGCCTCCCTGGAACGCAAGTATGCTTGACCATTTCACTAACACAGGACATTGAATGACCGCTGACAACCCCAAGAAGAAGGCTCGGCCGACCTTCACTCTTCCCACCGGAACCTTCAAGTGGCCGAAGCTGATCGAACCGGACTTCGGGACCAAGGAATACCCGAAGGAGAACGGAGAGTTATCTACCAAGGTAGTCTATCAGGCTTCCGATCCTCTCATTCAGAAGTTCCTGAAGGCCATTGATCCTCTCTACCAGGAAGCCCTGGCAGAAGGTGCCGAAGCCTTCTCCAAGCTCAAGGTAGAGCAGCGCAAGAAGCTGGGCTCCATGAAGGAGAACCCGCTGTACAGCGAATTGTACGATCAGGAGACCGAGCAGCCTACCGGGGAGATCGAGTTCAAGGTAGCCCGGGCCTACTCCGGCCAATTCCGTGACGGCCCCAAGAAGGGCAAGACCTGGAAGTCTGTGGTCCCCATTTTCGACTCCTCAGGCAACCGCATCCCGACCCACGACAAGAACTGTGAGCCGCTTCAGGGGGCCATCGCCATCTACGGAGGGACCAAGGGGCGTATCTCAGTCTCTGCTGCTCCGTACTTCGTCAGCGCTACCGGTGTAGCCGGCCTGAAGCTCTACCTGGAAGGCGTCCAGATCATCGAACTCTCCTCTCGTGGCGAGAAGTCGGCGGACTCCCTGGGCTTTGGCAGGGTCGATGGAGGCTATGCCCACTCCGAGGCTGCTCGAGCTGGCTTCGACGACGACGACGACGCCGACAGCGCCGATGCTGCCTCCAATGACGACGAGGGTAATCCGGACTTCTGATGCCGGGCTTCCCCAGAAATACGACCACCAAGGCCATCGACCAGGGGCTCGCCAAGGGCTTCCGGTCGGGCCTTGAGGGGAAGGTGTCCAAGCAGCTCTCTACAGCCGGGATGCCTTCCATCTACGAAGGATACCGACTCTCATACGTAGTTCCTTCCAGAAAGGCTACGTATACCCCCGACTTCCTGCTGAAGAACGGGATCATCATCGAAACAAAGGGGCGCTTCATCTCAGACGATCGACACAAACACGTGTGGATCAAGGAGCAACACCCACATCTCGATATCCGCTTCGTCTTCAGCAATCCCAACACGAAGCTATATAAGGGATCACAAACTTCTTACGCGAAGTGGTGTGATGACCACGGTTTCAAATATGCAGCAAAATTCATCCCTGATGCATGGCTCTCGGAGCCTCCTTCTGCTGGGGTGATAGATGCTGCTTTAGCCGTGCTTGTCCCCGTGGGGGGAAGCGGAAAGACCACAAAGAAACCGACTGGAGGTAACAGTGGCTAATTTCAAAATTGGTGACATGGTTCGCCATAATTCTGACCAGATGCATCATCTCTGGGAGTTCGGGCGGGATGTTGTGGAAGTAACAGATGTATACGATACAGCCATTAGGGTCAAGGGGTCCACCTTTTATTGGGGCAGCAAAAATTTCCACTTAGTCAAAGGCAAGGAAGACGATCGGCCTAATTTCTTTGTGGCCATCCCGATGTCTTCCTTCAATGCGGACGTGTTGTACAACATCTACGGACCCATGCGTCTCAACGATGCTAGAGACCGTGCCAAGGCCGTGGAGGTTGGCGCTACGGCTCGCATCTTCTTCGGTGTTGAAGAAATCACCTCAGTCCGCTCTTTCGAAACGAAGGTTCTCAACTGATGTTTCAGCCTCTCGATATCAAGCCTCAGACCGGCCTCCTTCTCGACCACTTCCGTAAGCGCCCCTCGATCACTGCCATCGAAGCCTCCGCGATGTACCGCATCCGGTCCCTCT
>ERZ1645187.3314-NODE-3314-length-13623-cov-14.064932_pt1 | contig 13623 bp, 12 predicted proteins | sample MGYA00575352_ERZ1645187 | MGnify/ENA primary metagenome ERZ1645187 (study PRJEB40837, sample SAMN11349314) | freshwater sediment metagenome | isolation source: river sediment | host: Sediment | place: India: Wazaribad , New Delhi | collected 2017-02-21 ...
TGGAAGAATTGCGAGCTGCGCTGCTGCGCGCTTTGATTGGCTTGGGCGCGGCAATTGCCGCCAGCCTCTTTTTTACCAACCGGCTGATTGATTTCCTTGCCCGTCCTATCGGCGGCTTGGACAAATTGCAGGCTATTGAGGTTACGGAAACCGTTTCCGTGTACATGCGCGTGGCGCTACTGGCGGGTGTCATCCTGGCTTCCCCCTGGATCTTCTACCAGCTTTTTAGGTACCTGGCCAAAGGCTTGAAACCTGAGGAGCGCGGCAGGGTTTTCATCGCTGTGCCATTCGCTGTGCTGTTTTTCTCGGCAGGGGCAGTATTTGCTTATCTGATTATGCTGCCTTCAGCGCTTAGTTTCTTTGCGCAATTCCTGGGCGTACAGACCTTTTTTCGGATAAAGTCTTATTTTAGTTTTGTCACCAACCTGATTTTCTGGATTGGAGTGAGCTTTGAACTGCCCTTGCTGGTGTTTGTGCTTGCCAGGATAGGCATTGTGAATGCGCGCACGTTGATAAAAGGCTGGCGGGCAGCGGCCGTGATTATCGCCGTGCTTGCGGCGGTGATTACTCCCACCGCGGACCCTGTAAACATGGCAATTTTTATGCTGCCGCTTTTTGGGTTATATTTACTGAGTATTGGATTGGCTGCTCTTGCCGGAAAGAAACGGACGGCGGACGAAGAGAAACAGGAGACTTAAAGTGTTTGGATCTATTGGTTTACCGGAAATAATTCTGATTTTGGTGGTGGCTATACTGATTTTCGGCGTCGGTCGGATTTCCAAAATTGGGGGGGAATTGGGCTCAGGCATCCGGGCTTTTAAAGAAGGCCTGGCTGGGGAAAAGTCTGACGACAAGAAAGAAACGCCCGCTGAAACCGAAAAAACGAACCGTACGGAGTAAGTGTAGCAATACACGGTAGCTTGTTATGGAGTTCTTTAATCTTGGATGGTCTGAGATACTGCTTATCTTATTGGTAGCTTTTGTGATTCTCGGACCTGGCAAAATCTCACAGACCGCGCGCGATTTAGGCGCGTGGCTGCGAAAACTGAATAAATCGGAAGCTTTCCGGGACGTCATGCATACGACGGACGAAATCCGCAATTTTCCGCGTAAAATCATGGATGAAGCGAAGCTCGATCCGGTCTTTCCGGATAGGTCCATTTATCAGGAAGTCCAGAAAAATTTCGGCGAACGTTTTCCGGACGACAATACCCCGCCCACTGACAGCGGCGACCTTCCTTAAGCCTTAATCCCCAGAAGAAATCCATTTTTGCGCTGCGATCAGGGCGTTGGTGAGCGCTGTATCCGGATCCGATGCTATCGGATCTTTTTGCTTGCCGAAAATCAACTCCAGCAGCGCGAGCGTTTGTGCGGGAGAGAAGTACTGCCAGATATCAAGTAATCGTTCTGGATGTTCGCGAAGCTCCGGAAAACGTTTGTGGAACATCAACTTGACAGCGGAAGGCAATCTGGCGGCCTTCAGGAAGCCTTCCACCTTTTCTTCCACGCTAAAGCTCTGTTTGGCAGGAGAAGCACCCCCAAGCTGAATAATAATTTTCCGGCTTGTGGGCATTTCTTCTAGTAAGTCAATTATTAAACGTTGAGCGGCGCGATCGTATTGTGCCTGAAATGACAGCAGATCGCCGTCGCTATGAATCAAGATTTCCTCAGGTTCGGTGATGTTTTCAAATTCAAGGATCCAGGCGCGAGTCTCCTGCATCCCAGGGAATTTGCCTTCTGCCGGGCCGATTTTCAGGCAAATTTCGTTCGCAAAAGTTTCCTGTGTGATTGGTGTCCGCGCACAGGCGCCTGATAAATATTCCTGTGTTTCCCCGTCGTCTTCGTACAGCTCGAACTGCGAGTCCGCGCCAGGAAAGACCTTCAGGCGCAGACACTTTGGCAGTGCGACTCCATTCCCGGGTTTATCGTTATTCATTGGTATGATAGCGCCGGCTCTGGCAAAAACCGGGATATCTTTTTTGCTTCCGTAGATGGGATACCAATACCCGCCCTGATAATATTCACCTGTGAAAAGGTGGTACCAATCGCCTTCAGGCAGCCATACTACCTGCCTCGCCAGGCGCGTTTCCGGGTTCGTCCGCCGGGTGAAAGGCGCGGCCAGCAGCTGGCGGCAGAAGAGGTATTCCTGAGGGCAGCGGTACGCGGCAATCTCTCGCGGGGCAGCGTAGTAAACCGGCAGGACCAAAGGTTCGCCCTCTTCCGCGCAGCGGGCATTCGCGGAATAGAGCAGGGGGACCAGCGCGTGGCGAAGCTGCATGGCTTCCCGGATAGTTTCGCAGGTATCGGAGCCGAACGCCCAGGGTCGGCGGTCAATATAGGGATTGTTGGTGGAATGGATGCGCAAAATCGGGCTGAATACGCCGTACTGTACCCAGCGCAGGAACAGCTCCGCTTCCTCCACGCCGTCGCAGTGTCCGCCGATATCATGGCTCCACCAGCCGTAAGCTACGTTACTGGCGGTGGCAGTAAATTCCGGCTGGAACTGCAGGGATTCCCAGGAGACGACAGTATCCCCGGAAAATCCGATCGGGTAGCGGTGCCCGCCCAGTCCGGGCCAACGTGAGAAAATAAACGGGCGTTTTTCAGGATTTCTGCCTAGATCGTAGTAATGCAGTTCATTCAAGGCGTAAAGCGGGTCCAGACCCTCTTTTTTCGTCCTGGTGCCCTGCTGCCAGTCAATCCACCAGAAATCGACCCCCTGCTTTTCGAGCGGATGATGGAGGATTTCAAGATATGCACGCGCAAATTTTTCCGAGGCAATATCGAAAGGTACCGGTTCATTCGAAGCAGGATCAATGCCGACCGCGCGCGCCATATCCTCGTACTGGGCTTCGTGCGGGTGCACACCCTCCGCGGGGTGAAGGTTTAGCGCGGTTTTAAGATTATTGTCGTGAAGAAACGCCAGAAAGGACTCGGGGTCCGGAAAAAGCTCTTTATTCCAGGTGTAGCCGGTCCAGCCTGTGGAGCTGTTGCCCGTCTTCGTGATGTGCCAGTCCATATCCACGATGCAGACTGAGAGCGGGATGCGGTGTTGTTGAAAATCCGAGATGAGGTCGGTAAGCTCCCCCTGGGTATAAGCCCAGTACCGGCTCCACCAATTGCCCAATGCCCAGCGAGGGATCAGCCCGGGTTTCCCAGCAATTTGTTGATAGTCGCGGATGGCGGAGAGATAGTCCTGCGCGTAGCCTAGAAAATATAAGTCCCGGTATCCTTCCTGCGCGTTCCTGTTGGTCAATCCTCCGGAATCATCCAAGACTAGGGTGCGCGTGTCGTCCACGACGCTCCAACCTGAGAGCGAAACCAAGCCTTGCCCTAATGGGATCCTTCCATTAGCGCGGTCAAGCGTCCGTGCGGTGCCTCCCAGGTTATTGGAGTCCGGGTCTCCATAATGCCAGATAATCCCGCTTTCCTTCAAGGTAATCTGTAAGTAGCGGTAGTTCAATTCCTCACCCAGTTTATAGCGGATGTGAAGGTAATCTGTTTCGATGGTCAGCCATTCGTCTGTTTGCCGGGTAGTGAATTCGGGGACAGGTTGTTCACGGTGCCAGAAAATTTGGCTGGGTCGGTCCTCAAATTGTCCGTTTGGAGCGTATTCAATCCGAATCAGCCGACTTTTCAGGATGGTAAAGCGCATGCTGCCGGATATAAACACGGCACGGGGGTCAGCAAGCGGATGGAAGCTGGGTTTGGCAGGGGTGAACATCGTACCTCACAAAGTAATGTTGATCGTGTGGATAATTTTACTGGAAAGTCAGTCGTATGAGACTGCTTGGTGCAAAACTCTCAACGTTCACTGAAAATCGAAAAGATAATTTTGTCGCTTGGTCTTATTGAGGGCGATAGAAATTATTTCGCTATAGGTATAAAAAAGAGGTCATCCGATTGGATGACCTCTGCAGTGCGGGAGCGACGGGATTTGAACCCGCGGTCTTGGCCTTGACAGGGCCACATGTTTGACCACTACACCACGCCCCCAAAAGCGAAGGCTAGTTTATCACGGCAAATGGCATAAGTCAAGCAAAATAGACTGGAGAATTGCCATTTTACCAGGGTAAAACTACCCTTGCATTTTATTGGGAAGAAGCGCTTCGTTTTACTCCGCCGGTGCTTCAGGCGTCTCAACAGGCGGGACTTCGACGGTCTTTTTCACTTTCTTCACGGTTTCGGACACTTTATCCACCGCTGTGGAGCTTAATTCCTGCGCCTTGGCGAGAGCTTCTTTATAAGCCTCTTCGGCTTTCTGCTTGGTCTCTTCGAAAGTTGTGCCGCCTTTTTCTTTCAGCTCAATCGCTTTGTCCTTGATCAATTGCCTGGTCTCATCCCCGGTTTGGGGAGCCATCAACAGCGATGCAATCGCGCCTGAAAGCGCTCCGACAACAAACCCCATTACAAAGGATCCGAAATTATTAGACTCTGACATGGTATTCTCCTGTTTTGAATAATATTGGTTACTTACGTAATTTAAGCAGTTCCAGCAGTTTATTCAAACTTGCCAGACTCTGATTAAGCTTTATCACTGGTTCTGATACATTGTTGCTCAGGAACTTAACTGTGCCTTTTAATGTGTTGACCGTATCGGTGGTTGAGTTGAGGATGGGTTTAACTTCATTCTGCAGCAGGTTGGTGAGAGCAGCCACCTGAATGATCAGGATAATCAGGGCTGTTCCTATCGCAAACATTTCCAGCGCGAGCAGGATAATGAAAATGTCGCGCACTTTCGTCGTGACTTCCGAACTTTGCCCGGCAAGCACCACGATCCCTGCTGTCACAGCCAGGACGACCAATACTATGCCGAAAATCACCCATGCGTTGCTCTTTTTTGTCTGAGTGCTTTCAGGTTCAGTTTGAACCGCTTCCTGGTTAATCTGTGTGTCGCTCATGAATGTCCTTTCGTTTTATTATAAACTAATTTTCTGCTATGTTTCTGGTCTGTAAAAGCCTTAGTTTAATTTTCATCATCAATATCAATTTCGTTCTGACCCACATCCAGCACGCAGTCCAACGCGGTAACGCGGATATCCGCGAAAAGGTCCTGCTGCTCAGTAATGATCAAACTCTGCTTGGTGAGCTCCAGGATTGCCAGGAATACCAATATCATATTCAAACGGGTGCGTTCTGTGCCAAGCAGCTGTTGAAAAGAAGTGCGCGGTAATACCCGCAGACGGCTGATAACTTCCTCAAGTTTCAGTTTGAGGGTGAGTTTCGGAATACTGATGATACCTTCGGGTTCCACCGCAGAGTTTTCAATCAACAACGATTCAAGCGCGGCAATCAGGTCCATGACTTCCACGCCTGTAAGGTCGATTTGCGCGCGCACGTCATAAGCCCGCGGGACGTGCAGGTATCCCCGTAGTTTGGCATCCATTCTGTGTCCCAACCAATGGGCTGCGTCTTTCACTTTTTTATAGAGCTGCAGCTGGTAAGCCAGAGCTTCACCAGGGTCTTCCTCGTCATCTTCGCGGGCAGGCGGCCTTGGCAAAAGCGCTTCCGACTTTATCTGAACCAGTTTAGCGGCAATCACCAGGAATTCGGAGATATAATCCGGTTCCAAATCCCGGTGCGCTTCGATGTATGCCAGGAATTGATCGGTGACCTGCGCCAGCGCCAGCTTGGTGATATCCAGTTCCGCTTTCTGAATTAAATCCAGCAGGAGATCGAGCGGTCCGGAATACAGATCTGTCGCGATTTCGTATTGAGTTGTCTGTCTAAGCCAGCTGTTTGTCATAATATAATTATATCTGATGAACGGACGCTGTTGAAGAATTCTGGAAAATAGGGGATACTAATCAGATGACAAAAATTACCTGCACTTCCTGCGCTTTACCTTACCCCGATACCGGTCTGCCGCACTTGTGCCCGCGCTGCGGCGGCGTTTTTGGAATTAATCACATTGATTTAGCAGGTGAGGAGGCTGAGGAGCCAGGGCAGCCTGGAATCTGGCGCTTTAGACGCTCTTTACCTTTGCCCGCGGACGCAAATCCGGTGTATCTTGGGGAGGGCGGCACGCCTTTGGTCGAACGCGAAATCCTGGGAAAGCGGGTGGCATTCAAGCTGGAAAACCTCAACCCTACTGGTTCATTTAAGGACCGCGGGACAGCAGTGCTTACCAGTTTCATGCTTTCCAGGGGGATAAGTGCGGTCGTGGAGGATTCATCCGGAAACGCGGGTGCGTCCCTGGCGGCTTATTCGTCGGCTGTGAAGATTAGCAGCCGAATTTTTGTGCCTGAATCTGCGTCCGGACCGAAGTTGCAGCAGATGCTTGCCAGTGGAGCGCAGGTGGTTCGGGTACCTGGAGCGCGGGAAGCCGCCCACCAGGCCGCGCTTGGCTTTGTAAAGCAGCAAAGCCTGCCATATGCCAGTCATGCCTTGCTGCCAATGGGTATTGCAGGGATTGCCACGATTGCCTATGAACTGGTGGAACAATTAGGGCAGATGCCAGGCTCTGTGATAGCACCAGTTGGCCACGGCAGTCTTTTTCTGGGTTTGCTGCTGGGCATGCATGCGCTCTGCAACCGTGAAGCTGGCACGCAGCTTCCGGTAATGGTTGGCGTACAGCCGGAAAATTGCGCGCCATTAGCTGCGCATTGGGAAAACAAAGCTTTCGCAGGCTGCCAGGGTACTTCGCTGGCGGAAGGAACCCAGATCGAGAGGCCTGTGCGTGGGGACCAGATCCTGAAATTGCTGCGCCCTAGAGAGGACATTCTGACAGCCGTCGCAGAGGCAGACTTGCTGCCGGCTTTCAAGGAGCTTGCGGAAATGGGCTTTTACGTGGAGCCTACCTCCGCGATGGTGTGGTGTGCGCTGAGGAAAATGATTGAAAAACTCCCGGAGCCTGTGGTTTTGGTTTTTTCAGGTTCTGGGTTAAAATTCAGACAATAAAATGATTATTGACCTGTTGGATCGTTTGCTATCAAAGATACGAATTGGACATAGCGATTGATGGCAGACGATCAGGCAGATCAGAACAGGAAACAAATGCTTGACCCCCGTGCTTCTGCTAAGTTCTATGACGCCTTGCCAAAGCAGTTCAAGGATAATTTTCTTTTAACCCGCGCGCTTACCCACCGTTCATACCTGAATGAAAACCGTTCTGTCCTGGAAGACAATGAACGGCTTGAATTTCTTGGCGATTCAATTCTTGGCTACGTCGTGGCCGAATGGTTGTATAACCAGTTTCCGGAGAAAAATGAGGGCGTGCTGACCAAACTGCGCTCAGCCCTTGTGCACACGCAGCAACTAGCCGATTTTGCCCGCAAAATCAACTTGGGCTCAGTCATGCTGCTTGGGCATGGTGAAGATCAGGCTGGCGGACGGGAGAGGAATGCGATTTTGTGCGATGCGTTTGAAGCGCTGATTGCCGCTATCTATCTCAATACGGATTTGACAACAGTTAAGGATTTTATCTATCCGTTCCTGGAAGACCAAATTCATATCATCCTTGCCAATCATTCTGAAGAGGATGTCAAGAGCCAACTGCAGGAATGGGCGCAAGCACAGGGATTTCCTTCTCCGGTATACCTGCTCACAGGCGAATTTGGACCGGATCATGAAAAAGTATTCTCAGTAAAAGTGCTGATTAATGATAAGGAAATCGCGGAAGGTCTTGGGGGCAGCAAACAACTTGCCGAAAAATCGGCCGCGGCTGCGGCTATCAGAAAAATTGGAATAAAAGAAGCATGAATCAAGTAAAACTCGCCTCGCTCGAAATGCATGGTTATAAAACCTTTGCGCGGCAAACCAGCCTGGAATTCCCCGCAAGCACCACCGCAATTGTCGGTCCGAACGGCTCCGGTAAATCCAACGTTGCGGATGCCATCCGCTGGGTGCTTGGGGAGCAGTCCTATTCGCTTTTACGTGCCAAAAAAACCGAGGATATGATCTACATCGGTTCGGACCAGCGCGCGCGGGCGGGCATGGCATCGGTCTCTATCACATTTAACAACGAGACGAACTGGCTGCCGATTGATTACAGCGAGGTGGTACTCACCCGGCGGGCGTATCGCGATGGGACCAACGAATATCTCCTGAACAATCAGAGGGTGCGCCTGAAGGATTTTCATGAACTGCTGGCAAAGACCGGGTTGAGCGATCGCACTTACACCATCATTGGTCAGGGGCTGGTGGACATGGCGCTCTCCATTAAGGCGGATGAACGCAGTAAGCTTTTTGAGGAGGCAGCGGGGATTGGCTTGTACCGTTCCCGCAAAGAAGAAGCGCTGAAGCGCCTGGAGACGACCCAGCGCAATCTTGAACGCGCGATGGACATTATTGACGAAATAAAACCCCGCTTACGCAGTCTGGAAAAACAGGCGGCACGCGTAGGCGAGTATAAAAAGGTGCAGGAGAGTCTGCAGGAAAAGCTGCGCGAGTGGTACGGATATCATTGGTTTAAAGCGCAGGAGGAAATTGCAAAGCTCAAGGTGGAACTGGAAGACGCTGAAGATGCCTCCGCAAGAGCGCTTGGACTTCTGCGAGAGAATCAAACAGCCTCCACCGCACTAAAAGATAACATTTCCAAGCAGCGGGAGCTTGTCAATCAACTCCACCAGAAACTTGGCTCGCTGCACGATGAGATTCAATCTGGCAACCGCGATCTGGCCGTAAATGACGAACGGGAACAGGCGCTTACGCGGGCGCAGGCACAGATCGGCGACGACCTGGCTAAGCTTGAGGAGACCATAGCTTCCGCAGAAGAAACCGTGATAGCACTTGCGCAGGAAATTGAGGCTGAGACCCTAGCTCTGGCGCAGTTGCAAGAAAAACGTGCGCAAATTGAAGCAGAAATGGTCACTAAACGTACGACCAAAAAAGACCTGGAGCAGCAGCAATCCAAACTACAGACAGACTTGCTGAATCTGGAAAAACAGACTCTGGTACTCCGGAGCAGGAAAAGTGAAATTTCCAATCGCCTGGAATCAATAAAGCGCAGTCTGGTAAGCAGTCAGGAAAGCCTGCAGGTTTTGAAGAGCGAGGAACAAACAGCGTCTGAGGCTCAAGCTGGGATTGAGAAAGGGCTGGAGGCACTTGAGGAGCAGCAGCGGGAATTTGAAAACCAGCGGAAGGTAATCCAGGAAAACCAGCTTGAAATAAAACGCGCCCTGGAAGAAAACTCCGCATTGCTCAACAAACTTAATCTGGATAAGAACAAACTTACGAACCAGCTGCAGCTGCTGCGTCAGTCGCAGGAAAGCCTGGCAGGCTATTCAGACGGGGCGAAATCTCTTATGAAGAACGCGCGCGTCCGGCAATACGGCAGAACGATTACTGACCTGGCCACCAAACTGGACGTCCCCGAAAAGTACGAAAAAGCACTCACAGCTGCCTTAGGTGAGGCGGTGGATTTGCTTGTGCTTCCGGAAGACGGGCTGGATATCGATTTTCTGAACAGGATTTCACCTCTGATTGAGGAGAAAGTCGCGCTGGTAGGTCTGAAGGGTTTATCAAAAATAGAGGCGCAGCGCGCTCCTACAGGAGATGGAATTCTTGGTCCAGCCGCGGAGCTGGTACGCAGCCCGGAGACGATGAGCGTGCTTATACAGCAGCTGCTAAGTCAGTATCTTGTTGTGGACAGCCTGGAGCGAGCCTTTGACCTACCGCCGAAAATTCGGGAAAGCTACAATCTGGTCACGCTGGCTGGTGAAGTCTTGATGCGCAGCGGCATCGCCATTCTTGGAAAGCAGAAGAGCGCCAGTAAGGTCAGTTTTGTGCGCACGCGCAATGAACTGGAGGACGCGCTTGCCGGTTTGGAGCAAAAGCTCACCGAAGCGCTCGCCAGGGAAAAGGATTTGCGCCAAAAACTTATAAATGCTGACCAGGAAATGGCAAAAAACCAGAACGGGCAGCGCGCTCTGGATAAACAGATCAGCGACCTGCGCCGCGAGCTGAATAGCGCGGTAGTTAACCTGGACAAGGCTCAGACCCGGCGCAAATGGACAGAAAAACAGATGGAGGACAGCGAGCGGGAATCGCGGCGTTTACAGGATGAACAGGCTGTTCTGAAGGAAAAAGATGCGGCGCTCCGCGCGGATACCGAAAAACTGGCAGCTGCTTTCGAAACGCTTAGGCAAACGATCGGTGAACAGAACCTGGACAGCCTGGAGCACCAATACCAGTACTTGCAGATGGAGTGCCGCGTTCAGGAACAGGCATTATCGCATAACAGGGATACATTGAGAGCCCAGGAACAACGGCTGCTCTCCGATCGTGAGAGAATGGCGCTCTTAGAGCAGCGCAGCAGCGCAAATTCGGAAGAACTTTCTGCGCTGCGCGAGAAAAAAGAGCAACTGAATGCAAACCTGCTTAGGCTCAATAACGAAGTCGAGGCTGTGCGCGCCAACGAGCTGGCTGAAAATCAAACCAGGCTAAAAACCTCTGAGGAAGAATTCCAAGGTCTCAGCGATCTTGAAAGCGAACTGCAAAAGGATTTGTCGTTTAAGGAGCGTCAGGTTACGCATATCCAGTTGGAGCTTGGGCGTAAACAAGAGCGTCTCGAATCGCTTCGCTCTCACATCGAAGACGATTTCGGGCTGATTGAGCTGGAATACCGCAATGAATTTTCGGTCTCAACGCCGCTGCCGTTCCCGGATATGGTGATCGAGACGCTTTCCGAAACCGCAACCTTACCCGCTGGGATAGAAGAAGAAATGCGCAGCCTCAAAAATCATATCCGCCGTATCGGCGTTGTGAATTTTGAAGCAGAGAAAGAATATGTGGAGGTCAGCGAACGATTTAAAAGCCTGACAAGCCAGATCGCAGACCTGCAAGCTGCAATTCAGGACATTCATCGCATGATTTCTGAATTGAACGAGGTGATGCAGCGCGAGTTCCTAAAAACCTTTAAGTCCGTAAGCATGGAATTCAGCAAGATGTTTGCCCGCTTGTTCAACGGTGGTTCAGCGCGCCTCATCCTCTCGGATGAGTCCTCGCCCATTGAAGGTGGAATTGAAATTGAAGCACGGCTTCCGGGTAAACGTGAGCAGGGTCTCGTGCTGCTCTCAGGCGGCGAGCGCAGCCTGACTGCGGTCGCGCTGGTTTTTGCCTTGTTAAAAATCTCCCCCACGCCATTTTGTGTGCTCGATGAAGTTGACGCGATGCTGGACGAGTCCAACGTCGGTCGGTTTATTGAATTGCTGAAAGACCTCTCCAACGAAACGCAGTTTTTGCTGATTACGCATAACCGCAACACTGTCCAGGCTGCGGATGTGATTTACGGCGTAACGATGGGTAAGGACGGCGCGAGTCAGGTTATCAGCCTGCGCCTGGATGAGGTTGATGAGAGCTACGTGAAGTAATCGAAGGCGGGCGTGTACGGATTTTTGTGGAAATTTCGTCAGGGAGATTATTTCATAAAAAATGCTCAAACGCTCACTTAGTCAGACCCAAGCTGTCTGAGAAGATAATAACAAAAAAGCGGCTGTCTATAAGTTCAGCCGCTTTTTGCTATGTCAGGTTAGTGCTTACTGAGCGCCAAAAATCGCGTTATAGAGCGTGGAAGTCACCGCAGGAGTGCTGGGCGTAAATTCTACCCAACGGTCGTCAATGACGATGTCATTCCGGGAGGTGCGCAAAGCGGACAGCCAATTGGTAAATGTGGTCTGTTTCAGGGTCGCGAATGCTGATGCGTCCAACGGGTTGACCGCATGTCCGACGCACTGGATGATGTGGTATCCAAAATCAGTTTTGACCGGCTCGCTGATTTCACCTTCCTTCAAAGCGAAAGCGGCATCTTCAAATGCCTGGACCATTGTGCCGCGTCCGAACCAACCCAGATCTCCACCGTTATCCTTGTTGGAGGTGTCGGTTGAGTAGGTGGCTGCCAGCGTGTTCCAGTCCTCGCCCGCATTCAGGGCTTCGAGGACTGACTTTGCCTCGTCTTCAGTCGCTACCAGAATATGGCGCGCCCAGACCTGTTCCTGTTCGGGTTTCAAATCTGCAGTCACAGCTTCCAATAATTTTTCGCGCAGAAGCTGGGTGCGGAAAGAACGTTCAACCACATCCCGGGGCACGCCGTAGGTGCTCACATTCTGGTAATAATCCTTGAGCACGCCGCCATAAACCTTGGTTGTGAAAACCGTGGGTGTGGGCGTGATGGTAGGCACTTTGGTTTCAGTTGGAACGCTGGTTGCGGTTGAGCCAGCAGGAACTGGTTCCGAGGTCGCTGAGGGTTCGAGCGTGGGTGTGGCTGTATTGGTCGGGACCCAACCATCTGGCGTCGAGGTCGCAGTAGGCAGCGGGGTGGGGGTATCCGTCGGCTGAATGATGGCGATCTGCGAAAGCGAGAGCGTGGGGGTATTCACGATGGTGGGCGTGATGGTAGGGGTAGGCGTGCCTTCGGGATAGAACTCAAAAGCCTCCTGCATTGCCAACGCGACTTCTTCATCGCTGACGGTGATGCCGCGTTTGGCGGCTTCTTCCTCAATCAGGATGTCTTCAACCATCGTGTTCAGCACTTGCTCACCGATGACAGCTGGACTATTCAGGGAAGTCACGAGGTCCTGCGCGGTAGTCAGAAAGCTGGAGCCGTAACTGCCAAGCATCTGGTAGTAGTAATAGTAATTGCTGGCCTGGTTCAGCATGTTCAGGCGTGTGAACTTCACAACCGGCTGAAACTCGCGGACAGTTATTTTTTTCTCTCCAACAGAGGCAACAACCGTGGACGGCTTTACAATGTAATTGTCAACCAAAACGTAAGCAAGCAAACCTACTACAATTGCGGCAATTGATAGCGTCGCGATGAGAATCGCTCTGGTTTCACGACGTTCTCTTTCCTGTTTCGCGAGGTGTTTTTTAGTAACACCCTGCTTTTCTGGAATTCGGTTATTCGCCATAAGAGATCACCTCTATGCGTTCGGATCGTAATATATGTCACCTTCAAAAGGAATTAAGGCGATATGGCGCGCGTTCTTAATGGCCTTGGCAACTTCACGTTGATGTCTGGCGCAGGTGCCGGTCTGGCGGCGGGGACGAATCTTCCCGGTTTCATTGATAAAGCGGGTCATGAGATCAACGTTCTTGTAGTCTATAGCCAGATTCTTGTCTGCGCAAAACTGGCAGAATTTTGGTCTGGAAACATAGCGGCGGCTATTGCCGTTGCCGTTGGATTTGTAATCGGACATTTCTATTCCTTTCTATTCGGGTCTGACAACAATGGACCGCAAAATTTGTTCGTTGTAACCTAATGTGCGGCGAAGATTGGCGACTTCGGCCGGGTCAAGCTTGAAGGTCAGCAGTACATAATAGCCTTCGGTCATCTTGCGGATGGGATAGGCCAAACGGCGCTTACCCCAGCGGTCCACTTTCAGGATTTCACCGTTCGCGCTTTTAATTAAGTTTTCAATGGTTTCGGTAAGCCCATTTAATGTGGCTTCGTCCAGGTCTGCCTGGAGAATATAAACTAACTCGTAAGTATGCATAAGTATGAGGCTCCTTTCCTCGGGTTAGCTCCTGCTGAACACCGTTGGCGGGCAGGAGTGGAAGGTTTCAGGTATTCCTGATTTAACGGGGTGTAGTTTATCACAAGTCAAAAATTTTGCAAGCCGGAAGTAAGGGAGGGTGTTGAAAATGTCCAGAACAATAAAAAATGAACAACTTTATATTCAAGAA
>ERZ1645187.3315-NODE-3315-length-13618-cov-9.668731_pt1 | contig 13618 bp, 12 predicted proteins | sample MGYA00575352_ERZ1645187 | MGnify/ENA primary metagenome ERZ1645187 (study PRJEB40837, sample SAMN11349314) | freshwater sediment metagenome | isolation source: river sediment | host: Sediment | place: India: Wazaribad , New Delhi | collected 2017-02-21 ...
GCCTGGAAGAGCATAATCGGGCCGTGGCCAGGTACCAGAAACGCGGCGGAGGGGGTTGAGGTGAGGGCAGGCAGGTTCATCACGCTGGAAGGGCTCGACGGCGCGGGCAAGAGCACCCATCTGGATTGGCTGGTGGCCCGCCTGCGCTCGCTGGGGCATGTCGTGGTCCAGACGCGGGAACCGGGCGGCACCCCCCTGGGGGAAAAGCTGCGTGCGCTGCTGCTGGCCGAGCCGATGCACCTCGAAACCGAGGCGTTGCTGATGTTCGCCGCGCGGCGCGAACACCTCGCGCGCGTGATCGAGCCGGCGCTGGCCCGGGGCGATTGGGTGGTCTGCGACCGGTTCACGGATGCCAGTTTCGCCTACCAGGGAGGGGGGCGCGGACTGGCCCTGGAAAAGCTTTCCTTGCTGGAGCGATGGGTACAGGGTGTGCAGGGCGGCGAGGATGGCGGCTTGCGCGTCACGCCGGACCTGACGCTGTTGTTCGACGTCCCGACCGAGCTTGCGCGCCGGCGCATCGTCGGGATGGATCGGACTCTCGATCGCTTCGAGCAGGAGCAGGGCGAGTTTTTCGAGCGGGTGCGCGCCGAGTATCTGCGCCGGGCTCGGGACAGCCGGGGCCGAATCCGGATCGTCGACGCCACCGGCACCATCGACATAATTCAAGAATCACTTGAAAATATAATTGCAACACTCTGATAATAAACATTTCGAGTGGCACGAGGCGGCATGGCAGGAGCTGTGGCGCGCGAGCGCGGCCATTCCTCACGCCATGCTGCTGGCGGGGCCGTCCGGGATCGGCAAGAGCGCGTTCGCGCATGAAGTCGCGGCCCGCCTGCTGTGCGAGCAGCCGGCCCCCGCGGCCGCCTGCGGCACTTGCCCGTCCTGCCACTGGCTGGCCGGGAGCAATCATCCGGATTTTCGCCATGTCCGGCCCGAGGCCGATGTCGAGGCGGAGGCCAGGGCAGTGGCCGGGGCCGACACAGACATAGTCTCCGGGGCGGAGAAGAAGAAGGCCAGCCGGCAGATCAGGATCGAGCAGATTCGGCAACTGGAAGACTTCGTGTTCGTCGGTTCGCATCGGGGCGGCGCTCGCGTCCTCCTGCTCGAACCCGCGGACGCGATGAATTCGGCCGCACAGAATGCTCTTCTCAAAATACTCGAAGAACCGTCGTTAAACGTTTATTTTTTATTGGTAACTTCAAAAATAAAAGTGCTGCTGCCGACCATCCTGAGCCGCTGCCGGGTTCTGAAGCTGCCCAAGCCGGCGGCGAAGCAGGCGAGCGAATGGCTGGCCATGAACGGCGAGGGGAAGGCCGCCGGGCTGCTGCCGATGCTGGGCGGGGCGCCCTTGCGCGCCTTGCTCGAAAGTCAGTCGGGGCGGGGCGCCGCCTTGCAGGCGGTGCTCGCCAGCCTGGCCGAGTCGGGCGAGGACGCGCCGGGTCTCGCCGCCCGCTGGGAGAGCCAGTTGCAGCTCAAGGACGAGGCCGCGCTGTCGATGGAAAGCGTGGTCGATATCGTGCAGAAGTGGGTCGTCGAGCTTGCCCGGCACAAGCTCGCCGGCCGTGGCCAGAATCTCGGCGAGCGCCCCGGCGCCGTCGAGAACCTGGCCGGGCGGGCGACGGCGGCCGGCTTGATACGTTGCTACAATGATCTGGTGAAAATGCGCGCACTGGCCTTGCACCCCTTGAATTCCCGGCTCTACCTGGAAGAGCTGGCGGAGCGCTACCTGCGCGCCGTTTCCGGCGGCAAGGGGGCGCGCGGCTAATGGTCACGCCGGCGGCCGGCGCGCGTCCGAGCGTGCTCTCGCTCAACATCACGTCGAAATCCGCCCTCTACGCGGCCTATATGCCTTTCCTGGAGCGCGGCGGCCTGTTCGTGCCGACGACCCGGGAATACCTGCCCGGGGACGAGATATTCATGCTGGTGACGCTCATGGACGACCCGGCCCGCCTGCCCATCGCCGGCACCGTGGTCTGGGTGACGCCGGCCGGCGCGCAGGGCAACAAGCCGCAGGGTATCGGCGTGCAGTTCAGCGCCGACGAGAGCGGGCAGTCCGTCCGGCGCAAGATCGAGGGCATCCTCGGCGCCCATCTCGGTTCGTCGCGGCCGACGCACACGCTTTGAGCGGCATGCTGGTCGATTCGCACTGTCATCTCGACTTCCCCGAGTTGTCCGCCGACCTGCCCGCCGTGCTCGGCCGGATGCGGGCGACCGGCGTCGGCGCGGCCCTTTGCGCCGGCGTCACCCTGGAGCGGTTCCCCGCCGTGCTTGAAATCGCATCCGGATACGAAAATATTTTTGCCGCCGTCGGCGTGCATCCCGACACCCAGGATGGCATTGAACCGGACGTGGAAACGCTCGTCCGGATGGCGGGGCAGGACAGGGTCGTGGCAATTGGCGAAACCGGACTCGATTATTACCGGCTGGCGGGCGACCTGGAATGGCAGCGGCGGCGGTTCCGTGTCCATGTCGAGGCGGCCCGCGAGGCGGGCAAGCCGTTGATCATCCATACCCGGGCGGCGAAGGACGATACCCTGCGCATCCTCGACGAGGAGAAGGCGGGCGAGGTCGGTGGCGTCTTCCACTGTTTCACCGAGGATCGCGACACGGCGTGGCGGGCGATCGACCTGGGTTTCCACGTGTCGTTCTCCGGCATCGTCACGTTCAAGAACGCACAGGAATTGAAGGCCGTGGCCGCCGAACTGCCGCTCGACCGTTTGCTGGTCGAGACCGATGCGCCGTATCTCGCGCCGGTTCCGCACCGCGGCAAGCTGAATGAGCCGGCTTATGTCCGCCATGTCGCCGAGGAGATCGCACGGCTGCGCGGGATGGCCTTCGAGGAGTTCGCCGAGGCGACGACCCGCAATTTCTGCCGTTTGTTCAAGGTCACGCTGCGCCATCATGCCCAAGATCGCGTCGCCGCCTAGTATCGCCAGCATCGCCCTGTTGCTGGCCTGCCTGCTGGCCTTGGTCCGGCCGGCCTGGTCGGGTGTTTACGAGGACATCCTGGTCGCGGCGCGCGACAACCGCACCGATCTGGTGGTCGACCTGGTGCGCCGGGGCCTCGATCCGAATACTTCCGATCCTTCGGGAACGACGCTGCTGATGTACGCGGCCAGCAACGGCAACGATGCGCTCATAGATTTCTTGTTAAGAAACCGCGCCAACGTATTGAAATACAATCAATATGGCGATACAGCGCTGGCCTTGGCGGCGCTGCGCGGATATCCCGCCATCGTCCGGCGCCTGCTCGACGCGGGGGCCGACCTGACGGGGCCCGGCTGGTCGGCCCTGCACTATGCGGCTTTCGCGGGGCAACTGGAGGTGATGCGCTTGTTGCTGGCCAGGAAACTCGACCTCGACAGGCGGGCGCCCAACCGGCAAACGGCGCTGATGCTGGCGGCGCGGCATGGGCACCGGCAAGTCGTCGAATTGCTCATCGAAGCCGATGCCGACATGGATCTGACCGATGCCGACGGCCAGTCGGCCATGAGCCTCGCCCGCAAGTCGGGCAACACCGAGATCGCCGACTATTTGAAACGCCAGGGCGCGGTCGAGTAGCGCCCGGCCGGCGTGCCGCCACGCCTGACTTTCGATCGTGCCGCCGCGCTGCCCGACCGGGACGACCGGATGGCGCCCGCCCCGGCGTGCCGCCACGCCTGACTTTCGCCGGGATCAGCCGGACGCCTGGATGCGCTTGACCAGCGCGGCGGTGAACTCGCCGGTGCCGGCTTGGCCGCCGAGATCGCCGGTGCGGACCTTGTCGACGTTGAGCGTTTCGTCGATGGTTTTGCGCAGCCGGTTTCCGATATCCGCGCGGCCAATGTGGTCGAGCATCATCGCGGCCGCCAGCATCAGCGCGATGGGGTTGGCGATGCCCTTGCCGGCGATGTCCGGCGCCGAGCCGTGCACGGCCTCGAAGATCGCGGCATGCTCGCCGATGTTGGCGCCGGGCGCCATGCCCAGCCCGCCGACCAGGCCGGCGATTTCGTCGGAAAGGATGTCGCCGAAAAGGTTGGTGGTCACCAGCACGTCGAATTGCCAGGGGTTCATCACCAGCTTCATGGCGCAGGCATCGACGATGACTTCCTCGAAGCCGATCCTGTCCTTGTACTCGTCGGCGTGAATCTGCCGCGCCGTTTCCAGAAAGATTCCGGTGAGCGCCTTCATGATGTTGGCCTTGTGCACCACCGTGACTTTCTTGCGGCCCTTGCGGATGGCGTAGTCGAAAGCGAAGCGGACGATGCGCCGGCAGCCCTGGCGGGTGTTGATGCCGGTGCTCATGCCGACGGCGTGCGGGTCGCCGTCGATGGGAATGAAGTGCTCGTAGCCCATGTACAGGCCTTCGTTGTTCTCGCGCACCAGCACCAGGTCGATGTTGTCGAAACGGCCGCCGGGGATGATGGTGCGCGCCGGGCGCAGGTTGGCGTAGAGCTTGAATTCCTCGCGCAACTGGACATTGACGGAGCGGTAACCGCCGCCCACGGGCGTTTCCAGCGGCCCCTTGAGCGCCAGCTGCGTCCGGTGGATGCTGTCCAGGCAGGCTTTCGGCAAGGGTTCGCCGCAGGCGGCCACGCCGGCGGCCCCGGCGATCTGCCGGTCCCAGGCGAAGGGCGCGCCGAGCGCCGCCAGGACTTGAAGCGTGGCCTCGGTGATTTCGGGACCGATGCCATCACCGGGGATCAAGGTTGCCGGAACGGGCTGCTGTGCGCTCATGTCGGGAAGCTCCAATGGCAAGTGGATGGGCAGGCTTGCCCCGCGCGTCGCCAGGCCGGTGCGTCCGGGGCGGGAGTTCAGTCATAATTCCGGCTGATCCTTCCATCAGGGATTATGGTCGCGCTACCTTACCGAAAGCTGAATATCCTCCGTGCTCCGCTGTCGGCATGACGCGGCATCCGGACCGAATCCGACATGGATGCATCATTGATCGAAGCAATCTATGAAGCGCCGATCGAGCCCGAGCCGTGGTCATCGTTCGTGCATGCCTGCCGGCTGAAGCTCAAGTCCCGCAGCGCACTGCTCATGTTCCGCCTCCCGCTCGACGGGGGCGAGGTGACGGACATCGCCGATGCCGAATGGGTCACCCAGGCGACGCGTCGCGTCTATTACGAGCAATACGCCGTGTTCAATCCCATCGAGTACGAGCAAATGCAGGTGGGGAGGCCCTATACGTTCGGCGACTTCATTTCGAGGGACAGCTTCAGGCAAAGCAGCTACTACCGTGATTACTGCCAGCCCATGGGCATCGAGCACGCGGCGGTTCTCTTCCTGGGCGAGGCGAATGGCCTGCGAGCCTGGCTGAACCTGTCCAGGGATGCCGCCGCGGGCGCCTACAGGAAAAGCGAGCTGGATCTTCTCGCGCGCATGGCGCCCCATCTCAACCGGGCCCTCCGAATCTACTCGGCGCTGGAAAAGCGGCGCCTCGAAACCCAGGCTTTCCGCCATGCGGGCGACAGCATCAGGCTGGCGACGCTGCTGCTGGACGAGACGGGCATCATCGGCAACCTGAACGAGGCGGCCAGGCAGCTTCTTGCCCGTAACCCCCATGTCGCCATCCGGAAGGAGCGCCTGGCTTTTTCCCAGTCCGGCCAGCAAAAACGGTTCGACGAAAAACTCGCCGCCTTGCTGGAAGGCAAGGCGACGAACGACTACGACGCGCTGGTCGTCGGCATGCAGGGCGGCATGGCGCTGAGCATCCTGATGCGTCGCATCCCCCGCAGCGGCGTCGACATGCGCCTGAGAAACGCGGCGATCGTGATTTATCTCAAGGAGTCCTCACAGGCCGGCACGGCGCTCAATGGCGACATCGTCGCCACGCTGTTCGGGCTCAAGCCGGCGGAAGCGAAAGTGGCTTCGCTGCTGGCCGATGGTCTCAGTTTCCAGCAGATCGCGCGCGCCATGGAAGTCACGGAAGAAACCGTCCGCACCTACAGCAAGCGCGTCTTCGCCAAGACGGGAACCTCGCGCCAGGCCGAGTTGGTCAAGCTGGTGCTGACGAGCCTGGCGAACCTGGGCGCCTGAGGCATTCCATCCGGCTGCGCGCCGGCGCGGCGGCCCATGAAGCGGCGCCGAGTCACCAAATGGGGATTCCTGGCGGCGATCGGAATCCCAATAATCCGCGGGGTCGCCATGCCCGAGGGCAAGCAGATGGAATTGAAGATCTCCCTTCATGGAACGGTGCCGCTTCCCGATCCCGCCATGGCCCGGGAACTCGTCCTGGAACTGGACGAAGAGGCCACGGTCGGCGCGGCGATGGATGCCCTGACCGCGGTCCGTCCGGACCTGTTCCCGGTCGACGGGGCGCGGTCCGGCAAGCTGTGCCTCTTCGCCGGCCCCGAGCAACTGAAAAACCCCAAGCTTCGGCTGCGCGACAAGCTGCGGCCCGGGCTGCGACTCTCCGTGGCCCTGGTGCGTCCGGTCGCGGGCGGCTGATCATCGTCGAGGAATCCCGTCATGAGCCTGAATCCTTCCCCCATCGAATCGAACGCCGGCGACGAATGGGTGGCCAGCGCCTGCGGCATGTGCTATCTCCATTGCCCGATCATGGTGCACCGGGTCGGGGATACCGTCGTCAAGATCGAAGGCAATCCCACCTCGCCGGGCACCCAGGGACGGATCTGTCCCAAGGGCAACGCCGGCATCATGCGGATCTACGATCCGAATCGCCTCACGGTGCCGATGAAGCGCACCAATCCGAGGAAGGGGCCGGACGAGGACCCCGGCTGGGTGGAGGTGGGTTGGGACGAGGTGATGACCACCCTGGTCCAGCGGCTCGAGGCGATCCGCGCCGACAATCCCGACAAGCTCGCGGTGGGCGGTTTTCATCCCGACTCCTTTTTCTGGAACTGGGGCTTCGGCTTCGCCTTCGGCACCAGCAATTCCATGGTGCCCAACATGTTCTCGGCCATGGGGCACATGTGCGGCCCCGGCCCCCATCTGGCGGGCCTGATGACCCATGGTTCGGAGAACACCCATCCGGACATGGATTACGCCGAATATGTGCTGATCGTCGGCGGCGGCGCCGCCGAGGCCTTCCAGTCCGCGGTGCCCTACGGCCGCCTGTTCGGCGACGCCAGGGATCGGCGTTGCAAGATCGTGGTCGTCGATCCGCAGCAGAGCCGCATGGCCGCGATGGCCGACGAGTGGGTGCCGATCAGGCCCGCGACCGACGGCGCGCTGCTGTTCGCCATGATGCACACCCTGGTGCACGAACTGGGCGTGTGGGATGCGGATTACCTGAATCGATACACCAATGCCGGCTATCTGATCGGCGCGCAGGGCAAGCTCCTGCGCTCGGAAAACGGCACGCCCCTGGTCTGGGACGGCGTGGCCGGGCAGGCGGTGCCGCACGATGCCTGCGATCCCGCCGCCGTGGCGCTGGAGGGGAGCTTCGACACGCCCGCCGGCGCGGGCCGCCCGGCCTTCGACCTGTTCAAGGAGCAGTTGCGCCAATACCCGCCGGAATGGGCCGCGCCCATCACCACGGTGGACGCGGAGACCATCCGTCGCCTGGCGCGAGACATGGCGGCCCACGTCAAGCTCGGCGCGACCATCGAGATCGACGGGACCAGCTATCCCCACCGGCCGGTGTCGGCGTCGGGCTATCGCGGCGTGGGCGCGCATTCCAACGGTTTCCACGCCGCCTGGGCCATGGAGATGATCAACCTCCTGCTCGGCGCCACCCGCGCCGTCGGCGGCGCCCGGGCCTGGCATGGCGACGTGGTGCCAGGCCCCGACGGCACGCTGAGCTGCCAGTTGGTGAATACCACGGTGCAGATGACCTACCCGCCGAAATCCGTCTCCTTGCACGAATATTTCCCCATCACCTGCACCAACGGGCTGATGCACTACGATGCCCAGCTTCATCCGGAGAAGTACAACGTCCAGCCGGTCGAAATGCTGATCATGGAATTCAGCAATCCGGTGATGACGGGCCAGAATCCGGGGCTGGTGATCGAAGGGCTGCGGAAGATTCCGTTCTTCGTGGACATCACCACCTACCTGGACGAAACGGCCCACTACGCCGACCTGGTGCTGCCCGACACGATTTACCTGGAGCGTCTGGATATCGTGGGCGCGGCGGCCCGCTCGATCTGGTCGGTGGAGGACGAAGGGATATTGCTGCAACAGCCGGTGGTGGCGCCACCGCCCGGCGTGCGGCAGAGCTCGAATATCTATATCGAGCTGGCCAACGCGCTGGGGATTCTCACCGGCCCCATGGGCCTGACGGCCTTCGCGAGCGGCATCGTCGGGCCGGTGCTGGACCTGGACAAGCGCTACCGCAACACCCGGGAATACGTGGACGACCTGCTGGCCGCCGCGGGCGAGGAGGAGGCCGCGCTCATCCTGCGCCAGGGCCACAACCAGCAGCGTGTCCCGCCCGCCAAGCGCTACCTGCCCGACGCCCTCGACGGCATGCGGATTCCCTTCTACAACCTCTGGTTGATGAACAAGGCCGACATGCTGCGGGACATGGTGACCCGGCACAACGTGTTCCAGGAAACGGGCCTGACCGAATCCATCTTCCACGAATACGCGCCGATGCCGTTCTGGTATCCCAGCGTCGTGGAGTCGGAGCCGCCGGAATACGATCTTTATGCCATCAACTGGAAGACCGCGCTCAGCACCGCCGGCGCGGGCACCGTGCCGGCCACCAACGCCTGGCTGATGGACGTGGTGGAGCGGGACCCTTACGTGGGGCGCATCATGATCAACCGCAAGACCGCCGAGGCCCGGGGGCTGGCCGACGGCGAGCGCGTCTGCGTCGAATCCCGGCACGGCGAGCTCCACGGCATGTTGAAGCTGACCGAGACCATCCATCCCGAAGTGCTGGGGACCGTGGGCTGCTTCGGCCACTTCGCCGGCCACAGCGCCGAGCGCGGCCGGGGGACCGGCAACTTCAACGTGCTCCTGGGATCGGGCTATGCCTACGGCAGCCCCAGCTCGCTGCAGGCGGAAACGACGGCCCGGGTGCGAATCCGCAAGGCCGGGCCGGACAAGATGCCGGCGGCCCATTGATCACCACTTGATCACCATTTGACCAATACATCGGGAGGAGAGCCCATGAACTCGCGTTTGCTCGAAGGCAAGGTGGCCATCATCACGGGCGCGGCAAGCGGCATCGGCCTTGCCGCCGCCGTGGCCTTCGCCCGGGCGGGGGCCCGGCTGACCCTGGCCGACGTGGATGCCGCCGGCGCCGAACGGGCGCTGGCGCGGGTCCGCGAGATCGGCGGCGAGGCCATGTTCGTCGCCACGGACGTGTCGGACGCCGCGGCGGTGGAGGCCATGGTGGCCCGCACCGTGGCCGCCTACGGCGGGCTGGATTGCGCCTTCAACAATGCCGGCGTTCTGCTGGAAAAGACGCAGTTCGAGGACGGCGTCGGCGTGGGGTGGGATGAGGCCGTCTTCGAGCGCACCTGGCGCATCAACGTCGCGGGCGTGATGCTGTGCATGAAGCACCAGATCCGCCGGATGCTCAAGCAGGGCCGGGGCGGCGCCATCGTCAACACCTCCTCGGTCGAGGGTTTTCGCGGCACGCCGGGTCATCCCGCCTACAGCGCCAGCAAGCACGCGGTGCTGGGCCTGACCCGTGTCGCCGCGCTGGAAGTCGGCCGCAACGGCATTCGCGTCAATGCGGTCTGTCCGGCCGTGATCCGCACGCCGATGGCCGAAGAGGCCTTGGAGAAGTTCGGCCGGGACAACCTGGCCGCGCTGCACGCCTTGGGGCGCAGCGGCGAGCCCGATGAAGTGGCCCAGGCCGCGCTTTGGCTTTGCGGTCCCGGCGCCAGTTTCGTCACCGGCCATGCGCTGCCGGTGGATGGCGGCATGCTGGCCTGAATCGTCAGGGAAGGGGCATACAGATGAGATGGGGCATGACCATAGATCTGCGGCGCTGCACCGGCTGTTACGGCTGCGTTCTGGCCTGCAAGGCGGAGCACAGCACGCCCGCGGGCATCCACTTTCGCCGCATGCTGTTCGAGGAGGTGGGGGAATACCCGAAGGCCATCCGCATTCATGCGCCGGTCCAGTGCAACCACTGCGCCACGCCCCCGTGCGTGCCGGTGTGCCCGACCAAGGCCACCTACAAGCGGGCCGACGGCCTGGTGCTGGTGGACGCCGATGTTTGCATCGGCTGCGGCTATTGCATGACGGCTTGCCCCTACGAGCATCGTCATTTCGTGGGCGACGCGATCGGACATTTCGGCGCGGGCCTGACACCCCATGAAGCGATAGGCGGCGAGGCCGGCCACGACTGGGAATCCAAGCGCGATACCGTGGTCAAGTGCACCTTCTGCCAGCACCGCCTGGACAAGGCCAGGGAAACCCACAAGACGCCGGGCGTGGACCGGGAAGTCACGCCGGCCTGCGTCAATACCTGCCCGGCGAATGCCATGGAATTCGGCGACCTGGATGATCCCGGGAGCGCCGTCGGCCGCCTGATCCGGGAACGCAACGGTTTTCCCCTGCTGCCCGAGGCCGGCACCCAGCCGTCGATCTTTTATCTGCCGAAAGAGTGAGGGGCACCATGCGGAATTCCAGCGCGCAAACGGCTCCATCCGGAACCGAACTTCCCGCCACCCTCGTCGGCACGGCCGGCGAGTGGTCCGGCAAGGCACACCTGCAAACCAAGTGGGATTGGCGCGCCGTCGGCAATTTCGCCGGGGGCGGCGCCGGCGCCGGCCTGTGGCTGGCGGCCCTGCTGGTCGGCGGCGACGGGAACGCCTTCCGTCTCCTGGCTTTCTTGGCCCTGGCGGTGACCGCGCTGGGCCTGCTCTGCGTCATGGCCAAGATGGGGCGGCCGGAACGGGCGCTGAATATCTTCCGCCATGTGGAGACCTCCTGGATGACCCGGGAAGGCTTCGCCATGCCGACCCTCTTCGGCTGCGGCATGGGCGCGCTCTGGCAGGGCGGGGTGGGCGTGATGGCGCTGGTCGCCACCGCCTCGGCCCTGTTCTTCCTTTACTGCCAGGCCAGGATCCTGCGGGAGGCGCGGGGAATCCCCACCTGGAGCGTACCCGCGATCATTCCGCTATTGCTGGCCAGCGGCCTGGCGGAGGGGACAGGGCTCGCGGTCCTGGCGATTTTCCTGCTGGGCGCGCCGTCGCTCCTGCCGCTGAGTGTCTTGCTGCTCATCTCGCTGGTGTTGCGCTACGGCGCCTGGCGACGCTACCAGAGGGATCTGTCGACAGTCGGCGTGCCGGCCGAGTCGCGCGCCGTGCTGAACAAGCTGGATGGCGGATTCGTGGCCTGGGGCCACGGCTTGCCGTTTTTGCTGGCCGCGGCGGCCCTGGGGCTGGGGGAGCCCGCCCTGGGCGGACTGAGCGCCGCGGCGGGCCTGCTCGTGACGCTGAGCGGCTGGCACATGAAGCTTGCGCTGATCACCCGCGCCGGCCACTTCTATCGCAAGGGTCAATCCCTGGCCCGGCTCGTGGCGGGTCGGAGCGGCGCGGCGCCACGCTGACGCGGTGCCGGGGTGGCGGGGTGGCGGCCGGCGTGTCGCCGCCACTGACTTTGCGGGGCGCACCCCGGTATCGGGGAAGGAAACTTGCCGCAGCCGGCGTGTCGCCGCCACTGACTTTGGCGGGCGCACCCCGGACGGGTCGGCAGCCGCGGAACAGGCGCGACATCGCCGATGAGCGTGGATGTCGACGTAGAATGTCGCCTTCCTGTGGATAACTTGACCGGTTTTTATTTCCAACACTGTGAATACAAAAGGAAAAACTGGAATTTTGTTCGTGTGCATGGGCAACATCTGCCGCTCGCCCACGGCCGAAGGCGTTTTTCTGGAAATGCTTGAGCGCGCCGGCCTGCGGCGACACTTCGACATCGATTCCGCCGGGACTCACGGTTATCACATCGGGGCGCCGCCGGACGCCCGGGCGCAGAAAACCGCGGCGACGCGCGGCTACGATCTGTCGCGCTTGCGGGCGCGTCGTGTCAAGGAAGCCGATTTCCTTCGCTTCGATCACATTCTGGCGATGGATCGGGATAACCTTGCCTCGCTGCGGCGGGCATGTCCGGCCGAGGAGCACCGGCGCCTCGGGCTGATGCTCGACTACGGAGGCTCCGGCGAGCGGGACGTGCCCGATCCTTATTACGGCGGTCCGGAAGGGTTCGAGCGCGTCCTCGACCTGATCGAGGACGCAGCGGCCGGGCTGCTCGATTCGCTGGGCGGAAAACTCCGGGAATAGCTCAGGAATAGCTCCGGGAACAGCTCCAGAAACAACCGCCGCCGGGCAAGCCGGCGGGGCTGGTCTGGCTCATGGGGGCGCCGTGGCGCCCGGTGCCGCTAATCGCGCCTGGTTTCAACCATCTGCAGCGGCTCGGCTGCGATCGCCACCGCCGGCTTGGGCTTGCGACCCAGCCTGGGCGCTTCGATCGGCGCGGGCTGCGCGATGCCGCCGGAACTGGCGGTTTCGATCATCACCAGGCCCGCCTGCTCCAGATTCACGGCAAGCGTCTGCACGGGGGGCGGCGCTTTGGCGGCGGCCGTCTCCGTGCGCGGCTCCGGAGCGCTGGCGACCGGCTCGGGAACGATGTCGGCAACGGGTGCGGCGATCGCCGCGGCCTCGACGACGGCCGGCGCTTCGAGAACAACGGGCGGCGCCTCGACGAGGGGTGACAGTTCAACGACAGGCGGCAGTTCAACGGCGGGCGGTGCCTCGGGCGTCGCCGGTCGTGGCGGCGGCGCTTCCGCCGGCTTGGCGGACTCGACCGCGGTTTCGAGCGGCATGGGCACGGGCCAGGGCATGGGTTTCGGCTGGATTGCCGGCTCGACGGCCTTGGGTTGGTCCGCTGGCGCCGCCGCGGACTGGTCGTCGCTGGCGGGCGCCTGGGTGTCGGTGGCCGTCGTTTCCTCGCGGCGCTCGCCACGTCCCCGGCCACCCCTTCCGCGGCCGCGGCGCCGTCCGCCGCCTTCGCCGGTCGGTTCCGGCGCGCCGGTCGTTTCAGCCGGAGGCATGTCCGCCAGCGGCGCTACCTTTGCGTCAGCGTCGGCCGGCGGAGCGGGCGGGGCGGCTTCGAGGCGCGGCGTCCTTGGCTGGCGCGGCTCGCGTTCTTCGCGCGGTTTTTCCTCCCGCCGCTCACCCCGGTCACCGCGTCCGCGGCGCCCTTCCTTCTGTTCCTTGGGCGGTTGCGGCGCCTCGGCGGTGTCCTCGCGCCGGGCTTGCTGTCCGCGCTGATTTTCGGGGCGCTCGCGCCGCTCGCCTGGCTCGCGGGCCGGCTTGCCCTCCCGGGGCTCGCGTCCTTCGCGGCGATTCCGCCCGCGTTCGCCACGTTCGCGACCGCCCCGTTCCCCGCGTTCCTTGCGGGGCGACTTCTCCGGCTTGGTTTCTTCCGACTCGACCGCCGCCGGCGCCGCGCCGCCGGTAAGCCAGCCGATGATCTTCGCCAGGATGCCGGGTTGGGGCTTGGCTTCCGGCTGCGGCTCGGGTTTGGCCACCGCCACGGGCGCCGGCTGATCGGGCGTGATGCCCTTGACCACCGCTTCCGGCCTCGCCGGCTTCGTATCCGCCTGCGCCGAGGGCGGCTGGTATGCCTCCTCCATCTTCTTTTCCGCCATCTGGTAGCTCGGAATCGTGATGTCCTCGGCGTTCAACTGGTCGTGGCGCAGGCG
>ERZ1645187.3316-NODE-3316-length-13618-cov-6.557178_pt1 | contig 13618 bp, 14 predicted proteins | sample MGYA00575352_ERZ1645187 | MGnify/ENA primary metagenome ERZ1645187 (study PRJEB40837, sample SAMN11349314) | freshwater sediment metagenome | isolation source: river sediment | host: Sediment | place: India: Wazaribad , New Delhi | collected 2017-02-21 ...
ATTGCCGCTAGCCATCATCGAAAAGTCGGCGCTGGCGGGACGGCAGGAAGGGCTGCTGGAAGTTGTCGATAACCAGCTGCGCCCGACGGCGCTGGGCCGGCGCTTCCTCAACCGGCTGATCGGCCTGTTTCTGGCGGCGGAGTGAGCGGCGCCAGATCCGCAAGCCACGGACGGAACAGGTATTCGATCTCCGCCAGCGATTCGTCGATCGACCACGGCAGGATCTTGGCGAACATGTCGAGCAGCGCCACCGCGTTGACCGGCGCATCCTTGTCGCAGGCCGCGCGCAAACGATCCGCCATTGCGAGGTTGATTTCGTGCATGCGCTGGTAGTGCTGGCGCAGTCCTTCGAGGTCGAGATCGGCCGTTCCGCCGTGCCGCGCGCGGAAGTATTGCGCCATCAGGTACATCGAGGCAGCGCGGTAGATCGTTTCCTCTTCGTTGGCGAGCGGCAGGTGAAAGCGGGCCATCGGCCGCAGCCACGCCATTTCGGGACAGCCGCAGGTCGCCATCACCAGTCCCATCAGCGAACCGAACGCCCGCTGCGCCGTAGTATCCGCGCTGACCGTGCGCCAGGCGGAATGCATTACCACATGAACCTTGTCGTGCGATACCACTTTGCCTGCGTCTTCCAGCAGGCCGGTCAGCGCCTTCGCCATCGGGCAGTGCGTCACGCCCGTGTTTGCCAGCGGGCAGTGCGGGCAGATATGGAATTCGAGTCGCGTCCATTCCGGCGCATCACCCGTCTTGTCGATCGCCTCCAGGGTTTCTGCGTCAAGCCGGACGATATGGTCGATGCGGCCCGCGGGCAGGACGATGTGGTAATGGAAGTCGAGGGTCTCAACCATGGCGCAAGAATACGACATCCCAGACGCCATGGCCGAGACGCAGGCCGCGCGTTTCGAATTTGGTTTGCGGCCGCCAGGCCGGGCGCGGCGCAAAACCCTGGGCCGAATTCCTGAGCAGGGGTTCTGCGGACAACACTTCCAGCATCTGGTACGCATATTCCTCCCAGTCGGTCGCGCAATGCAGGTAACCGCCGGGGATGAGCCGCAGTGCCAGTTCATGCACCAGAGGCGGCTGGATCAGTCGCCGCTTGTGATGGCGCTTCTTCGGCCACGGGTCGGGAAAGTAGATATGGATGCCGGTCAGCGACGCCGGCGGAATCATGTCGCGCAACACCTCGACGGCATCGTGCCGGATCACGCGCAGGTTGGCGAGTTCGCGCGTGGCGATTTCCTTCAGCAGGCTGCCCACGCCGGGCGCATGCACCTCGATGCCAAGGAAATTGTTCTCCGGATGCGCGGCAGCGATCGCCGCAGTCGTTTCGCCCATGCCGCAGCCGATTTCAAGAATCGTCGGGGCAGTCCGGCCAAAGCTGGCAGCGAAATCGAGCGGTGCGACGGCATACGGAATGCCCCAGCGCGGCATGCCTTCGTCGTAGTAACGCTGCTGGGCGTTCGAAACCCGGCCCTGCCGCAGCACGAAGCTGCGGATGTGGTCACGATGGGGAACTGGGCTATCGGGCGACTGGGTCATTGGCGAATTGAAGCTGGGTAACGAAATCGTAGCGCGGCTGGATCAGCGCCCGCGGCAGCGTGGCGCAGGCCTCGTGCAGGCTGATACCGCCCAGCGACGGATAAATCGTCTCTTTCAGGCCGAGCACCCGCGCGACATCCTGCCAGTGCGCACGTTCGGCCGCGTTGCCGAAATGGTGTACGGCAAGCATGCCGCGTACGCCGTCGAGCGCTTTCTCCTGTGACGCATGCCATGCATCGTAGGCCTGCTGGGCTGCTGCCGCGTTTTCGTTCTTGTCGAGGCAAGCGGACAGCAGCAGATGCACACCATGGGCGAGGCCGAAGATGCGCTGTCGCAGCAGGATATCGGTATCCTCAAAGGCGTAGCCGAGCCTGACAGGTGTCAGGGGTTCCGGCGGCGGCGCCTCGGCTTCCGCCCGCGTACCGCTTGCCGCCAGCAGCAACAACGCCAGCCACAGGAACCTCACTTGCCGCCGATCATGCCCGTGGTCGGCGAACTGGGGGTCGCGGAATAGAGCTTCTTCGGCATGCGCCCGGCGCGGAAGGCTTCGCGCCCGGCTTCGACGGCTTTCTTCATCGCCCCGGCCATGAGAACGGGATCACGGGCACCGGCAATCGCGGTGTTCATCAGCACGCCGTCGCAGCCGAGCTCCATCGCGATCGCCGCGTCGGAGGCGGTACCGACGCCGGCATCGACGAGCACCGGCACCTGCGCCTTCTCGATGATCAGCGCGAGGTTCCACGGGTTGAGGATGCCCATGCCCGAACCGATCAACGAGGCGAGCGGCATCACCGCCACGCAGCCGATGCCTTCGAGAATCTTCGCCTGGATCGGATCGTCGGAGCAATACACCATGACCTGGAAACCTTCCTTGACCAGGGTCTCGGCGGCTTTCAGCGTCTCGGGCATGTTGGGGAACAGCGTCTGCGGATCGCCCAGCACCTCAAGCTTCACCAGGCTGTGGCCATCGAGCAGTTCGCGCGCGAGGCGCAGGGTGCGCACGGCCTCTTCGGCGGAATAGCAGCCGGCGGTATTCGGCAGGTAGGTGTATTTCGATGGCGGCACGGCATCGAGCAGTGAAGGCTGATTGGGATCCTGGCCGATATTCGTGCGCCTGATGGCGACGGTGACGATCTCGGCACCGCTCGCCTCGACGGCCAGCCGCGTCTCATCGAAATCCTTGTATTTGCCCGTCCCGACGAGCAGCCGGGAATGGTAGGGCTGGCCGGCGATGGTGAGTACATCTTCCATGATTTTGGGTTTTCCTGTTTTATCCGCCGCCGACGGCGACGACGATTTCCAACTGGTCGCCGGCCTCGACCGGCGTGCTCGCATGCAGGCTCTTCGGCACGATTTCACCGTTTTTTTCCACTGCCACGCGCTTGCCGAGCAGGCCCTCGCGCTCCAGCAAGCCGGTCACGGTCAGCGGGGTTTCGAAGCGGCGCGACGCGCCATTGAGGACGATGTCGATCATGGCCGTGATTTTACCTTGCCGAACACCTTGCCGAAGTAGGCATCGATTATCATGTTTGCATGACTGCGAGCCTTCACACCACCTCGCCGGGATTCCTCGAACGCCTGCGCAACGCAGGCGTGGAGCCCGGAGACAGCGCGGAGCTGGCCCTCAACAAGCAGCTGCTGGTCTTCGCCACCGGTCTCGTCAGTGCCGCCTCGATGCTCTGGCTGGCCATCTACTGGGCCATCGGTCCGCAGTTTTCGGCGACGCTGCCCTATGCCTTCCAGCTTGTCCTTGCCGGCAATCTGATGCTCTACATCCGGCTGCGCAACTTCGATTTCTTCCGCCTTACCCAGCTGATGCTGTTCCTCTTCGCGCCCTTCGCGATGCAGTGGAGCATCGGCAACTTCATCACCGGCAGCGGCATCATCCTCTGGGGTCTGCTGGCACCTTTCGGCGCAATCCTCTTCTTCGGCGTGCGCGAGTCCGTGGCCTGGTTCTTCGCCTGGGTATTCTTCACCGCCCTGACCGGCGTATTCGACTTCCTGCTCGCCGATGGCTATGCGACGCAAAAGCTGGATATCTCGCTGCGCACGAGCATGGTGTTCTTCGCCCTCAACTTCATCGCCGTCGCCACGATTATCTACGTACTGCTGCGCTTCTCGATCCAGGAAAAGCGCAAGATCCAGCAACGGCTCGAGGAGGCACACCGGCAACTGCTCGCGGAACAATACCGTTCCGAAAAGCTGCTGCTCAACATCCTGCCGGCGCCCGTGGCAGAGCGTCTCAAGAATGCCGAGCAGACCATCGCCGATGGTATTCCGGTTGCAACCGTCATGTTCGCCGACCTGGTGAATTTCACCAGGGTCGCATCCAGCATGACGCCAGAACAGGTGTTCGGCATGCTCAACAGCATCTTCTCCGCGTTCGACGACCTGTGCGAGCGTTTCGGCCTCGAAAAGATCAAGACGATCGGCGATGCCTACATGGCGGCCGGTGGCATCAACAGTACCAGCAGTAATCCCGCGATCGCCATCGCTGATTTCGCCCTCGCGATGCAGGCCGTCCTGCACCGTGACTACCGGGTCAATGCGGCCCATATGGAAATCCGCGTCGGCATCAGCACCGGCCCGGTCGTCGCCGGCGTGGTCGGCAAGCACAAATTCATCTATGACGTCTGGGGCGACACGGTCAATCTCGCCAGCCGCATCACCAGCGAGGGAATGCCGGGAACGATTCACTGTGACGAAGGCACGCAGCGGTGTCTCTCCGCTCATTTCGACTTCGCGGCCCCCCAGCGCATCAACCTCAAGGGCAAGGGCGAAATGACCGTCTATCGCCTGCTGGGACGCAAATAGTCTCAGGCGTTCCGCGCCAGGCGGAAACGCACGCAGCCGTCGATATTCTCCACAAGCTGCAATCGGTAGCCCGCCTGCTCTGCCTGGCGCGCACACTGATAGAGCCCAATGCCCAGCCCGTCCTCCGATGTCACGCGCTCATGCAGCAGTCGTGCGGCAACCGGTTCGGGAATCGCGCCGCCATCGTCGGAAACTTCCAGGCGGGCATCGCCATGAATGCAGGCAAGACGCACTTCCGCCTTGATGCCCGGCTGGCGGCCACGCTTGGCAACGATGTTTTGCAGCAAGTTTTCAGCGACGCTCGAAAACAGTACCGGATCGCCGACCCTGCAGGAGGCCAGTTCATCTTCGGTGGCAAAGCGCGTCTGTACATCGGCATAGCGGCTCTCCAGCGATGCCAGCCAGGCAGAAGCGGCGACCGGCTGCGCTGGTTGTGTCCTGCCCGGTTCCACCAGCTTGTCGAGCGTCTGGCGCAGGCGGACGGACACTTCCGGCAACTGGCGACGCAGCAACTCGCTGAAGCGGGGCGAGGATGCAGCATCGGTTTCGTTGGCCGCGGCACAGAGCGTGTCGAGCGACTGCAACAGGTTCTTCACGTCATGCGTCAAACGGGCGCCTGTTTCGTGGATGGCCTGGATATAGGACAAGCGTTTCAATTCCTGGGCGCGCCACTTGCCCAGATAGAACTCGGACAACAGGCGCACGACCAGGTCGTAATGCCAGCGCAAGGCCGGGCTCGGCTCAATCCGCGTCACCAGTTCGACCCTGAGACGACCATGGGTGAAGACGGTTCGATGCCCCTTCCGGGATCCGAAGGCATCCTGCATCCCGATCCCCTCCCAGCGACCACCCCTGACGCCGGGCAGGCGCTGCGGCAGCTCGGCGCAGGCGAGGGCCAGAAACCGGTCGGGGTCTTCCTCGTGCCTCCCCAGCTCCGCAAGGGACTGCAGCCATTCCTCGACCGGCAGTCCGAGCGATGTCACGTGCTGCGCCACCGCCGTGCCCAGTCCGGCGAATCCGGCGCGGGGATTCCAGATGAAACCCAGCAGCAGCAGAACTCCCGCAACGATGCCCAGAGTGATCAGCAGTGCCTCGAAATAGTTGGCCTTGAACAGCAGGGAATAGCTGAGACTGCCGAGCACGATCACCGCCAGCAGCAGGACCACGAACATGCCGTAGATGAAATCGACAATCTCGGCACGCTCTTCGGCAAACCCCTGCCTGACCGGCAGGGTCGCCATGAAGGCGAGCGCCAGCGGAGCGAGATAGATCAACAGCTTGACCAGCACCGTCTCGCCGTCTTGCAGCGAGCTTACGGACGCCGGCAGAATCAGCAGCAACACGGCCATCACCAGATAGCCGAGCGCTGCCAGATGGAAAACACGTTCCCAGCGATCGGGAAACATGAATACCTTGCCCCCCACGACCCCTGCCAGCAGCATGGTCCATAGCAGCAGGATCGCCCAGTTGAGGAAGTAGGAAAGCAGTGCCGCCGCAAGCACGACGATGAGAGTCCCGACCGGCCCCAGCCGCCTGCGCGGCTGCACGAAGGGCTGCCAGAGCAGGCCGAGACCGATATGGGACAGGAATAACCAGCGGCCGATGACATTGTCCGGGCCCAAGGCGAATACCAGATGCAGCGCCCCCAGCAACAGAATGAATATCCAGCGACGACGGGCAGTGGATTGAATGGAAGACATGCGCCTGACCAGTTGGGCTTCCGGAATTGTTAATTCTAGCTTGGCGGCCTTGATGGGCCATTTTCATGACAGACTTTCGACAGACTGTCGAATATTCGACAGCAATCTAAGGCGGATTCCGGCCAAATCGCCCTGATTTGCTCACTTATCTTTTGAAACGAACCCGTTTTGGCCGTGTAGCATCGACCTCCCATGAGTGGCACAAATAGTGCTTAACAAGCTCGGATATTACTTTGGTGGAGTAAAAAATGAGAAAACAATCGGGTTTCACCCTTGTCGAAATCGCCATCGTGCTGGTCATCATCGGCCTCCTGCTGGGCGGCGTCCTGAAGGGACAGGAACTGATCAACAGCGCGAAGGTGAAGAACATCGCGAACGATTTGCGTTCGGTCTCAACCTTCGTCTATGCCTATCAGGACAAGTTCAAGGCCCTGCCTGGCGATGACCCGCTAGTGGTTAATCACGTCGGTGCGGGTGGTGCAGGTGGTTTGGCGACGACAGCCAACGCAACATTATGCAGTGCCGGCAACCCGAGTCCTTGCGCCGGCGACGCTCGTATCAACGGCGCCTGGAATGCCGGCGCCGGTGCCGAGAGCTTCCTGTTCTGGCAGCATGTCCGGATGGCTAATCTCGCCAGTGGTACGCCGGACATTACCAGCGGCGAATATCTTCCGCGCAATGCAGATGGCGGCCCGCTCGGCATTACCGGCGACCCCGTTTCAACCGTAGTTCCGAATCCCTGGCCCGCCAATTTCTATGTCTGCACGGCAGGCATACAGGGGCGCTTTGCAAGACAGATCGACACGACCATCGACGATGGGAATACTTCGACGGGTACGGTGCGCGTTCTCGGTGCGCAGGCAGGCGGTACGCAAGCGACTGCAGCAACCTTCTACACGGTCACCCCGGCTGACGACGCCACGCTTTATACCGTTTGCGTCGCCAACTGATCGCGGAGCTTTAGCAAGTCGCAAAGCCCGCTTCGGCGGGCTTTGTTTTTCTAGCCGCGCAGAATCTTTTCTTCGGCAGACGCAACCGCCGCCGCACCGCCCCGGATCACCACGACATCCCCGCCTTGCAGGCGCGTGTCGCCGGTAACGGCCACAACCGGCTGGGTGCGACGCCGGATCGCCGTCACGCCAGCGCCGACTTTTCCCAGCCCCAGTTCCGCGATGCTGCGTCCGGCGGCCCATGCACCGGCATCGAGCGTCACGGCATGCAGGCGCGGCTGATCCACGTCGGAGAGACTTTCGCCCGCATCCGTCGCCCCATGGAAGAACCCGCGCAACAAGGCATAGTGCTGCTCGCGCAATTCACGGAGGCGGCGGATCACCCGATGCATCGGCACGCCCGTCAGTGCCAGCGCATGCGTGGCCAGCATGACCGACGACTCCAGGGCCTCGGGAACGACTTCGGCCACGCCAGCTTCGAAGAGCTTTTCGGCATCCTCCTCCTCGCGCGAGCGTGCCACGACCGGCAAGTCTGGCCGCAACTCACGCACCCGCTGCACGAGGCGCAGCGTCGTTGCGATATCGGCAAAGGTAACGACCAGCACGCTCGCACGGGCGATGCCCGCAGCCAGCAGGTTCTCGCGCCGTGTGCAATCGCCCCATGAGACGGGCTCGCCGGCAGCGGCGGCTTCGCGCACCCGCTCGGGATCGAGATCGAGGGCCATGAAGCCGATTTTCTCGGTCTCGAGAAAGCGGGCCAGATGCTGCCCGGTCTTGCCGTAGCCGCAGAGAATCGCGTGCTTTTCGGTCGCGACGGTACGTGCCGCGATCTGCGTCAGCTGCATCGACCGGGTGAGCCACTCCGAAGCAACGAAGCGCAGCACGACGCGATCCGAGAAATGCACGATCAGCGGTGCGACCATCATCGACAGCACCATCGCCGCCAGCACCGGCTGGATCAGCACGGGGTCGACCAGCGTGGTATCGGTCGCGCGCGCAACCAGCACGAAGCCGAACTCGCCCGCCGTGCAGAGCCAGAGCCCGGAACGCAGCGCCGTGCCGGGACTGCCGCCAAGGAAGCGTGACAATCCGCCCACGACCAGCAACTTGACTGCCAGCAACAGCACCACGAGCGCCGCCAGCCGGAATGCATCGTTCCAGATCGCCACCGGATCGAGCATCATGCCGGTGGATACGAAGAACAGGCCGAGCAACACGTCGCGGAACGGCTTGATGTCCTCCTCGACCTGGTAACGGTATTCGGTTTCCGAGATGAGCATGCCGGCGACGAAGGCACCGAGCGCGGGCGACAGGCCGGCCAGCTCCGTGATCGTCGCGAATCCGAGGGTCACCAGCAGCACGTTGAGCATGAACAACTCGCTCGACTTGCGCCGCGCCACCAGTCCGAACCATGCATGCATCAACCGCTGGCCGACGAACAGCACCAGCGCCAGCAGCACTGCCGCTTTCGCAAGCGCCCAGCCCACCTCGCCGGCCAGTGCCTCGACCGGCTGCGACAGGGCGGGAATCAGGACCAAAAGGGGCACGACGGCGAGATCCTGGAACAGCAACACGCCCATGACCTCGCGGCCGTGCGCGGCATCCAGCTCCCGCCGATCAGCCAGCAGCTTCGACAGGATCGCGGTCGACGACATGGCCAGCGCTCCGCCAAGCGCAAGGCTGGCCTGCCATGACACCCCCCAAGCCATCGCCCCCGCGCCGACGGCCAGCATGGTCAGCAGCACCTGCGCCAGGCCCAGGCCGAATACGATGCGCTTCATCGCGAAGAGACGCGGGAGGGAAAACTCGAGGCCGATGGTGAACATCAGGAAAACCACGCCGAACTCAGCCAGCCGGTGGGCACTGTCGGTATCGGGCAACACGCCAAGCGCGTGGGGCCCCGCCAGCGCACCGACCAGCAGGTAACCGAGAATCGGCGGCAAACCCAGACTGCGACAGGCCACCACGGCAAGCACGGCGGCGGCCAGCAACAGCAGGATCAGGTGCAAGGTCACGCGATGCTCTCCTCGGTCTCTTGGCGCTCAGTGTAGCGACGCTCGGGGTCGTTATAATTTGCCCCAATCATAACCGCCTTCGCGGGCCGTCCGTCCGCCACCCTCCAGATGCCACCGATTCCCGCCGCGGAACACCTCCTCGCACTGGCCCGCCGGGTCCTCGCCATCGAAGCCGACGCCGTGCAGAAAATCGCGGCGCGCCTGGATACCCCCTTCGCCACGGCTGTCGGCCTGATCCTCGCCTGCCGCGGCCGCGTCATCGTCAGCGGCATCGGCAAGTCGGGCCATATTGCCCGCAAGATTGCCGCAACCATGGCCAGCACCGGCACGCCGGCCTACTTCGTCCATGCCGCCGAAGCGGTGCATGGCGACCTCGGCATGATCACGCGCGACGACGTGCTGATCGCGCTCTCCAACTCCGGCAAGAATGATGAACTGCTGACCATCGTGCCGCTGGTCAAGCGTCAGGGCGGCAAGCTGATCGCCATCACCGGCAACGCTGAATCCGCACTGGCGCAGGAAGCCGACGTCCATCTCGATGCCCGCGTCGATGAGGAAGCCTGCCCGCTCAATCTCGCACCCACCGCCAGCACCACCGCCGCACTGGCGCTTGGCGACGCGCTCGCTGTCGCGCTGCTCGACGCGCGCGGCTTCGGTGCCGAGGATTTCGCGCGCTCGCACCCGGGCGGTGCGCTGGGCCGCAAGCTGCTGACCCATGTCCGCGATGTCATGCAGCCCGCAGAACGTGTTGCCGGCGTCGGCATCGATACGCCCGTGCCCGAGGTGCTCGCGGCAATGTCCCGTGGCGGGATGGGCATGGTTGCCGTTCTCGACGGTGCCGGCAAGCTCGCTGGCATCTTCACCGATGGCGACCTGCGCCGTGCGCTGGAAAAGCTCGGCGACCTGCGCCCGATCGCCGTCGGCACGCTCATGACGCGCAACCCACGCACGATCGGCCCGGACCGGCTTGCCGTCGAAGCCGTCGAGATGATGGAACAGCACAAGGTCAACCAGTTGCTGGTCATCGACACTGCCGGCCGGCTGGCCGGCGCCCTCAACATGCACGATCTTTTCCGCGCCAAGGTGGTTTGATGGATTGCTCTGCACATGCCGCAAAAGTCCGCCTGATGGGTTTCGACATCGACGGCGTGATGACCGACGGCCGGCTCTACTTCGGACCCGAGGGTGATTTCTGCAAGGCGTTCTTCAGCCGTGACGGGCTCGGCCTCAAGCTGCTGGCGAAATCCGGCGTCAAGCTCGCCATCATCACCGGTCGAGACTCGCCGATCGTCACCCAGCGCGCCGCCAACCTCGGCATCGGTCTCGTCTTGCAAGGCATCGAGGACAAGCGTTCCGCCATGGCTTCGCTGCTGGCGCGCGAGAATCTCTCCTTCGAGCAATGCGGCTACATGGGCGACGACATGATAGATCTGCCGCTTCTGAAGACCTGCGGCTTTTCGGCCACCGTTCCCGATGGCCACGAACTGGTGCGACGCCAGGTCTGCTACGTCGCACGCGCGCAGGCCGGCGCCGGCGCGGTACGCGAAGTCTGCGAATACATCCTGCGTGCCCAGGGAACCTGGGAGCGCGTGATGGCACCCTACCTCGCCTGATTCCGCCCCATGTCCATCCGGGCGAATCCTGCCGCCACGCTGTTTCCGCTGCTGCTGGCCGGCCTGCTGGCCGGCATGAGTTTCTGGCTCGAAATGGCGAGCCGTGCGCCGGCAACGGCAACCGACGGCAAATCGCGCCATGATCCGGACTACATCATCAAGCAGTTCGAGGTGCGCCGCTTCGACCCGCAGGGCAAGCTGCAGCATACGGTCGTCGCCGCCCAGATGATGCATTACCCGGATGACGACAGCACGGTCGTAATCTCGCCCCGGCTCACCTATCATCGCTCACCACCCACCTTCGTCACCGCCCGCGAAGCGCTGATCAGCAGCAAGGGTGAGCATGTTCAGCTGATCGACGATGTGCGCGTCACGCGCAGCGGCACCAGCAACAAACCGGATACCGTGCTGACAACTTCGCGCCTCGATGCCTGGCCCGATGACGAGATCGCCAGAACGAGCCTGCCGGTGACGATCACGCAGGGCCAGACCAATGTCCATGGCAATGGCCTGAGCGTGGATAACAAAACCTCGATCTACGTGCTGGAAGGGCCGGTTCAGGGCGTATTCTTCCGCAAGGGGAATGCCGCTGCAGCCGCTCCGGCAGTACAAACACCCGCAGTCAAGCCTGCCAGCAAGCCGAAAGCCAAAGTCAAGCCCAAGCCGAAACCCAAATCCAGCCGCTGACATGAAAATCATCGCCCGCCCCCTGATCGCCACCCTCCTTGCCACCTTCACCTGCGGCAACGCGAACGCCGAACGCGCCGATCGCGACAAGCCGGTGCATCTCGAAGCCGCGCGCGTCACGGTCGACGACGTCAAGCGCGTCCATATCTTCGAGGGCAACGTCGTGTTGTCGCAAGGCACGCTGGTGATCCGTACCGCCAAACTGGTTGTGACACAGGATGCCGAAGGCTTCCAGAAAGGTGTGGCCACCAGTGGCGAGGGCGGGCTCGCGCGCTTCCGCCAGAAACGCGAAGGCAAGGACGAATACATCGATGGGGAAGCAGAGCGTATCGAATACGATTCGCGCGGCGAAAAGGCCGAGTTTTTCAATCGGGCATTCGTCAAGAGCGGCGCCGACGAAGTGCGCGGCCATTACATTTCCTACGACGGCAGAACCGAGCAGTATCTCGTTACCGCGACACCGGGCGCCAGCCCGGGCAGCAAGGAAGGCCGCGTGACGGCCATCATTCAGCCCAAGAACGCGAAATCAGCACCGGCATCCACGGCAGCACCGGCGCGCTAGCCACCCACGATCTTTCCGCAAGGCAGCAAACCAGGCCAGAGACGGCCAGGAGTAGTTCGGCTTGCCATTGCCGCGGGTTCCTATATACTTCTAACTTCATGATTAATATTGACTGTTGTGCCCATACAAAGATTTTTTGTTGCATTGCACAAAAAATTGCTTGACTTCGAAAAACCCACCCCTATAATGAAACTCATGATGCACTGCAACAAATCGCATCGTATTTGTTCCAGCCTGTTTGCACCACGATTTTGAACCTTCAACCATCTTGAACTTTCATTCTTAGGAGATCGCTATGTACACGACCCCCGAACAACTCGCCGGCGCCAACAAGGCCAACGTCGAAACCCTGCTGACCGTTGCCAACACCGCGTTTGCCAGCGCCGAGCGCCTTGCTGCCCTGAACCTGAACACCGCCCGCACCCTGCTGGAAGACAGCGTGAACACCGCCAAGACCCTGCTCTCCGCCAAGGATGTGCAGGAACTGGTGAGCATGCAAGCCGCCCTGGCCCAGCCCGCTTTCGAGAAGGCCATCGCCTACTCCCGCAGCGTGTATGAAATCGCCAGCCAGACCCAGGAAGAGTTCTCCAAGATCTTCGACAGCCAGTACGTCGAGATCAACAAGAACGTCACCTCCGCCCTGGACAAGGCCGTCAAGAACGCCCCCGCCGGTTCCGACGTCGCCGTCGCCGCCGTGAAGTCCGCGATCGCCGCCGCCAACTCCGCCTACGAGACCATGAACAAGGCCGCCAAGCAGGTTGCCGAGATGGCCGAAGCGAATGTTGCCGCCGCGACCACCGCGACCGTCAAGGCTGTTGGCGCCACCGCCGCGAAGGCGAAGAAGGCTGCTTAATTATTACGGTTGAATTGCCGTAATTAGTTTCAACGTCTCCTCCTCCGGTTCCGCAAAGGAACCGTTTAAGCCCAGACCTCAGGTCTGGGCTTTTTTTTGGCTGGATATCGGGGAAGTTGCCGTCTCGCCAGCGCCGACTTTTCAAGCCTTGATGTCGAAGCTGTAGCCGAGCGCGGCCACGCCAGTTTTAAGTACCTCGATAGCTTTTTCAACCTCTGTCGGTTCGCCGCGCACGCCGAGTTCGACATGGCGGCGTACCGACTCGCTGCCAAAGGTCGGCAGGCTGAAGACGATGATGCCGGGGAAGTCCGCCTCGGTCTGGCGCATCAGGTCGAGCATGTTGCCTTCGAGCCCGTCCCAGACGAGGATCGCGGCTTCGGCTTCGGCGATCTTCCGGAAGTCATCGGCGTAATAGGTATCGAGCACCCACTCGGCCATCGGCCAGGCCATCTGCGGGAAGCCCGGCAGGAAATGATGGTCCCGGTACGAGAAACCGGGGATGCGGTTGAACGGGTTCGGGATGATGCGGCTGCCCTGCGGCACGGTGCCGAGTTCCAGCCGCGCTGGCGTGACCGGCTGGCCCATCTCGGCCATGCGCGCGCGGATCTCGCGCTCCGCGTCGGGATTCAGTGCGAGCGGCACATTGGCAGCGGCAGCGGCAGCCTGACGCGTATGATCGTCGGGCGTCACGCCGATGCCGCCGCAGCTGAACACCACATCGCCCGACGCCAGCGTGCGCTGCAGTGTCTCGATCAGACGCGGCCGTTCGTCGCCGAGATACTGCACCCAGGAAAGATGCAGCCCGCGCGCAGCGCAGATCTCGACGAACTTCGCCATGTGCTTGTCCTGGCGCTTGCCGCGCATGATCTCGTCGCCGATGACGAT
>ERZ1645187.3317-NODE-3317-length-13617-cov-4.831220_pt1 | contig 13617 bp, 19 predicted proteins | sample MGYA00575352_ERZ1645187 | MGnify/ENA primary metagenome ERZ1645187 (study PRJEB40837, sample SAMN11349314) | freshwater sediment metagenome | isolation source: river sediment | host: Sediment | place: India: Wazaribad , New Delhi | collected 2017-02-21 ...
GATCACCGGTACAGGCTTCCATACAGGTTACCCTAAACATATGATGATCATGGGTGATACTCACTTCATCTAATCTATTAGAAAAATCATAAATATCATCATGACTCAACTTAATCTTTCTAGATCGTTCACCATACTTGAATCTATTCCGGCGTATTCTTGTGTTGCTCTTGACCACACGATCACAGATGGACTACGTTTAGCTTCTAGTACTGATTCACAAAAACCATGTTTTGGTATCGTAAATCAATCATATACTCCCGGTTTGCATACTACATTTGTGATATTTGATGGAGAAGTCACCAACATCAATTGGAATTGGGATATTTCACACGGACGTGAATTGTATTGCGGTCCAAACGGAGAACTTACTCAGTCACCGTTGAGCAATAACACTGTTCAATATGTTGCTTTGATAATCTCACCAACAACGATATTGATGAATTTGAACTCAATTGTAAAATCAAGAGGTCCTACAGGTCCTCAAGGTGGTCAGGGTCCTCAGGGATTTCCAGGGTCTAGAGGATTACCTGGTGGTCCGACAGGTCCAACAGGACAAACTGGTCCTACCGGAGCAGCATTAACAGGTCCTACAGGTAGTGTCGGTCCTACAGGCCCGATCGGTGTTGGTTCTAGAGGGCCGACAGGTCCAGTTGGTCCCGTTGGAACCCGAGCATACAATGAAAATTGGTATGACACTTCTGTAGACACATCATCACTTCAATTGATCGTCTATCCGGATCTTGACTCTGTTGGTGTGGTCTTAAATGGAGCTCCAGCAAATCTGTCTATCCAACTTGATGTCGATGAAGCGAATTATGGAAGAGTTCGAGATTTCATCATTCGCTTACACGGGAACGGAACTGATAACTGGAGCTCTCATAGCTTATCACTAGTACATGTAAGATTAGCAAATGGAGTAAGTTTGAGTCTTCCAAATAGCACACAAGTTGTAATCTGTACAGGATACGTCATCTTTGACACTGTGTACATCACAAAAATTAGCATCTTTAACTGATATACGATCATGCGTTTAAACTTTCGTCAAGGACTCGTCAAAGCACTTCTTGTAGCTGGACAGCCTCAATTTCTCTCGTACAGTCCTGTTAACAATTCAGTAGTACTGACCATTCTCTCAGAGAGAGTTATGGCAACAGCTGCGTACAAAAATGATAACTATCTTACAGAACATCGTGAAACTGATATGTTTGCATGGGGTCCTTTAGAATGGCTTTCAGATTGGGGAACTAAGGTATCCAATCCGACGTATCATCTATATTGGGATTGGAACATCGGTACTGGTCAAGTAACTAGAGGTTATACTCCCTTAGCACCAGTTTTTTCTGCTCCACCACTTCATCCAGATTTTGATCAACATTGGTTTGATTATGATGACAATGTGATGAAAGTTTGGGATGGTTCGATGTGGAATCCAGTTATTCGGGTGTTTGCTGGATCTGTCTCCATCGATGAAAACTTACACACCGGTAGTATTACACATGCTCCGATGGGGTCTCAGGTAGATCTAACGTTCCCTGGTCTCCTCTCAAGTCAGATCGAAGCTGGATGGGTCATCTACGGAATGGACATGAAAGCTGTTCGCACAAGTGACGGACAATTCTTCACTTCTGTGACAAATGCTAATACGTATCATGGAAGCTTTACATCTCCTGTTAAGTTAGAGCTATTGAGTTCACAAGCAATTGCAAGTGAACCGATCCCAGCATTCTATGCTATCTCTAACACCGGTGATGGTAGAATTAAGCTGGCTGACAAAAACGATCAAGATCGTCGTCCGATCGGAATAGTAGATCGAGATTTGATGCCAGGTGAATCAAGTGAGATCATCGCTTATGGCATTGTTTACAATGACCAATGGAACTGGGATGAACTGCTTGGAAAGAATGTGTATTGTGGTACAGACGGTCTTCTTGTTCAAGGATTTCCTAGTGAAGAACAAGAAAATATCAAGATCGGATCAATCATTGATGTGCGAAGCGTATTGATCGACATCAATAATTATCGCGGCGGTCCTACCGGTCCAGCTGGAGGTGCAACAGGTCCTACAGGACCGAGTGTAACAGGACCGCAAGGAATTCAAGGTCCAACAGGGGCATTAGGTCCTACTGGTGCTGACGGTCAATTTGGTGGTCCTACCGGCCCAACGGGATGGACTGGTCCGATGGGTGTAAACGGTGCTCAAGGACCAACAGGTACCAAGGGACCAACAGGTCCCGTAGGCCCGACAGGTCCCACGGGTGTTGGAACGCCCGGGGTTGCTGGAGCACCCGGTCCGACCGGTCCAGCGGGTGCTCCGGGTGCTCCAGGTATTGATGGCTTAGGAAGCAATTTTATCGTTAAGACGATCACCGATCCATCTTACATGTTGAACAGCACGGATGCTGAAAACGTTCTCATCAGAGTAGATACAACGGTAGCTTCATCGATCATCATTCCGTTAGACTCGACATACAACTTCGAGATCGGTACTAACGTGTTGGTTAGTTGGAACGGTACTGGACAGGTAGGAATTACATCAGAATTGGGTGTAACCGTTGATAGCCCTGATTCTTATTTCATCTACCGAAGATATGGTAAAGTTACTCTTATCAAGACTGAAGCAAATCATTGGGAGATCGAAGGTAACCTGGAGCCATATATCTAAATGTATGGATCAACGATTGGGGCTGTAGATTCAAGATGCTATGATTTTGAATATTTTACTTCAGCTATATACCCATTTTCTTACACCGACGAACTTAAAGTTAAAAAGATCGGGTTAGTTGCTGCTGAGCTCTGGGGATTTGAAGATCCAGAACTGTTTATTGCGGTTGATTTACTTCATGGTACTCTTGATACCGTCATTAGATATATTAGCTACACCGACAGTATATCTCCAGATCAACCTGGTGGCCGGGATGAATTTAAAGTACAACCAATAGAAATTTTAGGTGGAAATTTACAAACGGTAATTGCTTATAAGGGTTTCTATACTCCTATAGATGAGTTTTCTACTCATAATGTTTCAATACTGTCTGGTAATTTACAAACTGTGATTGCTTATATCAATTACACAACGGGCGCAGATCCATTTTCTGTAGCTCCAATAGAAATTTTATCAGGAAGCTTAACATGAATCATGTAGCATTCAAAACAACGATTGAAGGTGAATATAAAATTGTTGTTAAAAATACCAGTACTGGTGTCGAAACCGAATCTGATTGGTTTAGCAACTTAATCACCGATCAAGGATTAGATCGTCTAGGATATTCAGGTCCTACCGGTGAATTCAATCCATATTTCAAATATTGTCGTGTTGGAACTGGCACAGGTATACCTTACAATAGTCAACAAGATTTAGAAGCTCAAATTGCTGCTAGTACACCAAATAGTGCCAATAATACGGGAAATGCGTTATCAGCTGTTTCAGAAGGAGCCCCAAATTGGGGTTCATTACTTACATTTGGATTTCCATTTGCGCAGGGTGCAGTAGTTGGAAATATTTCAGAAGTGGGAGTTGCGTGGACGGCAACAGGTCCTACATTATTTAGTCGGGCTTTGATCGTTGATGGTGCGAATCAACCGACAACTATCACAGTTACTGCGATTGATCAGCTAACTGTTTACTATCGAGTTAGAATTTTGCCACCACTTTCAGATTCTATCGGAACCGTTGTATTAGCTGGTACGACCCATACATACACTTCGCGATTCTCGCAAGTTCAAAATCCAGCAGATATCCGCACTCTCGCCGGACATCAACATTTTCTGAATCCAAATACATTCAACGCTGTGAATAACACATATCCACCAGGAACTGCGCTAGGTGACATCTATGGTACTCCTGGAACGGGTGGATTGTATGGTGGTGCTACCGGTGCCAAAGGTACAGCTGGAGCGTATGTTTATGCTCAGGGAAGTTTATATAGCGATAGCGTATGGACGTGGAATACCGGACAAGGAAACTCTGGCGGAATTCAAGTTATTAAGATGCATTGGGGAGATTCTCAAGCTTTTAGATTCCAAATCCACTTCGATCCACCGATCCCGAAGGATAATACCAAAGTTTTATCACTAACGATGAGATTCTCATGGGGTAGACCTTGATCCCGTCAAACATAATTACTCCTGAACCGGTTATCTCTGATTACGAGTATCCGAACAATTTACAATATCATCCGTTGACTCAAACGGTGATGGGAGGAATTGCGTTAAACAATCCAGTGATGGGTCGAGCTTATCAACCATGGGTAGTAAGCTACGTGAATGGTGTAATTTTGGTAAATCCATTAGATCAACCTGTGGAATTTTCGCTGCCGGTTGCTGATGTTAGAACGATCTCTTTGGCGTTTGACAATAATATGTCTGTGGTTTTGACGTGGGTTTATGCTACCGGTGCTAAACTTTACTACTTTGATACGTTGACATCACAATACATCGAACGAGATTTTCCTGGTGTGCATAGCTCTAGAGTTTGTGTTGATGAACCAGCCAATTTTTACAATCAAGATTCTGATGTTATCTTTGGCTATACTAAAAGATCTTCTACTCGAAGTGGATATAAAGTTCTAACAACATCAGTATTTGGATCAGACCCTAATCCACGTTTTTGGTTACCAGTAAGTACTACACTATTTTCAACATTTAGTGAAGCTTTATATGACTGGGCTGATCGTATGAATACTACTCATAGAAATACGACCGTTTACTATACAAATGGTACTGTACTTAGTAATGGTATTCATACATTTGAAGTACGCGACACAACAGCAGGTACTGTGGGATGGAGAATAAATGGGATTCTTTATGGAACTAGTGGGTTAGTCCCACAATTTGTAACTGAACCTTATTCAAGTAATGGTTTGTATTGGCGACAACAGCGTGATAGATATGACATAGAAAGATTAGTTGGTTATATCGGTGATGATAGACAGCTAGTGAAGATGGGAATGAATATTGGACATCGTTTACAGTTTAAATTGATGAGACGTGTTTAAATAGAGATAGGGGACACATTATGAAATTTAACTTTCGGCAGGGTATTCAACATTCACCCATCACATCAGGGCAACCATCTTTTTTGACATACAACTCAGGAGCTGATCGCGTATCGATTAGTGTCGGTGTTGATCTTGTTCGAGTATCTGCTGCATGGGGTGAACACAACTATCTAATCGAAGAACGAGTTGATGCTACAGAGGCTTGGGCGCTTGAATGGAACCCGTCTTGGGGATTGGAGCCTGTAGGACACTACACCATCTATTTGTATTGGGATATTAATCGATCTACTGGATTAGTTTCTCGTGGATTTACGCCTTACAACTTTGTGTTTACTGAAATTGCTCCATTAGACCCCAACATTGACCAACACTGGTTTGACACTAACACCAATACCATGAATGTATGGGATGGAACTATTTGGCGTAAAGTCATTCGGGTGTTTGCCGGTTCTTTCACCAAGGGAACGTTGACGATCATTGAGCAACCATTTGGAACTCAGGTAGGTATCAATACCGCAAGTGTATCACAAAACGATTGGTATGATCATGGATTCATCGTGTTTGGAGCTGATCAGCGTGCTATCCGATTTAATGACACGTCATTCGTAAACACAGCAACACCGATCAATACAAATCATGGAAGTTTCACATCTCCGTTGCGTCTTGAGTTACTAAACTCAACGGTTCTTGCTAGAGAACCGCTTCCTGCGTTTTATGTTGTTTCAAATGATGGTGATGGAGGTATTTACCTTGCTAGTGATACCATTGTAGAACGTCGACCGATAGGACTTACAATGGCAGATGCAAACCCTGGTGATCCAGTAGACATCGTTACTCACGGTATCGTCTACAATGACCAGTGGACATGGGATGTATCCAGCGGAGAAAAAGATCTTTATTGTGGCCCTACCGGAGAACTTTTACAAGGCTTATCGGATCTTGCAAGCCGGGTAGGAACAATTTTAAGTCCTCAAACCATCCTGGTTGACATTGATTTGTATTCAGTTGGTGGAACTGGAATCGCGGGACCTGCAGGTCCCCAAGGTCCAACAGGCCCCGCATCCCCTGGCCCCACAGGCCCGGCAGGTGCAGCAGGAATCAGTGTTACAGGTCCTACAGGTAGTCAAGGTCCAACCGGTAGTCAAGGTCCAACAGGTCCAGCTGGAAGCGGAGGTGGAAACGCTGTCAATCATCAATTGTTTAGATTACGTTCTGTCTCTGCATCATTAGCTGATACTCAAATTAATTCATTATGGACAATAGATACATTGGAATTGTATCCTGACTGGCCAGTATATGTAACTACACAAGAGTTCTTAGGACAAACAGAATTTGTATTTGTGGAAGCCGGTACATATGAAATTCGAATCATGTGGACAGGATATACCAATGGATTCGGTGAAAATGATTTCACGATGGGATTGACTTTAAATACAGAATCGGATGCTGCGTTCATCTTGGGTGATTCAGATGGACAAAATAAATCATATCATCCGCTGTCTGGATTTATGCAAGAAGCAAACATGACAAATATTGGAAAGGCTTCTTGGGTTGACAACTATGTAGTTACAGCTGACATTAATGGTGTTCTGAAAATTGGAGCATATGCTGAATCGTACCTTGGGGCTTTAACTTCTATAACCTATATTCTCAATGTGGTAATTGAAAAGATAGGTCCAAAAGGTATTATCTTAGGTTAATCAATGCTCTCGATAATTACACACGCAAACACAAATAGATTATCTTTTTTGGAACGATGTAAACGATCTGTTGCAGAAGGTCTTAAGCCAGGAATGATTCATAAAGTTATCCCTGGTTTTACTTCGTGGACGCAACGATACACAGATTCACAGTGTGATGAATTTGTTGCATTTGTTGATGATGACGACACGATACACCCAGATGCGTTAGATAAATGCATGAAAGCAATCATTGAATCTGGGGCTGGTATTGCATTTACTAATGAAGCAACAGTAAAACCAGATCTAACCGTTATTCGTGTGCATGATGAACGTAAACATTACGAATCTATCAGAGTATTACCACGAGCTTTACATCATCTCGCGGTAATTCGGTGTTCTGCTATTGATCCACGCTGTGTTGATCTATATAATGAAATTGGTTATGGTATAGATTGGTTCATGAGAGCAAGCTCTGCACTAGTACATGGCGCTGTACATGTTCCGATGACTGGGTATTTTTGGACCGTTCATGAAAATTCACAAACGACAAAAGACAATAAGATGTTTTGTCAAAATATGAAACTGATGACTAAACGCATCGAAGAACTGTGGGGGAAAAGAGTTGGACCAATTCCTATCTGGAAAGACCATGACAAGGGCACATAATGCACGGATACCCTGACTGGTTTATGTGGCTAGTAGTGGCTGTCTATTGGCTGATTTATCTGGTACCGCTCGCCGTCGTTGTGGTGGTCTGGACGCTGGTGCGGAAGCTACGCACGGTAACAAAAAGCTTTAAAGATACTCAGGAACCTTAAGTCCTTTATTCTTCATCCCAAGCTTGGCCATGTCGATGATCTTTTTTCTTGCTGCTTTATGAGCAAATTTTGGTGATTCGATAGCAGCAAGTGTTCCTTTAAATGATGATACATCATCAGGTGTAAATGAATCACCGAAAAGAAACTGTGTAACCTTGATGGGGTCATCCGTTAGAACTTTTTTCTCTACCGTTTTGAATCCCTTTGAAGATTTCTTCTTACCTTCCCGAGATTGAGTACCGAGCATCAATCCCTTTTGCAGATCATAAAAGTATCGTTTGATAATCAATGGAGATTTATCGGTGTCATGCTTGATGACCTGTGGATCTATGTGTTTAGCGATCGCAAAGAATAATTCATTTCTATGAGATCCCTTGAGACCATCTTTAAGATCGGCTTCATTTGCTTGTGAAGCCCATTCTGCATATCTAACATTAGATACAGGCATCAGGTCAATCTGTACCTTCTTGTCTCCTAGATCATACGCGAAAGAGTAGACATTGATTCCCTTCATGACACGAAATGTCTTTCCGTCATATGCTAAACCCGAGAGTGCTTTTTCAACATCATCACTCTCTGCGTTCACGGCAAAATCGACGTCACCAGATTCATCGGTTGCTTTAGGCTTCTTTCCAGCTGAACCGATCGATCTAACATTAAGCTTTGTAGTACCTAATGCTCCTGAGATCTGATCAATTAAGACAGGAATAAGCTTTCTAGCTTCCGATTGTGTTATTGGAGATGTTTTAAGAGCAGCTCCACCTTCTAGTAACGTAGATTCGAAGAAATTTTTAAAGTTCATGTAGCTATTTACAGCTACTTGATCAGATATAAGCAGCAATCACATCATAAGCTGCTTTATATGTAATATTGAACTTGTCGGTAATTTCTTGAAGAGCTTCGCGTGTACTCATTGTTTTTTGAAACTGCTTAAAGTTTCGTTCAATAGCCTCGCGTTGATGCTTGGAGATCGGTATTGGTTCTGGTTCGTCATCACTGACCTTGTAAACCGTTACACCTGCAACAGATGGTGTATGTTTACGAGGACGACCGCGCTTTTTAACCTTGTGATCAAGTAACTGTAGCGAAAACCATCCAAGTGATGGGGCTACATTAATGGGTGGTGTTTCTATGACTGGTGTTTGAGGAGGATCCGATGCAGCAAAACCTATGTAAACAAAGGTTGAAATTCCATATTTTGCTACCGATTTTGATAAAGTTCCGCGGTTTAAATGATACTGCCAATGTCCGTAGTTTTTTGAGGTTGAAATTGTTTCTTTTATCCCGTTGATCTCAATTATAAGATCAAACAAACTGGTGTTCGCATTGAACACAATATGTGCTTCCATCGTGTCTCCCCAGACAGATTAACTTCACTTTGATTTACTGAAAGAGTGGAAAGCAACTCTTAATTCAGTAAACCGGATTATATCACAACAAGAAACTCCTTAAGAAAAATTTTCATAAAGTGATAAAATATGGAGACCGGGGTCTCCATATAGCTTAGGGTCATAAGGTAGCCAACCTCAGGTTCTTACGCTGCGAGGCGTAGATCTCCATAGACTTCATCGTTTGCATTTAAACGTGTATGCTGATTACGTCAGACATCTCTCGGATCGCTTACAAATTCTACTCCATCCCTGTCGAAACCTTGACTGGCCCATTAATATAGTGCACTGATTGGTGGACCAGGCGGGAGTCGAACCCGCGTCCAGAAATCTTTTAAAGTTGTCAGTTTACGATCATTGTGCAAAACATCTACACAATGATAATTTATCACAGAGCAACAAAAAAGAAATTAAAGTGATCCTTGCTCTTGTCGATCAATGGCAGCTATAAGATCCTGTGAAAACCCTGGATCTGATCGTGCAATACTGTTTGCATAAGCACGCAGTTCTACCGCAGATTTACAAGCATCTGGTGGAGATTTAGGCTTAAGTGCAGTTTCAACGAGATCAAATAGTGACTCCATCACGAAGACTACACACTTAGCTACCTTAGGAAGTTGATAGTCCATGTCTTACTCCTTCTTTTTCAGAACGAAAGAGTAAAGTTCTTCTGCTTTCTTGGTGATCTCATCAAATCCATACGCAGTTGGCATGAATTTTTGGGCGATTTCGTGCATTTCTTCGATGGTAATCTTTGAGTGTTGCTGTCCCAAGATAAGCATCTGGGTAACAAAATCAACTTGTGCCTTGAACGTTGTGTCCAAGTGCTCTTTTGCCATCTGAAGAAGTTCGAGACGGATTTCGTACGGGGTCTTGTTCATGAAAAATACTCCTGTGTATCGATGATAGTGGCTCATCGTGTGCCATGGAGTATTTATAAACCGGTGAGACTCGACAAAGCCCCAATTGGGGCTTTGTCTTAGCGTACCTGGGTAGAGTGCTGCAGCAATCGACCACCAACTTCTTGCAGCTTCATGCTAACAACGTTACGTTCACCGATGATGCCGATTATCATCGAGGTGGAATCGCCGTTGTCATCACTGATCTCGTTGATGATTTGAATTCTTGCACCCTTTTCAACACAGAAGTTAAAATATTCGGTGACAATTTCTTGAAATGCATCCTTTTGATCAGGCTGTATCTCAAAGGTAGCAAGAAGTTCTGGTTCGAATTTTGTGGTTGCCGGAATTCGAATGGAAATTTTTCTAGGTGAAGTCCAGGTCATTTTAATCGCTTGAATAGCTTCCAGAATCACTGGAGCTGCTACTTCCAGAATCAGTAGTCCGAGAATCATCATCCCTCGAGCTGTAAGACGGGGTTTCATCCCTTGTAGGACTTTCGTCCCTGCGACAGATCGGCGCAGATTCTTCTTGTACCTGCATCTCGGTCCAGCGAGGCGTTTCATGAGTCGTGAAGACTTCTTCTGCTCCACCGCCGAGGAAATCACCGCCACCACCAGAAGTAATCTTCGGAGCCGATTCACGGATCACAGTGCGTACTGCTTCAACAGCTACTGGGTTGTAGTCATAAGTCGCGTCTGTTTGAATTTCTTCTTTCGTCACGATCGATGACGGTGGAGATGCCGGTTTATCTTCACGATAAGCAAGGAAGTCTTTTCCGCATCGAGCACATTTGTAGTAGACGTCGCGACCGAACTTCTTGGGATACCCCGGGACATATCCGTCAGAGCGATGACCGCGAATTCGACAGTAAGCATTTGCAATTATTTGCATCATTTCTCCAGTGAATTATAACGTCGGTGCCCCAGTCGGCTAATTTTCCAAGCGGCTGTATCACGCTTGGCCCAATCTAGCGATTCATTCCAAGAGCCGATCAGCAATGTATGAAGAATGTCAGCTTTGTGTAGATCGCAGTTTGTTGCTTGTAAACATGCGTCATGCATCGTCATGCGGTATTCAGATGCATCTGCATTCCACGATCTTTCGCGAATGTCGGCAGCTTTTCGCAGATCAATTGATAGAGTGCCGTAGGTCATACAATGCTTTCTGGAACATCAACTTCATCGCCTAATCTTCCTGCGACGAAGCAGCGCATAGCTGCAATCATCATCGTTGGACCCATGTAACCATAGGTGTCGGTAAGTAGATTGGCTGCTTGCCAATATCCCTTTGTAGCTTTTGCGGGTTCAGGGGCATCGTGATCAACTTCCAAGATAATCCATCTTGTCTCGATCTTCTCTTGTTCGATGATCTTCGTTACGATTTCTCCGCTTGATGTAGGGTTGAACAACCTACCATTCCACATAGCACGCATCTTCTTTGTCCATGGGATCAGCGTCCCAAAATCACCAACGTCAGCAGGTTCTCCACGAAGAGCAGTAAGAACCATCCAGTCAAGCTGAATAGGTGTTGCTCGAGTGACTTTGACTTTCATTTAGCTTCCGATGAATGATTTGATGAGAAACGTCTTGACAGCTTCTTCGCTGTGGAAAACTTCTTGACCCCGTTGTGGAAGGTTCCTCATGGCCGTCATCCATTTCACCATGATGAACTTCGGGGAGTAGACCTTGATGACGCCATCAAGGATTCGAGCTTTGCAGAAAGTCACAGACCAGTAGGTTTTTCCCTTGCTGGTCTCTTTTTCCTTCATGACCCCGTAGGAGTCATTCAAACCGCCGAAGATACATGTGTCGGCGATGTTTTGAGCAACTTGTTCACGAGGTGACATGTTCATGATTCATACTTCCTTAGATGCCGACGGCCGTCGCGAAGCGTTGAGCATCGGTGCGGAACCGTTGACCGTTCTTGATGTAGATCGCAGTGTTTCGATTCTTCAGACCGCAGAAGGTGACCTTGTCGATGCCGTAGGAGAATTCCTTACCGCAGTGTTCAGGTTTGAACCCGTAGAAAGCGCCGAACTTTTTGGTGTTGAGAGCGAGGACCGGATCAACATCACCGAGAACCGATTTGTCGCCCATTTGAACGGTGAACTTGAATCCCTCCGGTGAATACGTCATATTGAACGGAGAAACGGACAGTCCGTTTGCATCAGCAAAGGCCTTCAGATTGGCAGCAAGGGCTTTGTGAATCGCGGCAACTTTTGTTTTGTCCAGCATTTTGTTTCCTTTTCCGTATCAGTTTCGATAAAGTAATTATATCAAAAGCATCAAAAAAGTAAACACATTTAAGCTAAAACTCATCAAAATCAATGAATTGTTGAAGGATTTGTAAGATATGCCATGCATCTGTCATACAAACTTTCTTTTAGGTGACTGTTCTCATTCACGATGTTGAAGTTTGTAGGTGTTCCATATCCTCTAAAAGTTATGCTAAAGCAGATCCCATACCGCATGTCAATATGCGGATCAAGATACTTGACAACTGGAAGCCCACTATGATTAGTCAGTGGTGAGTTGTGAGTTGCAATATGGGTGATCAACGCACCCAGTTGTTCCATCGTCATTCCAGCAGACATGTTAATCGTTCATTCGAAGAAGAACCGAAATCAGCTTTCCAGTTTCATCACGAGTGATCGTCACTGGCTGCTTTGGTGATTCAACAGCTATCAAGAAGTTACCGGTATGTTCACCGATGAAGGTGCGAATATCGCTGTTCTGTGGCAGTCGCTTGTAGACTTCAAGGATCAACAGCTTTGCGTTCTGCAACTGCTTGTTGACAAAATCAAAGTCAGCCTGATACACCGTTCCTTCTGGAAGGGCCTTCGGAGCTTCGAGCAGCTTGGGATAAGGAATCGGACAAGGATCTTTCACAACTTTTGGCTTGGCCGGCTTTTTCGTCTTGGCCGGCTTGGGGTCAGGATAGAGGTCAGGATACTTTTCTGCAACCCTTTTCGCTCGAGCGTTCAGATTCGAGATCAGTTTTTTCCGGGTGTCCAGTGACATTGATATGTACCCCCGGTTGATAACTTCCCGGTGACGCTCAACTGGCAAGCATTCCATCTGTGCTTCATAGCACAAGCGACTAAGACCGTAATGTTTACCACGAGCATGAGAAAGTGGAAAATCCGACGGTGACATGTTACCGAAGACGGTGTCGGTGACAATTGACCATTCTTTAGGAGACCATGTGATGTGCATAAAAGTTTGAATATGTTGCCCACAAACAGCTGATAAACTTGGGCAAGGTTTACCAGAGAATTCCCATTGGCCAATCGTTGAGAAACTCACCATTCATGTAATGATCCGTCACGACGATCTTGGATCCTTTATACCTGACCAGACGAAACACAACTTCGTCAGGCTTAAGCAAACCATCAATGACTGCATTTGCAAATTCAGAGACTGCATGTTCATACCTAGTGACGAATACACATCGTTCCACCTTTTTACCTGTAGTGTAACTCTGCACAAGCTCACGAACTTGATTTGCACCCATGTCTCTTTCAGGTAGGACGTGTAGATCAGGAACACACATGTCAGTGACTTCATCGTAATTGATCGAATCAAGATCACGACCGCCTTCTTTTCTATAGGCGAGAGAATTGGATGCTTGATTGAGCACTTCGAGGATCTTTGGATCACTAGGAACCAAGACCGGGCCGCAGATGACGATGTATTTCAGCATATCTCAGAGGATTTTGATAAGAACATCTGGTCGAGCTGTTGCACAAGTTCGTTCCACTCGTCCTTCGTATGAGTAAGACACACGTTCACAATATCGTTTTGCGAGAATACGAACGATGAACAACG
>ERZ1645187.3318-NODE-3318-length-13615-cov-6.788791_pt1 | contig 13615 bp, 11 predicted proteins | sample MGYA00575352_ERZ1645187 | MGnify/ENA primary metagenome ERZ1645187 (study PRJEB40837, sample SAMN11349314) | freshwater sediment metagenome | isolation source: river sediment | host: Sediment | place: India: Wazaribad , New Delhi | collected 2017-02-21 ...
CGCGGCGGCAGTGTTGCCATAAAGCGCCGCCGGATAGAGATCGGTCGGCGAGAAGTTGGTCGACAGGCTCGGCTGACCGTTGTCGCTGCTGCGGATCAGGTCGGCCGAAACGTTGACTTCAAGCCGGTTGGTCGGCTTCCAGCTGACCTGCCCGCGCATCGTGGTGGAATCGCCGCCACCCACTTTGGTGCCGTCGATGATCTTGCGGATGAAACCGTCGCGGCTCTTCTTGGCGAAGGAGAAACGGGTCGACAGCGTATCCGACAGCGGAACGTTCAGCATGCCCGAGATGTCGAAACGGTCACGCGAACCAGCAACGACCTTCATCGAGCCTTCCAGCTTGTCGGCCGGCTGCTTGGTGACATAGCGGATCGCACCGCCGGCCGTGTTGCGGCCGAACAGGGTGCCCTGCGGACCACGCAGAACTTCTACGCGCTGCACGTCCAACAGTTCGAGCAGTGCGCCGTTCGGGCGGGCGAACAGGATGTCGTCGATGTAGATACCGACGGAACCTTCCTGGGTGATGAAGCCCTGCGGAGCGCCGCCTATGCCACGGATCGCCACGTTGACGACAGCGTTGCCCTGGGCAGCCGTGCCGCCGATGGTTACGTTGGGAATGAAACTGTCAAAGCCGCTCAGGCTGTCGGTGCCCTGACGCTCCAGTTCCGGACCACCAACCGCAACGATCGACAGCGGGGTGTCCTGAAGCTTGGCTTCCGAACGCTGCGCCGTCACGATGATTTCGGCGATACCGCCAGTTTCCTGCTCGGCAGAAGCGTCTGTTTCTGCGGCGTAGGCAATGTTACCCATAAGACCAAGCACAAGCGCACCACAGCTTGCGCCCAATTTAGCAATGTAGCGAAGATCCCGCTTCATATCATCCTCCCCGGAATTCCAAACTATAGCTGGAATACGACTTCAAAATAACGCAACACGATAAACCCCAACCCCGCCGTTACGATCGTAACTTCAGAGCAGATACATTCACTGCATCTCGGAGTTCATAAAAAGTACATGTTGAACCTGTACTTGAGTTCGGAGGTTATGTTTGTGGGGCCTGACCGTCAACCAATCACCCCCGCCAAATGGCTGCTTTCTACAGAGCTGTCCGTAGTAAGGACATGCCTGACCACGCCCCCGGAACGCTCGCCAAGGGCGCCACGCCGGGCGAAAACTATTATGCAAACGTAATAAATTTCCCGGCACTCCCGCCTTTTCCGGCACGGGAGCGGAGCGGCGCTTGTCAACGATGTCCGCCCGGCCCTATGCACCTTTCATGCTGACCGATCTCTTTCTGCGAATGCCGGGCCACTACATCCGCCGCGCCCAGCAAGTGTCCTCTGCCTACTTCACCGAGGAACTGGCCGATTCGGAACTCACTTCAGTGCAGATGGTGGCGCTGGTGGCCATTGCCGACAATCCCGGCATTGATGCAACCAGGCTGTCGGAAATCATCGATTTCGACCGCGCCACCATTGGCGGCGTGGTTGACCGGCTGGAACGCAAGGGACTGATCCAGCGCGTGGTCAACAAGCAGGACAAGCGCAGCAAGGTGATGCGCGCGACTCCTGCCGGCAAGGCCCTGCTCGACGTCAGCCTGCCCCATGTCATGCGGGTTCAGGAACGGCTACTCGCCCCGCTCAGCAAGGAAGACCAGGACACGTTTCTGCGCCTGATGCAGGCGATTATCGCGGGTGAAAACGCCGTTTGAAAATCTCCGCTCCGCATGAATTGACTGTATGCTTACTAATTTGCTAGGCGCTGCCCGGTAGCAATCAAGAACAAGAGGATGCCGGCATGTCTGACAATCTGGTCCTAATCTCGGGCGGGGGTATCGGGGGACTCTCCGCTGCACTTGGCCTCGCTCAGCAAGGCATCCCTTCGCTGGTGCTGGAGCGCGCGCCTGAACTGGGCGAAATCGGCGCCGGCATTCAGCTTGGCCCCAACGCCTTCCACGCGTTCGACTATCTTGGCATTGGCGAAGAAGCCCGCGCCGCAGCGGTCTATGTCGACAAGCTGCTGCTGATGGATGCGATGAGCGCCGAGGAAATCTGCTCGATCCCGCTCGACGCACCGTTCCGCGAACGCTTTGGCAATCCCTACGCAGTGGTCCACCGCGGCGAGCTGCACGGCGTGATGCTGCGCGGCTGCGAGAAGCATCCGTTGATCGACCTGCGCACCAACAGCGAAGTGGTCAGCTATTCGCAGACCGAAGACGGCGTCGAAGCCGTGCTCGCCGATGGATCGCGGATCAAGGGCCGCGCCCTGATCGGCGCTGACGGCCTGTGGTCCAAGATCCGCCAGCAGATGGTGGGCGATGGCATGCCGCGCGTCACCGGTCACACCACCTACCGCTCGGTCATTCCCTATGACCAGATGCCGGAAGAACTGCGCCTGAACGCTGCCACGCTGTGGGCCGGGCCGAAGTGCCACCTGGTCCACTACCCGCTTTCGGGCTGGAAGACGTTCAACCTGGTCGTCACTTACCACAACCATGCGCCCGAACCGGTCGCCGGGTTGCCGGTCAGCCACGAAGAAGTGATGCAGGGCTTTGAACACATTCACCCGCGCGCCCAGCAGATCATCAAGATCGGGCAGGACTGGAAGAAGTGGGTGCTGTGTGATCGCGAACCGATCATGGACTGGACCGACGGCAATGTCGCGCTGCTGGGCGATGCTGCCCACCCGATGATGCAGTACCTGGCCCAGGGCGCCTGCATGGCGATGGAAGATTCCGTGATCCTTTCGGTCGAATGCGGCAAGACGCCGGACGATCTGCCGGGTGCGCTGCGCCGCTATCAGGATCGCCGCCGCCTGCGAACTGCCCGCGTTCAGCTGCAGGCCCGCGAAGTCGGCAATCACATCTATCACCCCAATGGCGCCCATGCCGCGCTGCGCAACCAGATCATGCAGGCCAAGACGCCAGAGCAGTGGTATGACGTAGTCGACTGGATGTACGCCGCCGAAGATATCGTCGCTGCCACTTCGGCCTCCCAGCGGAGCACTGTCGATGCATGAGGATCATCCCCATCCGCCGCTGGCCAACGAACAGCGTGCGCAGCTTGAAACGCTGTATGACGAGATGCGCCCGCGCCACCTCTACCCGCTGTGGGAGGTGCTGAGCGCTCTGGTCACGCCCGAGCCGCAGACTCGCGCCCTGCCTGCAAAGTGGGCTTACAACGACGTACGCGGCTATCTGATGCGTGCGGGCGACCTGATCAGCGCTGAACAGGCCGAACGCCGCGTGGTCATTCTCGAAAATCCGGGCCTGCCCGGCGAATCCGCGATCACGCCGCGACTCTATGCCGGTCTGCAACTGGTCCTGCCGGGTGAGATCGCCCCGTGCCATCGCCACAGCCAGTCGGCCCTGCGCTTCATCATGGAAGGTGACGGTGCCTATACGGCGGTTGATGGCGAAAAGGCCTTCATGAAGCAGTTTGACCTGATCCTCACCCCGAACTGGCGGTGGCACGATCACGGCAATCCTTCGAATAACCCGATCATCTGGCTCGACGGCCTCGACATTCCGACGATCCGGGCAATGGACGCCCAGTTTGCCGAGCGTCTCGACCAGCCGAGCCATCCGGAAACCGAGCCAGCCGGCAGCAACCGCGCCAAGTTTGGGCGGGGCCTGCGTCCGCTCAAGGCTGGATCCGTCCGTGCCGAGCAACCGCGCGAGCCGCTGTTCCACTATCCCTATGCGGAATGGTCGGCCTCACTGGAAGCCCTGGCCGCCAGCGAAACGCCCGATCCGCATATCGGACATGCGCTGGAATTCCTGAACCCCACCACCGGCGGCGCCGTGATGCCAACGATTTCGGCCCACGTCCGCCTGCTGCCTGCGGGCTTTGAAACCCGCACCCGCCGTTCCACCGAAAGCGCGGTCTTCACCGTGATCGAAGGGACCGGCGAAGTGGAAATCGGAGACCAGACCTATCAGCTTTCCCCGCGCGACATGGTTGTCGTGCCCAGCTGGGCGGCAACCCGCTGGAAAGCGGAAAGCAAGCTGGTCCTGTTCGCCTACACCGACCGCGTGGTCCAAGAAAAACTCTGCCTTTATCGGGAGCTTTGTGAATGAAACTGCTGTTCGAACCTGTCGCCCCTGTCATCGCTCCTACCACCACGGGTGAGGGATTCCCGGTGCGCCGCCTCTTCTGCATCGGCCGTAACTACGAAGAGCATGCCAAGGAAATGGGCATGCAGGCCGATCCGGAAGCCCCTTTCTTCTTCACCAAGTGGGCTGAAACCGTCGTTGGCGACGGTGCGACCATTGCCTATCCGCAGGGCACGTCGAACTTCCACTTCGAAGCCGAACTGGTTGTCGCAATCGGCAAGCCGGGCCGCAACATCCCCCGCGAACAGGCGCTGGAACACGTCTGGGGCTATGCCACCGGGCTCGACATGACCCGCCGCGACCTGCAGGCCGAGGCACGCTCCAAGCAGCGCCCGTGGGATGCCGGCAAGAACGTTGAGGAATCCTCGCCGCTCGGTCTGATCCACCCGGTTTCGTCGCTGGGCGATGCCACCAAGGGCGCGATCACCCTGACCGTCAACGGCGTGGAAAAGCAGCGCGGCGACCTGTCGCAGCTGATCACCCCGGTCGATCGCCTGATCGAATTCCTCTCCGGCCTCTACAAACTGGAAGCAGGCGACCTGATCTACACCGGCACCCCCGCTGGCGTCGGCGCAGTCGTTCCGGGTGACGTCATGGTTGTGGCCATCGACGGCCTGACCTCGCTGACCATCACGGTCGGACAGCCTGCAGAATGAGCGTCCACCTGCACGGCTTCTTCCGTTCCAGCGCATCGTGGCGTGTCCGCATTGCGCTAGCGCTGAAGGGGATCGAATATGGGCAGACCGCCTACAAGCTGAGAGCCGGGGAGCAACGCAGCCCCGGCTTCCTCAAGCTCAATCCCCAGGGCCTTGTCCCGGCCCTGGAGATTGACGGCGTTGTGCTGACCCAGTCGCTGGCGATCATCGAATACCTGGATGAGACGATCCCGGAGCCGAACCTGCTGGGGAAGTCGGCCCTGGAACGCGCCCGCATCCGTGCCTTTGCCATGGCGATTGCCTGCGAAACCCACCCGCTACAGAACCTGAAAGTGCTGAACAGCATTCAGGAACTGACTGGTAGCGAGGCAGCCTCGCAGGAGTGGGCCAAGCAGGTAAACCACGAAGGGCTGGCCGCCTGTGCCGCCCTGCTGCCAGAGGGCACTTCGCCCTTCTGCTTTGGCGATCAGCCCACTCTGGCGGACATCTGCCTGATCCCGCAGATGGCCAATGCCCGCCGATTTGGCGTGGACATTGAATGGGAACGGCTGGCGACAATCGAAGCGAATTGCATGGCCCACCCGGCCTTTGCCGAAACCGCTCCGAACAAGCAGCCTGACTTTGTAGCGTGATAGCTCATCCGCGCCCTTCCGAGAGGAATGGGCGCGGATGTTGTCGGCCTAGCGCCAGGGCTCAACCACGATCTTCACATCGTTGCCGGGATTGCCCAGCCGCTCGAACGCGCTGGCTGTTTCGTCCAGCCCGACGGCCCCGGTCAGGAAAACGTCCGGGTCAATCTCTCCTTCTCCCAGCGCGTGCAGGGTTTCGGCGAATTCCTCAGGGCTGTAGGCAAAAACAAAGCTGAACCGCAGCTGCTTGTTGATCGCCAGGACCGGCAGGATCGTATCATCCTCGGTGCAGGCGCCAACCACCACGACATGGGCACCCGGCGGGGCATTTTCCATCAGCGATTGCAGCATTCCTGGTACGCCGACGCATTCGAAAATCACGGCGTCACGCAGGCTGCGGCCCGCCATTTGCGCCTGCCCCATTTCCGCCAGCGTGGCCGGAACGTCAAAGCCGGACCATGCCGCATGGGGCGAGGTTTTCGCCGGATCAACGACAATGTCTGCCCCCAGCCGCTCGGCCCGCGCGCGCCGCGCCGGAGAGAAGTCGGCTGCGATGATCGGTCCGATCCCGCGTCGTTTCAGCGCGACAATAACCGCCAGGCCAATCGGCCCGCAGCCCAGCACAAGGGCAACGGAGCGCTCACCCGGAGCGCCAATGGCAACCGCGTGAGTTCCGACCGCCAATGGCTCAGTCAGGGCCGCCGCTGCGGAATCAAGGCCATTGGGAACCGGCAAGAGCAAGGCCTCGGTCAGGACCAATCGCTCGGCAAAAGCGCCGCGATAGCGGGTGGAAAAGCCGATCAGTTCCGGCCCCGTCGGACCAAAGGCAAAGGGCGTGGAAACCACCCGCGTACCGGGTTTGAAACGCTTTTCAGTGCCGGGGCCATGATCGAGGATCTCGGCACAGAACTCGTGCCCCATGACCAGATCCTGCCCCGGATCGAGCGTTTTCGACGCTCCCGACCGCTGGCCCACCTCGATCGTATGTTCAAGGTGATGGACGGCGTGGAGGTCTGACCCGCAAATTCCGCAGGCCAGCGTCTTGGCCACGACCTGCCCGGCTTCCGGCACGGCATCCGGCACGTCCGCCACCAGCAGCCGCGGCCCGCGCCGGACCACGGCCTTCATCGTGGCGCTGCTCATTCAGCGAGCCACTTCGAACGGGCGGCGTTCTTCGGCCCAGTTGGGACGGACCTTGTTCAGAGTCTCGACCGTCTTGTCCCAGAATGCCTGGGTCTTGCCGAGGAAGCGGATATCAAAGTGATCGGCAGTGCGGAATTCCAGCACTTCCACGCCCTGCGGCCCCGGCTTGTAGGCATAGGGCACATCGCAACCAACGAAGAAGCCGTCGCCCGGCCCCAGTTCTTCGGTCCCGATGGTCAGCGATCCGGCCACGATGTAATACAGGCAATCGGCATTGTGGCTGTGCAGCGGCAGGGGAAAGCCGCTTTTGAACCAGGCGTAGGTCAGGCTCATCCCCGGCATCGAGAACAGCATCTTGACCACATTACCTTCACCCGCGCCGGCCGCGCCCGCGCGTTCGATCCCTTCGGCAATCAGCGGCGTGACGCCAACCGCTTCCATGCAGGACAGTTCATCGAAATTGGGCGCTTCGGCAGCGCGATAGATGGCAAACTTGGGCGCTTCACCCTTAGCCTTGGCAGTTGCTGCAGTCATCCTATCCTCCTTCGATTTCAGGCTGGTTATGCGCTGGCGGCTGCGGCCATGCGGGCGCGCAGGTCCGGCTGGCCGGTATGGGCGGTCAGCCCCCCATCGACCGGGATCGAAGCCCCGGTGACATAGCTGGCATCGTCCGAAGCCAGGAAAGCAGCCACGGCGGCAATCTCTTCCGGACGGGCAAAGCGCTTGGCCGGAACCACGCCCTCCCACTCTGCCTTGAGTCCGGGAATCGCATCGACGCCGTTCATCAGAATCGGGGTTTCGACCGGACCGGGGCAGACCGCATTGGCGCGAATGCCATCGGCGGCATGATCGATTGCGAGGCTGCGGGTGTAGTTGATCACCGCTGCCTTGGTCGCGTTATAGGCGGTAAAGCCGAAATCCGCCGCCATCCCCGAAGCAGAAGCCGTGTTGACGATCGCCCCGCCGCCGCGCTTGCGCATATGCGGGATCGCGGCGCGGCAGCCATAGAACACCGCGTCCAGATTGACTGCAACAACCCGGTGCCACTGCTCCAGCGGCAGGTCAGGCGTCAGGCCAAAGCAGCCGATCCCGGCATTGTTGTAAAGGATGTCCAGCCCGCCGAACCGGGTAACGCAGGCCTCTACCATCGCTTCAACAGCGGCAGCATCGGACACGTCGACCTGACGAAACACCGCATTGCTGCCCAGTTCCGCAGCCAGCTCCTCGCTCCCGGCAACGTCAAGGTCAGCGATCATCACCGCTGCCCCTTCGCCATGGACCCGGCGAACGAAAGCAGCGCCAATCCCGGACGCACCGCCGGTTACAATCGCGACCTTGCCGGCAAACCGTGATCCTGAACTTGTCGTATTCGCCATGGCCTCGGCTCTCCTCTCAACCAACAGAGTCGAGCGCCTGCGCGGACATGCGCGCAGGATCGCGATGGCATCGACTCATCCCAAACGGTCCGGGTTGCCCGGATCATGGGTGCAAAGAGGTCAGAGAATCAGTCGTCCGTCAAACAAAAACTAATCAAGTTTGACTATTTTCGGGCAAGCAGCCGTTCGCACAGCAGGCGGTGATCGTCGTGCAACGCTTGCATCGCGGTAAGGATCATCGGACGCGAAGGGTCCAGCTTGTACTCGATGATCAGCCCGCGCGTACTGGCCAATAGCAGCCAGCCATGGGGCACGTAGGCGGAAGGGTCAGGCAGGCCGGCGTTCTGCGCCAGGGCGAGAAGTTCGTCACTGACCTGCAACTCGATCTCGCTGGTTACTGGCAGCAGCGCTTCAGCCAGGGCTTTATCCCACCGCGCTGCCAGAAGGATATCCGTCAGGGCCAGGCCAGCATCGCTGGTCTGAGTCTCCCACATGACAGCGGGATATTGCACAAGCCGTTCCAGCGGAGATGGAATCTCTCGCACGCGCTGATCGGCATCGGCCATTACCGTCCGCATCGTATGTTCGGCCGTAGCGACAGTCAGCTCAAGGCGCGTCGGAAACTGGTGCAGCAGCGAACCCCGACTAACCCCGGCCTCTGCCATAACGTGTTCGATCGTTGTCGCCTCGAAACCGGCGCGGACAATGCAGGCGATCATCGCGCGCACGATTCGGTCCCGCGCATCGATCCCGCGCCGGGTCAACTTGCGGGGGCGTAACCGTGCAGCAGGTTCGATCAAGTCCGTCATCCTCACTGCTACTTCGCACGATCAGGGCGAAGGTCAACCTCCGCTGCCTGACCTTTCCGAGGTCAGGCACCAAGGCCCTGGGCCAGCAGCAGCCTCTTGACTTACAGGATAGCTTAACTAGTCATTTATGACCAAAAAAGAAGCGGAGAGGATAATATGAACATTAAAACAGGACTTTGCACCTCGACAGTACTTGTCGCCGTAGCCAGCATTTTCGCGATTTCCCCGGCATCAGCCGCCTCCGCACAGGAAGCCGCAGCCCCACAAGGCGGAATCGAAGACATTGTCGTCACCGCCCAGCGTCGCGCAGAAAACATGCAGGACGTGCCGGTGGCAGTGACTGTTGCCAATGCCGAAACCCTTGCGGAATCGGGCATTACCAACGTCACCAACCTCAACACCCTGTCGCCCAGCATCTCTTTCCGCGCGACGAACATGGCGTCGAGTACCTCGAACATCCAGATCCGCGGCATCGGCACGACCGGTAACGCCCGCACCTTCGAAGGTGCGGTCGGGGTGTTCATCGATGGGGTCTATCGCACGCGCTCGGGTCAGGCCCTGTCGAACTTCCTCGACGTCGAGAGCTTGCAGATCCTGCGCGGTCCGCAGGGCACCCTGTTCGGCAAGAACACTTCGGCCGGGGCCGTACTGGTCGCCAGCGCAAAGCCGTCGACTTTGGATGCCGGGGTAAACTTCGAAACTTCCTACGCAAATTATGGCACCTACCTGGTGCGCGGTGCGCTGAACCTGCCGCTGTCTGACACGGCTGCAGTGCGCATCGCTGCTGTCGGATCGGGCACCGATGGCAATATCCGCAATCCCAATGGCGGCTTCACCAACAAGAACGATGATTGGGGCGTCAAGGGTCAGATTCTGCTGCAGCCGACGGATAACCTGACCCTGCGCCTGATCGGCGACTATGCCAAGTCGGTCGGCGACTGCTGCTATGGCACGGTGGATTACAACGCCAATACCGCTCCGACCCAGGACTACATCGATATCCTCACGGGTCTCAACGGCCTGACCCCGCCGTCGCGCGACATCTCCAAGCGCGAGGCGGTGGTGAACCCCTACACCGACAACCGCATCAAGGATTACGGCGGCACGCTGCACATCGATTACGAAGTCGGCAACGGCGCGTTCCGTTCGGTCACGGCGCTGCGCCGTTACAACGTTTCGAACGAACAGGATGCCGACTTCTCGGGCGCGACCATCATGAACAACCTGGAGACATTCAACTCCAAGTTCTTCTCGCAGGAGCTCACCTATACTGGCGAGATCGAGGGCGGCCTGAACGTCAACTACGTAGTCGGCGGCTTTTTCTCGGACGAAAAGCTGAACATGGGCCGCGATCTGTGGCATGGTTCGCAGGCGCAGTCATATTGGGACCTCGTTTTCTCCGGCGCAGCTGCTCCTGGCGTCACTTTGGCCCAGGCCCTCGGCGCTCCGGATGCCAGCGGCTTCGACGGCAAGGGCTATTTCGGTTCGGAGCGGTTCAATGGCACGGCCCGTTCGCTCGCCTTCTTCACCCATTGGGACTTCAAGGTTTCGGACCAGTTCAACGTCATCGCCGGCGCGCGCTATACCAATGAGCGCAAGACCGGTGCTGCGGTGTTCCGGACGATGAACACCAAAGACCCCTTGGTGTTGCTGGGGGTTATGCCCGGTCAGCCCTATGACCAGAAGGTGACCAACGAAGCACTGAGCGGAACCGTGGGCCTGCAGTACAAGCCTAACGACGACACGATGCTTTACGCCACCTACAATCGGGGGTTCAAGGCGGGTGGCGTCAACCTCGACGTCAATGCCTTTGGCGTGATGAACAAGGCAGCTGCTGATGCTACGGCAATTTACAAGCCCGAAACCATCGACGGGTTTGAAGCCGGCTTCAAGCTGGACTGGATGAATGGCTTTGCCCGCACCAACGTTGCGGTGTTCCACAACAACATCAAGGACCTGCAAGTCGCACAGTTCCTTGGTCTGCGCTTTGCCATCGTCAATGCCCCGAGCGCCAAGGTAACGGGTGCGGAAATCGAACAGACCTTCAAGCTGTCCGACAACTTCACCCTGAACGGCGGGCTGACCTGGCTGCCCAAGGCCAATTACGGCAACGATGCAATCATTGGCACTCTCGCCAATCGCCGCTTCTCGACCGCGCCGGAACTGGCCGGCAATGCCTCACTCAGCGGCGAAGTACCGGTCAGCGAGGCCTTGGCTGTAACGGGCCGCATCCATGTCCAGTACACCGGAAAAGTGTTCACCAATCCGGTCACCGACGATACCGAGCGGGCCTTCGCTCTGGTCGATGCCAACCTGGGCCTGAAATCGCTGAATGCCAACTGGCAGATCGATGCCTTCGTGCGGAACCTGTTCAACACGACCTACGTCACGTCACACTTCAATACTCCGCTCCAGACCGGCGACATCAACGCCTATCTGGGCGCTCCGCGGACCTATGGCGTCGCGCTGCGCGGTTCGTTCTGATTTAAGCAACCACTCCACTTCCACCCGCCGGTTACCCCGTGACCGGCGGGTCCTTTTTGGAGCTTACGCAGATATCAGGATATGGCGCTGGCGCTGCACCAGGTCAAACAGCCACTCCTTGCCAGCCTTGATCCGGGCGAGCTGGTGGTTGTCCTTGTGCGTGACCAGCCAGAACGAGCGGGTGATGCGCTTGTCCGGGATCACTGGCACCAGCCGCTCGTCGCGGTCACCGATGAAGCAGGGCAAGACGCCGATCCCGCCGCCTGCCGCAATCAGGCGGTGCTGGGCATTGATGCTGGTCGAACGGGTCCGCGTTACCAGCTCCGGATGGAATTCATCCAGATAGCGCAGTTCCGGCGCATAGATCAGGTCCGGGACATAACCGATCAGGCGGTGGCCCTGCGCCAGATCGCCCGGCGCAGCGGGCTGGCCATATTCGCGCAGGTAATCCGCCGAACCGTAAAGCCGCAGCGTATAGTCGCTCAATTTGCGGGCAAGCACCGGGCCAGCCTTGGGCCGCGACAACATCACCGCAATGTCCACCTCGCGCTTTGACGGGCTGAGGAAGCCGCTACTCGCCGCAAGGTCCACGGTCAGTTGCGGGTGCTGCTGGGCAAAGGCGGGAATATGCTCGGCCAGAAACCAGGTGCCGAACCCTTCGGAAACGCTAAGCCGCAAGGTACCGCCGATCCCGCTGGTCGCCGCATCCGGCCCTTCGCCAATCGCGGCGGCGGCAGAGGCCATTTCCTCCACCCGCGCCAGCAGCGCCTCACCCGCTTCGGTCAGGACCTGCCCTTGCCGGGTCTGTTCGAACAGGGTCGCACCCAGTTGCGATTCCAGCCGCCGCAGCCGCCGCCCCATGGTGGTGGCATCGACGCGCATGGCAGCCGCCGCCTTCGCCAGTTGCCCGGCCTGGGCAATGGCCAGAAAGGCTTGCAGGTCGTTCCAGTTCATCGGCTGCATATTTGCAGGGCATAGGCGCAAATTTGCCAATTGTCTGCATCAATTCCGGCAGGCAAAAGGCGTTCAAACGCAAGGCAGGACGCCAATCAGGAAAAGGATTCCACAGTGCGCTTGATTGACCATTTCATCGCTGGCGGCACGGGCGGCGTGGCCCCTGCCCGCAAGAGCCCGGTATTCGATCCCAACACGGGCGACATTCAGGCAGAGGTCGCACTGGGCGATGCCGCCATGCTGGACCGCGCCGTTGCCTTCGCCCAGGCCGCGCAGCCCGCCTGGGCCGCCACCAACCCGCAGCGCCGCGCCCGCGTGATGTTCAATTTCAAGGCGCTGGTCGAAGCCAATATCGACGAGCTGGCCGAAACGCTCAGCCGCGAACACGGCAAGGTGATTGCCGATTCCAAGGGCGACATCCAGCGCGGTCTGGAAGTGGTCGAATTCTGCTGCGGCATCCCCCACGCGCTGAAGGGTGAATATACGCAGGGCGCCGGTCCGGGCATCGACGTCTATTCGATGCGCCAGCCGATCGGCATTGGTGCGGGCATTACCCCGTTCAACTTCCCGGCGATGATCCCGCTGTGGATGGGCGCTGTCGCCATGGCGACCGGCAATGCCTTCATCCTCAAGCCCAGCGAACGCGATCCCTCGGTCCCAATGCGTCTGGCCGAACTGTGGCTGGAAGCGGGCCTGCCCGAAGGCATTTTCCAGGTTGTCCACGGCGATAAGGAAATGGTCGACGCAATCCTCGATCACCCGGCCATTGGTGCAGTCAGCTTCGTCGGTTCGTCCGACATTGCCCACTACGTCTACAACCGCGGCGTCGCCGCCGGTAAGCGCGTGCAGGCGATGGGCGGGGCGAAGAACCACGGCATCGTCATGCCGGACGCGGACCTCGATCAAGTAGTGAACGATCTGGCCGGTGCGGCCTTCGGTTCGGCGGGCGAACGCTGCATGGCCCTGCCGGTTGTAGTCCCAGTCGGCGAAGATACTGCCGAACGCCTCAAGGCCAAGCTGATCCCCGCGATCCAGGCGCTCAAGGTCGGCGTTTCGACCGACGACAGCGCGCACTATGGCCCGGTCGTTACCGCCCAGCACAAGGCCAATATCGAACGCTGGATCCAGACCTGCGTCGATGAAGGCGGCGAACTGGTGGTCGATGGACGCGGCTTTACCCTGCAGGGCCACGAAAACGGCTTCTTCGTCGGCCCGACGCTGCTGGACCGCGTGACGCCGGACATGAGCAGCTATCACAACGAAATCTTCGGCCCCGTGTTGCAGATCGTCCGCGCCAAGGATTTCGAGGAAGCGCTGAGCCTGCCCAGCAAGCACCAGTATGGCAACGGCGTTGCCATCTTCACCCGCAACGGCCACGCGGCGCGCGAATTTGCCGCCCGCGTCAATGTCGGCATGGTCGGCATCAACGTGCCGATCCCGGTGCCGGTGG
>ERZ1645187.3319-NODE-3319-length-13614-cov-7.900509_pt1 | contig 13614 bp, 15 predicted proteins | sample MGYA00575352_ERZ1645187 | MGnify/ENA primary metagenome ERZ1645187 (study PRJEB40837, sample SAMN11349314) | freshwater sediment metagenome | isolation source: river sediment | host: Sediment | place: India: Wazaribad , New Delhi | collected 2017-02-21 ...
CTTATGACGATTGTTGCCGTTCCTTTGATTTTCATCTTGACCCGATTGATTCAAAAACGGATGTTGGGTGCCCAAGTCAAACACCGAAAGATGATTGCAAAAGTGAACAACCACATTACCGAAACGCTTGCCAATCGCAAGATGATTAAGCTCTATTCGGCTGAAGATTTTATGGAAAAACGCTACAAAACCTACTTGGATGCAAATTTCCAAGCGGTCGAAAGCGTGAATTTTTTCGATTCCTTGTATCCGCCATTGATTGTTTTATTGAGAGGCGTTTTGATTGTCTTCTGCGTTTTGACTGCCGGAACTTTGTTTGGACAATCGGCCATTACTTTGGGCGTCGTAGCAGGGGCCATCGAACTCATCAGTTCCCTATTTGTACCGATTGAATCCCTCGGCATGGAACTTCAAAGCATTCAACAATCGGTCGCCGGTATCCAACGGATCAACGAGTTTTTCCGTGAAAAAGACGAAGAACCCAAGTTACCTTTAACCGTGGGGGACATTTTCAAGGATCGTGAAGATATTCAATTGTGTTTTGACCATGTATCTTTCCGCTATGAAGAATCGGTTTCCGTGATAAACGATATTCACCTTTCGATCGCCGCCAAAGAAAAGGCCACTTTCATTGGAAGGACCGGTGTTGGAAAAACCACGTTATTCAAACTCATTATGGGCCTTCTCAAACCGACACAAGGCAGGATTACTCTTAATGGAATTGACGTGTACCAAATTCCCAATGAAATCAAACACCTGATTTTCGGATATGTCGACCAATCGTTCTCGCCGATTGTAGGAACAGTCCGTGATCAACTCACTTTAGGCTCAACGTACTCTGATGAGCGGTTATGGAAAGTCCTGGACTTTGTCCGTTTGAATGAAAAAGTATCTGCCTTTCCAAAAACATTGGACACGCCTTTTTCTGAAGGGTTATTCTCACAAGGTGAAAAGCAGCTGCTTTCCATTGCCCGGGGAATTTTAGGTGACCCACCGATCCTTCTGCTCGATGAAATGACAGCAAACTTGGATTCCATCACGGAAGAAAAAATCAACGATGTTTTGCGTAAAGCCAGCATGTCGCGGACGATTCTTTCGATTTCACATCGGTTGACAAGCATTGATACTGCGGATAAAGTCATCTATATTGAACAAGGACGAGTCAAGAAAGCCGGAACCAAAGAAGAAGTTCTCAGTCTTGAAGAGTTCCAAAAAGAACTCGAACTCGAAAAATTGTGGCGGTAACCCTTATGGCAATCACACTCTATTTCCAAGACGACCAATGGCCCAACACAGGCGTCACGCATCAACGCGAAATCGCCCGCGCCATCTTTTTCAACGACAAAAACGAAATCTGCTTAACCAAGCTTCTCGGCGATGACAAATTCGGCCATCGCGATTACTACGAAACTCCCGGCGGTGGTATTAAACCTAACGAAACCCCGGAAGCCGCACTTTACCGTGAACTCATCGAGGAAACCGGCTTTGAATCCGTCGTTTTGGACAAAATCGGCGATGTGGTGGACTACTACAACTTAATCGGCCGTGAAAACCATAACCATTTCTATTTTGCCAAAGCAACTCGATATGTCGGGAACCATCTCGAAGAAGCGGAAGTCGTGATGCTGGAAAAGATCGTTTGGGTCTCGATTGATGAAGCCATCCGACTTTATGAAAAAATGTGCGATTCCAGACTAAGTACCCTCGTCAAACGTCGTGAATTACCGATCCTTTTAGAGGCAAAAAAACTCTTACAAAACCGCTGACAAATATTCTTTACATTGGCGACTAAAATGAGTATGATAAATACGCTGTCCTATGGCGAATGTGGTGAAGTGGTTAACACTCCTGGCTGTGAACCAGGCACGCGTGGGTTCGATTCCCATCATTCGCCCCACTTCTAAAAACCAAAATGCTACCTCGGTTGGGTAGCATTTTTTCTTTTTTAAAATGGTTCGTTTAAACGTTACCTAAATGCCACTTCAGTCAATAAAATATGAAAGAAATTTGAAGGGTGTATTGAAACATTCTCTGACCCACATGGAAATTAGGTATGTTATCATAAAAAAGTAAAATCGCGTCAGGTGAATATTTGCAATCTCCTCTCATGTGATTTTTGAGGAAAAAGTCTGATTTTTCCTCATCAAAAAGAAAGAAGTTTATTAAGATGCAGCAAAAAGAAAAATCAATCGAATTCTGGAATCAGCTCTTCAAAGAAGCTCCGCCGATGAAAATTAATCGTGATGAGGTAAAAGTCGAAAATTCGCTGGATCGGTATTTAAAAATTATCGGCGATTCATGCCAAACGGTATTAGAGGTCGGGTGTGGCCTCGGAACTTGTCTGATGAGCAGCTTGTGCTTAGGAGACAAAATGGAAAAAGGCATCGGATTTGATGCCTCCGCCAATGCCATTTCGTTTGCCCAGGAAACATCCAAATTGTCGGGATTCGATGCTTTGACGTATGTGGCTCAGGATGAATCCTTTCTGGGAACTCTCGTCAGTGGGAGTTTTGACGGTATGATTTGCTCCAATTTTTTGGACGTGATTCCCGAAAAGTTGTCCAAGACAATCATCGATGAAATGAGCCGTGTTTTAAAACCCAATGGGCTTTTGTTATTAAAACTAAACTTTCATTTAGATGACGATTTGATCAAAAAGCTAAATATGGAAGAGATTGACCAAAATACGTATGCGATGAATGGTGTTCTGAGGGCGTATAATCTGACCACCGAACAATGGATCAAACGTTTTCCCAATTTTGATCTATTGGAACAAGATGGATATCAAAGGGCACCCAATCTTCCCAATGATCGGATTTTATTATTAAAAAAAAGATAACTGAGGTTGGATCCGACTTGGCTTTTTGAAGAAGTAAAAGTGACGATAAAAGGAGGTAAATTATGTTCAAACTCGGACTCATCGGTTGTGGAAATATGGGCGAAGCCATCATCAGTGGCCTTCTTAAGGCGAAATGGTCAACTCCTGAAGAAATCATCATTTCAACCAAGACATCCGCGAGAAGTGACAAAATAAAGCACGCTTATGGTGTTGTGGTTTCCACGAACGCCGAAGTTGCCCAAAAAGCCGCCATTATCATCCTCGCGGTCAAACCGAATATGTATCGGGAAGTCATTCAAGAGATTGTTCCCTTTTTGGATGAAACCAAAGTTTTGGTCTCAATTACACCCTCGTTCTCATTAGAAACACTCCGTCATTTGAGTGGTGGAAAAGCCCAAGTCGTCCGTGCCATGCCTAATACACCCGCCAAGGTAGGTTTTGGGATGACCGGAGTCACATTTGAAAAAGAGACTTCACAAGATACACGTCAGGAAATCTTAACGATGTTTTCTTGCCTCGGGAAAGTCCTTGAAGTTCCCGAAGACATGATGAAAGTCGTCGGCTCCCTCAGCGGATCCGCTCCCGCATTCATTGAACTTTTCATGAAAGCCATGGTGGATGCCGGCGTTTCTTATGGAATGTCTCCGGAAGATGCCCATTTATTGGTGGTTCAAACCGTTCTTGGAACCGCCCAGCTTGCCGCTTCGACTCAAAAACCTTTCGCATCCATGATCGACGATGTTTGTTCAAAAGGCGGATCGACAATCCGCGGGATTTCCTCCTTAAAAGAAAATCAATTTGAAGAGATGATTCATCGGGCAGTGGAGAAAACGACCGAGAGATTCATTGAAATGAATCAGGAGAGCAAAGTTTTCTCTGAAAAATAAAAGTGTTTACATATCTTTCTCTGTATAAGAAAATGGAAAGATGGAATCCAATCAAAATCAAACCCGAGTCATCCAATATCCATATCCGAAGAGAAGACCATTTTTTAATTTTGTCTTGAAAATCGGAAGACTGATCAAAAAACGCCCGATCGTCCTCAATCGTAACGAGGCGTTTGAAAAGCAAGCCATCTTCATATCCAACCACAGTGGTGCGTCAGGGCCGATGAATTTGGCACTCTTCTTCCCCTCGTTTTTTATTCCTTGGGGTGCTTCCCCGATGGTGGGAAATTACTTCTCGCGTTGGAAATACCTTTATTATGTTTTCTATCAACAAAAACTGGGTTACAAGAAGGCCCGTTCTTACTTCATCGCAACGTTCTTTGCTTTGATTTCCAAAAGACTTTACAAAGGCATGGATTTGATTCCCACCTATGAAGATCTGCGGTTAGTCAAAACCTTTCGTTTAAGCGAAAACTTTTTACTCGACAACAAACCCATTTTTATATTCCCCGAAGATTCCTCGAAAGGGTATTTGGACCATATCCTCCAATACCACGAAGGTTTCTTGGCGTTTTCCGAATTCTTTTTTCAAAAACACGGTATCGACTTGCCGATTTACACGGTCGGCTTTTCCAAAAAGCACAATAAAATGATTATCGAAAAACCAATCACTTTGCAAAACTTGTATGCCCAAGGCATGGACCGCCATCAAGCGGCACAGCATTTCAAGGATCTCACCAATGCTTTGGTAGCTGAGATTAAAACAGGTAAATAATCAATACCGTTCGTGATAACGGATTTTTAGGTTAAGGAAATTTTCCATTTCCAAGAGAATGTGAAATAATTCGGCTCTGCTTTCAAACTCGTCTCGGCTTTTCGGCAGCGGGGCTACTTTGAAATCGTCCAACAGTTTGGCGAGCTGTTCCTTTAAAGGCATCGCAAAATTGGATTTTCCGATTTTTCCTTTAAATGAGCTGAGGTAGTTCAACACTATCGCTTTTTGGGGAATATCCATCACATGAGCCAAGTTTTCTTGGACTTTTTCAAGAATCTGTAATTGATTTTGACGCACTTCCAAATATAAGATCCGTTGATCGGTTTGTAGAAAATAGTGGTTTTCGATATCCAAAAGAAGGGTGTCTTTTGCGCGATGCAAGTTGTCACGGATTGCAGAAAAATCGACAGGCTTCGAAAGTGCAATCAACTGGATGGCGTCATCGATGGCATGGTCAATAGTGTCAATCGATTGTTGGATCAAACGGTCATGTTTGGGCATGTAGAGGTTCAGCACAAACGCTAAGGAAAGCGAAACCAAAAGGATGAACAAAGCGTTCAGCGCAAAGGCATAATCTTTTTCTAAATAGATTTGCGAGACCAAAACCAACGCCACCACGAGGCCGGTTTCAAGACGCAACAAAAAGGTCAAAGGAACCAATAGAACAATAAAGATCAAAAGCACCCAGAATTCATATCCGAGAAGCGCAAATAACCCGGCGGCGATCGCTAACGCCAAAAGCGAATCCAAGATTCTTAAAACCGCGGACCGGATGGACCGTTTCCGTGTGGGCTCGAGGCTTAAAACGGCGATGACCCCGGCGGTATATTCGTATCGGAGATGGAAAAGTTCCGCCAGCAAAATACCCAAAATGAAGGCAACAATCATTTTGATGAGAAGGATGGCACGGGATTTGGCACTGGTTTTCTTTGAAAAAAGTTCTTTAAACATACCCTCATTATAGCGTTTCGCTGTTTTCGTGGGTGTTTAATGCTTTTCAACGCAAGCTGGTCCGAAAAACGACCGTAAGAAAAATGTAATAATTATCTTCTAAAAGTAGTTTGACAGTCAAAGCTTTAGCGGATAAGATAAGTAAGCAATAACGCCGTTTTATCTCTAAAAAATGCGTATTTTAAGAGAAGGAGGGGAAGTTATGTCAAAATCTGCCCGTGTCAGAAGTTTAATCTCATCCCTATTCCTTTTTTCGATTTTTGCCGAATTGTCGTTAGTGGAGCTTTTAGTCGTGTGGCTGACCAACGGTCATCTCAGTACTTCTTCGTTCGTTCTCATTTCCATTGGAGCGTTCCTCTTTTATTCCTTGGCCTATTTATCCTTCAACCGCATCCTTCACCGGAAACTGAAACGCCGCCAAATCACCGCGGACGATTATCGGATCGAATCGCGCATCCCGAGCCTCGTTTATGCCGGTGGATTTTTATCCTTCTTCTTCTTACATGCCCAATTACTTCCGTTCTCGACCTTCTTCGAAATGTTGTTTAACGGCCTTCCTCAACCGGATATTTACCATTACATTTCTTTGGACTCATTTTTCGGATATGAAGTCCAAACCTTTGCCCATCAATACTTGGAAAGCAGCAGCTGGCTTTTTAATTCCAATTTGTTTGTCTCGATCGTCGGCTTAGTGGCCTTGATTTTTGAGTTGATCGTTGCCATTCAGGCTCAGAAAAAAGCCGAATCCAATCGGGCCCACTAGAAATCCTTTTTGACGCTTTTAAAAGCATTTTTCCATTGCTATAATGAAATCGAAATACGGAGGAAATGACGATGAAATATAAATGTTTAGTGTGTGGTGCGATTATCGATTCACCCGATGAATGCCCGGTTTGCGGCGCAATGGGTGATCAAATTGTCCCTTACGTCGAAGAACAACCCGAAGCCAAGAAAAAACAATACCGTTGCCAAGTCTGCGGTGCGATTATCGATAACCCGGACAAGTGCCCTGTGTGCGGTGCCCGAAGCGAGCGTATCAAACCGCTTGAAGAAGGCGAAGCTCAACCCAAACCCGCTCCCAAACCCACCTCCACCGATGGCAAAAAACAATATGTTTGTGAAATCTGCGGTGCCATCCTCGACAATCCCGACCAATGCAACGTTTGCGGTGCCGGTCCGGAATGGATTAAGCCTCTTTAAACTCCCAAGCCGTCTTCGGACGGTTTTTCTTTTGCCTCGAAAGGTTTTCTCCTCTCGCGTACAGGAGTATAATCAAAAATATGTTTTTGATTTGTGAAAAAGGAGGCTTATGGAAAAGATCCTTGAAGTCAATCATTTAAAAAAGTATTACGGCAAAATCAAAGCCGTCGATGACATTTCCTTTTATGTCGAAAAAGGTAAATTATTTGCCTTTCTGGGGCCTAACGGCGCCGGCAAATCCACGACCATCGATGTGCTTTGCACGCTGCTCAAACCCGATGACGGCGAAGTCATTGTCAACGGGTGCCATTTAGGTAAGCAGGATAACCAAATCCGTTCGTCCATCGGTGTGGTTTTCCAAGAAGGTTTCTTGGATGCGCTTTTGACCGTCGAAGAAAACATCAAGATTCGCGGTCACTTCTATGGGTTGAACGGAAAAGCCTTGGACGATGCCTTTGCCCAAGTCGTTTCAGCCACCGGCGTGAGCGAATTCTTAAAACGTCCTTACGGAAAACTTTCAGGAGGGCAACGCCGTCGTTCGGATATCGCCCGGGCCCTCATCAATACCCCGCAAATCCTTTTCCTCGATGAACCCACCACAGGTCTCGATCCGCAAACCCGCAAAAAGGTTTGGGAAACCATCAAGAAAATGCAAAAGGATACCGGCATGACCGTTTTCTTGACCACGCACTACATGGAAGAGGCGGGGGAAGCCGATTACGTCATCGTCATCGATAACGGCAAAATCGCCGCCCGCGGAACGCCCTTAGATTTAAAACGGAAATATGCTTCCGACAGTTTGAAAATCATCTTTTCGGACTTGCCTGCGATTATCAAAATCCTAGAAACCATGAAACTCGAATATCGGACGACCCAACAAGAGGTCATCGTCCGTCTTCCCAACACGATGGAAGCCTTGCCCATCATTGATCAATGCCGTCCGTTCATGTCCGGCTTTGAAGTCTTGGCGGGGACCATGGATGATGCCTTTATCGGTATCACCGGAAGGGAGATCCGCGAATGATTAACTTTGCGATTCGGAATATCAAGGTTTATTTCCGCGATAAAACCTCGGTCTTTTTCTCCTTGTTATCGGTCTTCATCATCATTGGCCTTTATGCCCTGTTCTTGGGCAAAGTCTGGACCAACAGTTTGGAAGGCTTAGTGCCCAACCCCGAACAATTGATGGACAGTTGGCTGATGGCCGGCATATTATCGGTTATTTCCTTTACCACGACGATGGGTGCCTTTGGCACGATGGTGGATGATAAAGTCAAAAAGATTTTCAAAGACTTTTCCGCGTCTCCTCTCAAACGGACATCCCTCGTGGGCGGTTACATCATTGCCTCCTATATCATCGGCATCCTCATGAGCTTGGTGGCCTTCGTCTTACTCGATGCCTACCTGTTCATTGCCGATGGCTACATCATCGGATTTGTCGCCACATTGGAAGTTTTAGGCCTTATTTGCCTCTCCACGTTGGCGAACACTTCCATCGTCTTCTTCATTACCTCGCTTTTCAAAACGCAAACGGCGTTTGGAACGGCTTCAACCGTGGTGGGAACCATCATCGGCTTCATTGCCGGTATCTACATGCCGATTGGTAACTTTCCTCCGGCGGTTCAACTCATCGTCAAACTCTTCCCGGTTTCCCATTCGGCGGCGCTTTTTAGACGGATCATCATGGCGGAACCGTTGGCTTCGGCCTTCAATGGCGTGGTCGGCGACTACCGCAACACGTTTGAACTGGAAATGGGGGTCGTCTTCAAGTTGGGAGACTTCGTCTTTGCCCCTTGGATTGAAATCGTGATTCTCCTTGCCACAGCAGCAATTTTCTATGGTTTGTCTTTGCTGATGTTGTCCCGCAAAGCGAAATAAAGTATATTTCGGAATTGGAAAACGTTTCTCGCCGCGAGAAGCGTTTTTTCTATTGAAAAACGAGCATTTGTGATAGAATATCTCAAAAGAGGTAGAACTTGAATGGATATACGTTTTGTTAACGCTCGTTTGATGACGATGAAAGACGGCCCAACGATTTCCGAAGGAGAGTTGTGGGTTTCCGGAAATCGTATTTCGTACGTGGGGCCATCCAAGTCAACTAAACAACAATTTGATCGCACGATCGATTGCCATGGCAATGTCTTAATGCCGGGCTTTAAAAATGCGCATACGCACAGTGCGATGACTTTCTTACGCAGCTATGCCGATGATCTCAATCTTCACGATTGGCTTTATAACGCGATTTTCCCCTTAGAAGCGAAATTGACCAAGTCGGATGTTTACACGCTCAGCAAATTAGCATTCGCCGAATATGTCGCCAGCGGCATCACCGCCGATTTCGATATGTACTATTATCCCGAAGTGACCGCTCAAGCGAGCATCGACTTCGGATTCCGGACCGTTTGTTTAGGCACGGTCACCAAGATGCGTTCCTCGGTCGCGGAAATGGTCGAAAGCTTCAAAAAGATCAACCAAAAAGACAGCTTGGCTTCGTATCGTTTAGGCTTCCATGCCGAATTCACGACCAGCGAAGAAATCCTGATTGAACTCAGCAAAGCCGCCAACGAATTGAAGACCCCGATTTTCACGCATACCAGTGAAACCGAAGCGGAAGTCAAAGGCTGCATCGAACGTCACGGTTGCACCCCTCCTGTATATTTTGAAAAATTAGGTCTCTATAACTATGGCGGTGGTGGTTTCCACTGCGTCTGGTTGTCGGAAGAAGACCTTCAAATTTTTAAGAAGCGTGGTTTATGGGCGGTTACTTGCCCGGCTTCCAATGCTAAACTTGCCAGCGGAACCGCGCCCATCCAAAAGATGATCGACATGGGCATCAATCTTGCCATCGGCACTGATGGTCCGGCCTCGAACAACTCGCTCGACTTCTTCAAGGAAATGTATTTGGTCACCGCGTTCCAAAAGTTAGCCACCAAAGATCCTCAAGCGGCTCACCCGTTCGACATTCTTAAAATGGCGACCGTCGGTGGTGCGCATGCGATGGGCCTTGATGATGCCGACATCCTTGCCAAAGGCAAATTGGCCGACCTCATCATGATTGACTTGAACAAACCGAACATGCAACCGATCAACAACATCCCGAAAAACATCGTTTATGCAGGCATGACCAGCGACGTCGCGCTCACGATGATCAACGGCAAAATCCTCTATGAAAACGGAAAATTCTTCGTCGATGAACCGATTGAAGAACTCTACCGCAAAGCCAACGAAATCACGCAAAGAATCACCAAATAAAAAAAGCGTCTGCGATTTGCAGGCGCTTTTCTTTTAGTCAACGGAAGGTAAGTAGGTATCGAAGAACGCATTGAGGAAGACTTCGTGATAGACCGCCCAAGCGTCATGCATATCGTCGGTGGGCTCTAAGGAGAGGCCGAGAATGTTATCGATGTCAACATTTTCTAAGTATTGTAACGGGCGTGTCCCGTCAAAATAAGTCCGTGTGATTTGGAAAGCATCATCGTATTGGTCGTTGTAGACCACGCACATATCTTTGATCACGCTCATATCGTCTTTGGGCAAGTTGCCATTGGCTTCGATGTATTGAAGCGTGGGAACGAATCCGGTGGCATAACCTAAGGTCGTATTCAGGACATTGCTCAATCCGTAATTGTCTTTGAAAGCGGTGTAGGTCGCCGCATCGTAGACGCCATCTTTCAAGCGGATGCCTTCGGCCTCACGGTCAATAGCATAAATGGTGCTCATGCCGACGTGGGCACGCACATAGTCTTTCAAAAAGGTGGCACTGATGTAGGCGCAATCGGGGCAGGTGCTGCTGCCATAATAAACGATGAATTTTTCGTTGGACGCAAACTTGGCATCCAGCTCTTCTTTGGTGATGTAAATGATTGTGGGCATAATGACGCGATCCTCCATCCATGCGGCGAATGCTTCGTAATTGGTGAACGGTTTATTTTTTGTGGCGTTACCGGTGATGTAACTCTTGTAGTGGGCTAATGCCCCATCTTCGTAAATGCCAAGAATCGGGGTTTCTCCGGTGGTAATCGGCAAGCCGTAAAATTCGCTTTGGTAACGGATGGCGTCCAATTCCAAGGTATAGACAAGCACATGATTTTCGCTGATGAATTGCCGTAAAATCGGCAGGAAGGTCGTCGTACAACTGCACGACATATTGGTGATGACGATGACAAACGTCGATTCACTTTCCACCAAAGTCGAAAAAGCCGAGTATTCGGTCAGGACTTGGTAGGAATCAAGGTTACTATATCCGGTGATCAGGTTCACCCGGTTATCGGTGGGAGTCGAACACCCGGTCAGCATCAGCGTAGCGGCGACAAGGGTTTTCGCGAACGTCTTTTTCAACGATTTCATAAGCATCACCTCGTAGGATGCTTTTATCTTAGGGCATATGGTCCCCAGATGCAAACAATTAACTCAGAGAGTTGCTCGAGAAGGCGTCTTCCATTTTCGAGGCTCATTTTTGGGGCAAAAAACCTGCAAAAAAAGGGAATTTCATCAACTGTGTGATTTTTTGGTAAATTTGTTGTCTTTTTTCATAGAAAAGTGTTATATATTTTTTAGTACCGTATCCCCAGAAACTTCCTAACGAATTTTTGAGGCCGCCTCGGTACCACAAAATACAAAGAATGGTGGGGTTGGCCAATGGGTAATGATTCGGTTGTCATTTCGCTTCAAAATGTTTCCAAAGAATTCGATGGGAAATACGCCGTCGAGAATTTTAATTTAGAAGTCAAAAAGGGTGAATTTGTCACCTTTTTAGGGCCTTCCGGATGTGGCAAGACGACGACGCTCCGCATGATCGCCGGTTTTGAAATGCCCACGCAAGGCAAAATCATCCTCAACGGACAAGACATCACACACGTCCCACCCTATCAACGCCCGGTCAATACGGTTTTCCAACGGTATGCTCTTTTCCAACACCTTGATGTGTATGACAACATCGCTTTCGGACTCAAACTCCGCAAATATACTTTCGAAGAAGTCGATAAAAGCGGCAAAAAAATCACCGTTTCCCGCAAATTGACCATTGATGAAATCGATGAACGGGTGATGAAAGCTCTCAAAGTGGTGGACCTGGAAGAATTCGAAGACCGCGACGTGACCACGCTCAGCGGCGGTCAACAACAACGCGTGGCCATCGCCCGCGCCATCGTCAATGATCCCAAAATCCTTTTGCTCGACGAACCTTTGGGTGCCCTTGACCTCAAGATGCGCAAAGAAATGCAACTCGAACTCAAGGAAATGCACCGGAAACTCGGTATCACGTTCATCTATGTCACCCACGACCAAGAAGAAGCCTTAACGATGTCGGATACGATCGTCGTCATGAAAGACGGCTGCATCCAACAAATCGGAACGCCGACCGCCATCTACAATGAACCGGCCAATGCATTCGTGGCCGACTTCATCGGCGAAAGCAATATTTATAACGGCACCATGAACGGACCCAAACAAGTCCGCTTCCTCGGGGGCAATTTTAAATGTGTCGATGATTTCCCGATCAATGAAAAAGTCGATGTCGTGATCCGTCCCGAAGACTTCATCATCGGACCGGTTGAAAACGGCAACGTGAAAGCCAAACTCGTCAGCAGTATTTTTAAAGGCGTTTTCTATCAATACTTATTTATGGTGGGAAAAAGCGAAGTCATCGTCCAAGATACCCGCATTCTGCCTTTAGGCATGGAAGCTTCGATTACTGTGGATCCCGAAAACATCCACATCATGAAGAAAGAATTCATTACCAACGTCTATGCCGATGCCTGGATTAACAAGAATAACGAGGTCGTCATCACTGACGGCGTTTTCCCGGTTGATTTGACGCAACTGGTGGCTAATTCCAAAATGGATGATGAAGGTTATGTCGTCGACGCCAAAGGCGTCAAGTACGATTTCAACGACGCGGACGTCACCGCCGAAATCGCGTTTAACGACATCGAAATCATCGACAACGAAACCGACGGTCAAATCGCCGGCGAAATCATTCAAATTATTTATAAAGGCGACCATTACCAAGTCATTATCCGGACACCCGAACAAGAAGATTTCGTCGTGGATACCGAGTATACCTGGAACGAATTCGATAAAGTCTCCATCCGTGTCGATCCCAAAAAGATCAAATTGAAACTCAAGGGAGACGTCAAGAACCATGTTCTCTAATTTTCAACGAAAACATTTGGCCATCCCCTATGCCGTGTTTTTGTTTTTGTTTGTCGTTTTACCGGTCATCATCGTGCTGGTGTATGCCTTCACCGACAACTCCTTTCGGTTCACATTAGTCAATTTGACCGACTTCTTTGGGTCGGAAAAATTCTCAACCCTGATCGTCAGCCTTGTTTACGGCGCGATTAATACCGTCCTTTGCTTATTGATCGGTTATCCGATTGCTATGATTTTAGCAAACAAAAAATACAACAAAAACGCGGTCATCGTGATGCTCTTCGTCATGCCGATGTGGATCAACTTCGTGATTCGTATTTGGGCCATCCGCGATTTGCTTTCCTGGATCGGCCTTTCCGGGGGTCACTATCCCGAATTAGCCACCATCATCGGTCTGGTTTACGACTATTTGCCCTTTGTGATTTTACCTTTATACACGACGATGCTTCGCATGGACAAAAGCCAAGTCGAAGCCGCCAGCGATCTCGGGGCCAAACCGTTTCAAACCTTTACCCGCGTCATTATTCCGATGACCATGCCGGGCATCGTTTCGGCAGCGATGATGGTGTTCATGCCGACGATTTCATCCTATGCCATCGCCGATATCCTCAGCGAGTATAAAGTGACCCTCTTTGGCGGCACCATCGAACTCTACTTTAAGCAAAGCAACTGGCACTTCGGCTCCTTCTTGGCGTTAGTCATGCTGGTTCTGATCGCTTTAACGACATTCTTGACCTCGAAATTCAGCAAGAAAGAAACGGAGCGGGCAAACTTATGGTAAAGAAATTATTGGCCCGAGGGTATGTCCT
>ERZ1645187.3320-NODE-3320-length-13600-cov-17.427316_pt1 | contig 13600 bp, 12 predicted proteins | sample MGYA00575352_ERZ1645187 | MGnify/ENA primary metagenome ERZ1645187 (study PRJEB40837, sample SAMN11349314) | freshwater sediment metagenome | isolation source: river sediment | host: Sediment | place: India: Wazaribad , New Delhi | collected 2017-02-21 ...
TTTTGGCTCAGCCCGCGCTCCACCCTGATGTTTTCGGACAGAAAACGGTCAAAAAACAATTGTTGTTGTGCAAGTGTGCTGCTGATGCAGCAAAGCTGTAAGCAAACCGCGGCAAGCAGGCTGAGGGCAGGGAATGAACCGGATTGCTTCATCTCAATAAACTTTCTTTCGAAATGGTTTGATCAGCTTTTTATTCTTCTTTTTGGTGTGCTTCATCATGTCTTTTGTTGAGTCGGCCTGTCGGTCGCGGTGGGCTTTTACCCTGGCGTCATAGGCTTTCTGTTCGGCTTTGCGGGCCTTTTGCTCCACTTTTATGTTTTTTCGTTGCGATGAATTTCTGTTTATCAGGGCACAGCCTGTGAAGATGAAACCTGCTGTTATTGCAAGAATCACAATGTTAAGATACCGAAAAAAAGTGTTCTTCAATGGTTTCATACAATTCAGCAACAAAAATAGCGTTAATTTTGAATAACATTTCAATGTGTCGGGCATTGACTATCATTAACGATATAGCTGAAAAAACCGTATGCGCCATCTTTTGTTTTTGCTAATTGCTTCGGCCGGTTTACTTTTTTCGTCCTGCAGAAAAGAAGACCCGAACCCCAACATACCGGATGTTTATATCAATTTTACCATTGATCCAAACTCCACGATATATCAGCCGCTCAACACGGCAGGAGGCTGGATGTATCTCACAGCCGAAGCACCGAGTCGTGGTATCATCGTGCACAGGATCAACAGCGAAGAGTTTGTGGCTTTTGAGCGCATGCCCCCCAACGATCCAAACAAATGCTGCGACGGCACAAGCTGCACCCGTCTGGTTGTGGATGAGTTTTATCCGTTTGCGAAAGACAAATGCAACGAAACACTTTATTCGCTGCTTGACGGCAGTATTTTTTCAGGCGAAGGAAAGTATGGAATGACCCGCTACAACTGCACCTATTATGGTGGGCTGCTGAGGGTTTTCAATTGATAAGACACTGAGAAAAGGTTGTTATTATATATAAGATTCGTGTCTTTTAGTTGGTTGTCAAATAGTATTCTTGCTTTTTTCTCAAACTTTTCCCTGTTCTCGCACCCAGCTCAAACCGCTGCTGCCAAACACCATAATCAGACTGTAAATTAACTTTATTTGTAGTATCTTTGCCACGCAGCTTAGCATCTTTGAAAGCCAAAGACATTCACTTTGCACATAAAACCACATGATAAAAAATCACGGCACTAAGAGTGCCATTGTTTTTCGCGATCAGCATATTTCTTATGAACAGCTGATTCATCAAATACACACCTACGCAGCTTTCTTTAGCGTGAAACCGGGCGACAGGGTGTTGTTTTATTCCGAAAACCGGACAGCCTATATTCCTGCCTTTTACGCCGCCTGGCAGCATCAGGCCATTGCAGTGCCGGTGGATTACTTAGCCACGAGCAGCGAGGTGGCTTATATCATTGCCGACTGCACACCCGAAGTGGTGTTTTGCTCCAAAGAACGGATCGAAAACATGCTCAAAGCCCTCGAAGAAGCCAAAAGCAATGCCCGTCTCATCCTGCTTGATGATATGGAACAGCTTGAAATACTGTCAGATGTAAGCAAATCAGTGGCGCAACCCGATGTAAACAACACCGCAGTGCTCATCTACACCTCTGGCACCACCGGAAGTCCGAAAGGTGTGATGCTCAGCTTTGCCAACCTGATTCAAAACATTGATGCGGTGTCGAAACATATTCCAATATACAAGCCCGATTCACGTGTTTTGGTGCTCCTGCCCCTTCATCACATCTTCCCCCTCATGGGCACCATGATCATTCCTTTGTATGTAGGCAGCACAGTAGCCATCAGCCCTTCGATGCTTTCTGACGACATCATGGCCACCTTGCAGAACAACAAAATCACCATTATGATTGGTGTTCCGCGCCTGTATGCCGCCATTCGCAAAGGCGTCATGGATAAGATCAACAAGAGTGCAGTAGCCCGTTTACTGTTTGCTCTGGCCGAACGTTTGCAGTCGCCGGCCTTCTCGCGCAAGGTTTTTAGCGCTGTTCATAAAAAATTGGGTGGCGCTGTTGAGAGCCTCGTAGCCGGTGGCGCAGCCCTCGATCCTGCTGTGGGAAAAGACTTTAAAACCCTGGGCTTTGAAGTTTTGGAAGGCTATGGCATGACCGAAGCCGCACCCATGATCAGCTTTACACGACCAGGCAGGGTGGTCATCGGATCGCCCGGCGAAGCCATGCCCGGCACCACCATCCGTATCGTGGACGGCGAAATCACCGCTGCCGGAGAAAACATCATGCAAGGCTACTTCAACCGCCCCGACGAAACCGCACAGGTGCTGCAGGATGGATGGCTCTTCACCGGCGACCTGGGACATGTGGATGAAAACGGCTTTCTGTTTATCACCGGAAGGAAAAAGGAGATAATCGTGCTCTCCAACGGGAAAAATGTGAATCCGGCAGAACTGGAAGAAGTATTGCTCCAATCGCCCCTCGTGGCTGATGCAGGTGTGTTTTTTGCCAACGACCAGCTGCAGGCCATGATTGTGCCAAACATGAATGCCACAGCCTTCAGCGATAGCGTTGACACTGAGCAAATTATCAAAAGTCAGCTCATCGAACCTTTCAATAAAAGCGTTTCATCCTACAAAAAAATCATGCGTATCTATGTGACGCAACAGGAACTGCCACGTACGCGCCTTGGCAAACTGCAACGCTTTAAACTCGCATCGCTCATCGAAGCGCAGGAAGAGGTTGTGAACGAAATAGAACTGCCAAAGGATGAAGTATATACGATGATTGCCTCTTTCCTCGAAAAAGAAAAAGGACGCGCGGTAAGACCCGTCTATCACCTTGAGATGGACCTTGGCCTCGACTCTTTGGACAAGGTGAGCCTGCAGGCTTTTCTTCAGCAGACTTTCGGCATTTCGCCTGAGCCACAGCACTTGGCCGATTTTAAAGATGTGAAAGCACTGGCACAGTGGGTGGCCGAGCGCAAAACCAAAATGGAAGAAAGCCATATCAACTGGAAGGAAATTTTGCAGGAAAAAGTCTCATTGCGGCTGCCAGCAAGCTGGATCACGGGTAATATCGCCCTTTGGAGCTCAAAGCTTTTTTTCAAGCTCTACTTCCGCTTCTACTCTTCGGGTGTTGACAAAATACCCGATGGCCCGTGCATCATTGCACCAAACCACCAGAGTTCATTCGACGGGCTGTTTGTGGCTTCATGGCTCAGGTTTGGTCAGGCACGAAAGACCTATTTCTACGCCAAGGAGAAACATATTAAGCAAGCCTGGCTGAAGTTTCTGGCAAACAGAAACAACATCATCATCATGGACCTGAACAACAACCTCAAGGAATCCATTCAAAAGATGGGAGAAGTGCTCAAAAGTAACCGCAAAATCATCATCTTCCCCGAGGGAACACGGACGTTGAACGGCAAGATGGGCGATTTTAAAAAGACTTTTGCCATCCTCAGCAGCGAGCTCAATGTGCCCATTGTGCCGGTTTCGATCAAAGGCGCATTCGAAGCCATGCCAAAAGGCAGCTTCATTCCCAAACCCTGGAAAAAAGTCACTGTCGAGTTTCTGGATCCCATCTATCCCGGCCAGCACACCTACGACACCTTGTCGCAATTAGTGCGGACAAAAATCCAACGCACTTTTCCTGCTGTTGAAACAACCTGATGCAAAACCTCTGACACACATAGCCCATGCGCGAAATACTGGCTTCAATAGAATGGTTGGTTTGGGTAGGATACCTGGCCTCGGGCATCATTGCCTTGTCAATGACAATGAACTCGATTGTGAAATTCAGAATCATCAACCTCGTTGGTGCCAGCCTGTTTTCGGCCTATGGTTTCGTGATAGGCGCCTATCCTGTGGGCATTTTGAATGCTTTCATCGTTTCGGTTGACATCTATTACCTGATCAAAATATTTGGCCGCAGCGAAAGTTTCGAATTGCTCGAGGTGCGGCCCGACAACAGGTATATGCTTCGCTTTCTTGAGTTTCACGGCAGCGATATCCTGAAGTTTTTCCCTGCTTTTTCACATGACCCTCTGAATGACGATGTGCATTACCTTGTGTTGCGGAATATGTCGGTGGCAGGATTGCTCATTGGCCACACCACTGCCGGTGCAACACTCAGCGTGAAGCTCGACTACGTGATTCCGGCATACCGCGATTTCAAAAGCGGCAGGTTTGTATATCATCAGCTCGGGCTGCTTCTGCGCGAAAAAGGTATTGACAGGCTTCTGGCAACGGAAGTGGGACCGCGTCACCTGTCGTATCTCTTAAAGAATGGTTTCAGCGTGGTGGCCGACGGGCAACTCGAAAAAAAGTTAGGATAATACCACAGCTTCTGTCAGCGTATCATTGCAAGTCCTTCGAGGGCACTGCTGTCGTTGGGTTTTATCAGTAGTGTTTTCTGAAACATTATCTTTGCTTCGCGCAGCTTGCCTGTTTTGAGCAACGACCAACCCGTCATCAAAGCCGTGTCGTAATCAAAAGGATAGAGATTGAGCACCTTACTGAAATATTTCAAAGCGGTTTCATAATCTTGTCTGCCATAAGCGATTAGTCCTAAACGGTAGTTGGCAGTCGTATTCATGGGATCAATCTTCAGTATCTCAAAATACTGTTTTTCAACCTGTGCCCAATTGCCAAGCGCAGCAGCAGGATTCACATATCCCAGCCGTGCTTCAATAGACAAGGGCATCATATCAATACATTTTTGATAATAGGGCAATGCTTCGGTAAAGCGCCCCGAAACATAATTAAGCCACCCCAAACGAATGTTGATTTCATAGCTTTCGGCTTTATAAACCGAAGTAATCTGCTGAATGGCTGTGGTATAGTCGCCTTTGCTTTCGGCTTCGTAGGATGATTGAAAAGCTTTTTGTGCTTTATCGGTTTCCTGTGCATGAGTAAAGATGCTGCATGACAGCAACATAACAAATAGTGAATTTCTTAGAATATCCATTTTATACCTCCGATAATTGTGTTTGACTGAATGGGATAATAACTTGATTTCAGACCTTCCACTTCCGCAGCAATGTAGTCGTATCTTCGCTGTGCCCGGTAGTTACGGTAGCGTAACTGAAGCTGAAGGTTTTTTGTGAGCAGGTATGAAAATCCGGCTTCAAATTTGAGGTCCAGACTTTCGGGATTGTTGTAGATGATATAGCCATATTGTTCGCCAAGGTTGTTGAGCGAACCGGCTAAAACTTCTGTTTCGAGCAAAATTTTGGAAAAGGGTCTCCATCCAAGCGAAGCCCTGAAAGCCATCGCGTTTCCATTTTCTTTTGACACCATAATCCACTCTCCCTGGTGGGTGAGTTTGAGGTTTCCGAGCGGCATCAGCTGATAGCCGAGATTCAGCTGTACCACACTGGTGTCGTTGATGCTTGATTTTCCAAGTCCGGCAGTGGCAGTGAGTCTTCCCAGATGGTAACGGCCATGGAGCGAGATGCTGTAGTCGGCAGAACTCCACGAAAGTTTTGAAAAATCTGTCAAAGGTAACTCTGTGGAAAATAACTCCAAATAGCCGCTTGCAGGATCGTAAAAAGCAGTATCAGTGATTGTTTGGCTTTTTACATCAGGGATCGTAAAATCACGGTTTACCTTGTACAGCTGCAATCCGGCAGTGAGCGACCATCGGTCCGATGCTCCCCACTGTGCTTGCAAATAAAGGGCTTGCTGACGCAGTTGTTGCGAAAAATCGCGGAGGTTTTGGGTCTCATTAATGTGGTAGTAATAGGCATTTCCCGCCGTTCCGGCAACAACCGAATCGCTTTCAAGCGTATAATCGGTCCACGCGAAGCGATCCACTGCCTCAATATCAATCTGTTGATAGCCCACATAAAAAAGCCATTGCGGGGCCGTCTGAAAATGGAGTCCGGCATCAAAAAAAGCATTGTCATGGTAAAAGTGTTCCTGTCCGAAAACGCCCTCTTCGCCGGCAAGCTGTGCAAAATCAAGTCCCTTGTTGTTGGTCCTGAAAACGTAAGCCGCGTCAAAGTGCGCTGCCACCGGTTTAAACCCTTTCGTCATGGCCGACTGTGTTTGTAATGTACTGCCAAGTTTATTGAACAGACTGCCGGCTTCGACACTTTTTAGCTGGTACTGAAGCGATTTTGCCAGCAGCAACGCTGCTTCCTGGTCACCGTCTTTTTGTTTCATTGCCTGCCTGAAATGCTTCGCGGCACGTGTGGGCTGAAAAAGCTCAAGTCCGGCAATACCCATGCGCATGCGCAAATAGTAGAAGTCGGTACCGGCAGCGAGGGCTTCTTCTCCTTTTTTTATCAGTTGCTTCCAATCCTGCCGGAGGTAGAGCTGATACGTGAGGCTGTCAACATTTTCAATGGTCGTATGTTGCTGACTGCGGCCTTCGTGCCCTGTGCACAAAAGTAACATTGCAGCGAAACCCGTTAGCAGCAGCTGTTTAAATACGTTCGAACCTGATATCTTTTTCTCCATCATGAATGATAAACTTCTGTAATTGGTTGTTTTCGAAGATTATTCCAAACCGCTTGCTGCCCCTGCTTTTGTTCAACACCTTCCAACTCACTGTTGTCTCGATGTTTATGCGCGAGCTGCTGAGATCATTCACAAGTTTGACCTGCCGCATGCTGAAAGTGATTGAAAGAAACTGCCAGAAAGGTGCCAAAAAATCTTGCAGCAACAGCAGTCCCTTGTTTGGATAGAGTGCTGTGGTAATGCTTTCTTCCATCCTGAGCTCCGGCGTGAAACCGGTGATCAGCTGGTAGGCTCCAAGATAGAAATCATACAGCCGGCTCGATTTATCTCCTTCAAAATGTGTGAAATAGAAAATTTCCGGCTGACGGATGAACCAGGCTTTGGCGCCGCTTTGCTCGCAGAGCAGGTAGCTGTTGTTATAGCTGTCGGTTTCGGTGATCCAGCTTATTTCTTCGCTTTTGTTTTCGTCATCCACCCTGAACTTTATCACCTGACCCGGAATGAAATGCAAGGCCAGATCAAGTGCGTTTTCTATCTGGCTGTGCGACAGCTGCTCCCCGAGCCGGGGCTGAGCCGAGGCCACAAAGCTGGTTTCGGTATCGTGTTTCAAATAGGCTGTAAACGGGTAGTTGAGTGTGGCCGCACCAATCTCTCCTGCCGTCTGAAACTGGAAATGCAGATGCGGATAGGGCGACCGGCCCGAATTGCCACAACTGGCAAGCTGCTCTCCTTTGCGCACATATTGTCCTTTTTTCACAAGGAGGCTGCCCTTGCGCAAGTGGCTCATCTGCGAGAAAAATCCTTCGGCATGGTGTATCACAATGCTGTTGCCCCAGTTGTTGTGCAGGTTCACATCGCCCACCTCGTTGTCGGCCACTCCGTCTTCCACATCGGTCACATAACCATCAGCAACAGCCACAACAGGCTTTGCAAAACAATAGTAATCCTGCGGCTGAAGCCCCTTGCCCTGATAAGTCAGCCCCTCGTCATCGGTCATCTCAAAATCCCAGGCATACTTCCAGATGTCTTTGTGGGTGTGCGCACCTTCAACGCCTTGTGTGACGATCCATTTCCCATGAAACGGCAGGCGCACTGGTATTTTTCCCAGATGCCACAGCCTGTGCCTGTTCACGTGATAGCTGTAAAGATTTCGTTCGGGAATGCCTTGTTGTATATAAACCAAAGCCGGTTTCTCATGAAAGCGCTCCCTCACCTTAAACAAGTATAGCAACAGTATGACCACCAGATTAAAAGGAAGTGAATAGACCGACAATTGATATACGCCCAGCAGCAAGCTGCCTGCGCTGATGAGAAAAGCAAGCACCGGCACGGTGATGATCACCCACAGCAGCGACCACAGCGATGGAACAGTAAAAAACACGCCGAGGGCAATGGCGGTGAGGATGAAGTTGAATCCGATATAGCTGTAGTCCATCCCGGTGATGCGCGAGCCTGTGACCTGATAAAAAATCCAGGCCGTGGCAAAACCTGCCACCGAATACAGAAAAGCGAGCCGCGACCAGCGCAGCAAACCTATGGCTATGACAAGACCCGCAAACAAGTGATACTGAAAGAAGATAGCTCCCAGCGACCTGAAATACATCTTCACAGGCGCTGAAATACCCAGGTTTCCAAACCATTCATAGGCCCTTACCAAAGGCATCCCCCCCAGCAGATACATCTCGTTGAGCATATAAATGCCGCGCTCACTCAGCGTCAGGTGCGTAAACTCGCGCGTGCTGAGCATCACCACCCAAAGACTCATCAAAAATGGCAAACTCAGATAGGGCAAGCCGTATTTGCTTAAAACACCTTCGAGCATGATGGTCAGCATGAGGTTCAAAATGGCCGAAAACACCAAAACAACAAGAAAAGCAGTGTTGATCTGGTAATATAAGCCGAGACCCAGGCCGGTGAGCAAGGCATTAAATCCATACAAGCCATCAATTGTTTTTTGCCTGTTCAGTCCGATCAAAAATGCCAGACCATTGGCACTTGCCACGCAAACAAGTCCGCCAAGACCGGCATTGTAGTCAAACATGCTGACAAGTATCAGCAACAAGCCCAACACTTTGTCTTTTGAAAAAAAGACCTGTGTATAGCTGTTGCTGATGCTTTGACCAAACAAAGGGAAAATTAACTGAAGCCTTGTGGCGATCATAGTTCAAAGTTCGCTAAGTGCGGCGGAACAACCTCCTGATTGGTGAGGGTTTCGAGGGTTTCATTGTTTCTGATTACATGAATTTTGCCCTGTTCATCAATGAGCACCACTTTGGGCCTGAGCGTGATGAACTGCATCCACTGTGTCATATTGTAGGCGCCGACATGGTGCACAACCACCTGGTCATCTTTGTTGAGCAATGGCATATTGATGCTCTCGCGCACCACATCAATGTTCATACACAAAGGGCCATACAGTGCCGTGTCCTCGGTGTAGGAGGTGAAAGGCTGCGCCGGAGTGATTTTATGGTCATACCAAAAGGCAGTGAACAATATGTTTACGCCCACATCAAGAATGGTGGAGCGCCTTCCGTCGGACAATCGCTTGTTGGCGAGCACTGTGCCGAGCAACCATGCAGCATCGTCAATGAGAGCGCGGCCCGATTCGAGAATGAGCAATGGCGGATTCTTGGGTCTGTAGTCGCTGTTCATCAGCGCTGAGGTGATGGCTTCGGCAAAATCATCAATCGAAGGACTGATGTCGGCACCGGGCAGATACGAGCCTTTTAGTGTGTTTTGCGAAGCGAAGCCGCCGCCCATATCAATGTATTTGATTTCGTGGTTGTATTTGATCAGCACACTCTGCGCCAGATGCGCCAGCTTTGAAGCTGCAACGGCATAGGCCGAAGGCGACAACATAAAAGTGCCGATATGGGTGTGAAGTCCAACAAGGTCCATCAAGCCGGAGAAAAGTATCTTGTTGAGCGCATCCCAGGCCTGTCCGTTTTCGTAGTTGAAACCAAAACGGTCCCACATTGGATGCACACCTGTGTCCATATTTACCCTGATGGCCACCTTGGGTCTTTTGCCGGTGTTGCGGGCGATGTCCTGCAGCAAATACAGCTCATCGAGGTGGTCAATATGAATCAGCGAGTTGTTGGTGACGGCTTTCCTGAGGTCTGTTTCTGATTTGTCAGGTCCGTTAAAGATGATCTTGCTGCCGTCAACGCCATTGCGCAGGGCCTTGTCGTATTCAAAACCCGAAACCACCTCGGCCCAGGAGCCTTCCTGATGATAGATGTTGCACACAGCATTGAGGTAATTGGTTTTATAGCTCCATGCAAACTGAACCCTTGGGTAGCGCGTTTCGAAGGCTTGTTTTGCCTTGCGGTAGTTTTTCCTGATTTTTTTCTCCGAAATCACAAACAAGGGCGACCCGTAGTTTTGAATCAGTTCTTTCACGGCATGCCCTTCGATGTCGGATACCGGTTCGTAAATGGTACGCATACCAAATTTGTTGGGCATATTGCTTTCGAGCTTTTTAATAATCGGACGCTCGTAGGTTTTTTTTACTGTCATGGCTCAATAATTGAATCGTATTGAAAAAAAGTAAAGCTTGTGTGATTATAATTCGCCGGTTGTCGAAATCTGCTCAAACTCATGCAGATCCACAATCATATCCCAGGCATAGCGGATAAACATTTTTCCAACATCATAATGGGTATAGGCAGGTGTTGGCCATCCCATGGCTAAACGCGTAAGCGCTTCGGGGATGTTTTGCCCCACGCCAACAGCCAGATAAATCCAGGCGGGCATGCGCGGGTTGATTTCGAGCAGGTAGTAATCACCGCTTTTATCTTTCATCAGCTCCAGCTCAAAGCCGCCGCGCCAACGTGTTGACTGCATAAATCTCTCTGTCAGCTCCAAAGCCTGCTTGTCCGAAATGGAAATCCCCCCCCAGGCCTTGCCCTTGTCGGTAATGTATTGCTTGCGCATGGGTACGGCTGCAATGGTGTTTCCTTCGCCATCGCCCAGGCCGGTTACATTGTATTCTGTTCCGTGGATAAACTCCTGTATGATGATGGGCAGCCCCCATTTGGCCGAAATCTTGTTGTAGGCGGCTTTCACCTGATCAAAATTATAGGCCAGACTGGCATCGTAGTATTTTCCCTTTACCACCAGCGGCCATTCGTAGTCTTTTTCCAATTGCTGGGCCTCGTTCACGTTGTAGATCGTCTTGCTGCGCGGAACGTGGATACCATATTTTTTACCAAAATCATTCAGGTTGACTTTATGCCGCTCCTCAAACTGCTCCATCGTGGGCAAAAATGTGTGTATGCCCATTGTTTTCAGCTTGTTTTCCAGCTTGATGAAGGAATAGAGCTCGGCATCGAAATTGGGGATAATCACATCCATCTTCTCCTGCTCCTGTATATAGGCAAGCCTGCTCAGCAAGACTTCTGTTCCTGCTGACGGATAGGGAATCTGGTAGGTCTTGTCCACGATGTCGTGCATATAGATGCCGGGTTCGAGCGATTCGTAGGACAGGCCGATGATCCTGCAGTTGAACGAGGCAGCCTCGCGCAGTCCCCTGATCACGGCAACACCCGGCCCCGGACTGTCAATGGCATTGAGGCCGGTGACCCCGATGGTTAGTGTGGGCTTACTCATCGTCGTGCTGCATCAAGCGGTACTGACGCATCATCTCGATAAAGTCGAGCAGGTCTCTCTCTATCTGTGCTGCTTCAGCAACATATTGTTCCTGAATCATGGTCACAACTTCATGGTGTGGGTGCCCTTTACGCAAAAGGTTCAGCATCTCCAGCCCCACCGGATTCACCGTGAATGATTCTCCTGAACCCGGGTTGAAAATGAATCCGTTGTCGCTCACAGCGATATTATTCTTTACTCTCATGTGTTTTGGTACTTATGCTTTTTCAGTTTGCAAGATTAATTCCTTTTTTTGCTTAAAATGTCATGTTTTTATTTCAGAGATGTTCAAAATTTTCATCCTGCTCTAAAAACGTCAGGTTATTAAGTCGTATGCCGCTTCGTTCCTTGTCAGGAAGGGCTTTGTAGTCTGTCACAGAATAGCCGGTCACCTGCTTAAACTGTGTTGAGAGGTATTGAACACTGCTATAACCCATCATATAGGCAATCTCGCTCAGTGTAAACTCTTCGGACTGAATGAGTTCTTTCACCTTTTCGATGCGTTGCAGGATGATATATTTTTCAAGTGTGATTTTTTCGACCCTTGAAAAGATGGTTGAGAGATGCTGGTAGCTTTTGTTGAATTTGCTGACGATAAAATCCGAATTGCGCACCATGGCATTCCAGGTGCTGTGATGAACCAGCTCGATCACCACTTTTTTGATTTCCTCAACCAGCACCTGTTCGCGGTCTTCGATGATTTTAAACCCAAGTTCAGCAAAAACATCTGTTATCATGCCTGTGTTAACATTGCTGTCAAAGGCCACAGTCACATCGCCCAGCTTTGCCTTTACAACCTCAACGCCTTTGGCTTTAAGCTCAAGCACAAGCAGCTTCAGGCAGCAGTCGCTGATCATATTGCTCAATAGAAACCGTTGTTGTGTGCGCTGTTCCAAAGTGTGTTAATTCAACAGGCACAAAAGTAGTCGTTTTCACAGACTGATCTTTACAATATTAGCTCTAAGATGTGCAGGATTTTAAGTGCCGGAAAGCAAAAAAGCACCCCTGAAGGTGCTTTAATCTATGAATTTTATCTTTCTTTCGACTCCGTATAGGATTGGTTTTGAACATCAAGCTGTTTTTGGGTCGTATCCCCATTTGAGCCAGATGGCGCCCCAGGTGAATCCGCCGCCGAAGGCTGCAAGCACGATGTTATCGCCTTTGTGCAGTTGATTTTCCCATTCCCAGAGGCAAAGCGGCAATGTTCCGTTAGTGGTGTTGCCAAACCGCTCAATATTGATCATCACCTGTTCCTTTTGGATGCCCATCCTGCGGGCGGTGGCTTCGATGATGCGCATATTGGCCTGATGTGGCACCAACCATGCGATGTCTTCCGACTTCAGTCCGTTTTTTTCCATGATGGCAGCAGCCACATCAGCCATGTTTGTTACGGCAAATTTGAAAACTGCCTGACCTTCCTGGTACACAAAATGCTCTTTGGCATCCACCGTTGCATGGCTGGCAGGTTTGCGTGAGCCTCCGGCTTTCTGGTGCAGGTGAACCATTCCGGCTCCATCGCTGTGAAGCATCGAATCCATTATTCCAATGCCCTCTTCGGTGGCAGGTTCGAGCATGATAGCTCCACCGCCATCGCCAAATATCACGCAGGTGGCCCGATCGGTGTAGTCAATGATCGAAGACATCTTGTCTGCTCCTACCACGATTACTTTTTTATGGCTGCCACTTTCGACAAACTTTGATGCTGTTGCAACAGCATAAATGAATCCCGAGCAGGCTGCATTGAGGTCGAAGCTAAACGCGTTTTTGATGCCGCATTCGTGGCTGATGATGTTGGCAGTGGCCGGAAACTGCATGTCGGGCGTCACGGTGGCACAAATGAGCATGTCCACTTCGTCGGGAGAGGTGCCTGTTTTTTCGAGCAGGGCTTTCACGGCATTGGCTCCGATCACCGAAGTGCCACTGCCTTCGCCTTTGAGTATGTGCCGCTCCCTGATGCCGGTGCGGGTCATGATCCATTCGTCAGTGGTATCAACCATCTTTTCAAGGTCGGCATTGGTGAGCAGGTCATCTGGAACCCACGCCTGAATGCCCGTTATAACAGCCCTGATTTTATCCATACCTTCTATTACATTGCAAAAATGATGCTACAGGGGAAAATCCTGCACCGCATCGTTGATTTTTTGATTTAGATTTGACACTGCTATGTTGCGGGCCAGAAGAACCATGTTCTTGATGGCCAATGCGCTGCTGATACCATGACCCAAAACAACATTGCCATTGATGCCAATGATCGGGCTGCCACCCTGCAACTCATAATTAAACCGTGAGAAATAATCGTCGAGCAATCCACGCTTTTCCATGATTCTGTACATGGCCTGTATCTGCTTGATCACGATGTTTCCCGTGAAGCCGTCGCAAACAACCACATCGGCCTTGTCGTTGAAAAGGTCGCGTCCCTCAACATTGCCAATAAAGTTGTAATTGGTTGCCTCTTTCATCAGCGGGAAGGTTGACTGAACCAG
>ERZ1645187.3321-NODE-3321-length-13600-cov-6.415282_pt1 | contig 13600 bp, 12 predicted proteins | sample MGYA00575352_ERZ1645187 | MGnify/ENA primary metagenome ERZ1645187 (study PRJEB40837, sample SAMN11349314) | freshwater sediment metagenome | isolation source: river sediment | host: Sediment | place: India: Wazaribad , New Delhi | collected 2017-02-21 ...
CCTATGACCCGACCGAAGGCGTGGTGAAGATGGAAATCAGCGCCGCCGACCCGCAAAAGGCGGTGGAATTCTCGAACGCGCTGATCGGCTATGCCGAGGAACAGGTCGACCAGATGACCCAGCGCCTGCGCGAGGACCAGATGAAGGGCGCGCGCGAAAGCTATGAGGACGCCGAAAGGAAATATCAGGAGGCGAACATCCGCGTCGTGCAACTGCAGGAAAAATTCAAGGTCCTGTCGTCGGAGGCCGAGGTTGGGCTGATCACCAGCCAGATCGGCCAGCTGGAAAGCCAGCTCAGCCAGGACCAGCTGTCGCTGGCGCAGATGGAATCGAACGAAACCCCGAACAAGGCCCGGATGGAACCCCTGAAGCGGCGCATCGACACCCTCAAGGCCCAGATCGCCGAATTGCGCGCCAAGCTGACCGAACAGGGTCAGGACGGGTTCTCGCTGGCTCAGGTGCAGTCCGATCTTCTGGTCGCCCAGGCCGATGCCCAGACCCGGCAGATGTTGCTGGCACAATCGCTGCAGGCGATGGAAACGGCACGGGTGGAAGCCAACCGCCAGACGCGCTATCTGTCGGTGGCGGTGGCGCCGGTTGCCCCCGACGAGGCCGCCTATCCGCGCGCCTTTGAAAACACATTGGTCACCATGCTGATCTTCGCGGGCATCTATCTGATGGTCTCGATGACGGTGGCGATCCTCAGGGAACAGGTAACGGCATGACATCGGCAAAAGAGGTTAGGATCGGCGGGCTGACGGTATCCAACGACCACCCGCTTCTGGTGATCGCGGGGCCGTGCCAGCTGGAAAGCCTTGACCACGCCCAGATGATCGCGGGCCTGCTGTCAGAGGCCTGCAAGGCCGCGGGCGCGCAATATGTGTTCAAGGCCAGCTATGACAAGGCCAACCGCACCAGCCTGAAAGGCAAGCGCGGCATGGGCATGGCGGCGGGGCTGAAGGTGCTGGAGGCGGTGCGCGCCATGGGCATGCCGGTCCTGACCGACTTTCACGAACCCGAACAGGCCGCCGAAGTCGCCGCCGTGGTTGATGTGCTGCAGATCCCGGCGCTCTTGTGCCGCCAGACCGATCTTCTCTTGGCCGCCGGCCGCACCGGGGCGGCGGTGAATGTGAAAAAGGGGCAGTTCCTTGATCCCTATGGCATGGCCAATGTGGCCGAAAAGATCGCCTCGACCGGGAATGAACGGATCCTTCTGACCGAACGCGGCACGACCTTTGGCTATAACGGCCTTGTGGCCGACATGCGCAGCCTGCCGATCATGGCGCGCACCGGTTATCCGGTGGTGATGGATGCCACCCACGCCGTGGCCTTCCCCGGCGGCCTTGGCGACAGTTCGGGCGGTCAGCGCGAATTCGCGCCCGTGCTGGCGCGGGCGGCCGTCAGCCTTGGCATCGCGGGGGTCTTTCTGGAAACCCATCAGGACCCGGACAAGGCGCCGTCCGATGGGCCGAACATGATCCGCCTGCATGACATGCCGGCCCTGATCGACAGCCTGATGGCCTTTGACCGCCTGGCCAAGGCCGATCCGCTGCGGGTGTGACACGCCCTCCTTGCCGACTTCGTCGCGCGTCGGGGCGGTGGCCTCGACGAGAAGACGAAGTCGCACGAGGAGAGCGGCCTCAGGCCACTTGCCCCGCCGCCCAGCCCGAAGACCAGGCCCACTGGAAATTGTATCCGCCCAGCCAGCCGGTGACATCCACCACCTCGCCGACGAAATAGAGGCCCGGCACGCCCTTGGCCTGCATCGTGCGGGCATCCAGCGCATCGGTGTCAACGCCGCCCAGCGTGACCTCGGCCGTCCGGTAGCCCTCTGATCCGACCGGCATCAAAGCCCAGCCGCGCAGATGCCCGGCCACCCGCTCCAGCGCCGCATTGGACAGGGTGCCGATCGGCACCTCCAGCCCCAACTCGGCCTCGATCCGCCTCGCCAGCCTTTCCGGCACCAGCCGCGCCAGATGGCTGCGCAACAGCGCCCGCCCGTTCTCGGCCCGGGCCGCCCGCAAGACCGGCGCCGGATCGCGGCCCGGACACAGGTCCAGAGTGATCGGCTGACCCTCGCGCCAATAGCTGGAGATCTGCAGGATCGCCGGCCCGCTCAGGCCGCGATGGGTAAAGAGAATCGCCTCGTCAAAGCCCTGCCGCCCGCAACGCACGCGCCCCTGCAGCGCAACCCCCGCCATGGGCGCCATCCACTGCAAATCCTGTTCGGCAAAGGTCAGCGGCACCAGACCGGGCCGGGTCTCCACCACCGGCAGGCCAAAGCTTTCGGCGATCTGATAGCCAAGGCCGGTCGCCCCCATCTTCGGGATCGACTTGCCGCCCGTCGCCACGATCACCGAGGCCGCGCGCAGCAGCCCCCGCGCGGTTTCCACCTCGAACCCCGCGCCTGCCCGCCGCACAGCCCCCAGCGCGCAGGACAGCCACAATTCGGCCCCCGCCCGCTCAAGATCACCCGTCAGCAGCGCCACAACCTCTTTGGCCGAACCATCGCAGAAAAGCTGCCCCAGCGTCTTTTCATGCCAGGCGATTCCCGCTGCATCCAGCCGGCCGATGAAATCCCACTGGGTATAGCGTTTCAGCGCCGACAGCGCGAAGCGCGGGTTCTTCGACAGGAACCGGTCGGCTGCGATCCCGAGGTTGGTAAAGTTGCACCGTCCCCCACCCGAGATGCGAATCTTTTCCCCCGCCCGCGCGGCATGGTCCACCACCACCACGCGCCTGCCCCGGCGCGCGGCCTCGATGCCGGCCATCAAGCCCGCCGCCCCTGCGCCCAGAACGATCACATCCACCTGTTTCATGCCCTCGGCATAGCCGCCTGCACTTCTCCTGACAACCGCCAGAGATTTTTGCGAAATCCCTCTTGCACCCCGCAAAACCCTTCGCTAAACACCGCCTCACGGTTGGGGCGTCGCCAAGCGGTAAGGCAGCGGTTTTTGGTACCGCCATACCTAGGTTCGAATCCTAGCGCCCCAGCCAACCTTTTCCTCTAGATGTGCGTAGACAGGAACGGACATGAGCCCGAGAGCGCTTGCATTTGTGGTCATGCTGCCGCTGGCGGCCTGTGGCGGCGGTGGAACCGCCACCATGCAGATGTATCCGCTGACCGGCGCCATCGCCCGGGAAAACCCCACCCTGGTGATCGAGGCAAAGGCCGAAAACACCGAGGGCACCTCCGGCCCGCTGACCTTCCGCCTGCCCGGCAAGGACGGCAAGGTGAAATGCGAGGGCACCTGGTCGTCGCTGACCCCGCGCACCGTGTCCAACTCTTCCGGCCTGTCGCTGACCTTCAAGAAGACCGGGGGCGAGCTGGGCGAGACAACCGAAACCGTCGCGGGCGTGAACACCGGCGAAATCTACGCCGTCTGCGCCGACGCAACACGCGTTCAGGGCACCTTCGTCATCGGCTCGGGCACCGCAAGCGGCTCGGGCAATGCCACCGACACGAACGGCAACGTCTACAAGCTGCTGTTCTGACGGGGGCAAATGCCCAAATTATTTACCATGCTGGCTGCCTGAGTGCGATGTCCCTGTCCAATTAGGGGCATCCCAAGGCCATTCCGGATTGCGAAACGCTGATTCTTCCCGTGCTCAAGCTTTTCTTCCCGTGCTCAAGCTTTTCGCTATAGGGCGCAGGAACGTGCCAGAGTGTCGCCCCTCGATCAAACAACAGGTCTCGATCACGGCCGAAGACGTCGAGGCATTACTGCCAAGCGGGCGTATCACCGTGATTCAAAGCAGAACACATTGGCCAAGATGCCACCCTTTTCACGAGTGCTGGAATCGGACGGAAAATCCTTCTCCACCATCTCCCGAACACCAACGATGTCACGCAACGCCTCTGGAACGTGATGCGGACGATCCACTTGCCCCTGGCTTGCTGGACATTTTTCCTGTCCCCTTCAAGACCGCGCTTGCAGCAGGGTTCTAGCAAAGAGCCTTGAAATCCATGGGTCTCTTTGATTTTCAACGCGCCATGAGGGGGTGGGGTGAGAGGCTGGACAACGACCCAAGCGGGGCTCGTTACGGCTGCTTCCTTCCGGACCTGACCGGGTTGGCGAGGCACTTGCCCGCGCCAACCTCTCACCTCCCATATAGGGGCTGCCGTGCGCAGACGCAAGGGCTGTCGGATCTGCTTCGTCGGCCTGCCGCAGAGACGGCGCGCGCGGGTCAAGGTCCTTGCGCAAAACCCCGCTGCAGGCGCCAGAACCGACCGGATCAATGCGGAACCCATCGCCCGCTTCATTGGCTTCCGGCCCAAGGCAGGCCGGGACCTTGTTTCTGAAAGGCCATTAATTCTCAATGTCTTGCCTTCGAAAGAAGTGAAGTTGGGCGAGATGCCCAAATAGCTTCCGGTCCAAAGCCGCGCACAGCACCCCGACTGGTACGGGTGGGGATGTGCAACCCTTTCCAGCTGACCGATGCACATATGGCGCGGCTGATTGAAGGACTGGCGACGAAAGAACCAGGGCCGGCGATGTCAAGTTGCTTCTCGGCGCAGTTCCGAGGGCGCGGGCATGAAAAATGAAAAGGTCCGCTCAGCCACGGAGACGAGCGGACCTTCCTCAATGGTGTCTGACCTCTTGCGGAAGATCAAACGGAAACATGGTGGGCGATAACGGATTTGAACCGCTGACATCTTCGATGTGAACGAAGCGCTCTACCGCTGAGCTAATCGCCCGATGAGGGGGCTTTTAGCTGGCTTCGCCGCCCTCTGCAAGGGCTTCTTTTGCCTGTTTTTTCTTCGCACCCAACCCTGCCCCGCGCCGCAGCTTCAGCTTCATCGGACCCGTCGCACCCTCGGCCTTTGCAGGGGTAATGCGCAGCTTGCCCAGAGGCGGCAGGATCAGCATCTCGCCGACGTCAAGCGACTTGCCCAGCTCCTTCAACGTGGCCTCGACCGTGGGTCTGATGTCCTTGCCCTTGGCCCCCGTGGCCTGGGCGACGCGGGCCACCAGACCGGCAAGCCGCAGCGTTGCACCGGCGGTCGGCTCGGAGGGCGCGATCTTGGCGGGCTTGTCCCCGGCCTCTGCAGCCTTTGCCGCGGCGGCCTTGGGTGCAGGATTTGCGGCGGCCCTGGCAGGGGTCTTTCTGGCGGTTTTCGGAGCGGTCGGTTTCTTGGCCGGGGCGCTGGGCATGGCGATCCTCATTCTGGGGTGGATGGTCCACCTGTGTGCCCCAGACAATGACAGTGAGTCGCGCAAATTGTCCATATTTTGGAAACAAGAGCGCCGCGATTTCGCAACGCGACAACAAAAAGGGCGCGGAAAATCTCTTTCCCGCACCCCCTCGTACTGTTCCGTCAGATCAATGTGCCGTCTGGCCCGCGCCAAGGTCAGCCGCGGCCTTGCTCGCCGCCGCAGCCGCCTCTTCGGCCGCTTCGTCCCAATCCACCGGCTCGGGCTGCCGCACAAGCGCCTGTGCCAGCACCTCGCGCACATGGGTGACCGGGATGATCTTCAAGCCTTCCTTCACGTTCTCGGGGATTTCGGCCAGATCCTTGGCGTTTTCCTCGGGGATGAACACGGTCTTGATCCCGCCCCGCAGCGCGGCGAGCAGCTTTTCCTTCAAGCCACCGATCGCGCTGGCGTTGCCGCGCAGCGTCACCTCGCCGGTCATGGCGATGTCCTTGCGCACCGGAATGCCCGTCAGCACCGAGACAATCGCCGTCACCATGGCCAGACCGGCCGAAGGCCCGTCCTTGGGCGTGGCCCCGTCGGGAACGTGAACGTGGATGTCCATCGTCTCGAACTTTGGAGGCTTGACGCCGAGCTGCGGCGAGACCGAACGGACATAGCTCGAGGCGGCCTCGATCGATTCCTTCATCACCTCGCCCAGCTTGCCGGTGGTCTTCATCCGGCCCTTGCCGGGCAGGCGCAGCGCCTCGATCTGCAGAAGGTCGCCGCCAACGCTGGTCCAGGCCAGACCGGTGACGACACCGACCTGATCTTCCTTCTCGGCCAGACCATAGCGGTGGCGCTGGACGCCCAGGTATTCCTCGACCTTGGCCTCATCGACCGAAACCGCCTTGGCCTTCTTCTTGAGGATATCCGTCACGGCCTTGCGGGCCAGCTTGGCGATCTCGCGTTCCAGATTCCGCACGCCCGCCTCGCGGGTGTAATAGCGGATGACATGGGTCAGCGCGGCATCGGAGACCTCGAACTCGCCCTTCTTCAGACCGTTCGCCTCAACCTGTTTCGGCAACAGGTGCTGGCGCGCGATCTCGCGCTTTTCATCCTCGGTGTAGCCGGCGACCGAAATGATCTCCATCCGGTCCAGAAGCGGGCCCGGCATGTTGTACGAGTTCGCGGTCGTGATGAACATCACGTTCGAGAGGTCATATTCGACCTCCATATAGTGATCGACGAAGGTCGAGTTCTGTTCAGGGTCCAGCACCTCCAGCATCGCAGACGCCGGATCGCCCCGGAAATCCTGGCCCATCTTGTCGATTTCATCCAGCAGGATCAGCGGGTTGGTGGTTTTCGCCTTTTTCAGCGCCTGAATGATCTTGCCGGGCATGGAGCCGATATAGGTCCGGCGGTGGCCGCGGATTTCGGATTCGTCGCGCACCCCGCCAAGGCTGATGCGGATGAACTCGCGCCCCGTGGCCTTGGCGACCGACCGGCCAAGCGAGGTTTTCCCCACGCCGGGCGGGCCGACGAGGCACAGGATCGGGCCTTTCAGTTTCGCGCTGCGCGCCTGCACCGCCAGATATTCGATGATGCGTTCCTTGACCTTTTCAAGGCCGTAGTGGTCGGCATCCAGCACCTTTTGCGCGGCATTCAGGTCTTTCTTCACGCGGGATTGTTCGCCCCACGGCACGCCCAAGAGCCAGTCAAGATAGTTGCGCACGACGGTCGCCTCGGCGCTCATCGGGCTCATCGATTTCAGCTTCTTGAGCTCGGCCTCGGCCTTCTCCCGCGCCTCTTTCGAGAACTTGGTGGCCTTGATCCGCTCTTCCAGCTCCTTCAGCTCGTTCTGGCCGTCCTCGCCATCGCCCAGCTCCTTCTGAATGGCCTTCATCTGCTCATTCAGATAATACTCGCGCTGGGTCTTCTCCATCTGGGTTTTCACCCGCGACTTGATCTTCTTCTCGACCTGCAGGACCGACATTTCGCCCTGCATGTGGCCATAGACCTTTTCAAGCCGTTCCGAAACGTCCAGCGTTTCAAGGATCGCCTGTTTCTGGGCCACATCGACGCCCAGATGACCGGCCACCAGATCGGCCAGACGCGCCGGGTCGCGGGTTTCCGACACCGCGCCAAGCGCCTCTTCGGGGATGTTCTTGCGGATCTTGGCGTAGCGTTCGAATTCCTCGGCAACGGCGCGCAAAAGCGCGTCGACGGCGGCCTTGTCGCCCTCAACCTCGACCAGACGCTCGGCACGGGCCTCGAAGAAAGACGGGTTTTCGACGAATTCGGTGATCGTGACCCGCGACTTGCCCTCGACCAGCACCTTCACGGTGCCGTCGGGCAGTTTCAGCAGTTGCAGAACATTCGCCAGAACCCCGGTGCGATAGATGCCCTCGGTCGCGGGGTCATCGATCGACGGGTCGATCTGGCTGGACAAAAGGATCTGCCGGTCATCCGCCATCACCTCTTCCAGCGCGCGGACCGACTTTTCGCGGCCCACGAAGAGAGGAACGATCATATGCGGGAAAACCACGATGTCGCGCAGCGGCAGAACCGGATGGGTCGTGGCGGTGAAATCAGTCATCTTGTGTTTCCTTGTCGGCAGGACGGCCCCACCCCGGCTATCGGCAGCGTTCCGGCCATCCCCTTGGCCCTTTTACTTGGGGTCGGCACCAAAGGGAGTCAACCTGCCCCATCCATCACATTTTGCGCTTATGGCCTGAGGACGGCAAGGCAGGAAATGCCGCGATTTTTCGCAGGCCCCGTCCCTCCTCGGGCGCCTTCGGCTTCTCGTCGTGACCGCCCCCGGCGAGGAGTGGCGAAGCCATCGACGAGCCCGATCTCAGAGAGGTTCGATATCGCCCGCGGCCCGTCGGGCGTGAAACTCGGCCACGAAAGCGGCCAGCTGTTGCCCGGCAATCGCGTCGCGCAGGCCCTGCATCAATTCCTGGAAATAATGCAGGTTGTGCCAGGTCAGCAGCATTGATCCGATGATCTCATCGGCCTTGACCACATGGTGCAGATAGGCGCGGGAATAATTCCGGCAGGCCGGGCAGGTGCAGTCGGCGTCCAGCGGGCGCGGGTCGTCCTTGTGGCGGGCGTTTTTCAGGTTCACCGCGCCCATGCGCGTCCAGGCTTGTCCCGTGCGACCCGAGCGCGAGGGCAGCACGCAATCCATCATGTCGATGCCGCGCTCGACGGCCCCCACGATATCATCCGGCTTGCCCACGCCCATCAGATAGCGCGGCTTGTCGGCGGGCAGGAAACCCGGCGCGTAATCAAGGACGGAGAGCATCGCCTCTTGCCCCTCGCCCACCGCAAGGCCGCCGACGGCATAGCCATCAAAGCCGATCTCCACCAGCGCGCGCGCCGATTCCTCGCGCAGGTCGCGGTTTACCCCGCCTTGCATGATGCCGAACAGCGCATGGCCCGGCCGGTCGCCAAAGGCGTCGCGCGACCGCTGCGCCCACCGCATCGACAGGCGCATGGATTTGGCCACCGTGGCGTCATCGGCGGGCAGCGCCGGGCATTCGTCGAAACACATCACGATGTCCGAGCCCAGAAGCCGCTGGATCTCCATGCTGCGTTCGGGGGTCAGCATGTGCTTGGATCCGTCAATATGCGACGAGAACCGCACCCCCTCTTCGGTCAGCTTGCGCAGGGATGACAGGCTCATCACCTGAAAGCCGCCGGAATCGGTCAGGATCGGCCGTTCCCAGTTCATGAACTTGTGCAGGCCCCCCAGATGGGCGATGCGCTCGGCCGTGGGGCGCAGCATCAGGTGATAGGTGTTGCCCAAAAGGATATCGGCCCCGGTCGCGCGCACCGATTCCGGCATCATCGCCTTGACCGTGCCCGCCGTGCCCACCGGCATGAAGGCCGGCGTGCGGATTTCGCCCCGGGGGGTGGAAATCACCCCGGTCCGCGCCGCACCATCTGTTGCATTCAGGGTAAAGCCAAAGCCCGTTGCCATTTCGCCCCTCCGGTTCAGGTTGCCCTTCTGGGCGAATGGGGGCAAAAAGCCAAGAGGGAAGCGTTTTTCTGACGCGTGCAGGCACGAGGGCAGGATGGATCAGGCCGAACCGAAAGCCGAAGCCGGCGCAAGGCGCAAGGGGGGCGACCGGCGGCGCGAGATTGCCGAGGCCGCGCTGCGCTGTCTGGAACGGGTAGGTTATGCCGAGCTGACCGCCCGCAAGATCGCCGCCGAAGCGCGGATGTCGCTGGGCCATATCAGCTATCACTTCAGCGGCATGGACGAGGTTCTGGCCGAGGCTTGCGCCCTGGCGGCCGAACGGCTGCAGGCGGCGGGCGAGGCGAAGATCTCGATGCCCGGCGCCACCCCGGCCGAGCGGCTGGAGGCCTTTCTGAAGGCCGGTTTCACCGAGGACTTCCTGTCGCCCGGCCATCTGCGCACCCGGATCGACCTGTGGTCGGCCTCGATCACCCATCCGGCGATTGCCCGCACCGAGCGCGCGCTTTACGACCGCTATCGCGCGCAGCTGGAGACGCTGCTGCATCAGGTCTCGGACCCGTGGAAGACCGACCGTATTCCGATGGTGTCTGACCTCATCATGGCCACGCTTGACGGGCTGTGGCTGGACTGGATGCGCCGGCGTGACGGGCAAGCGGTCAGGAACGGGCTGGAGGGTTGCGTGCTCTTTGCCCGGCTGCGGCTGGGCGGCACCTGAGCGCGGCGGTTGCATCGCCGGCCAAAGCCGGGCATCTAGCGGCCGGAACCTTGGGGGAATGGCATGACGCTGTTGATCTGGATTGGCGCGGCGCTGACGCTTGCGGGCGTTGCGGGGCTGGTGTGGTGCATCATTCTGGCGATGCGGGCCAAGAAGGCCGGCCTGCCCGATGATCAGATGCGCGCCGCGCTGCAGCGGGTGGTCGTGCTGAACATGGCGGCTTTGGGCGTTTCCGGCATCGGGCTGATGTGTGTGGTTTTTGGCGTGATGCTGGCCTGAGCCTCAGGCCCGGTTCAGATCGGCAAAAAGCCTGCCCTCGGCGATCAGCTGATCGATCACCGGCGCCGGGGTGAAAAGCTGCGGATGCGTCGCGGCGCGCGCGCGCAGATCGGCGCGCAGGGCCATCAACCCGGCCTGATCGGCCCGATACATCGGCCCGCCCTCCCAGCGCGGAAACAGCCCCGACAACAGGGCGGCCGCATCGACATCCGACGGCCGCCGAGCGACGCCCTCACCGACCATGCGGGCGCCTTCGTTCATCAGGGCGGCAAGGCAGAAGGCCAGAACCTCTGCCGCGCCCGCAGGCGGTTCGGGCAGGCGCATCCGTGCCCCCGCCCCCAGCCCGAACGACGCCAGAACCGCCGCGATCTTCTGCCGGTCATGGCCCTGCGATTCGAGCGCCGCAATCGCCCGCGACAGCACCAGACGCAACCGCTGGTCCAGTGCCGCACCCGGCCCCTGCACCACGACCCGCCATCCCAGCTGCCGCCCCAAGGCCAAGGCCAGCCCCACAAGGGGCAGCGGCGCGGCCGGTGCCACGGCCAGCTGCGCCAGACCGCCCTCGACCGGCGGGGCGTGCAGCACCACCGGCCCCTTGCCGCCAAGGCCGACAACCGGCCCCGGCATCTGCGCCAAAGCCGGGCCATCGGGGGCCTGCAATACCAGATCGACCGGCCCCAGCGGGTCAGAGCCAAGCTGTGCTGCAAGCCGCGCCCAATCGGCATCCCGTGCGGCGGGCGACAGCCGGCCCGCGGCCACCATGGCCTCTTGCCGCGCGGCGATCTTCTGCAGCGCCTCGGTCAGGGCCGCCCGCTCTGACCCGACCAGCGCCACCTTCAGGCCCGCCGCCAGCGCCATGCGCACGACCTCGGGCGCCATCCCCCCGGTTCCCAGCACGGCCAGACTGGCCAGCCTTGGCTGCGCGGCCAGGGCAAGGTCGGGGGTCAGGGCCACCGCGCGCCTTTCGGCCAGAAAGGCATGGCGCAGACCGGCCGCCTCGGGCCCCGTCGCCAGCTCCTCGGCCCGGGCCTGTTCAAAGGCCAGCCCCATGTCGAAGGGCAGCAAGAGCGCCGCCTCGACACAATCGACCACCGCCGCAGGGGCCGGCAGACGCCACCCCTCGATCCGGCGGCGCGCCTCGGCGATGGCGGATTGATAGGCCAGACCGTCGCGCATCCCATCTCGCCGGTCGGAGGCGGGACGCAGCGGACGGGCGGCCAAGGTCTCGGCCAAGGCCAGCGCGCGCGGCAGGGCCAGACCGTCCACCACCTCGTCCACAAGGCCCATGGCCAGCGCCTCGACCGCCGAAAGCGACTGACCGTCAAGCAAGAGCTTCAGCGCGATCGGCGCCCCGACCAGCCGGGGCAGGCGCTGCGTGCCGCCCGCGACCGGCAGGAGGCCAAGGGCAATCTCGGGCAGACCCAGCCGCGCGCCCTCATGGGCGACGCGGGCGTGACAGGCCAGCGCCAGCTCCAGCGCGCCGCCCAGAACCGGGCCCTGCAACGCCGCAACGACAGGCTTGGCCAGCCCCTCGATCAGTTGCGTGACCGGAAAAAGCGCGCCCCCCCGCACCCGGCCCAGTTCCGACACATCGGAGCCGACCGAAAACTGATTGCCCTCGGCGGAAAGAACAACCGCGCGGATGGTGTCATCGGCGGCGGCCGCACGCAGCGACTGGGCCAATTCCCCCAAAAGCGCGGCGTTCAAGGCATTGACCGGCGGCCGGGCAAGGCCAAGGACCACAACCGGCCCCTGCACCTGACGTCTCACCAAACCGCCCGTCGCTGTTTCACCCGTCGCCGTTTCAACCGTCATACCCTGCCCCATCAACACCCCGGGGGTCCGCCGGATCTTTGCGCCCCTGCTGCCCCGGCATTAGAAAGGCCCCTTGCGCCAAAGGCAACGGGCAAGGCCCGCAGCGCGCCGGCCCGGCCCAGCTCTTGCAGCGAAGCCCGGACCGGATTTCAGACGGGGATGATTTCAGACGGGCATATTGTCGAAATTGGCCTCGATCTCGGCATCCGTGGCCCGGTGGCCGGGCTCGGCCACGGCAAGGCCCGGAATGACCTGACCAAGCGCCTCCAACTCTGCCGCGAGAATCTGCAGACCGACGGCCTGCCCCGCCGCGGCAACCTCGGCCATCTCACCGGCAAGGTCTGTCATCTTTTCAATCATCGTCTCGGCTGCAGTCTGTGGAGCGGTCTCGGGCTTGTCCATGGCATCCTCCATCCTTGGGGTCCGGTCAGGCCGCACAGTGGCGGCAGAACGGGGTATGCGGCAAAAGGTTCAACCGCTCTTCGCCGATGTCAGAGCCGCACTTGGTGCAAAACCCGTATTCACCCGCCGCCATCCGGCCAAGGGCGGCCTCGATCTGCCGGATCTCCAGCTCGCCGGCCTGCCCCAGATCCTCCAGCACCTCATCGCCTTCGCGTTCGGTCGCCAGATCTTCCCAATCCTGGGTCACATGGCTGTCAAGCTCGGCATCGATCTCTTTCAGACGGGCCTTCAGATCGGCAAGACGGGTTTCAAGCTGGGCTTTGCGCTGGGCCAGATCAGTCATCACGGGGCTCCTTCAATCACCAATATGCTATTGCAGCTTGCAGCTTTTCCGCCTTGATGCAAATCAACGCCCGCGCGCACAACACATTCAATACTTGAAATATGACGGATTCCGCCCTAGATTTCCCGAAGGACCGGCAAAAGATGGAGCCTGACATGACCCCCAAGGTGCACGCCTTCTTTGACGAAGCGACCAATACCATCACCTATGTCGTGCAGGAACCCGAAGGCCGGTCCTGCGCGGTGATCGATTCGGTTCTGGATTTCGACTATGCCTCGGGGCGCACCGATACCCGGTCGGCCGATGCGGTGATCGACTTCATCCGCAAGAATGACCTGAAACTGGAATGGGTTCTGGAAACCCATGTCCATGCCGACCACCTCTCGGCCGCGCCCTATATCCAGGAGGCTCTGGGCGGCCAGATCGGCATTGGCGAGCGGATCACCGTGGTGCAGAACACCTTCGGCAAGATCTTCAACGAGGGCACCCGGTTCCAGCGTGACGGCAGCCAGTTCGACCGGCTGTTCCGCGAGGGCGATGCGTTCATGATCGGCCAGATGCGCGGCGAGGTGCTGCACACGCCGGGCCATACGCCGGCCTGCCTGACCTATGTCATCGGCGATGCGGCCTTTGTGGGGGACACGCTGTTCATGCCCGATTTTGGCACGGCGCGCTGCGATTTCCCGGGCGGGTCGGCCGAAACCCTGTGGGAATCGATCCAGAAGATCCTTGCCCTGCCCGATGCCACGCGCATCTTTGTCGGCCATGACTACAAGGCCGAGGGCCGCGACACCTATGCCTGGGAAACCACGGTGGGGGCGCAGAAGGCACTGAACCGGCATGTCGGCGCCGGCAAGAGCCGCGAGGATTTCGTCAAGATGCGGCAGGCGCGCGATGCCACCCTGGCGATGCCGCGGCTCATC
>ERZ1645187.3322-NODE-3322-length-13594-cov-36.928207_pt1 | contig 13594 bp, 19 predicted proteins | sample MGYA00575352_ERZ1645187 | MGnify/ENA primary metagenome ERZ1645187 (study PRJEB40837, sample SAMN11349314) | freshwater sediment metagenome | isolation source: river sediment | host: Sediment | place: India: Wazaribad , New Delhi | collected 2017-02-21 ...
GGTCATCCGCTTCATCCGGGCCGCCCCGCCGCTGGCCCGGTCCAGCAGGGAGCCCAACAGCGGCTGGGTGTCGTCGACCTGGTCCCGGGCGATCTCCAGCGACATCGCCATCGCCGCCAACGGGTTGTTCAGGTCGTGCGCGATCTGCCCGGCCACCGCGACCACCTGCTCGCCGGCCCGCGCCACCGCCTCCTCGGCGTCGAAGAGCCGCCGGGCGGCCACCTCCAGCTCCAGCACCCTGACGATCGAATCGGCCACGGTGTCGAGGTGACCGAGCACGGCCGGATCCAGCTCGCCGGGCTCGGGGCCGAGGACTCGCAGCCGACCGAAGACGATTCCCTCGGGGCCCTCGGGGCCCTCGGGCGTGCGCAGCGGCACCGAGGCCAGCTCGACCAGGCCGGCCAGATCCGCGGCCGGGGGGCCGCTCAGGGACTCCCAGCCATCCTCGGACCCCACTTCCGCGACGGCCGCGCGGGCGCCGGCCAGCCGGGCCGCCAGCTCGGTGAGGGCGCTGAGCTCGCCACCCTCGGCGCGGTCGCGGACGTCGTACGACTCCAGGACCCGGCGCACCTGCGCCGACTCCTCAGACACCTGCTCACCCACCGCTTCGCCTCCGCTCACGGGCAGTTACTCAGAGGCCCGGAGCATCCCACACCGCCAGCCAGCGCTGCAGGTCCTGCTCCACCGGCAGCTCGGTGGCGAGCTGGTCCCGCACCTGGAGCTCCAGCAGGTTGTCGCGGCGCTGCTCCCCTGCCACCGGCGCGAACGGGTAGAAGGTGCCCTGCTTGTACAGGTAGACCAGGCCCACCCGTCGGCCGGCGGAGTCGGCGAAGGCGATGAGGGTGCACAGCAGCCCGTGGTCGAAGCCCTGCTCCTGCAGGGTGGAGTTGACCGCGTGCAGGTCGGTGCACAGGCCGGTCAGGTCACTCGCGTCGCCCTCGACCACCAGCCAGGTGTAGCCGTAGACGTCCTGGCTGACCCGCACCGCCGGGGCGCGCGGGTCCCGTTCGATCAGGTCGATCACCTCGGCCTGGGTCTGGGTGAAGGCGGCCCCGGTCGCGGCGCGGAAGCAGACCGACCCCGTGCCGGTCGGCTCGAAGCCCGCCGCGGTCTGCAGGGTGATCGCGGCGCTGGGAATCAGGAACAGCGAGTCCAGGTTGGGCGCCTTGGGCTTGCTGCGCCCCAGCATGGCGTGCCACAGACCCATGGCGCTCAGTCACTTCCCATGGCGGTCAGCCCGTCGGGCGGCCCAGCTCGGCCTGGATCCGGGCCAGCTGCTCCAGCCGCTGCTCCAGGGACGGGTGGGTCGCGGTGACCGTGCGCCAGGTGGCGCCGCTGATCGCCGGCGCGATGAAGAAGGCGTTCATCGCCTTGGTGGTGCGCAGGTCCGACTGCGGGATCGCCGCCATCTCACCGGTGATCTTCTGCAGCGCCGTGGCCAGGGCCGCGGGCTTCATGGTCAGGTAGGCCCCCGCCCGATCCGCCGACAGCTCCCGGTACCGGGACAGCAGCCGGATCAGTAGGAAGCTGATGGCGTACACGACCAGGCTCACCAGCAGGGTGATCCAGATGCCGTTGTTGTTGCGCCGGGTCAGCGCGGAGAATCGGGCTCCCCGGGTCAGCATCCCGGCCACGATCCCGGCCGAGGAGGCCAGCGTCATCACCAGCACGTCGCGGTGGGCGACGTGCGAGAGCTCGTGCGCCAGGACCCCCTCCAGCTCCTCGGCGGTCAGCTTGCCCAGGATCCCGGTCGTCACGCAGACCACCGCGCGGTCCGGGGACCGGCCGGTGGCGAACGCGTTGGGGATGTCCAGGTCGGCGACCCCGACCCGCGGCTTGGGCACATCGGCCATGGCGCAGAGGCGGTCGATCATGCCGTGCAGCTCCGGGGCCTCCTCGGGGGTGACCTCGCGGGCGCGCATGGCCTTCATCGCCACCTTGTCGCTGTTCCACCACTGGTAGAAAGCCATCCCCAGCCCGATCAGGCCGATGAACGGGGCGTAGCGCGGGTCGAACAGGAACATCACCACGACCACGAGGGTCACGAAGAGCGCGCCGAGCAGGAACATCACCAAGCTCATCCGGGCGGTCAGCCCGTGGTCCTTGATGAAGCGGGAGTGGGCCATGCTCAGCCGGGGATCAGGCCGTCGCCGCTCAGCATGGTGCGGACGTCGGCCAGCGTGGCGTCGGCCATGGGCAGGATCAGGTCGGACTCGTCCAGGCTGTCGGCGGCGTGCGGCGTACCGACCGAGCGAACGCCGTCCAGCAGGGCCGCGAGCGCGTGGCCGAAGGTGACCTCGTCCTCGGCCCCCACGGCCGCCTCCACGGCCGAGTCGAGCTGGTTGAGCTGCTCCAGCGACTCCTCGGGTACGTCGTACTGCCCCTCCCCGAGGATCCGGACGATCATCAGGACTCACCCTCGGTGGTGGCCTTCTCCGGCTCGGTCGCCAGGATGCCGCCCTCGGTGGGGGCCTCGATCGCCTCGGGAGCCTTGGGGGCGTTTCCGGCCTTCAGCGCGGCCAGCTCCGCCTCCACGTCGGCCGCAGAGCTCATCGCGTCCAGCTCTCGGCTGATGTCGTCGCCGCCACCCACCTGGGTCACGTCGTCGAGCGCGCCGGAGGCCAGCAGCTCGTCGATGGCCCCGGCCCGGGCCTGCATCTGCGCGGTCTTGTCCTCCGCGCGCTGGATGGCCAGGCCGACGTCGCCCATCTCCTCGCCGATGCCGGACATCGCCTCGTTGATCCGGGTCTGCGCCTCGGCCGCGGTGTAGGTGGCCTTGATGGTCTCCTTGCGGGTGCGGAACGCCTCGACCTTGGCCTGCAGCCGCTGCTGGGCCAGGGTCAGCTTCTCCTCCTCGGCCTGCAGCGCGGCGTGCTGGGTCTTGAGGTCGGTGATCTGGGCGGTCAGGCCCGACTTGCGGGTCAGCGCCTCGCGCGCCAGGTCCTCGCGGCCCATGTCGATGGCCTTCTGCGCCTGGCCGGACAGCTTGGCGGCCTGCTGCTCGAGCTGGTTGACCTGCAGCTCGACACGCTTGCGGCTGGTCGCCACGTCGGCCACGCCGCGCCGCACCTTCGAGAGCAGCTCGAGCTGACGCTGGTAGCTGTAGTCCAGGGTCTCGCGGGGATCCTCGGCCTTGTCCAGAGCCTTGTTGGCCTTGGTGCGGAAGATCATGCTGAGGCGCTTCATCAGGCTCATGGGGGCGGGCCCCTCTCTCGTGCTGGTCGCGTGTCCTGCCTCCCTCACCCTATGGCCAAAGGGCAAGCGGGGCGAGGAGCCGGGGAGCTGCCCAGGCGCGGGTAGGGTGGGCGCGTCACCGACCCCTCGCTCACGAAGGCCCTGCGTTGTTCCGTCGCTCCAAACCCGACTCCTCCGCCACGACCACCGACGACGCGACCGGGGCGGCCGCCGAGACCGCGACGCCCGGTGCCCACACGAGCGGCAAGGGACGACCCACCCCCACCCGCAAGGAGGCGGAGGCGGCCGCCAAGGCGCGAGCCAAGGCGCCCCGCACCCGCAAGGAGCTGGCCGCCGCCCAGCGGGCCGCCCGCACCGAGTCCGGCCAGAAGACCCGCCAGGCGATGCGCTCCGGCGACGAGCGCTACCTGCCGGCCCGCGACCGGGGCCCGGTGCGCCGGTTCATCCGTGACTACGTGGACTCCCGGCTCTCCTTCATCGAGCTCATGGTCCCGATCATGCTGGTCACCCTGGCGCTGGGCTGGTCCGGTCGGCCCAGCCTGGTCGCGGCGGGCAACATGATCCTGATCGGCACCTTGATCATGATCGTGTTCGAGGTGGTCTTCCTGCGGCTGCGGCTGCGCAAGGAGCTCGCGCGCCGCTTCCCCGGCGAGTCCACCAAGGGCGCCACCTACTACGCGGTGATGCGCGCGCTGCAGATGAAGTTCATGCGGCTGCCCAAGTCCCAGGTCAAGCTCGGCCAGGAGCTGCCCGAGCACTACCGCTGATCCGGCGCCGACCACATGTCGACCTCGGGTGCCTGGTTCGGACTGGGTGCCGGCCTGCTCGCGGCGGTGCTCTTCGGGGTCGCCGCGGTGGCCCAGGCGCACGCCGTACGGCGTCGGCGCACCGCCACCGGCGGCCTGCGCTCGTTCGTCCGCACCGGTCTGCGCGACCCGCTGCTGATGGCCGTCGTGGCCGCCTACCTGCTGGGCTTCGTGCTGCACGCGGTGGCGATCTGGCTGTTGCCGCTCTACCTGGCCCAGGCCTCGGTGTCGCTGTCGCTGCCGGTCACGGCCCTGGCCTCCCGCCGCCTCGACGAGGGGTTGGACACCGCGGAGTGGCTGGGCATCGGCGCGATCACCGCCGGCCTGGTGCTGCTGGCCTACGGCTCGGGCGAGGCCGGTCAGGTGCTGACCACGTGGTGGTTCGCCGGTGGCCTGGCGCTCGGCGTGGCCGTGCTCGTGGGCTGCGGCCGGCTGATCGGCGCGGGCGGCGGGGCGGCGCTGGGCTGGCTCGCCGGTCTGGGGTACGCCGGCTCGGCCATCGCGGTGCGCGGCGTCGGCTGGCCCCTGGTGCCGCCGATGCTGGTGGCCGCCGCCCTGGTCCCGCTCTTCGGCCTCGTGGCGTTCTGGCTGTACTCGATCGGCCTGGAGCGCGGCGCGGTCACCGCGGCCACCGCCCCGCTGATCACGGCGCAGACGTTCGTGCCGGCGCTGGTGGGCCTGCTCTGGCTCGGCGACGGGGTGCGGCCGGGCTGGTGGCCCGCGGTCGCCCTGGGGCTGGTGCTGGCGGTGGGCGGGTCAGGCGTCGTAGTCCAGGACCACGCGCGCTGAGGTCGGGTGCGACTGGCAGGTCAGCACGTAGCCCTGCGCCACGTCCTGGGGCTCGAGCGCATAGTTGAGGTCCATCGCCACGGTGCCCTCGGCCAGGTGGGCACGGCAGGTGCCGCAGACCCCGCCCTTGCAGGCGAACGGCAGGTCCTGGCGCACCGCCACCGCCGCCTCCAGCACCGAGGGGCCGTTGGGGTGCAGGCTGAACTCGGTGGCCCGGCCAGCCAGGCGGATGGTGACCCGGGCGGCGCCGTCGGCGGTGTCGACCTCGCTCAGCGGGCGGCGTACGGGCGCCTCGGCGTGGAACAGCTCCGAGTGCACCCGGCCCAACCCGGCGTCGGTGAGCATGCCGCTCAGCTCGGCCACCATCGGCTGCGGCCCGCACAGGAACCAGTCGTCGACCCGCTCGGCGTCCACGAAGGCCGCGAGCAGCGCGCCGAGCCGCTCGGCATCCAGACGCCCGGACAGCATCGGCGCCTCGCACTCCTCGCGGGAGAGCACGTGCAGCACCTGCAGCCGGGAGAGGAACCGGTCCTTGAGGTCCTGCACCTCCTCGATGAACATCACCGACGCGGCGGTGCGGTTGGCGTAGATCAGGGTGACGCTCGACTGCGGCTCGCCCTCCAGCAGCGCGGCGACCATCGACAGGATGGGGGTGATCCCGGAGCCGGCCGCGATCGCCACGTAGCTGGCCCGTCGGGCCGGGTCCGGCACCGCCACGAAGCCCCCGGCCGGGGTCATCACGTCCAGCTCGTCGCCCACCTGGAGCTCGCCGACCACCTCGTCGCTGAACGCGCCGCCCTCGATCCTCTTGACCCCGATCCGCAGCACCCCGGTCGAGGGGGCCGCGCACAGGGAGAACGAGCGGCGGCCACCGTCGCGCCCCAGGATCGTGATGTGCTGGCCGGCCAGGAAGGCGTAGTCGGCGCGCAGGTGCTCGGGCACCTCGAAGGTGAGCGCCACCGCGTCGTCGGTCAGCGGCTGGACACTCGCCACCCGCAGCCGATGGAAGGTGGGCTGGAGCATCAGTGCTCCCCGAGCTGAGACATCAGAGCTCCTTGAAGTGGTCGAACGGCTCACGACACGACCCGCAGACCCACAGCGACTTGCACGCGGTGGACCCGAAGCGACTCGACTCGCGAGTGTCCAGACTGCCGCATTGCGGGCAGCGCACGCTCAGCGGCACAGATACCGGACCGGTGTTGCCCATGGGGCTCCGCGCGGCGGGCGGCGCGACGCCGTACGCCGCCAGCTTCTGTCGACCCGACTGCGTCATCCAGTCGGTGGTCCAGGCCGGGGCGAGCACGAACTCCACGCAGACGTCGCGGTAGCCGGCCCGCGACAGCACGTCGATGAGGTCGGTGCGGATCGTCTCCATCGCCGGACACCCGCTGTAGGTGGGGGTGATCTGCACGTGCACCCGACCGCGGTCGTCCTCGGTGACGTCGCGCAGGACCCCCAGGTCCTCGATGGTGAGCACCGGCAGCTCCGGATCGGGCACCGAGGCCGCCACGCTCCAGGCCCGGCACCGGCGACCGGTGGCCGGCGCGCTCACCACGTCGCCCCCGGGTGCGACCGGGCCAGGTGCTGCATCTCGGCCAACAGGTAGCCCAGCTGCTCGGTGTGCAGGCCGTGCCGGCCGCGCGAGACCGCCGGCGGCGACTCGGGCGGCGCCACGGTGGCCTGGCGCAGGACCTCCAGCACCCGGGCGAGCACCGGCTCCCGCAACGAGCTGGGCCGTACGACGGCCCCCTGCTCGAGCACCTCGGGCTCCAGCCACGAGTCGTCGAAGAGCTCCTCGATCCAGGGCCACTCGGCGTCCAGCGCCGCCTGCATCCGGGCGTGCGAGAACTCCGTGCCGTCGCCGAGGCGCAGCACCCAGTTGCGGGCGTGGTCGAGGTGGTAGGCGACCTCCTTGACCGCCTTGGCCGCGATCGCGGCCAGGTCGGCGTCGGTGCTGCCGGCCAGCGCGCCGTACAGGGCGTGCTGCCAGGTCGAGACGCAGAGCAGCCGCGCCATCGCGACCCCGAAGTCGTCCTGGACGCGCTCGACCAGGCACACGTTGCGGAAGTCCCGCTCGTCGCGGAAGTACGCCAGCTGGTCCTCATCTCGACCCAGCCCCTCCAGACGGCCGGCGTGGGCCAGCAGCTGACGGGCCTGCCCGAGCTGGTCGAGCCCGATGTTGGCCAGCGCCACGTCCTCCTCCAGCTGGGGGGCGCGGCTGATCCACCAGCCCAGCCGCTGGCTGGAGATCAGCGCGTCGTCGGCCAGCGCCAGGACGTAGCGGGCCAACCCCGGCTGAGCCGTCACAGGTGCTTCACCCCCTCGGGCACCTCGTAGAAGGTGGGGTGCCGGTAGACCTTGTCGGCCGCCGGGTCGAAGAAGGCGTCCTTCTCCTCCGGGCTGCTCGCGGTGATCGCGCTCGAGGGCACCACCCACAGCGAGACGCCCTCCTGGCGCCGCGTGTAGAGGTCACGCGCGTTGCGCAGCGCCATCTCGGCGTCGGGGGCGTGCAGCGAGCCGGCATGCACGTGCGACAGGCCCCTGCGGGACCGCACGAAGACCTCCCACAGCGGCTCGTCGGGGGCGCTCATGCCGCACCCGCCGACTCGACCCGCCGGCTCGCCTGCTTGGCGGCGTACGCCGCGGCCGCCTCTCGCACCCAGGCCCCCTCGGTGTGGGCCCGCACTCGATGCGCCTGCCGCTGGGCGTTGCACGGCCCGCGGCCGGCGACGACCTCGAACAGCTCGGTGAAGTCGATCGGGGTGTAGTCGTAGTGCCCCCGCTCGGCGTTCCAGGCCAGCCCCGGGTCGGGCAGGGTGAGGCCCAACGACTCGGCCTGCGGCACGGTCATGTCGATGAAGCGCTGGCGCAGCTCGTCGTTGGAGAAGCGCTTGATCCCCCAGGCCATGGACTGCACGGTGTGCGTGGACTGCGCGTCGGGCGGGCCGAACATCATCAGGCTGGGCAGCCAGAACCGGTTCACCGCGTCCTGGGCCATCGCCTGTTGCGCCGGCGTGCCGCCCATCAGGGTGTGCAGGATCTCGAAGCCCTGTCGCTGGTGGAACGACTCCTCCTTGCAGATCCGCACCATGGCGCGGGCGTAGGGCCCGTACGAGGAGCGACACAGCGGCACCTGGTTGGTGATCGCCGCCCCGTCGACCAACCAGCCGATGGCCCCCACGTCGGCCCAGGTGAGAGCCGGGTAGTTGAAGATCGAGGAGTACTTGTGCCGACCGCTGTGCAGCAGGTCCAGCAGGTCGGCGCGGTCCACCCCGAGCGTCTCCGCGGCGGCGTACAGGTAGAGGCCGTGGCCGGCCTCGTCCTGCACCTTGGCCATCAGGATGGCCTTGCGGCGCAGGCTGGGCGCCCGGGAGATCCAGTTGGCCTCCGGCTGCATGCCGATGATCTCGGAGTGTGCGTGCTGGGCGATCTGCCGCACCAGGCTGGCCCGGTACCCCTCGGGCATCGCGTCCCGTGGCTCCACCCGCTCGTCGGCGGCGATCAGCCGGGCGAACTCTGCTGAACCACCCCGCGCGGACTCCCCCTGCGTCTGCTCTGTGTCGTGGGTCACACTCCGACGCTAGCACCATGTAACAGTGGGTCGAAGTTCTCACGCAGGGGTGTAATACCGGTCGCGGCGGCGTCGGGCGCTCCCCAGCGGTGGGGCAGGATGGCCCGCATGAGCAGTCCCTCGGCCGATGTCTCCGTCCGCGTGGCCTGGGCCGAGGACGCCGCGGCCATCGCCGACCTCCAGGTGCGCACCTGGCCCGAGCTGTACGCCGACCTGGTCCCGGCCCAGCACCTGCCCCACAGCGCCGCCGATCTCGCCGAGGTGTGGCACCAGGCCCTGTCCAAGCCCACCGACGCCCGCAACCGGGTACTGCTGGCCCTGGAGCGCAACCGGGTGGTCGGCTTCGCGCTCACCTGCCCGGCCGGCGACCCCGACTGCGACCCGATCACCGACGGCGAGCTCGCCGAGATCACCATCGACCCCGCCGAGCGCGGCCGCGGCCACGGCTCCCGGCTCCTGCAGGCGGGCGTGGACACCCTGGTGGCCGACCACTTCACCCGCGCCGTGAGCTGGGTCAACAGCCGCGACGACGCACTGCGCACCTTCCTCACCCAGGCCGGCTGGGCCGCCGACGGCGCGCACCGCGAGGTCGCCATCGACGAGGCAGGGAGCAGTCGCATGAAGCTGGTCCGGCTGCACACGCGGATCGGCTGAGCCGTCACCGCTGCCTCTTGATTTTCCGCCGATCCCGGGCACGATAGGCAGAACCGGGCAAGACCGGGCTGTTGGTCCGGTTTCGCCACCAGTCGCGGACTCGGCCGCGGCGCGCGAGAGGGGGGATCATGCTCGGACCGCTCCCAAGGCTGCATCAGGTGGTACTCGTGTTGGCCTCGGTCATCGTCTTCGTCGGCCTCGGGGTCTGGGTGGGCGCGCACCCGCAGATCCCGGTCGTGGTCAGCGTCGGCGCCATGCTCGGCGCTGCGTTGGCGATGGCGGCGTCGTGGCTGCTGCTGCACCAGCCGCACCAGCATCAGCGCCGACTGGCCCAGCGCGCGCACTCCCGGCGCCGCGGGCACTGACCCGCCCCGCGTCGTTCGCGCCGGATACCCTCGCCGGGTGTCCGACCCCGAGCCCGAGCTGACCGCCCGCGAGCGGCGGGCCATCCTGCGCGACTCGATCGCGGTGGGCGTGGCCACCGGCGTGTACGGCGTCTCGTTCGGCGCGATCGCGGTGACCAGCGGGCTCACCGTGGCGCAGACCTGCGCGCTCTCGCTGCTGATGTTCACCGGCGCCTCCCAGTTCGCGTTCATCGGGGTGGTGGCCGCGGGCGCCAGCCCCTGGTCGGGCGCGCTGACCGCGGCCCTGCTCGGCACCCGCAACACCCTGTACGGCCTGCGGCTGGCGCCGCTGCTGCGGCTGAGCGCCCCGGTGCGCCTGGGGGCAGCGCACGTGGTCATCGACGAGTCCACCGCCATGTCGGTCACGCGGGACTCCACGGCCGCGGCCCGGGTCGGCTTCTGGGCCACCGGGTTGAGCGTGTTCGTGTGCTGGAACCTGGCCACCCTCGCCGGCGCGCTGGCCGGCGAGGGCCTGGGCGACCCGCGCACCTACGGGCTGGATGCCGCCGTCGGCGCGGCCTTCCTGGCCCTGCTGTGGCCCCGACTGCGGGACCGGCGCAACCAGGTGGTCGCGGTGCTCGCGGCGAGCGTGGCCCTGGGCCTGGTGCCGATCACCGCCGCCGGCGTACCGGTCCTGGCGGCCGGCGCGGTGGCGCTGTTGGTCGGCGCGCTGACCCGCGGGGCCGACCCGACCGAGATCCCCGAGCCGCCGCACGCCGACCCGCACCACGACCCGCACCACTCCGACACAGACGACTCCGACCCCCACCAGTCCGACTCACAGGGACCCGCCGGGGGTGGCGCCTGATGTGGGCGGCCGTGTTGGCGGCGTGCGCCGCGTGCTACCTGCTCAAGCTGGCCGGGATGTCGGTGCCGCCGGCCGTCCTGGAGCATCCGGCGGTGGAGCGGGTGGCGGACCTGATCCCGGTGGCCCTGTTGGCCGCCCTGGTGGCGGTGCAGGTGTTCGCCTCGGGCTCGGGCCTGGTCCTCGACGCTCGGCTGGCCGGGCTGGCCTTCGCGGTCGTGGCGCTGGCGTTGCGGGCGCCGTTCCTGGTCGTGGTCTTCGGGGCCGCGTTGGTGGCCGCGCTGCTGCGCCTGGCCGCCTAGGGCACCGGCACCCAGCGCCCGGGAGCGCTAGGCGTCCAGGAAGCTGTCCAGCCCGACGGTGAGGCCCGGGTGGGCCGCGATCCCCCGCAGGCCCACGAGCACGCCGGGGGTGAACGACGCCCGGTCGAGCGAGTCGTGGCGGATGGTCAGGGTCTCCCCCAGCTCACCGAGGATCACCTCCTGGTGCGCCACGAGTCCCCGCACCCGCACCGAGTGCACCGCCACCTCACCCACCGTGGCGCCGCGGGCACCGGCCAGCGCCGTGGTCGTGGCGTCCGGCATCGCGGGCGACTGCGCGGCCTGACGGGCCCGGGTGATGAGCTCGGCGGTCAGGCGCGCGGTCCCCGAGGGGGCGTCGGCCTTGTCGGGGTGGTGCAGCTCGACGATCTCGACCGAGTCGAAGTAGGGAGCGGCCTGTTCGGCGAAGCGCATCATCAAGATGGCGCCGATGGAGAAGTTGGGCGCGATCAGCACCCCGGACTCCGGCGCCTCCCCCAGCCAGTCGCGCAGCCGGGCAAGCCGCTCCTGGTCGAACCCGGTGGTGCCCACCACCGCGTGGATCCCGTGCTCGATGCAGAACCGCAGGTTCTCCATCACCACGTCCGGGTGGGTGAAGTCGACCACGGCCTCGGCATCGGCCCCCACCAGGTCCTGCAGCGAGTCGTCCACGTCGACCTCGGCCACCAGCTCGAAGTCCGGGGACTCGGCAACGGCCCGGCAGACCTCGCGCCCCACCTTCCCGCGGGCGCCGAGCACCCCGATCCGAACCGGGGGCTGCGACGAGGGCGTTGAGGGGTTCACGCACCCAAACCTAGCGCCGCCCAACCCGGGGTTCGTCGTGAGCCGTAGGAGTGGCGGTGCCTGACTCGACGGGCGGCAGGTGGCAGGCTGTCCGACATGGCCCCGCAGACTGTGCCGCCCCGACTTCGCTGGGCGGTCGAGGTGATGGACGTCCAGCCGAACGACCACGTGCTGGAGATCGGCTGCGGGCCGGGCGCGGGCGCCGAGCTGATCTGCGCCCGACTGGAGACCGGCAAGCTCTTCGCCATCGACCGGTCCGAGTCGGGGGTGGACCGCACCAAGCGCCGCAACGCCAAGTACGTCCAGGCCGGCCGGCTGACCGTGCGGCAGATCGACCTGGCGACGCTGCGGGTACCGGTCAAGCGCCTGCACAAGGTGTTCGCCTTCAACGTGAACCTGTTCTGGGTCCGGGGCTGCGCCGACGAGGTGGCGCTGCTGCACGAGCGGGTCCTGCCGGGCGGGGCGGTGTACCTGTTCTTCGACGCCGACCGTCCCGAGCTGGTGCCCAACATCGTGAAGAAGACCTCGGCCGCCCTGGTCTCCGGCGGCTTCGAGGTCTCGATCGTGGAGCAGAAGGCCCCTCCGGTCATCGGCATCATCGGCCGAAAAGTGAAGTCCTGAACCTTATCTCTTGACACCATTAGGTAATTGCCTAATCTGGAGTGGTGATGAGCATCGTGCTGACCGTGGACCAGCGTGACAGCCGCCGCTCCCCCGACGCGGTCCCCGAGGCCCTGGCGAGCCTCGGCCCGGTGCCCACGCTGCGGCCGTTCGAACGCACCGCCGGGGACGAGCTGCAGGGCGTGCTGAGCGAGCCCGCCTCGGTGGCGACGGCGGTCGAGACCCTGCTGCGCGACGGGCGCTGGCACATCGGCATCGGGGTCGGGGCCGTCGAGACGCCGCTGCCCGCGCTGGCGCGGGCCGGGCGCGGACCGGCGTACGTCGCCGCGCGGGCCGCGGTGGTGGCCGCCCGCACCGCCCCCTGGCACCTGCGGGTGGTCGGCGCGGCCCCCGCGACCCGGCACCTGGAGTCCACCGTGTGGCTGTGGGCGGCCCTGCTGGGGCGGCGTACCGAGAAGGGCTGGGAGGTGGTCGACCTGGTCGACCGTGGGCTCTCCTACGAGGCCGCCGGACAGGAGCTGGGCATCAGCCAGTCCGCGGTGAGCCAACGGGCCGCCGCGGCCGGACTGGTGGAGGGCCGCCGGGCCCGGGAGCTGGTCGAGGCGTGGGCGCGGGCAGCCCTCGTGGAGGAACCAGAGACAGCGCCAGCGGCACCAGAGCAGCCGGAGGTGGGTCGGTGAGCCCGCAGCTGATCGCCGTCGTCGGCCTGCTGGGCTCCGCCGGGTTGGTCACGCTGCTGGGCTGGCGGCTCAGCGGCACCCGAGTCGTGGCGCTGCTCGCCGTCCTGGCCGTGGCCGCCGCGGCGACGGTCGCCGCGCTGTCGGCCCCGGCATCGTGGGAGTCCACGCTCTTCGGGTCGCCGCTGTGGGCCCCCGACCAGGACATTCGGCAGGTGCAACAGATCGGCGTGGTGGCGCTCGCCGGCCTGGTGGCCGTGCTGGGCGGTGGGCCGATCGTCACCGCCGTGTTCAGCCTGGTCGACCACGACGGCGCGTCCGCAGGGTCAGTACGCCGGGCGGCCGAGGTGCTGCGCGGCGGGGCCTGGCTGGGCGCCCTGGAGCGGGCCGCGGTCTTCGTCAGCCTGGCCGCCGGCTGGCCCGAGGGGATCGCCATCACCCTGGCCCTCAAAGGGCTGGGGCGGTACCCCGAGCTGCGCCACCAGGAGCGACCGGGCATCGCCGAGCGGTTCCTGATCGGCACCTTCGTCAGCGTGCTCTGGGCCGCCGCCTGCGCCGGCGTCGTCGTGCTGGCGCTCTCACGCTGACCCGGACGGCGCAGCGGGGATGCAGGGGGGGGATGCAGCGGGGCCGGACCTACGGCCCGACCAGCGCCAGCACCTCGCCCTGGGTGAAGAGCTCGGCGGCCAGGGCGGCGACCTCCTCCAGCGTCACCGCGTCGATCCGGGCCAGCACCTCCTCGATGCTGAGCAGCTCCTGGTAGACCAGCTCGGCCTTGCCCAGCCGGGACATCCGGGCCGCGCTGTCCTCCAGCCCGAGCACCAGGCCGCCGCGGAGCTGGCCCTTGCCGCGGGCCAGCTCGTCGGCGGTGACGCCGTGCTCGGCGACCTTGGCCAGCTCGCCGCGCACGGTCTCCAGGACGGCGTCGACCTTGGCGGGCAGGCAGCCCACCGAGACCCCGACCAGGCC
>ERZ1645187.3323-NODE-3323-length-13593-cov-13.029768_pt1 | contig 13593 bp, 18 predicted proteins | sample MGYA00575352_ERZ1645187 | MGnify/ENA primary metagenome ERZ1645187 (study PRJEB40837, sample SAMN11349314) | freshwater sediment metagenome | isolation source: river sediment | host: Sediment | place: India: Wazaribad , New Delhi | collected 2017-02-21 ...
GCGTCGCAGACCACGCATTCGCCCCGTCCAGCAGCGGCACCGTGTTTCCGCTCGTGCCCGTGTTTCTGTAGGCTGCACTTCCTAGCGTGGAAGCCGCGGCATCGGCCCACGCCGTGCCGCTGTATATCCGCAGCTTGAACGTCGTGGTGTTGTAATAGAGATCGCCGGTGGCGCTTGCCGCTCCGCTGGGCCGCGTAGGCGGGTCCGACGCCATGGGGCCGTAATAGGTGAGAATGAGCGCCGCCGCCTCGGCGGCGGAGGCGGCCGCTTCTCCGGCTCTGAAAGCCGAATCGGATGCAGAAAGCGCAGCCTCATTCGCCTTGGTTTGGGCGGCGATGCTCGCGGATTGCGCCAGGCTTCGTTGCGACTGCGCCGCCGCCAGAACTGCGGAAATATCGATCGGCAGTTCGGGAATATCGTCATTGTCTGGCGTATAGGTGATTTGCGTCGGCATTACATCGCTCCGTGCCGCGTGACGCCACGCGCGATTGAGAAGTAGCCGCCGCCGATGCGAACCGGACCGGTGGCGATGGTGAACCCGAAATCCCAGACATATTCTCCGGGGATTTTGTCCGGCCCCGGCCATTCTGAGAACGTCAACATCTTCGATGATGTGTCATAGGAGAGCGTCGCCGGCTCTCGCGTGAAATCGATCACAGTATGTTTCAGTTTCGCGTCTTTGCGGACCTGCCCCCAGAACGTCGCAATGTCGAGCGGATACGCCGCAGCCCAGTTTGTAAGAAGGATGGGGATGAAAAGCCGCTCATTGCTGACAGCAGAGACGTTGACGATCATCGCCGCTCACCACTCGGTTTCGTCGATCTGAGCGAACGACGTGATCGTCGGCGGCGTAGCAAGGATTTCCTTCGCCGCGACGTTCAGCTTCGCGTAGGAGGTGATTTTGGCTTCAGCCGCCAGCATCGCCAGCAGTATGGCCTGCTCTTTCGTCAGGACCGCATCAGAAAAGTCGACGTTGGAATACGGCAACACATCACCAGACTGCGCAATCATCACAGCCCACGCCTGAATTTGCAGCATCGCGGCTTGGCCGGCGGCGTCGAGCCGAGTTGTCACTTCAAGGGGTTTGCCCTCAGTCCCGACATTGAATGTCCACACCTTGCCAAGATGCGCCTCGTGGGCGCGGTTCAGATGCACAAGAAGAGCATCTACCGTTGGGGCTGCTTCGACAGGCTCAACGATGCGGCCGTTGACAGCGGCGTCCCCGATGCGCGCCGTTTCGCTCGCAATGCACGTTCCATCGTCCGGGACCGCCGTTCCCTCTGCGGCGACGGAAATGTTGACGACAAAGCCATCTTTGATGTGTGCGATTTTCATTGCGCCAACTCTCAGGAGAATTCGATGATGAGAACGAACCCATCGCCGCCAGCAGCGGCAAGATTTCCGGTTCCATAGCCAGAGCCTGCGCCACCGCCGCCGCCGCGCGTTCCGGCAGTGCCGTTGAAATTCCCGGTATACCATGAAAGGCCACCCATGCCGGCTCCGCCCCAGAACGAGACGCCGCCCTCGCCGCCTGCGTAGATCGCGTATCCGCCCCCATCAGCAATAGCGCCGGGCCCGCCATCGAGCAGCACAAGGCCGGTCGTTCCAGCCCCACCAATTGAACCCTGGTCAGCACCGGATGACGGATTTGTGCGTCCGCCCTTTCCGCCTGTCGCCACGGCCCGAGCGCCGAGCGAGGTTGTCCCCCCCGTTCCGCCGTCCGCGTTGAACCCTGCAACGCCGCCAGCGCCAATCGTGACGACCTCCGGACCAGACGGGGCAAAAAACGCAATGGCAGTTCCGCCGCCACCGCCGCCGTTGCGCAGCCCATATAAAATGCCGGGGCCGACGCATCCGCCGCCACCGCCGCCCGTGGCGAACGCCAGAACGACACGCGTCCCGACAGTCGGCGTATATGTTCCGCTTGCCGTGTATGCCTTCACATCCAGCACGGACACCGGAAGAGCGAGCGCCATAAACGCGGCGAGGCCACCGAGCGTCGCCTTTCGATGCTTAGCGGGATAGATGCCGTTGACATTCTGATGGACGGCGAGAACGTCCGTCGCCAAAAGCTCAATCGCATCGTCAAGATAGCGCAGCGCCAGATTCGTATGCGAGGCGCCGTCGATCTGGACGCCCTCACCGCTTGTGATCAGGGTTGAGGCGCTGGCGATCATCGCTTGGATAGCCTTGCGTAGCTGAGCTAGATCGGTGTTCGTCGGGCTCAAACCAGCGTGCGTGATGACCTCGACAATCTCGCGCTGCGGATATTCCACGGCCTCAGCAGGCGGGATAGACCCCTTCGTGCCTGTAGACGGATTTCCGTTAGTATAGGATGCGTTCTCGGTCGCAGCGCCGTAGGGTTTGTTATATTTCATGCCTGATCCTCATGGCGTCCCGGCCATGTCGCCCCCTGAGACGACACCGGAATAGTCGAAGAAAAGCTGGGTATGCGCGGGCGCCAGTCGCCGCAGCAAACATTCAAGATCGGATGCGATACCGATTTCGAGATGGTGATCGACGCCTAGTTCGCCGGACCCGGCACGAAACCACGAAAGCCGCGCGCCAGAGACATGCACGAACCAGACGAAGCGCATTTCCTCAGGGCCGATTCCTGCCAAGGACTCGTCGGTATTGTGGCCGCAGCTATGAACCCCGCACTGGAACGGGACGCATTCAGTGATCGTGATCGCGTAACCTGCGCTCGCCGCGACACCAACAAAAAAAGCTCGCGATGGCGAGCCCAGAAGCGTCATTCTTTGGACTAAAGCCACTCTCCGATCATCGACCGTGACTGGCTCCGATATGCACGGATCAGGCAACGCGAAAGCGCGTTCCCAATCCTCCAGCAACTCCAGCGTTAGGCGAGGATCGGTCTCGACATCCAGCAGCGAGCCGGCCCGCGCATCCACATCGCCAAAGATCGCGGCGATTCCCCGAATGGCGCGCTGGAATACTGTTTCTTCAGAGCGAGGCCACGCCGGCCCCTGCGGGAAAAGGCGAGAAAACGCCTCCCCGTAATCCTCAGCCGTGCGCGGGATGTAGCGGCGGTCAGACAAAATAGACCCCCGAGAGCACCGCGATTTTACCGCCGTCCTCCATCACCTCGTCGTCGGCATCGATCGTGCAATGGTTGATGCCGGTCGTCGCCATCACGGCTTCGGCAATCCACGCCGCATAAATCGTCTGCGCCGGAACGAGCGAGCCATTGACTGTCGTGGATGGCCGCGCCCGCTCCAGAAGCATCGCCTCAATCGACGTGATCACAGCCGCCTGCATGCTCGCAGTATCTGGATCGAGCCCGGTAATCGTGACCGAGATCGGATGCGGCTCCGGCGCGACGACATACAATTCCTTGACGGTGACAGGGCGCAGCGCATCCAAATGCGCGGCCACGGCGTCAAGATCATCCTGCGTCGGGAAGCCGCCAACATCAGAACGAAGATCGTCCATCATGAATCGCACCGTCACCGTGCCAACGCCCATTTCGTTCGCTGCGCACCATGCTCGCGTGATCGCCGATCCTATTGACGCGCTCTTGGCCCACTGAACGTAATCGTCGGCGTCACCGCCCATCGGTGGCTTGCGGATACGTTCCAGAACGCGGTCGCGCAGATGGTCGTCGGACTCGATATCGAGCCCGCCTTCCAAGGAAACAACGATTGCGTTCGGATCGACGCCAGAAATGGCGGAGACCAGCGAGAGACGCGCACCAGCCGGTCGATTGCCAACCTCGCCTGCAATAAGCGCCTCGATTGGAGCCTCGGTAGCGACCGCCGCCAGCGTAACCGGCTCCGTCGTCTGAAACGTCGCGCCGGAGGCGGAAAGAACGGTTCCAGCCGGGATTGTGGATCCCTCAACGCCAGAGAGCATCACCGACCCGCCCGCGAACGTCGCCTGCAAACGCCCCCCGAGCCAGATATCCGCATGGCGGTCGAGATATTCACGATCCGCTGTGTCGGGCAGCATCTGCTGCGCGATCCACGCCAGGAAGTCGAAGTTCAGCGCGGCAAGGCCGGCTTGGTTATCGGATATGACACGCAGTGGAGAATTCGGAATAGCCGCGTCGGCGCCGGGCAGCCGCGCATTGACGTAATCGCGCACCTGCCGACGCAGATCGGCGAGGCTCGGAACAGTCCATGGCATTGATCAGCCCCACAAGGAGTCGAAACGAAGAGACAGCGATTTCGAGCGGTCGCGGTGCAGCGTCACGGTTGCATCGATCCGACCAAGCCCGTTTCGGATTGCCTCGACGGAAACGCTCGATGCAATCGAACTGGTCACAAATGGCTGCATCGCCTCGTGCAGGTAGGCCTCAACCTTTGCAACCAATGCGCCATCCCTCGCGCCAAGATCGGTGATCTTCGACCGGTGCAGCAACCAGAGACGGGAGCCGATGGGCCAGCCGCCCCAGATTCCCTCAGCCTCGGTATCGCCCCACCAGCCGCGTCGGTCGGTGTCGTCCGGGTCCGGGAGCGCATCTGCCTCATCTGCCCTGCGATCCGTGCCGAGCGCGGCAATAACCGCCGTCGCCAGATCGTCCGCATCGTCGAGCGACCCGTCGCCGCGCAGCAGCCAATCGAGCGTAATGTCAAAATCAGCGATCGTCTGAACGATCCGAATATCCGTCATTCAGGAACCCCGCCAAGCCCAATGCCGCCAGAATTAAGATGCTTGTGCGTCTTGTCGATTTTCTTCGCGTCGTGGTCGATAGACCCGCCCGCGAAGTGGAACCCGGTCGCGTCGATCGTCAGCTTGATATCTCCGACCTGGAGAACGATCTCGTCCTTTGTGAATTTCGCCGTCGTGCTTCCGACTTCGACATGGACGGGAAGGTTTTTGCCGCCGCCCTTGATCCTGATCCCGTCGCGCGTCGCGTGAACCATCTGGCCCTGATCGTCGTGCAACGCGACCTCGCCGGCCTTCATGCTCTTCGGCCGATGGCGCCGATCCGCGACGCCAAGCGCCACGACGTGCGAGCGCGACCCGCCAACATGCGCGAGCAACACTTCCGCCTCTTTCTTGTCGGCAGGCGGGAGCGGATGAACGGTCAGTCCGTAGCCCTGCCAGTGTTCGACCTCCGTCCGCGATTCCGAGTGCATCATGTCGATATGCAACTCTTGCATCTTCTTGGAGTCGTCGGCCTTGCGCAGCGTGGCGCGCGTGACGCCAAGCCCCTCGCGCTGCGCCGTCGACTGGACGTTTTCGCGCAGCCTCGTCATGTCACAGGCTCCGCAGGCTTCGTCTCGCTATCGAGCACGTTCGGCGATCCTGCGTCGGTCCCGCCCGTCTGGCTCGGCACGCGCAGGCACAGTTCGAGCGTCGTTATTGTTCCCGGCGCGTCCGCCGTCTGCGAAAACGTGACGGATCGGACGAACAGGTTTATCCGCCCGTCGCTGGTCGGAATGGTCGAAGGCGATTTCAGGGACACGCGGTCTAAGACCCTCCACAAGCCGCCGTCCGGCTTCAACCAACCTTGCACGACGACCTGAACCTGCACCGCCGTCCAGTTGCGTTCCTCGACCTCGCGATCCACGCGCGCCTGCAAATCCTTCTTGCTCGACGGCTCTTCGGCGAGGAACATCAGCGGGCGATGGCGCTTGACGGCCGGGTTTTCGGCTTCCGCCTTCACCTCTGAGGCATCCTTACCCCAGATGTCGTCGTCGCCCTTCTGCTGCCCGATCGCGCCGATTTTCGAATACTGCATCAGGTCCTGCACCATCGCATTTATTGCGACGATGTTTTTGCCTTCCTCAAGCATCGCGGTTTGCGTTCCCGAATCGGCCTTCACGTCATCGCCGACAAGATTTCCGTTCTCGTCATCGTGCAGTTTGATCCCGCGCTGGCGGGCGAGACGTTCAAGCAATTGGAACGCCGTCTCGCCGATGAACGTCTGCGGGTCGCGGAACGGCTTCGACGCCTCGTCCGGCATGTTCGCCCATTGGAACGAGATACCGAACGGCTGAACCACCGCATTCGCGATCTGCTCGAACGTGTAGCCCTTATACTGCCCGCCCTTGGCGACGTGCGAGGCAATCACAAGCTCCATCGTCAGAGATGCGCCCTGCAACATGACCGCGTGAGACGTGCCTGTAAGGGCCGCCTGCCGCACGTAGATCAGGCCCTTCGCGACTTTGTGCCCGGCCAGAACGATGCTCACCTCGTCGCCGGGCCGCAGCTTCAACGCGCCCCATCCGCCGCCCTTCGATAGTTCGGCGACGGTCAGCCGAAACTCTGTAACAGCGGCGTCAACCGACCGCGTGACGGAAACGGAGGTCCAGTCGCGGAAAATCTGGCCGCGACATGCGACCTCGCAAATCTCCGCAGGATTGGACATGGATCAAATCGCCAAAGCCCGGCCTTGGACCGGCATGAACAGTGGATGCACAACCTTGTTTTCCGCCGCCAGTTCGCCCGACCGCCCAGCATCGCCGTAGAGCCTGTTGGCCAGCGCGAGCGCCGGCAGAGACAGGCCCATGCGATAGACGACGACACGCGGCATCCGACGCGCGCGCGCCGTCAAATCGCTGACGACAGCCGCATAAAGCTGGCCGAACGCCTTGTGCGCCTCGGATTCCCGCGCCGCCATCGTGGCGTCGATCACAGATTCAAAGGCCGGCCGCAGACGCGACAGGGCTGCGTCCACATCATCCCGGCTGGCGAAGGTCGTTTCCGCCAGCGCCTGAGCCTCGGCCGCCAGAGCGAGCCGAACGGCGAGAGACACGATTACCTGCGTGGCCGCATGAGCCTGGGCCTGTCCCTCGGCCACGGCGCGAATCCGGCTGAAGAATGTCGCTGGAGCGCCTGCCATGCGCGCGGCCTCAAAGCACGCCACAAGAACAGCGCCGGCACCACCGGCCGCGATAGCCGCCCTGCCCCCCGCCAGCGCGGCGGCGCAGGCCCTGCGAAGCTCCGGGGCGGCCGTGGACGACCGATCGAACGACGCCTCCGCAACGGCGGCGACAATCGCCTCCCACGCCGCCACGGCCTCGCTCAGTTCAGCCCTGGTCATACCGACAACCCCTCGTCAGCGGCTTTCACGGCGGCGGCCGTCGCTGCCTGCGCCGCCCCTTTCAAAATCGCCTGTGTGTCCAGTGTGAGCCCAATGCTCGGCGACTGACCCGCTTCCGCGAACTGCATTTCAATCTCGCAAAACCGGCCGCGGTCCCGGCGCTCGATCACGCTATAGGATTCGACGCAGACGTTGTGCGTCCCGAACGTGTAATGGACCAGAAGCCCCGGACCTTCGCGTTCAAGCGCGGCTACCAGTTGGTCCCGGCGCTGCGCGTAATCGTCGCCGACCAGATAGGCCGTGGCCGGGAATTTTCGCGCCCGGCGGCCTAAATCTTCCGTGTAAGGCGTGTCCCGCTTCGGGAACTCAAAGACGTGATTCCGGCGCCCGCCGGCCCGGCCCGCCGCGTCAACGTGGAATGCGACGCCACGGAAACTTGACGGGCGCAGAAATTGTTTCCAGTCTGCCATCCGTCACGCTCCAAAGTCAGGTAAAACCATGCGGCTCGTTCTTGCATCAGCAATTTCCGCAGGCGCTCTTTCAGGCGTCGTAATGGCTGCGCCTCTGCATAACGGTGCTGATAGAACCGTGATTTCCGGCCACTGCAATACGCTGATGGTTCAGATGATGAACCGGAAATCATTATGTCCGAAGGCAATAACGCTTCTGACAGGAATAGAAGGAACAAGCGCGCTCTACACAGGCGGTGAACCAGGCAAGATTCTAGGCGTTGAAATCACGCTCGTGGACCGCACCTATAGAATGTTCGGTTTCGCCAACACGGCGCAGCCGATAAGCGCGTTCGATCATTTTTACAGAAGCGGAGCTACCGGATTTGGTTTCTGGGTGGCCCGTATCGAGGTTGAAATTGCTGGCGACATAACGCCTACTTCCACGACAACAGCACGATGCGAATATGTGAAATCTGCGAGCGGGAAACGAGCTATCGCCTGCATGGACCACAGAACAGCACCGACGTTCCTAATTTCATTCGTGGAAGATTAACCACCAGCCCGCTAGTCCGCCCCGACCATCTGCCGGCCGCGATCAAGCGTCACGTCCTTGAACATCCCCGTCGCGTCTGCCGTCGCCCGCGTTCCGCGCGGGAACCCGTTCAGGTCAATGCGGACGGACGCCGCGCCCTCGACCTTCTGCGTCGGGAAGCTTCGGCGCATCATCTCGTCGCCAAGGCGGGCGGTCGGCGCTTCCTCACCATTGGCCGCGAAAGCGGTTAGCGCGCGACCTGTCCATTTCGACCGCGACCCCCACGCCTTCACGCCAGACCGCTCAAATCCAAGCTCGAAAGCCTGCATGGCGCCAGCCGCCGTCGATTGCCGGCGAACCGCCGCGAGCGCGCCCTTCTCAGAGCCGCGAAGTTCATGCGCCAGAAACCCGTAGTTGGCTTCGTCAGAACGCGGATCGAGGCCGCGTTCCTTCGCCCACGACTCGAAAGCCCTACGGCGCGGGCCGGTCCATTGCGCCCATCCCCATCCTCCGCGCGATCCAGGAATGAGCGGGCGCTTTTCCTGAAACTGCGTGAACCCTCCGCTTTCATGCCCGAGGTTGCCGACGATCCCGGCCGCCTGTTCCTTCGACAGCCCGAAGTCTGACATAAGCCGGCGCATTACCGCTGGCGCCTTCGTGGCGAACGTGTTGCCGCCGCCTTTGAACGGCGCGACCGGCGCGCCCTCGCCAACCGAAGCGGCCGCGCCAGAACCGCCAGCGTCGCCACGCTGCGACGGCATTCCAAGGCTAGGGCCAGAACCACCGCCAAGCCCGCCGCCGCCAGAACCGCCAAGCGACGCCTTGTGGATCATCGACGGATCGAAGCCGCCGCTGCCGCCGAAAGATTGCCTTTGGATCAGGGCCGACATGCCCTCTTTCACGCCGTCGCGGACGCTCTCCTTCAACCGTCTCAACTCGTCATCGATCGCATTCCGCTGGCGAAGCAGGCCGGAAACATCTCCGCCGCGATCGCGCTTCCTTTCGATATAGGCGTCGATTGTCTTAAGTTGGCGTTCCAGCTGCGCCTGCCGCGCGGAGGCCGACATGCCCCCTAGCGAGAACTGCGGCGCATTGGCAGCCGGCTTGCCGTTCAGCAGCGGCCCCGTGAGCGACGAGAAGTCGCCGCCAATGATCGCCTTGAGATCGCGAAACACGCCGATCAGATCGCCGGCAAGCCCGATGATGTCTTTGAGGATCGTTCCGGCGGTCTTGCCGAAGTCAGCCCAATCGACGCCCTTTAGCGTCTCGCCAAGTTCCTTCAGCGCCTTGTTTAGTTCAGGCAGCGCCTTCGACCCAACGTCGTCGCGCAGGCCAGTCAGTTGCTCGCGCAACTGCGAGAAACTGCGCTCGAACTCCTGCGCCGCGTCTACCGCGCCCGGCCCGAGCTTCCCGAGCGCCTTCTGGATTTCCTCCAGGTTCCTGCGAACAGACCCCGGCCCGCCTTCGCCAAGCCGGCCGAACATGCCGGAACCGAACAGCGTCTCGGCAAATCGCTGGCGCTGAACCGCGTTCGGAATCCGCTCAAGGAACCCGAGCACATGCCCGACTGCATCCTCGATCGACTCCGCGCCAACCAGCTTGTCAGCCAGTTCACGCCCGCCCGGCCCCGCCTTGAGAAGTTCGTTAAACACCTCGCCGCGTCGGCGCTGAATGTCATACAGGGAATCCGAGAACTTCTTCAGACCGCCCTGCATCGCGCCGGTATCAATGCCGAACCGCTCGCCAAGCGCCTGCAACTGGCGCAGGCGGTCAACCGAAAGCCCGATCTCCTTCGACAAGTGCCGCAGTTCGGCCGTCCCGAATGCGAAGTTCTTGAACGCCGCGACGCTCGCGCCGATCGCGCCAGCGACGCCAAGCGCTGAAATCCCAACCGCAGAAAGAGCAGCGCCCAGACCGTTGCGAACAGCGTTACCCGCCGCAGCCGCCCCGCGCTCAAGGCCCGTGAAATGATCCTTCAGGCGACCGAGATCGGCTGGCGACTTGATCGACGCCAGTTCGCTTCTGAGCTTGCGCAGCGGGCCGCTGAACTTGTCAACGACCTCTGCCGTCATCCGCAACGGTTCGTCAGCCATCCGGCGTCCTCAATTCTTCGCTGCGGCGCTGAACGGCGACGACGCGACGCATAAGATAATCGCGACCGGCTGGATTCATCCCGAAGAACTGCATCGGGCTTGTGTGAAACACCATTCCGAGCCGGATCGCAGCATCTACATCTGCGTCTAGCTCACCGGAAAAAAAGCAGGAGAAAGCTCCGTCGCCGCGCGCGTGAGAACATTCGGCGGCAGCGCCTCGATCGTGGACAGCGGAACGCCGGCAAGCCGGCTCATCATCCGGCCCATGATCGTCCAATCCACCTTGACGGTCTGGATCGGATCGTCGGCATAGACGTTGACCGAAACGGGGTTGCCGAGTTCGATCAGGTCCTTGCCGGTCGGCGCACGGAACCGAAGCTCCGTCACTTCCTCTCCATGCGCCATAACGGGCTTAGCCAGCTTAATGACGGCAGCGGCGTCAGATTCGTTGGCCACGGCTCACCTCAGAATTCGATGCAGTCCAGACCCTCGAATTTGATCTTCGCGGAGCCTTCATGCGTGTTGATATCGAGCTCGCCGGCCTGCCACGCATTACGCAGCACATAGGACTTGCCGTTCGCCAGATCGACCTGCACCGTCGCGTCTGTGATGCCGGAAAGGTCCTCGACCGCGAAATCTTGCGTGGTCGAGATATCGCCTTCGATGAACGGGACGCGCGGCACTTCCTGATAGCCGTGGACGCCATCCTGCCCGGCGATGCCGGTCCGGGTGGTTTTCTTCGGCGACACGGACCAATTGCCGCGTGCGCTGTATTGGCGGCCATCGACCTTGATGTAGGCGATGCCGGCGAAACGCTGACCCATATGGGCCTCCTATTGTGAGAGAAGCTATCAGGCCAAAGCGGACTGGCGGCTGTATTGCAGCCGGAACTGCGCGAGCACCGCGAAGACACGAAGACCGTTCACGATATCCGGTGGATAGAGGACGTTGAGACGCGTCGGATTTGCGGAATCGCGCTCCACGATGAGATTGTTCGCGAACGCCCGAGCGTTCTCGACCAAGCCGTCATATTCGTCCTGCGCATATTGCGCGATGAGTTCGCCTTTCACGACCTTCGGCGTCACGATCGCGGAGCCGGCGCCGAACGCGGTGCCATCGTCGGCCAGCTTATAGCGGGGGAACTTCGAGGTTATGGCCTGTTTCTGGCGCTCGAAGAGCGTCGAGAGCGTGAACAGCGTCGTTAGATCGGTATAGGCGTCGTCCGCGACGGCATAGGCGTTCTTCTGATAGGACGTTGTCTCCCGAACGATCGCCATCTTGCCATCGGCGTTGACGTGCTGTGTCGCGAGCCCGAGACCGGCCAGATTGTTGATCTGCGTCTTGGTGAAACGCGCGCCGCGCGGAGCCGCCACAATGCCCTGCAACGCCAGAGTCTGAAGCGGACGGGCAGGATCGTTGGTCAAGCCCTTGGCCGCCTGAGCGGCATAAGCCGCGGCAACCTCCCAAACCGGCGACTGTGTGCCGGGCTCGATCGCCATCCGCGTGATGACTGGATCGTTACGCGCAGCGCCGGCCGTCGCTAGCGTCGCGTAATCGCCACGGATCGCCGTGAACACGGCACCGTAAAGCTCTCTGAGATAGCCCCAGCGGCCGGTGTCGCCGAACCCGTATTCGACCGACAGCAGGTCGAGCGAGGTCGTGTCGGTGTAAGGGCTCGCCGTGAATTTGTAGACCTCATCGCCCATATTGGCGATGACGCCGGTCAGATCGGGCGACGCCGTTCCGCCGGTCGGCTGGACATACGCAAGCGTGAGGCCGGCAGGCAGACTCTCGCCGCCGTCCAGACCGAGAATGGAGTCGCCGATCTTGATATCGTTGCCGGTGAGCCCATTCCATCGCGAAGTGACCGTCACGACCGATGTCGCGCTCGTCGCCACTACCGGAAGAGAAGTCGCGGCATTGATTGCGGCGTTGATTTTGGTGGCTACGCCATTGACCGTATCGGATGACGCAACCGCGACCTGCACGCGCTGGCCTGCGATGTAGAGATTGAGCGTGCCCGAGCTCGTCGGCGCGGTCGAAACCGTGATCGTGCCGGCCGCCTTGACGCCGGCCGCCGGCTCCGCGACGCCAGCGCCGAACAGCATCTGGCCCGGATTGTTTTCGAGGAACTTGGACACCATGCGCTCGACTTCGGAGCCGAGGCCCCAATAAGCCGCCGCGGCGTCCGCGCTCGAAACCGCGATGATCGCATTGGTTGTAGCGATCCCGCCCAAGCGGATGCCGATCATCAGGGCCGGCATGTTGACCACGGGCATCCCCGCGCGAGAGGGGTCAACCTCGACCCAATGCAGCGGCAAACGCCAGTTGGCCGGGATGTTCGTGAAGGGCACGGTCATTTCGTGGTCTCCTTGGCGGCCTTCTGGCCCTCTGGTTTCTTCGGCGCCTCATCCGGCGCGACACAGACAATCGCGCCGTCCTGCAAAAGCCGAATGGTGAATTGGTCGGGCGTCCACAGGGACCAGATGCCGTTTTCATCGGCCTGGTCGGCAATGGGCCCGTCGATCGGATGAATGAGCCCGTCCGCCGCGCCGGTGGCGCGGACGTTCCATTTCTGAATCATTGGTTGTTCCTCAGGTCTGCGCCGGTCGCGCGATCACGACATGACCAGCGGCCGGGCCGGGCGTTTTGCCGGTGATATGCGCTTCGGCAAACGCATCCGGGATGATCGGGTCGAAGGCGATGGCGTAGCGGAACGTGATTTCCGTCCGAAGCTCCGCGAAGTAGGTCTCGCCTTCTTTATGGAAAAGCCGGCGGCGCTGGATTCGCTCCACCGACTCGAAAAGTGCTCCCTGACCGAACCTGACAAACTGCGGATCGGTGAGAAGGCTGGCCTCAACCGCATCAATGTCGGCGTCGATGCGGCCATCAAGCACATCGGGGTCCTCGAAGCCACGAATGATCGAAACGGCAATCGTTGCATCGGCCACGAAGTTCGGCTCGCCCGCATTGCTGTCGCCGTCTGGCGTCAGCGTTTCAGCGATCACGAAGCACTGCGCCATCGGAAGATCGAACGGTTGCAGGGTTGGTGTCTGCGCTTTGGTCACCTTCGTGAATGGCTGGCGCGTTTCCACGTCCACCATCGCCAGAAGACGATCAACGATCGCGTCTCTGATCTGCGTCGAGCGCGATGTCATGGACGAATCTCTTTCAAGGTCCAGAGCGATCCGCCCTGCCCGTCATCGTCGGTATCGTCGATGCGGAAACGAGCGCCCTCCAACTCAACCAGATCGCCGGCGACGGGCTGGACGATGAACTCGCTCAGCCTCACGTCCAGCGTTTTCGTAGTGGAGGACAGCACAGCGCCATCCTCCGTCATCACGTCAACAGGGCGTTCCCGGTAGATGCCGCGAGAGAGGACAGGCGGCTTTCCGGGATCGGACTGGATGGGATAGACAACAATCGAGCGCGCGAACGTATCCGCCCAGGCGCCACGCGCGCGCTCGACTTCATCGAACCACGTCACTTCTTGTCAGATTCCTT
>ERZ1645187.3324-NODE-3324-length-13591-cov-9.900709_pt1 | contig 13591 bp, 13 predicted proteins | sample MGYA00575352_ERZ1645187 | MGnify/ENA primary metagenome ERZ1645187 (study PRJEB40837, sample SAMN11349314) | freshwater sediment metagenome | isolation source: river sediment | host: Sediment | place: India: Wazaribad , New Delhi | collected 2017-02-21 ...
GTGTTTGATCGCCGCCGAATAGGAGCGGTAGTCGTGGCCGACGACGATCTCGCGGGCGACGCCGCGCTCGCCGAGCAGCGTGCCGATCCCCATGCCGAGGGCCTGGATGCCCATCGGGTTGATCTCCTTGCCGAAGAGCCAACGGGCGTCATACTCGCGGAAGCCCGTCGGCTTGACCATCGGGCGCGCCTCGTAGGCGAGGGTGTTCGGCTCGAGCTGCGGGGCGGGGATCGGGAACATCGGTGCGTCTGACCTCGGTGGGGGGCGATCGAGCGGGCAGTGCGATAGAGAAATTCTGCAACGCAACCTCGGAGGCACTTTCCGTTCCGTCAATCCATGAAATCTCGGGGAGCGCCTCTTTCGCCGAACATGGTTGAAGCGCGTCTCCGCTACATCCCCGATTTGCCGTGGCGCGCCGGGCGTGCGATGCAGCATCGATAGCATCCGGGGTTGGCGTGTGGTCGGCGATGTGGGGCGCGTCGATGAACTGGTTGGGCAGTCGTGGTTGGCAGTTGGCGGCCAATGTATTGGTCGTGATCGGTGGCGCGGCGATCGGCTACGCCTTCGGTTCGGTTGCGCTCTTCGCCAAGATCGTCGTCACTTGGTATGCCACGGCGATCGGATTGATCTCGCTTTGGATCGCCTTCGCTGTCGCTCGACCCGAGCGCGGCCTTCGCGTCGACAACGTCGCGATCGGCATCGTGACGTTGGGCCTCGCTGGTTGGCTTTGGTTCTGAAGTCAGGTTCGAGTGCGCCGCGACACCGGCACGCTCTGCGGTCATGCAATACGCGGCGAGCTCCGCCTCAATGTGCCGGTGACCTGCGGCGTTCCCGCGCTGGAGCCGAGCCTCGCCGAATTTCTCGATCGCCATCCCAAAGTGTAGGTGGCTCTGGTCTTCTTCAACCGCTACGTCGACGTTATCGAGGAGGGATACGCCGCCGCCTTCCGCCTCGGCACGCTCGAAGACAGTAGTCTGATCGCGCGGCGCCTGCGCCCCTATCGGCTCGTTCTCTGCGCGCCGCCCTCCTATCGCGCCCGGCCCCGCTCGCGCCGATGGATCTCGTCGACCACGTCTGCCTGAGCTTCGGCTTCGGCGCGCTGCGCACCCATTGGGACCTCGACGGTCCGGACGGGCGGGTGAGGGTGCCGGTCGACGGGCGCATCATGATGGACGACGGCGAAGGGCTTCTGGCAGCGGCTCTGAGTGGCCTCGGCGTTCTGTTGCAGTCGTCCGAGATGGTCGAGCCGTTGATCGCGGACGGTCGTCTCGTCCGTCTGCTGGCGGACAACTAAACGCCGACGCGGCCGTTCTATCTGCTCCACGCCCCGGACCGGAGACCGACCCCGAAGCTGCGCAGCGTCGTCGATCGGGCGGTCGATCGCTTCGGGCCGTCATCCATGCAAGGACCGCATGAGCGATAAGTAGTGACCCTAGGCCCGATCTGCGCGCCCGATTTTGCAACAAGTTGCAATAAAAATAAATAGCAACGTATGGTGCCTTCGTCAACGCAAGTTCCAAACACAAACGTTTCCGCGGTTTCGAAAAGTCAAGACATCTGACTGTCCGCATCAGGGGCAGACGGCTTCGTTTCATGCTGGCATCGGCAGTGGTCTTGCGCTTCTTGATTCATCGTCCTAGCCGTCTACTTGGTGGCTGCCACATAGCGCGGCAGCGCCATCAGAATGCCTCCGCTTCTTTGCGTCTTCCATCGGATTGACGCGGACTTGGCCTGTTCCCCCTGACGACGGTCTCACCAGAGCGTTTTCGGGAACGGGTTCGGCTTGCCCGGAGGCGAACAGAAGGAACAGACGCATGAATGTGGAAGTTCGTCGGTACCGGCAGAGGCCGGTGCACATCCCGGTCTCGACCGAGCACGTCACCTCGGAGGCCGAGCAGCTCGCCACTCGGCTCCGGACCCAGAAGCTCGTCGTCGACTACGTTCCGATCGGGGATCCGACGCCCGCGCCGCGCGCCATCCGGCGGGCGAACGAGAGGCAGATCCACCTGCTGATGGGGCGCATGAAGGAGCAGGGCTTCCTGATCCCGGTCTTCGTCGACGAGGGCAACCGGATCATCGACGGCGAGGCACGGATCGAAGCGGCTCGCCGGATCGGCCTGACCGAGGTTCCCGTCATACGGCTCCGCCATCTGAGCGATGTCCAGAAGCGTGCCCTCGCCATCGCCATCCACAAGCTCCCCGAGTTGCGGGAGTGGGATGCCGAGGTCATGCGGGTGGAACTCGTCGAGCTGATCGAGATCGATCCGGACGTCCTCGAGCTCTCTGGCTTGGAGATCGCCGAGATCGAGATCATCGCGGACGGCCCGCCGGAGAAGAAGGCCAAGGCCGACCCGGCCGATGTCCTGCCGGGGACCAATACGATGCGGGTGACCCGTCTCGGCGACGTCTGGGATCGCGGCAATCACCGGATCGCCTGCGGAAGTGCCCTCGAGGCGATCGTCTACGAGATCCTTCTCGGCAGCCGGCTGGTCCAGGTGGTCTTCACCGACCCGCCTTACAACGTGAAGGTCGACGGCCACGTCGGCGGTCTCGGCAAGGTCAGGCATCGCGAGTTCGCGATGGCTTCGGGCGAGATGAGCCGGGCCGAGTTCGTCGCCTTCCTGAAGACGGTGTTCGAGCGGATGGCCGAGGTCGTCGAGGATGGTGCGATCCTCTTCACCTGCATCGACTGGGCGCATCTCCACGAGATGCTCGAGGCCGGCCACGCCGTCTTCGACGAATTGAAGAACATCGTGTGCTGGGCGAAAACCAACGGCGGCATGGGCTCCCTCTACCGCTCCCAGCACGAACTGATCCCGGTGTGGAAGAAGGGCAGAGCCCCTCACGTCAACAACATCCAGCTCGGCGCCCATGGGCGCTACCGGACCAATGTCTGGACCTATGCGGGGGCCAACACCTTCCGCCGCGGCCGGATGGAGGATCTGGCGTCGCACCCGACGGTAAAGCCCTGTGCCCTGGTGATGGACGCGATCAAGGACTGTTCGAAGCCCGGTGGTCTCGTTCTCGACCCCTTCGGCGGCAGTGGCACCACGCTGATCGCCGCCGAGAAGACCCGTCGCCACGCCTACCTGATCGAACTCGACCCGGCTTACGTCGACCTGACGATCCGTCGTTGGGAGAAGCTGACCGGGCGCGAGGCCGTCCACGCCGAGACCGGCAAGACCTTCGCCGAGACCGCCGTCGAGCGAACTGCGGCCTCGGCTTCCCCCGACATCGACGCCACCACCACCGAGACCGAGGAGACCTCCGATGACTGACTACGAGGTGGGCTACCGTAAGCCCCCCAAGCACGGTCAATTCCGCCCCGGCCGGTCCGGCAATGCGAAAGGGCGGCCCAAACGGGCCGCCGTTCAGAGCCAGGACCTCTCCGACGTGGTCTTCGATCTGCTCGATGAGAAGGTCGAAGTCATGCGTCGGGGCAAGCCGGTTCGGATGTCGTTCAAGGCGGCGATGATGCGGCAGGTCGCGAGCTACGCCGCCAAAGGCAACCTCAGGGCCGCCGAGTTCCTCGACAAGCTCTTGATGCGGGCCAACGCGCGTCGGGCCGATCAGATCCGGATCGACCACACCGACGCGCTCCCCGACGACGACGAGGCGGTGATCGCCCGTTACCTGAACCGCCGTGGCGAGGCACCCGGTGACGCCGACGACGAGGGAGGGGCCCTGCAATGAGCGACCGCCGACGCCTCCTGCAGGCGATCCTGCGCACCGATTGCACGGCCTTCGTCGAGCGCTGCTTTGCAGCGCTCGAACCGGCGACGCCGTATCGGCCGAACTGGCACATCCGCGCCATCACCCACTCGCTCGAGCGGGTGGCGCGCGGTGAGTGCCGGCGCCTGATCGTCAACGTCCCGCCGCGCTCGATGAAGTCGATCACCGTCTCGATCGGCTTCACCGCCTGGATTATGGGCAGGTTCCCCCACCTGCGCATCATGGCGATCTCCTACGCCGCCGACCTCGCCCAGAAACTCGGCGCCGACACCCGCATGGTCCTCGAGAGCCCGTGGTTCTCGAGGACCTTCCCGGCCTTCCGCATCGCGCGGGCGACCCGGGAGGAGATCGCCACCACGGCCAACGGCTATCGGCTCGCCGGCTCGGTCGGCGGCCCGATCCTCGGCCGCGGTGCCGACCTCATCGTCATCGACGATCCGATCAAGGGCCTCGCCGCCGCTCTGTCCCAGGCCGAGCGGCGGCGGGTCGACGAGTTCTACGACAACACGCTCTACGGTCGCCTCAACGACAAGACCAAGGGCGCCATCGTCATCGTCATGCAGCGCCTGCACGAGGACGATCTCGTCGGCCATGTCCTCGGCAAGGAGGATTGGGAGGTGCTGTCCCTGCCGGCGATCGCCGAGGAGGATGCGATGTATCGGCTGGGGTTCGGCGAGCACGAGGTCCATCACCGGCGTGCCGGTGATCTCCTCCACCCCGACCGCGAGCCGATCGAGGTGCTGGAGAACCTGCGGCGGACGCTCGGGACGCTGAACTTCTCGGCCCAATACCAGCAGTCGCCGATCCCGGCCGAGGGCAACATCATCCGTCGGGAATGGATCCGCCGTTACGACGAGCGGCCTGCGACTTTCGAGCGGACCATCTGTTCGTGGGACACCGCCTCGACCACCGAGGAGACGTCGGACTGGTCGGTCGGCACGGTCTGGGGCGCGGTCGGGGAGACCTTCTGGCTCCTCGATGTCGTCCGCGGGCGGTGGCAGGTGCCGGACCTGCGCCGCCGGATCGTCGATCTCCACCGTGAGTACGGTGTCGACACCACGGTGATCGAGGAGACCGATCTCGGTCGCGCCATCGCCCAGGACCTGCGGCGGACGGGACAGCTCCACCCGATCCTCCGCACCCCGCGCTTCGACAAGACCGCTCGGCTCCTCGCCCAGTCGGCCCGCTTCGAGGCCGGCCAGGTGCTCCTGCCCCTGTCGGCCCCGTGGCTCGGCGACTATCTCGGCGAACTCCTCGCCTTCCCCGCCGGCAGGCACGACGATCAGGTCGACAGCACCAGTCAGGCACTCCACCACCTGACCGCGGTCACGCCCAGGGTTCGCGAGCGGCCGCAGGGCCGAGAGCGACCGCCGGGGAGGCCTCGGTCCTAGACGGACGCCGATCGAATGAAAAACAACGCATCTTCCAAGAACGAACAGACGAGATGAAGGCGGCGGGCAACGACCTCGCCGCCTTCGCCGTTTCAGGTCGACGCGTTCGGCCGATCGATCGACGGAGCGCCCGCTTAACGGGCGAGGAGAAACACCGCCGAGAGGACGCGCTCGACCTCGAAGATCAGCGGCTCGATCTCGAGGAGGCGGTCCAGTGCTCGGTCGGGGTCGTCACGACCCACCGCGTCCGCCGCCTCGTCGATGCGGGTCGCCGCCTCGCGCAGCCGCCACCCCATCACCTCGATCGACGTCGACACCACGACCGCCTGCCGATCGTCATGGGCACTCGCTCCGCGCCTCGCCGCCCTCGTGGTCTTCTGCTGCTTCACCATCGTCCCTCGCGCCTCGTGGTCGCTCGTCGTCGACCACTGACGCTCGGTCCCGCACGACAGTCCAGTCGCATCCGCTCGGTGAGGGAGAGAAGTAGCCGGCGCGCTCGGTCAGTCGAGCAACTGCCCGACGGGCACCCCGAAGGTCTGCGCCAGCCGGTCGACCACGGTGATCGTCGGGTTGCGAGCGACGCGCTCGAGGTCGCTGATGTAGGTGCGGTGCAGGCCGGAGGCATGTGCGAGATCCTCCTGCGACCAGTCCTTCTCCTGGCGCAGGCGTCGCAAGTTCCGACCGAGGCGATCACGGACGTCCATGGTCGCAGGGTCGTCCCGCTGTCGACGATCCGTCTATCGACGATCGGTGACATTCGTCTTGACTGGTCGGCCGCCACCATGGCCACTGCCGTCACCGATCGTCGACAGAACATCTCCTCGCACGACGATCGGACGCCGGGGTCGGCGGCGTCTCGATCGAGGTCGCGGACGTCCGGACACCGCAGATCGATGCCGCCCGCGAGACGACGAGAGCCATCCATGACCGACCGAATTCCGACCCCGACCACCGATCACCGGACCACACCCTTTACATTCGGAACGGCCCACCGCGGGGCGCCGGAGCGCCCCCGGGGCAATATCCTTCACCTCGCCGCGGCAACGGCCGTCGTGGCCCTCACCGCGGCCTTGTGCGGCGCGACGCCCGCTCACGCCGTCCTCGGCGGGGTGGAAGAGGAGCAGGTCGAGCGCTTCCTCCGGCGCCGCGTCGACACCAGCGGCGGCGACGGCGCCTGGACCTGGGAGACGATGATCCGATCCTGCACCAACACCTTGATGCTGGGTTCGCCGGAGCAGGACCCCGAGCAGTCCCAGGTCCGCTTCACCCCCGACGCCGAGCGCTTCCTCCGGCGGTGCGCGACGGTCAAAGGGTTTCGCGAGCTCGCGCCCGGGGAAGAGCCGTCCTATGCACCTCTGACGGCGGCCGAGGCAAAGCGGATCCGCGTCGTCGACGCGATCCTCTCCGAGTGGCTGAACGACACGTCGCGGTCCGGCGTCTCGAAGGAGCGGCGGAACCGCGAGTGTGCCGGGTGGGCGGGCCTGCAGCCCGAGTGGAGGGCGATGGAGGCCAAGGGCGCAGGCGTCACCGCCGATACCACCGCGCTTCTCCTCGCCTGCGCGATGAACAAGGGGTTCGACATCCGGGCTGAGAAGGCGGGCGCACCGCTGAAGGCACTCAACGACGCCGCCAAGGCGGAGATGGACGCGGCGAAGAAGCGCTGACCATCCGGCCGGGTCTGCACCTCCGGCGTCATCTTCGGCCTGCTGTAACGGCGGAAGCGACGAGCGAAGGGCGACGGGATCGATCATCCCGCCGCCCGTCACGCATTCGTCCGATCTTTCGGCGGCGACGGTCGCGCCCTCACGCCTCTTCCGTCGCCTTGTGATGGTCCTCCGCCTCGTGCCGGCCAGCGAAGATGCGGATCGTCCCGTCCCGACACCCGAGGGCATAGGTGCCGTCCTTCATGCGGTAGAGCGGGAAGCCGCCGAGCTCCGACGCCTCGGCGACGTTCCGCAGGTTCGGAGTGGGGAAGGTCGGGATCGCCCGGTCGCGCTCGACGGTCGCGATCACCTTGTCGACCGCGGCCTGGAGATAGGCACGATCGTTCAGCGGCAGGTATTTCTCGGCCAGCATCCGCTCGTACTTCTCGCCATGGGCCCGAACCTTCGCCGCAGCCGCCGCGATCTCGGGGTCGAGTTCCACCAGCGAGGCCCACTTCGCGAGGTCCACGCCGCCGGACGCCGCCGCGAGGTCGTTCAGCGACTTCATCAATTCGGCGTGTCGGGCGTCGGTGCTCGACAGGAAGATGAGGACGAAGAGGGCGGTGCCCTGGGTGAAGAAGCAGATCAGGAACCAGAGGAAGAAGCTGCGCTTCTTGACCGCGGCGACCACGCCGCCGACGAGGCCGAGGACGAGGTCGGCCAAGAGAAACACGATGACGAATTCCATGATGCACTCCTCGGGGTCGGGCGGCATCGGTGCCGCGCGGCGCAGGGCCCGCCGAGGAGAGGGAGGTTCCCGGCAGGTCGCGTATCGACGATGAGTGACATCAATGGAGAGGAGAGGCCGGAGCAGTCAAGGCGAATGTCGCTGATCGTCGACAGCATTCCGACCCGCTGGCCGTGGGGGATCGTCCGGCGGCTGCTCGTCAACGCACTTCGACTGCAAAGGTATTTCGTTTCGCTAGTCTCATGGCGACGAGAGCCAGGACCGCCGCTCCGACCGGAACGAAGGAGATCGTCAGCACGTTCTGCCATCCCGACGTGGTCAGGAGGCCGCCCTAGGCCAACGATCCCACCGTCATCGTCCCGAACACGAGGAAGTCGTTGAACGACTGTACCCTTGTCCGTTCTTCCGGACGGTGGCAGTCGAGCACCATCGACGACGCGCCGACGAAGCCGAAGTTCCAGCCGACGCCGAGCAGGATGAGCATCAGCCAGAAGTGAGGCACGTCGACCCCCATCAGGCCGACGATCGCGGCACTCGAGATGAGGAACAGGCCGACCGCGACCACCCGTGAGGAACCGAACCGCGAGATCAGGCGGCCGGTGAAGAAGCCGGGGGCATACATGGCGATGATGTGCCACTGAAGGCCGGTGTTGGCGTCTTCCTGCGAAAGGCCGCAGATGCGCATCGCCAGAGGCGCAGCGGTCATCAGGAAGTTCATCACCAGATAGGAGACGACCCCGCACACGACTGCCGTGACGAAGCGCGGCTGGCGCACGATCGTCGTCAGGGGACGCCCGCCCCGGAGGTCGTCGGCTCCGGGCTTCGGGATCGCGACACCCATGAGGACGAGCGCGGAAAGGCCGGCCACCGCCGCTTGGGCGAGGTAGGTGGCGGCGAAGAGGTACGGAGGCCAGAGGTCCATCGTCCGGGTGACGAGCTGTGGCCCCAGAACGCCCGCGAAGACCCCGCCGGCCATCACCATGGACAGGGCGCGGGCGCGACGATCGGCAGGAACACAGTCCGCCGCGGCGAAACGGAACGACAGGACGACCGCCGCATAGGCCCCGCCGAAGAAGGTCGCCGCGCAATAGAGGACGAACGAGCCGAGCACGACCGCCACGGCCGCGATCAGACCGGCGATCACTCCGGCGGCGGTTCCGACCAGAAAGGCAGCCCGGCGCCCGTGGTTCTGGGCGATGGTTCCGGCCGGGAGCGTGCACGCCGCCATCCCCACGACGAAGACGGAGATCGGCAGCGTCGCGAGCGTATGATCGGGCGCCAGAACATTCCCGACGATCGCCCCCGTCGCATAGACGACCGAAGCGTTGGCCCCGGCCAGCGCTTGGGCGACGGCGAGGCGAACGACATCACGGTCGCCCGAGGCTCTCGCGCCATCGGTCGCCTTCGCCGCGAAATCGCTCGGCTCGGTCATCGTTCACTCGTCGCGTGGGTCTTCGCCTTCGGCGGAAGGACGTTCGGAGGGTGAGACCTATCAGTGTTGATCGATGACGAATAGTGGTACTTTCTCATGGATCCATGACAAGAGACCATGAATGATCGAGCGACAGCACCTCAGCATTCTCGCGGAAGTGGCCCGTTCGGGCAGCGTCACGGCGGCGGCCGAGCGGTTGAACCTCAGTCAATCGGCGCTGTCGCACACGATCCGGCGGTTCGAACGGCTCCATGGCCTCGAGGTCTGGACGAAGAAGGGCCGTGGCCTGACGTTGACACCGGCGGGCACGCATCTGCTCGCTCTGGCGACGAGCGTCCTTCCCCAGTTCGACCGCGCGGAGCGGTTTCTCGCCGACTTCGCCCGAGGCAGCCGTGGACTGCTGCGGATCGGGATGGAGTGTCACCCTTGCGAGAAATGGCTGATGCGGATCGTCACGCCGTTTCTGGAGGGGTGGCCCGACATCGAAGTCGACGTGAAGACGGGCTTTCGCTTCGACGGCGTCACCGCCCTGCGGAACCACGAGACCGATCTTCTGATCACCCCGGATCCGATCGACGATCCCGACATCGTTTTTCGGGCGGTCTTCGACTACGACCTCGTTCTCGTCGTCTCTGAGCGGCACGAGCTCGCCGATCGCCCTTTCGTCGTGCCGAAGGACTTGGCGGACGAGGTGCTGATGACCGTGCCGGTCACGCTCGATCGGCTCGACATCTACACGCGCTTCTTCATGCCGGCGAACGTCCGCCCCGGCGTCCATCGAACGGTCGAGACGTCCGAGCTGATGCTCCGTCTGGTCGCCGCGGGCCGTGGCGTCACCGTTCTGCCGGACTGGCTCGTCGAGGAAGAAGGTCGAGACCTCCCCGTGCGGATGCTGCGGATCGGCCGCGAAGGCATCGCCAAGAGCATCCACCTAGGGGTTAGGCGCGGAGAAGTGGCTCTTCCCCACATGCAAGCCTTCATGGCGCTTTCCGAACAGTCCCTCCGAGGGTGAACCGCGACTGTCCGCTTCGGGTCGAGGGACGCCGGCCACGAAGCGCCGATAATCGACGTTCACGTCGCTGCAGTGTACCGCCGGTCTGGGCCGGTGTAGTCCGCCGATCGGTTCTGTCGCCGGTCGAGCGGCCCCGAGCGTAGGATCTTCAGAAACGTGGTGATCTCGTCGGAAAGACGCTTCGCCTCCTCCGCCAGGGAGGTGGACGCGGCGAGGACGTCGCCGGCCGAGATCTTGGTCATGTCGATGGCCGCAGAAGCTCCAGCCACGCTGTCGGCCATCTGGGCGGTTCCAGCCGCCACCTCCTGCGCGGTCTGCGAAATCTCGTTCGTCGCGATGCTCTGCTCTTCGATCGCCTGGTTGATCGAACGGGTCGCCGCGGTGATCTCGTCCATCGCCAACGCTACCTCGCGGATCGCGCCGACGGCCTGTTTCGTCGAGATCTGGATCGACGTGATCTCGCGGCTGATCTCGGATGTGGCGCGTGAGGTCTGGTCGGCGAGCGACTTCACCTCGCTTGCGACCACGGCAAAACCTCGTCCGGCCTCACCCGCCCGCGCGGCTTCGATCGTCGCGTTGAGCGCAAGGAGATTGGTCTGCGCCGCGATCGCTTGGATCAGTTGAACGACGTTGCCGATACGGTTGCCGGCTTCGGCCAGAACCTCGATCTCGCTCGCCGAGTCGTGGGTGATCGCACCGGCACGCTGCACGATCGCCCCCGCGGTCTCGACCCTGCGGGCGATGTCGGTGATCGAATGAGACAGGTGCCCTGAGGAGACCGCCACCGACTGAATGTTGTCGAGCGTCGACTGCGAGGCTCGGCTTGCCATAAACGCTTGACCGGAGGCCTCGCCGGCGGTCGAAGCGAGTGCCTCGGCGGTCGTCTCGAGCCGGGTCGAGGTCTCGGCGACCGCATCGAGGACCAGGGTGCTGGTGCGTCGGAACGACTCGACCGCGCCGTCGACCTCGGAGGAGAGGCGGTTGCGCGCCTCGACCTGCCGTGCATTGTCGGCTTCGAGCCTTGCGCGCTCGGCCTGTACCTCGCGGAAGGTGACAACCGAGCGGACCAACGCCTCGATCTCGCTTATCGCCGAGCTGCGCGGTAGCCCACCGCAGTCCGCGCCGCGAGCAAGATCGGCGAGGCAGTGGGTGACTCGGCCGAGGGGTACAGCCACCACCCGATCGAGAACCAACGTGCAGGCGAAGCCCGCAAACGCGACCAGCACGCAGGTCGCGGCATACCAGAGAATGGTCTGGGCGCGCAGCGCATCGAGGGCGTTGCGATCGACGCCGAGGGTGACGACGCCGATCGACCGGCCCGAGTGATCACGCAGCGGGAAGGCGGTGAGCGCGAGAATCTTGTCGCCGACCTTCTGCTTGGCCTTGAACAAGTCGCTTTCGCGGGCCCGACCCAAGTCGTCGAAAGTCGGTACGAAGTCGTTCGGAAAATTCGAGGCCACCGGCTGCGGTCGCTCGTCACCGAGCGCGATCGACACGAAGACCCCCGGTGTCGCGAAGGCTGCGACGAAATCCTTGCCGAGACCGAGGCCGATCTCGACCGTGCCGGTGCGTCCTGTCCGGCCCGCGACGGGCACGACGGCACGGATGCCGGTTCCCGCGACGCCGCTCTCTATACCTAGGACCGACTCTCCGGTCTGGTTCGCCAGGGCGACGATCGGCCGCTGAGCGGTGAGGTCGTCGCCGAAGCGGTTCTGCTGATGCAGGCGCAAGAAGGAGCGCGCAGGCGGCTCGTGGAAATGGAACTGCTCGAGGCCGACCGACCGCAGCGCGTCGAACGAGGCGCCGAGCTGCCTTGCCAGCCCGGTCCTGTCACGAGCTTCGAAGACCTGACGTACGTCTCCGAGGCTTGCGGCGAAGAGCGCGAGGGACTGCGCTCGCCTCGTCTCGGACTGGACCGCCGCTTCGAACCGCACACGTTCCCCGAGGAGCCGTTCACGCAGCGTCTCCTCGGCGATGCGGTCGCCCACCATCCAACTGACGAGAAAGAAGAGCAGGCCCGCACCTGCCGCGGCACCACAGAGCAGGAGGGCCAAAATGGAACGCAGGCGCATGAGAGGCCCACCCGTGAAAACGATTGCGAACATTACGACACGTAAGCTCGCTTGCTGAACGGATGGTAAATTACTCCAGTGCGGAGAGTACGTATCTCATCGAGGCGTTCAATACGTGATCGCGTTGGTCGATGCGTTCTTCCTCATATGAGCCAATGGAAAGGCGATAGTCGTCAAAAGTCGGTTCTCTCGGTCAATCTCACGCGATTTCATTAGGTTATCTGGTCGCGCAGCCCGATGAATCCTCGGGTGGCTAAGTCGGGTAGCACCGCGGATCGGCCTGCAGATCCAACGTGACATGGCCGAACGGAAGGCAGCGCATCGTGAGCGCCGAGTGCATGTTTCGACGTCGACTTCGGACGCGCCGGCGCCCGCGGTCGCCAACGAGAAGGGCCATCGCGGGGATCACCCTGGACGGCCCTCTCGGTGTCGGTGTCGCGTTGCTCTGGTCAGCGCTTGCGGCTCTGCTGCCCCAGGTCCGACTTATTAGCGAGTTCGGAACGCACCGCGGCATAGCTAGGTGCGACCATCGGGTAATCGGCCGGCAGGTCCCACTTCTTGCGATACGCCTGCGGTGTCAGGCTGTAGGCGGTGCGCAGGTGGCGCTTCAGGGATTTGAACTTCTTTCCGTCCTCGAGGCAGATGATGAAGCCGGGGCCGACAGACTTCTTGACCGGCACGGCCGGCTTCTGCGGCTCGGGAGCCGGCTCTGGGGCGGCCGCACCGGACGCGGCATGGCCAAGCGCGCCGTGAAACTCGGCGATCAGGCCGGTCAGGTCAGTGACCGAGATCTTGTGGTTGGTGAAGTAGGCCGAGATCACATAGGCGGTGAGCTCGACGAGAGTGTCGGGGGTATCGGTCATGGTCTTCGGCCATTCTAATGCCCGCAGACATCGTGTGGGCGATGATCGAACGTGTGGCTCGTCAAATTCCAATGCTCGCAATGCGACAGGCGGATGCAATCGTCTGCGTCGAGTGAACCCGAGTCTCCAATTCCTTGAGTGATCCTCGGCCGGAGGGTCGGTGCGGTTCGATAACCAATATCAAGCCGAACGTCGATGATTTCGAGAGGCTTGGCCTTCGTCTTATCCGTCGCAGATGATCCCGAGAAAATCCGACCGACACTTACTTACTTCGACTGGACTTGTCGCCGGAATGGAGCGGTAGTGGGGTTGCGGCGGGCGGGAAACCGATCGCAACGCCTCGGATTCGAACCGATCCGGGGCTCGGGGTGGTGCAGGCAGACGCATCATGCAGCTGCACCAATGGAGCCCCAGCTCATGTCCCCCTTCAAACTGCATCTCTTCGGATCGGCCCAGACCGAGGCCCCGCCGACCTCGGCTGCCTCGACCAGTCACCACGACGCACCGACGGTCGCGGAGGCCGAGCCGTCGAAGGTCTCGTCGCCTCGTCTTCCGGGCGGCAAGCTCGGCGTGATCTTCTCGCGCATCGCCGCCGCGCCGGGTGCCACGATCGAGGAGCTGACCGAGGAGACCGGCTGGCAGGCGCACACCGTCCGAGCCGCGATCAGTCGGCTGCGGCGGACCGGGCAGACCATCAT
>ERZ1645187.3326-NODE-3326-length-13587-cov-7.951227_pt1 | contig 13587 bp, 15 predicted proteins | sample MGYA00575352_ERZ1645187 | MGnify/ENA primary metagenome ERZ1645187 (study PRJEB40837, sample SAMN11349314) | freshwater sediment metagenome | isolation source: river sediment | host: Sediment | place: India: Wazaribad , New Delhi | collected 2017-02-21 ...
GCCGATGCGCGGCTTGCCCTCCACCTGCAGGCCGTTGGGGCCGTAGTCCTTGAACAGGGCCGGCTGCAGCTCGGCGTTGCAGGCGGCCAGCAGGGCGGCGCGGTCGATGGAGGGCGGTGCAGACATGCGGCGCATTGTGCGGCATCGGCCACTTTGCCTGACGCAGATCAAACCCGTTTACCCGTGCTTCACAAGAGTTCAGAAGCACTTCAGGCCGCCCGCTTAAGCTGAATCTTGCTCAACACAACAAGATTGGAGGTCAAGCCATGAAGCGCATCGCCTGGGTTTTCTGGGGCTTTCTGGCCCTGCTCACCGGCCTGTGGCTGATGGCCGATACGCTGCTGCCGGCGCAGCGCGGCTACTTCGACTTCCGCACCGTGTGGGTGCAGTACACCGGCGTCATCGCCATGGGCGTGATGTCGCTGGCCATGCTGCTGGCGGTGCGCCCGGTGTGGCTGGAGCGGCACCTGGACGGCCTGGACAAGATGTACCGCCTGCACAAGTGGCTGGGCATCGGAGCGCTGGTGGTGGGCACGGTGCACTGGCTGTGGGCCAAGGGCACCAAGTGGGCCGTCGGCTGGGGCTGGCTGACCAAGCCGGCGCGCGGTGCTGGCGGCGGCGCGCCGGAGGTGGGCACCATCGAGGCTGCCCTGCGCGGCTGGCGCGGCACGGCCGAGACGATGGGCGAATGGGCCTTCTACGGCGCCGTGCTGCTGATCGTGCTGGCGCTCGTCAAGCGCTTCCCCTACCGCCTCTTCGCCAAGACGCACAAGCTGCTGGCCGTGGCCTACCTGGTGCTGGTGTTCCACACCGTTGTGCTGACCAAGATCGACTACTGGGCACAGCCGGTGGGCTGGGTGCAGGCGGTGCTGCTGGTGGCGGGCACGGTGTCGGCGGTGATCGTGCTGCTGGGCCGCATCGGTGCGCGGCGCACCGCGCACGGCACCATCGAGTCGCTGGAGCGCTTTCCCACCCTGCACATGCTGGAGACCACGCTGCTGCTGGATGAGCGCTGGGCCGGCCACCAGCCGGGGCAGTTCGCCTTTCTCACCTCCAGCGCGGCGGAGGGCGCGCACCCCTACACCATCGCCTCGGCCTGGAACCCGCAGGACCGGCGCATCAGCTTCGTCACCAAGGCGCTGGGCGACCACACCGGCACGCTGCACGAGCGCCTGCGCGTGGGCGACCGCGTGAAGATCGAAGGCCCCTACGGCCACTTCACCTTCGAAGGCGATGCGCCGCAGCAGATCTGGATCGGCGCCGGCATCGGCATCACGCCCTTCATCGCCCGCATGAAGCACCTGGCGCAGGCCGGCGCGCGCGGCCCGACGGTGGTCGACCTGTTCCACCCCACCGCCGCCATCGACCCCGCTGCGCTGCAGAAGCTGCAAGCCAACGCCCGGGCCGCCGGCGTGCGCCTGCACCTGTTGGTCGACGGCCAGGACGAGCGCCTGACAGGCGAACGCCTGCGCCAGATGGTGCCCGGCTGGAAGAACGCCAGCGTGTGGTTCTGCGGCCCCGCAGGCTTTGGCCAGGCGCTGCGTGCCGACCTGACCGCGCAGGGCTTGCCGGACGATGCCTTCCACCAGGAGCTGTTCCAGATGCGGTGAACGACGGCCGCGCCAGTCCCTTGCGCCCGGAGCGCGTGGCCACCCAACGCCCTCCGCTCTCTGTGAGAGCGGGCTGGCCCGCGATGACGGCCTCGCCATAACGCAGGCGCCCATCGCGGGCCAGCCCGCTCCCACAACACACCGATACCCTCACGCCGCGCGCGGGTGCCGCACGGCTTGAAATCGCGCCCCGCGGCCTACAATTTCGGCCCTGCGCGCGCAGAGCGCCTTCGCCCCCGAAAGCGCCGCGCCGCCCGACTTCTGGATCCCCCATGAAACGCCTCTGGCTCGTCTTTGCCCAAGCCGTCACCGTGCTGCTGGCCGCCTACTTCGTGGTCGGCACGCTGAAACCCGAGTGGCTGCAGCGCGGCGGCCCGGTGCCCGGCAGCACCGGCACCATCTCGATCCTGGAGGCGCCCGCCCCTGCCCCGCAGGCCGCGCCCGGCAGCCTGAGCGGCGCCGTGCGCAAGGCCGCGCCAGCGGTGGTCAGCATCAACACCAGCGCCAGCCACCCGCTGGCCAACGACCCGTGGTTCCGCTTCTTCTTCGGCGACCGCAGCGACATGCAGCAACAGCAGACCGGCCTGGGCTCGGGCGTCATCGTCAGCCCCGACGGCTACGTGCTGACCAACAACCACGTGGTCGAGGGCGCCGACGCCATCGAGGTGGTGCTGCAGGACGCGCGCCGCACCACCGCGCAGGTGATCGGCACCGACCCCGAGAGCGACCTGGCGGTGCTCAAGCTCACGCTCGACAAGCTGCCGGTGATGACGCTGGGCAATTCCGACGCGCTGCAGGTGGGCGACCAGGTGCTGGCCATCGGCAACCCCTTCGGCGTCGGCCAGACGGTGACCAGCGGCATCGTCAGCGCGCTGGGGCGCAACCAGCTGGGCATCAACACCTTCGAGAACTTCATCCAGACCGACGCCGCCATCAACCCCGGCAACTCGGGCGGCGCGCTGACCGACATCAACGGCAACCTGATGGGCATCAACACCGCCATCTACTCGCGCTCGGGCGGCAGCATGGGCATCGGCTTCGCCATTCCCGTCAGCACCGCCAAGCACGTGATGGAAAGCATCGTGAAGAACGGCCGCGTGGTGCGCGGCTGGATCGGCGTGGAGCCGAACGAGCTGACGCCCGAACTGGCGCAGACCTTCGGCATCCAGACCGCGCAGGGCGTGATCGTGACCGGCGTGCTGAACACCGGCCCGGCCGCCGCCGCCGGCATGCGCCCCGGCGACGTGATCACGCAGGTGGACGGCCAGCCGGTGCGCACGGTGCCGGAGCTGCTCACGCGCATCGCCGCGCTCACGCCCGGCCAGCCCGCGCCCTTCACGCTGCAGCGGCGCGGCGACACGGTGCAGGTCAGCGTGACGCCGGCGCAACGCCCGCAGCCACAGCGCGGGCAGCGCGTGCCGCGCTGACGCAGCGCACCGGATCGCGTCGCGGCCTGCGCCCGCCATGCAGACGGTTCATGCGGCGGGGCCGCCGAAGGGCCGGCTTGACGAGCGCGCGCCGCGGTCAGCAGGACAGTGGCGCATCAAGCTGTGCAGACCGCGCGAAGGGTGCGCATACTCCCCACCATGCAGGCCGTCAGCGCCCGCCAACAGGGCGCCAGACACGCATACTCCCCTGTTTTCTCATCCAGGGCGCTGAAATGCCAGCGCCGCCGGCGGCTCAGGTCTTGGCGGCCGATTCGGCCTCGTCCTCGGGCGCCTTGGTGTGCTTGATGAACAGCCGCGCCGCCCAGATGCCCACCTCGTACAGCAGGCACATGGGAATCGCCAGCGCCAGCTGCGACACCACGTCGGGCGGCGTGACGATGGCGGCGATGACGAAGGCCAGCACGATGAAGTAGCCGCGGAAGCTCTTGAGCTGCTCGATGCTCACCACGCCCAGGCGCGCCAGCACCACCACGGCGATCGGCACCTCGAACGCCATGCCGAAGGCCAGGAACATGGTCAGCACGAAGCTGAGATAGGCCTCGATGTCCGGCGCCGCCGTCACGCTTTGCGGCGCGAACTTCTGGATGGTCGAGAACACCGTGCCGAACACGAAGTAATAGCTGAACGCCACGCCGACGAAGAACAGGATGGTGCTGGACACCACCAGCGGCAGCACCAGCTTCTTCTCGTGCGAATACAGCCCCGGCGCCACGAAGGCCCACACCTGGTACAGCACCACCGGCAGCGCGATCAGGAAGGCGGCCATCAGCAGCACCTTGATCGGCACCATGAAGGGCGAGATGACCGAGGTGGCGATCACCGTCGCCCCCTTGGGCAGGTGCGCCACCAGCGGCGCGGCCAGCAGGTCGTACAGCGAGTTCGCGCCCGGGTAGATCGCCAGCACCACCGCCACCACGCCGATGGCCACGACGGAGCGGATCAGCCGATCGCGCAGCTCCATGAGGTGCGTGACGAAGGGCTGCTCGGTGCCGGCCAGTTCGTCTTCGGGGTCGGTCTTGGGCTTGGGATCGGTCATGGAACAGCGATTGTCGCCTGTGTGGCGATGACAAGATGACTTGGCCTTTGGCGCGGCCTCGATGACGGAATGACTTGCGCTGCCCGAGCCCGAGGTGCCGTCACCGAAGGCCGCGGGCCGGGGTCATGTCGTCATTTGGGCTTCGGGCGATAGCGGGCCACCCGTGCCGCACCCGACTGCACCTGCCGGCGCACGCCGTGGCGCGCCTTGTACCACTGCGGCGTGGCGCCGCGCTTGAGGCGCCAGTTCTTGTTGGGGCGGCGGTATTCGGGCGGCGGCGGCTCCCAGGTGGAGGGCGTGGTGCTGCCGTCGCTGCTGCTGCCCGCGCCTTCCAGGCCCGCGGTGACGTCGGACCAGTCCTTCTCGAAGTCGGCCTTGGTGGAGTAGATGCCTTTTTCAACCTCGCGGCCGGCTTCTTCCACCGATTCCTTCATCTTCTTGAGTTCGTCCAGGTCCATGGCGCGGTTGACCTCGGCCTTGACGTCGGACACGTAGCGCTGCGCCTTGCCCAGCAGCGTGCCCACCGTGCGGGCCACGCGCGGCAGCTTCTCGGGGCCGATGACGATCAGCGCCACGGCGCCGATCAGCGCCATCTTGGAAATGCCAAGGTCAAGCATGGATGGGAATCTCTAACCCGCAGCGGCACCGCGCTCGCGCGGCAACTGCTCGATTCGGCCGCAGACCGAATCGAGGATGCGTCAGGATTTTTCCTTGGCCTGCACGTCGATGGTTTCCTTGGCCGCGGCGGCGTTGGTCACCTGGCCGGCGGGCGGCTGGTTGGCATCGGCCTCGGCGGCGCCGTCCTTCATGCCGTCCTTGAAGCCCTTGACGGCGCCGCCCAGGTCGGAGCCGATGTTCTTGAGCTTCTTGGTGCCGAAGATCATGACCACGATCAGCAGAACGATCAGCCAGTGCCAGATGGAAAAGGTACCCATGGTGTTGCTCCTTGCGCCGGCGAAAGATTTGGCGCGGTTGATTCGATTTTAGACGGTGGGGGGTGCTCGGGGTTCCTTGCGGCCTCAGGGTCAACCCTTCAGCCACGGGCGCGGGCCGCCCATCACGTGCACGTGCAGGTGGTGCACCTCCTGGCCGCCCTGGGCGCCGGTGTTCACCACGATGCGGAAGCCGCCATCCGGGTAGGGCTCGCAGCCCTGCTCCAGCGCCAGCCGGGGGGCCAGCGCCATGATGCGGCCCAGCAGCGCCTCGTGCTCGGGCCCCACGTGCGCCATCGACACGATGTGCGCCTTGGGCACGATCAGGAAGTGCACCGGCGCCCAGGGGTTGATGTCGTGGAAGGCGAACAGCTCGTCGTCCTCGTACACCTTCTTCGACGGGATCTCGCCGGCGACGATCTTGCAGAAGATGCAGTGGGGGTCGGTGTGGTGCATGAACAGGTTGGAGAAAGTTGAAAAAACGGGTTGCGGGGCAGCGCGCGTCAGGGCGCGGCCGTGCGCCGCGCGGGCTTGGGCGGCTTGGCCTGCGGGCGCCGCCCCACGCGCTGGTCGGGCGCCAGCGACATGTCGACCGTGGCGCGCACGCCGATGTCCTTGAAATGCTGGTGCAGCCACTGCGCACCGGCCGCGCGCCCCAGCTCGAACAGGCCGCTGACGAAGGCGGTGTCGAAACGCACCTTGGTGGCCGCCCCGAAGCCGGCCAGCACGCTGCCGCCGTCGATGTGGTGCAGCAGCACGTTCTTGTACTTGCCGGGCGGGAACTGGCCCTCCTCCAGCAGCCGGTGCACGAAGTTGATCGACCGCATCTCGGCCAGCAGGCCGGCGTTGAAGGTGATCTCGTTCACGCGGTCCATGATTTCCATGGCGTCGGCCGGCAGGTTGGGCACCACGCTGGGGTTGATCTGCACCAGCAGCACGTCGCTGGTGTCGGTGCGGTAGATCAGCGGATGGATCGGCGGGTTGCCGGCGTAGCCGCCGTCCCAGTAGTGCTCGTCGCCGATCTGCACCGCCTTGAAGGCCGTGGGCAGGCAGGCCGAGGCCATCACCACGTCGACCGACAGGTGCTCGCCGGTGAACACCTCGCCGCGCCCGGTGCGCACGTTGGTGGCGCTGACGAAGAGCTGGATGTCCGAGTGCGTGGCCAGCAGATCGAAGTCGATGTCGCGCTGGATCAGCTGGCGCAGCGGATTGATGCCCAGCGGGTTGGCCTGGTAGGGCGAGAACCACTGCGAGAACAGGTTCAGGAAGGCCTGCGCGCCGGGAATCGGCACGCCGGCCGAGAAGATGCCCATGACACCGACGCCGTCCCACAGGCGGCGCAGCGAACGGCGCGCCTGCACGCGCGCCTCGTCGGCGCTCTTGCCGTCGCGCCGGGCTTCGGCAAAGCCCTGCGCCAGCGCCACGGCGTTCATGGCGCCCGAGCTGGTGCCGCTGATGCCGTCGATGTCGATGCGGCCGTCCTCCAGCAGCGCATCGAGCACGCCCCAGGTGAAGGCGCCGTGCGAGCCGCCGCCCTGCAGCGCGAGGTTGATGGTCTTGCGTTCGGGCGTCTTGCCGTTGCCGTTTCTGGCCATCTCGGTCAGCCCCCTGTCCGGGGGCAGGTCATGTCATCGCCCGGTTGGCGTTCATGCGCACCATGCCCTTGACGATGCGGTACAGGAACCAGATCGAGATGATGGCCCAGGCGATGGCGCCCGGCAGGTACAGCAGCAGGAACAGCGGCGAGGTCACGACATACAGCACGCCAGCCCACAGCACGCTGCTGATGCGCCACTTGAAATGGCTCTCCTGCCAGGTGCCGGCGGCGTCGTCCTTCTTCACCAGGTCCATCACCAGCGCGATGATGAGCAGCGCGATGCTGACCTGCGCGCCGGGCACCACGGCGGCCACGGCCACGATCAGGTGCAGGACGTAGCTGACCCAGCCCCAGGTCTTGAACGAATCGGCGGCCCGGCCGCCACCCGCGGTGCCGCGGCCGTTGATGGGTTCCACGTCAATGATGTCGTTGTTGCGCATGAGCCAGCTCCTTTCAGTGCGGTTCATTCAGCCTCGCGCTCGCGCACCTTGCGCAGCGCTTTTTCTTCTATGCCTGAGAGTCCCTCGCGGCGCGCCAGTTCCGCCACCACGTCGGCGGCGGACAGGCCGTAATGCGCCAGCGCCACCATGCCGTGGAACCACAGGTCGGCCATCTCGGCGACGATCTTCTCGCGCGGGCCGCCGTGGTCGGCGTCCTTGGCGGCCATCACCACCTCGGTGGCTTCCTCGCCGATCTTCTTCAGGAAAGCGTCCGGCCCCTTGTGCAGCAGGCGCGCGACGTAGCTCTTGTCGGGGTCGCCGCCAGCGGAAGGCTTGCGGCTGTCGATGACGGCCGTGAGGCGCGCCAGGGTGTCGTCAGAGGACATAGGTCGTTATTTGTAGATCGACTCGGGATCTTTCAAGACCGGCTCCACCGCCTGCCAGGCGCCGTCCTTCAGCACGCTGAAGAAGCAGCTGTGGCGCCCCGTGTGGCAGGCGATGCCGGGCTCGTGCCCGAGCTGCGTCACCTTCAGCAGCACCACGTCGGCATCGCAGTCGATGCGGACTTCGTGCACCGTCTGCACGTGGCCCGACTCCTCGCCCTTGAACCAGAGCTTGCCGCGCGAGCGGCTGTAGTACACGGCGCGGCCCAGCTCGGCGGTCTTCTGCAGCGCCTCGCGGTTCATCCAGGCGAACATCAGCACGTCGCCCGTGCCCTGCTCCTGCGCGATCACGGGCACCAGGCCCTGCGCGTCCCACTTCACTTCGTCGAGCCAGTTCATGTCCGCATTGTCGGTGATTCAGATGACGCGGCCGGCAAGCCGCGGCAGCGCCGCGGTCAGGTTGCCAGCAGGCAGTGCGCGCAGGCACACATCAAACATGGGGAGTATGCAGCGTTAGCGACCGTCTACTGGGCGCTGGCAGCCGCTATACAGGGGAGTATATGGCCACATGGCCGTCCAGAGTGTGCCCGCAGACGCACGGCATCGGGTGCCATCGTCGGAATCGCTGCGCGGTTCCGACCTACCCGGCTTGCTGAATCCATCGGGATCGAATGGCCGCGGAGCAGGCCACGCCAGCGATCGCCATGGCCGGGCTTGCACCGGCCATCGGCGATGCCCCCTCGAGGGGGGTGGCGAAACAACGCGAAGCGTGTGCAGCCTGGGGGTGGGCTACAGCACGCCCTGCGCCAGCATGGCGTCGGCGATCTTCACGAAGCCGGCGATGTTGGCGCCTTCCACGTAATTCACCGTGCCGTCGCTGCGCTCGCCGTGGCGCACGCAGTTGCCGTGGATGTCCTTCATGATCTCGTGCAGGCGCAGGTCGACCTCGCTGTGCGTCCACGACAGGCGCATGGCGTTCTGGCTCATCTCCAGGCCCGAGGTGGCCACGCCGCCGGCGTTGCTGGCCTTGCCGGGTGCGTACAGCGTGCCGGCCTCGAGGAAGCAGTCCACCGCCTCCAGCGTGCTGGGCATGTTGGCGCCCTCGGCCACGCACACCACGCCGTTGGCGATCAAATGCCTGGCGTCTTCGGCGTCCAGCTCGTTCTGCGTGGCGCAGGGCAGCGCGATATCGACCGGCACGTGCCAGGGGCGCTTGCCGGCCTCGAACTTCAGCTTGTGCTGCTTGGCAAAATCCTTCAGGCGGCCGCGCTGCACGTTCTTGAAATCCATCACGTCCTGCAGCATGCCTTCGCTCAGGCCGCCCTCGCACACCAGGGTGCCATCGGAGTCGGACAGGGTGACGACCTTGGCGCCCAGCTCCATCGCCTTGGCGGCGGCGTACTGCGCCACGTTGCCCGAACCGGAGATGCTCACGGCCCGGTCCTCGAAGCCCATCTGCTTGCGCCGCAGCATCTCCTGCGCGAAGTACACCGTGCCGTAGCCAGTGGCCTCGGGCCGCATCAGGCTGCCGCCGTAGGCGATGCCCTTGCCGGTGAACACGCTGCCGGCATCGTTGCTCAGCTTCTTCATCATGCCGGCCATGAAGCCGACCTCGCGCGCGCCCACGCCGATGTCGCCGGCGGGCACGTCGGTGTCGGCGCCCAGGTGGCGGTACAGCTCGGCCATCAGCGCCTGGCAGAAGCGCATCACCTCGCCGTCGCTCTTGCCCTTGGGATCGAAGTCGGAGCCGCCCTTGCCGCCGCCCATGGGCAGCGTGGTCAGCGCGTTCTTGAAGGTCTGCTCGAAAGCCAGAAACTTGAGGATCGACTGGTTCACGCTGGGGTGAAAGCGCATGCCGCCCTTGTAGGGGCCGATGGCCATGCTGTGCTGCACGCGGAAGGCGCGGTTGACCTGCGTCTTGCCCTTGTCGTCGACCCAGGCGACGCGGAACTGGATCACGCGGTCGGGCTCGCACAGGCGCTCCAGCAGGCCGTGTTCGCGGTACCTGGGGTGCTTCTCCAGAAACGGCCACAGCGACATCATCACTTCACGCACCGCCTGCAGGAACTCTGGCTGAAGGGGGTCGCGCTGCTCGATCTGGCGCAGGAATTCATTCATGCTGGCGGATGTCTTCAATGGGGGCTCCTTCGATGGGTTCGGCATGGCCATCGGCTCAGCAGACGATCATGCACCAAGTCCTCCCTGCGTTTCCTGACGGAAGACAAAGGGCGGACGCTTTGTTTTTGATAGCGACCGGCGCTGTCTGGCGGTTGGCCAGGGGCTTATTTTGACGCAAAAAGCAGCAGCACCAGCCGCCGCGCTACAGGCGCACCGCGATGCCGCGCGCGGCCATGTGCTGCTTGGCCTGCGCAATCGTGTATTCGCCGTAGTGGAAGATGCTGGCCGCCAGCACCGCGTCGGCGCCGCCGATCTGCACGCCATCGGCCAGGTGGTCGAGGTTGCCCACGCCGCCCGAGGCGATCACCGGCACCGGCACGGCGTCGGCCACGGCGCGGGTCAGCGCCAGGTCGAAGCCGCTCCTGGTGCCATCCTTGTCCATGCTGGTCAGCAGGATCTCGCCGGCGCCGTGCTCGGCCATCTTCTTCGCCCACTCGACGGCATCCAGCCCGGTGTTCTGGCGCCCGCCGTGGCTGTACACGTCCCAGCCCTCGCCGCGCGCCGCCACCTCGTCGCCCACGCGGCGCTTGGCGTCGATGGCGACCACGATGCACTGCGCGCCGTACTTGGCCGAGGCATCGCGGATCACCTGCGGGTCGGCGATGGCGGCCGAGTTGAAGCTGGTCTTGTCGGCCCCGGCGTTCAGCAGGCGCCGCACGTCGTCCACCGTGCGCACGCCGCCGCCCACGGTGAGCGGGATGAACACCTGACTGGCCACCGCCTCGATGATGGGCAGGATCAGGTCGCGCCCGTCGCTGGTGGCGGTGATGTCGAGAAAGGTCAGTTCGTCCGCGCCCTGTTCGTTGTAGCGCGCGGCGATTTCCACCGGGTCGCCGGCGTCGCGCAGTTCGACGAAATTGACGCCCTTGACGACGCGGCCGCCGTTGACGTCGAGGCAGGGAATGATGCGTTTGGCGAGCATGGTGTGGTTCAGGCGGGGTCGCCGTTCAGTTCGTCGGCGCGGGCCTGCGCGGCGGCGAAGTCGAGGTCGCCGGTGTAGATGGCGCGGCCGGCGATGACGCCCTCGATGCCCTCTTCCTCCACCGCGCACAGCGCGTCGATGTCGGCCATGTTCGACAGGCCGCCCGAGGCGATGACCGGAATGGTGGAGGCCTGCGCCAGCTTCACGGTGGCATCGATGTTGATGCCCGAGAGCATGCCGTCCCGGCCGATGTCGGTGTAGATGATGGACTCGACGCCCCAGTCCTCGAACTTCTTGGCCAGGTCGCCCACCTCGTGGCCGGTCATCTTGCTCCAGCCGTCGGTGGCCACCTTGCCGTCCTTGGCGTCGAGGCCGACGATGATGTGGCCGCCGAAGGCGGTGCAGGCGTCCTTCAGAAAGCCGGGGTTCTTCACCGCTGCGGTGCCGATGATGACGTAGCGCAGGCCGGCGTCGATGTACTTCTCGATCGTGTCCAAGTCGCGGATGCCGCCGCCGAGCTGCACCGGAATCTCGTCGCCTACGGCCTTCAGGATTGCCTTGATGGCCGCCAGGTTCTGCGGCTTGCCGGCGAAGGCGCCGTTCAAATCCACCAGGTGCAGGCGGCGCGCGCCCTGCGCCAGCCAGTGCGCGGCCATGTCGGCCGGGCTTTCGCTGAAGGTGGTGACCTGGTCCATGTCGCCCTGTTTCAGGCGCACGCAATGCCCGTCTTTCAAGTCGATGGCGGGAATGATCAGCATGGTGAAATGTGGATGAATTGAGGCTCAGAGGCCGTGGATATTGCGCCAGCAGCTACCGATGTTATAGCGATCGGGGGTCGATCAGGGGTTCCAGTGCAGGAAGTTGCGGTACAGCGCCAAGCCCTGGTCGGCGCTCTTTTCGGGGTGGAACTGGGTGGCAAAAATATTATCGCGTGCCACCGCCGAGGTAAAGCGCGCGCCGTACTCGGTTTCACCCACGCTGTGACGTGGATCAAGCGGACGGGCGTAGAAGCTGTGCACGAAGTAGAACCATTCGCCGTCGGGCACGCCGCCCCATACCGGGTGCGGGCGGCGTTGGTGCACGCGGTTCCAGCCCATCTGCGGCACCTTGTAGCGGCTGCCGTCGGGCGCGAGCTGGCCGGCCAGGTCGAACCGGATCACCTCGCCGCCGATCAGCCCCAGCCCCGACGTGCCGGCGGCCGTGTGGCCTTCGGCGCTGTGGTCCAGCAGCATCTGCATGCCCACGCAGACGCCGAACAGCGGCTTGGTGGCCGCCGCCTCCAGCACCGATTCGAGCAGGCCGGACTCGCGCAGTTCGCGCATGCAGTCGGCCATGGCGCCCTGGCCCGGCAGCACCACGCGGTGGGCGGCGCGCACCTGCTGCGGGCTGCTGGTGATGACGGCGTTGACGTGCGTGTCGGTGGTGGCGTGGATCACCGCCTGCGCCACCGAGCGCAGGTTGCCCATGCCGTAATCGACCACGGCCACCGTCTGGTTTACTACTGAATTCATAGCTGCTCGCGCTTGATGGATAAGCGCTGGAGGCCTATTTGACTTATAAAACGCCCTTGGTCGAGGGCACGGTGCCGGCCATGCGCGGATCGGGCGTGAGCGCCATGCGCAGCGCGCGGCCGAAGGCCTTGAAGATGGTCTCGGCCTGGTGGTGGGCGTTGATGCCCTTCAGGTTATCGATGTGCAGCGTGACGTGGGCGTGGTTGACGAAGCCCTGGAAGAACTCGTGGATCAACTGCGTGTCGAGCTGGCCGATCATGCCGGCGGTGAACTGGGCGTTCAGCGCCAAGCCGGGGCGGCCCGAGAAGTCGACCACCACGCGCGACAGCGCCTCGTCCAGCGGCACGTAGCTGTGGCCGTAGCGGGTCAGCCCCTTCTTGTCGCCCACGGCCTGGCGCACGGCCTGGCCGATGCAGATGCCCACGTCTTCCACGGTGTGGTGGCCGTCGATGTGCAGGTCGCCCTTGCACTGCACGTCGAGGTCGATCAGGCCGTGGCGCGCGATCTGGTCCAGCATGTGGTCGAAAAAGCCGATCCCGGTGGCCAGCTTCGACTGTCCGGTGCCGTCCAGGTTGAGGGTGACGGTGATCTTGGTCTCGGCAGTATCGCGCGAAACGGTGGCGGTGCGTGCTTCAATGGTCATAGCGAGGCTTCAAGCGCGGCCAGCATCTGCGCGTTCTCGTCGGCGGTGCCCACCGTGAGACGCACGCAGTTGGCCAGCAGCGGGTGCATTTTAGAAACGTTCTTGATCAGGACGCGGCGCGCCTTCATGCCGTCGAACGCCTTCACGGCATCAGGCACGCGCACCAGCAGCATGTTGCCTTCGCTGGGGAAGGGCATCACCCCGGGCAGCCTGGCCAGCGCGTCGATCAGCCGGGCGCGCTCGGCGCGGATGTCGGCCGCCTGCGCCGCGAACACGTCGGCGTGCTCGATGGCGAACAGCGCGCATTCGGCGTTCAACACGCTGATGTTGTAGGGCGGGCGCACCTTGTCGATTTCGGCGATCAGGCCCGCATCGCCCAGCATGTAGCCGATGCGCACGCCCGCCAGGCCGAACTTGCTGAGGGTGCGCATGACAAGCACGTGGCGGTGCTTTTCCGGCGCGGCGCGTGCGTTCTCGATCCAGCTGCGCGCGGCGAAGGGCTGGTAGGCCTCGTCCATCACCACCAGGCCGCCCTGTGCGCCCTGCGCGGCGATCAGGCGCTCGATCACGCCCGCGTCCCACAGCGTGCCCGTGGGGTTGTTGGGGTAGGCCAGGTACAGGATGGCAGGCTTGTGCTGGGCGATGGCGGCGAGCATCGCCGCCTCATCCAGCGCGAAGTCGGCCGTGAGCGGCACGCCGTGGAAGGCCAGGCCCTGCAGTTGCGCGCTCATCGGGTACATCACGAAGCCCGGCACCGGCGCCACGATGCTGGCGCCCGGAATGTCGCAGGCCATGGCCAGCAGGCTGATGAGCTCGTCCGAGCCGTTGCCCAGCATCAGCGACCAGCCTTCGGGCGGCTGCGCCCAGGCGTGCAGCGCGGCCTTCAG
>ERZ1645187.3327-NODE-3327-length-13585-cov-5.617738_pt1 | contig 13585 bp, 7 predicted proteins | sample MGYA00575352_ERZ1645187 | MGnify/ENA primary metagenome ERZ1645187 (study PRJEB40837, sample SAMN11349314) | freshwater sediment metagenome | isolation source: river sediment | host: Sediment | place: India: Wazaribad , New Delhi | collected 2017-02-21 ...
ATATAAACGGAATTTGGAAAGCGGAAAGTTAAGAATTAAGGCAAGGGAATAGTTGCCTGATTATTTGGTAATTAGGAAAGGGAAAAGATATGCACAGGGGGCAGAGGAAGGTGGTTGGTTGGGGAAGAACACCCACTAAGGCGGAGGCTACCTACAGTAAAGGCACAATTTATCTTTCATTTTTTTTTATCTCTTTCTGACTTTACTTTAGTTAGGATTTCAATTAAAACTCTGGCTTTATCTTCTTTACTTATTGGATTGGTATTAGGTTTGCTGTTCACATTTTTCTTTATCCAGACTTCATCTATTTCATTCTCTTTTGCAAAATCTGTCCACATATCAGCCTGTACTAATCTTTCGTAGAGGTATTTATTGTACTCTTTTATGGATTTTATAAAATTCTTTGTGATTCTTAAATTTTCTTGTTCAATGATACAGTTGTCATTATTGTCTTCGTGAATTATTGATGTGCTTATCAGTCTTCCTATATCATAGTTGTTTATTTCATACACGTTATTGAAGTTTTCCAATTGTAAGAATACATCCGGTGTGAATTCTATCTCAAAGGAAATAATCTTTGCGGTAGTTCTGCCAAATCCTTTAATATCGGGAATGGAAATCTTAATTTTTTCATTAGATGGCAGAATGAAATTGTGGTTAATGAAATTTAATTTTTTAAGGGGATAGTTATTTGAATATACCGTCATTCCATCTTTTACAACAGAAAACTCCATAGATTCCATGCCTTTTGAACTTGGTTTGTCCGTGTTTCTGAGTGTATAGAATTTAAAGAACAAAGAAACTTGCTTGAATGGAATTACCACTGATGTTGGATTGTCGCTAAATAACATACGGATATTTTTTAATACTTCAATTTATAAAGATAGACTATCGGGTGTGGCGTATAAGATGTATGTGTTTAGTTGGGGAAGAACAGCAATTAAGGCGGAAAAGGTTATTTCCAATAGTGGATTACAAAACCTAATTCTTTACCAAGTTTATTATGGTAGGCTCTCATGTTTTTCTTTATTACCCTGATATCATAGGTTCTCTGACATTGTTGGAAATATAATAAGTCGAAAGCGGTGCTTTGCAAGAAGTCTATATCCTCTGTATATCCTGAAACTGCTAATGCGTTTGTTTTTTTTAAGAATCTTCTGATAGCCCATCCATCCATGTCCAGGGTGCTGCAACATCCAAAATGAATTATTTTTCCATTTGCCTTATTGCCAATGATATCTGCTATTTCATCTAAAGTTACAGTCTGGTTTCTTTTGCCAACAAAAATTTCTCCCGGACTCCCATGAAATGCAAGGTAAATTATAGCGTATTTGGAGTACTTGGTCAGCATACTATCAGATAAAAGCTCTTTCAGTGTTAGTGGGTTGTGGCACTGTTTTGTAATGCTTTTTACATCTTCTATGCACTCCAGGAATTCAAGTACCTTGATGACGCTTTTTTTATCCCGATGGTCTTTTTCCCAACTGCCTTCAATACAAAAAATCCCTTTTTCTCGGGTAAATGATTTTACTGTTCTTATTGCTGCCATATAAATATTTTATCTTGTTTGTTGTTTTTATTCCCTTAGGTTTGATTTAATTTCCGGGGTTTGTAGTTAGTTGGTGAAGAACACCCACTAAGGTTGAGTAATTACCCAGATATGATTTGGTATTCGGTGCTTAACTTTTGAAGTTTTAGATTTAACTCTACTTTCTTTTTGAATTGTTTTGTTCTTTTTATTTCGGCGGTGAGGGCTGCTATTTCGTTTTGTAGCTTGCTTATTGTTTGCTCTCTTTCTATCAGAGTTTTGAGGTTTTTTTCTTCGTTTTTAGTGGAGCTTAATTGTGTGCAAAGGTTTGTCAGTGTATGGTCAATGCTTTTAGTGAGTTGAAGTATATAGGGGTTTTGTTCCGTTGTAAACCATTCAGAAGAGAAGCGCCAGTCGATAACTGTTGTGTTTGGTTTTGCCGGATGCAGGTGTTTTATAGCAACGGATATTTGCATTTCTTCGCCATAGATTAATAAGAATACAACAGGATAGAGTATTGTTTTGTCCATCAGGTTGAGCAGTTCTGTTATTTCCGCTTTCTTTCGGAGTGTTATTTCAAAGATTTGAAATTCCTGATACTCTGAATATGGTAGGTTAACCGTGAAGTCTGCTATTTTATTCCTCCACAGTATTTTGTCTACATACTCAATAAATTGTTTCTTATTGCGGGAAGATGCGTTTATGTCAAAAGCATTTTTTGGAATACTTTTGTTTACTTTAGTAGATGCAGGTAGTTCCCAGATAGACATTTATCGTACAATTAAGAAGGTAACTAATTGAAAATCTTCTATGCCTTTTATTTTGTCTTTGAGCGCAGTAGTTCCACCCGGTCTAAACAGGCTGAGTATTTCTTTTTCTTCTTCTGTCTGTAATATTCCAGCTATTGCCTTTTTTAACAAATCAGAGTAGTTATCCATTTTTTTATAATCCTTAGTTTCTTTAGCCAATGCTGTGCATAGTTCTACGATAGGCTTTTGTACGCCTTTGCATAGTAGTCTGAAAGCATCCAGTGTTTTCTTTGCTTCAATGTGGTTGTATACAATAGAACCATCTTGCTTTAAGTATACTAAGTAATAGGGGTGAAGTCTGTTTTGTTTGTCTATGTTGACATTTGAATTTATGTTTTTCAGAATAAAAATTACACCCGGTGAAAGTTCACTTGTTGACGGAGTGACCGCATGCAATCCAGTAGGGATGTTTTTAAGCTCGCCGTATGTTTTTATGAAATTAGATAGGTCAACTCTAAAATCATTCAAGCCTAAGTCTGTAATGCTTACTCCTTCTCTTAAATCTTCGAGGTCAACAACTTCCTCCTGGAGCTTTTTGAGTTGGATTTTACGGTATTCCAAATCTTTCTCGTCTGTGTTTAGGATATTGTCATCGCCTGTGCTTGCCATATTGGATATTAGCATTCTGTTTTCTACCCGCTGTTTGAGGTTGATATAGGAATCTAAAGTTACATCCGGCCAGAAGTTTACCATTGTAATGCTGTCATTTTTGGAGCCAATTCGGTCAATTCTACCAAATCGCTGTATTATCCTTACCGGATTCCAATGGATGTCGTAATTGATTAAATAATCACAGTCTTGCAGGTTTTGTCCTTCTGAAATACAATCGGTTGCGATAAGCAGGTCGATTGATTCGCTGATGTCAGGAAATAACAAAGCTTTATTTTTTGATACAGGCGAGAAGCATGTAAGCAACGTGTTCAGATGGGTGTTTATTTCTTTTGTACTGCATGCTCTTCGTGAGCCTGTAATCAGTGCTGTGTTGATGTTATATTTTTCCTTTACAAAGTTTTTTAAGGAATCGTACAGGTAATTTGCCGTATCTGCGAAAGCAGTAAAAATTATTATCTTCTTATTGCCTGAATTTATAGGGTTTTCAATTTTTTCACTTATCAGACTTTTTAGTTCCAATAATTTGTGGTCTTTTTCTTTGGTAATACGTCCTGTTTTTTCTAATAATTTTTCAATGATTGCTTTGTCTGTGTTTAATTCTTCCCTCCACTTTGTTGTGTCCATGTCTGAAACATGCACTCTCACTTTCTTGCCAAATGTATTTTCTTCATCCCCCCATTCCGGTTCCCAATCCAATTCTTCAGAGAAGTGATTTTCTATGCCTGAATAGGTGTCTCCTTCGCCTTTTTCTACGGTGTTTAACGCAATATTGATTTGTTGGAGGATGTTCTGTAGGGTTAATCTGAAAGAGTCTACTGAGCTTTCGATTCGCTTTAGCAGGTTTATACGCATCAGCATCTGGAGGCTTTTCTCACGGTCTCTTTGTGTGAACGTTCCTGTCTTTACCTTTTTGTCATAAAGGCTGGCGTAATATTCGACTTTACTTGGGAGAATGAAATTGAGTGGTGAATAAACAGATAGATTTAATAATGTCAATTCATTTGCCACATTCTCATATCTGATACTGCCATCTAATGTTAGTGGGCTTTGAATGGATAATGGCTTATTCCTGGACGGGAATTTCCCAATATCTGTCGTGTCGTAGTATGTAGTGATATGTTTTCTTGACCTTGCTATAGTTAGGCTGTCTAAAATCTCAAAAAAGTCAAAATCTAACATTTCTAAAATTCTGTCAGTGGTTCTTTGTTCATTTTTTAGCTTAGACCATTGATTGAAAGATTGTTGTGCTCTTCTGAATATCAAGTCGATGCCTTGCTGAGTATTTAATTTGGTATCGATTTTTTCCGCATTTGCTTCATAGGCAAGTGCTAACTGATTTCGCAAGTCATTAAATCTGTTGTTAACCGGGGTGGCAGAGAGCATCAATACTTTAGTTTCAATACCTTCCTTGATTATCTTTCGTAATAATTTCTGATAACGATTTTCTTTTCCTACAATGGTATTATTGTTTCTGAAATTGTGTGATTCATCAATCACCACCAAACCATAATTTCCCCAATTTACATTTTCCAGTTTTCTGCCGTTGCTTTCGCCTTTATCTCTTGATAAATCGGTATGGAACAATACATCATACCTGAATCTGTCTTTCATCAGGCTATTGTCTTTGTCATTTTGGCGATAGGTATTCCAGTTTGCTTCCAGTTTCTTTGGACACAATACGAGGACATCTTTGTTTCGCAGCTCGTAGTATTTAATTACGCCTAATGCACTGAATGTTTTTCCAAGTCCAACACTGTCCGCCAGGATGCAGCCGTTGAATTTCTCCAATTTATTTATGGCGCCTATTACGGCATCTTTCTGAAAATTATACAGTGTATTCCATATCAGGGAGTTCTTAAAGCCAATTTCGTCATTGGGTAAGTTTTCCTGTGCTATGTCCTCCAAGAAGTCATTGAATATATTGTACAACGTTATAAAGTAAATAAATTCAGGGGTGTTGTCTTTGAATACATTTTCAAAATAGTCCTGGACAAAGTTTGTTACGTCTTTCAGGCTTTCTTCATTTTCCCAAATCTGATTGAACCAATTGAGGTATGCTTCACTTTCCGGAAAATTGATTTTCTGTATCAGGGTTGGGAATCCCTGCTTGTGGGTTAATCCTAAATCAGACGTAGTGAATCCGTTCAGATTTGCATATGCTACATTCTGTCCATCTTCATTTTTGATATGTGCCATGCCATTGACGGGAATGTTGTAATGTTTGTTGGACTTAAACTTTACTTTTTCTTTCACCCAATCTGAGCATTCTTTTGCGATAGAACGTTGATTTAATTCATTTTTAAGTCTTAATTCAAAATCGCCTCCACATAGGTCGGATTCGTTGTAAATGTGTGGGATGTAAAATAAACGTGCCTGTTTCTGTAGTTTTTCTTCAATAAAAGTGGGAGAGGTGAAGATGAATCTTAATTCATCAATGGCATTTAATTCTTTTTTCAATGCTTCAAATGCATAAATGGAGAATGATGAAGCCGCCAAAGAAACTTTGGCGTTCTTTTTGATTTCCTGCTTCAAGTCATTACCCAGCCTTGTATTTACATTGTCTATGAAATTCATTGCCTTTATTTTACCTGTACTATTTCCAATAATCTTTCATAATTGCTGATAACATCGAATTTTACCTCCCCACCACTGATTGTTTCAAAGTGTTTGCCCGCGCAATGTATCTTCAGTTCTTCGATTTGCCTTAAATCCATACTTGAATCAGAGCCTTTAGTTTCAGCCACAAAATATACGTGCCTAACTTTCTCCTTGTCAAATACAATGGCCCAGTCGGGGCTATAATTGGCAATAGGGGTGGTGATATAGAAACTTTTTGGGAGTTTTGCGTAGACCACCACTTCGGTACTGTTTTCCAATTCCTCGGCAAATTTTGCCTCAATTTTGGAGTCCGTTGAGATGTAGTCGTAAATGTGTTTTTTCAGTATTTCGGATTGACGCAAGGCTGTTTTGTCATTCGTAAAGATGGTTTTAGCATCCAGGCGTTCTTCCGTTTTGTGGTACACTATGTTGTTGATGATTAAGGCCGCTTTTACTTCATTAATCAACTTGCTTGTTCTTATGATAAACTCTTCCGGGTTTTGTCTGAGTTGAATGAATTGCGCAGGGCTGATTTTTTTCAGTATCTCTACAATGGTACTTCTTTTAAGATTTGTTTGTTCCACTATTTCCCCAATGAGGTCATACGTTGTTTCTGTGTAAATATCTGACCCCAGGCGTTTTGTGGTAGTTTTGGTAACATCAAATCCGCTTTTGTTTTCCAATTCTTCTTTGGTGGCATCTTTCAATTCACCCACTTTCACTTCATAGCTTCGCTGGCTTATCACCAATTTGGCATTGATAGCTGTGACGCTGTCGTTAATCAGTTTTTGTGTGTCAAACTGCACCTCATAAATAGTTTTGAGGTTTATCTTTTCCCATAGCGCCTGAAACTCTTTTTTGTGGAAATTGTGATTCACCCGCAATGGAACATTTTCCCTTTCGTTGTCAATATTTATAGGTTCACCACCGGCTACCGTATTCAATAGCTGCGTGATATTATTTCTGAAAGGTTCTAACTTGACAGGCAAGGGGACATTATTGGCTGCTATCAGTTCTTTTCCTTTGTCAGTTATTTTGTTAGTATCTGGGTCTATGATGCCACCCACCAACAAGTGGTTGTATAGCTGTTGTGCAGCAGGTTTATCCAATTTTATAGTTTCTCCTGTTTCGCTGTAGAATGCGCGTTCATTGAACAATTCCACCGATACTTTTTGCGGGCGGTCTTTCAAGGTGGCTGCTATTTCTGATTGCAAACCTTTGGCGAAATTCTCATAGCTTTCAGAGGCTATTACCGTGAGTTTATTTATCTGGTGTACTTGCTCGCCGACGGTATCTTTGTCTTGTCGTACACCATCCCGGTTGACACACAGCCGCATACCACGTCCTACTTCCTGCCGTCGCCTAATGTTTGCTTCTGAATGCTTTAAAGCACATATCTGGAATACATTTGTGTTGTCCCAACCTTCTTTCAATGCAGAGTGAGAGAAAATAAAGCGAACCGGTTCTTCAAAACTCAATAGCCTTTCCTTGTCTTTCATAATCAAATCGTAGGCTGAAATGTCGTCTGCTTCCTCGCTACCACGCTTTACTGTAGGGTCAGTTAATCTGTTTTTCTTGTCTACTGAAAAGTAGCCGTTGTGTACTTTTTCGGAGTTGTCGCGTTTCAGATAATCTGCATACGCACCGGGCATGTATGCTTTATGCACTGAAGATGCAGGATGACTTTCGAGGTATTCGTTGTATTCTGCCTTAAATAGGTCTAAATACTGGCTGTTGATTAATTTGTATTCTTCCTCAAAAATCTTTGCGTATTCGCCTAATTCAGGTTCATTGGCGTCATTGTAGCATCGGTATTTATCTACGGAATCTATGAAGAACAGACTTAGCACCTTAATGCCCTGATAATACAGTTCTCTTTCCTTTTCCAAGTGGGAGATAATCGTTTCCCGGATTTGGATTCTGCGGAATGCCACTTCATCTATATCACCAATTGCATCGCCTGCAAAGAGTTCTGAGCCGTTAATTACTATCTTATTGAAATAGCCGTCAATTTCCTGAATGATGCAATTCTGATACTGTGGCATATTATCTGAAAGGACAAAGAGATTGTCGCCTTTGTTTAGTTTTTCCCTAACCCGCTTCACACCATTGCCGCTTCTTTTTTCATATTCTATTAATGCCTGGGGAGCTTTGTCTTTGCTTAGCACAATCTGTTCGAGGTATACATAGCCGGTGGTTCCGGTGGTGCCTTTGAGGTTGATACCCTTTACCTGAATTTTCTTTACCAATTTTTGGTTGTAAGCATCAAGTGCATCTAAACGATACACTTTATTATATTCATTTTTGTGGGTGGCGGAATATCGGAGTGTGAAAAGCGGTTTGAATCCTTTCATACTCTCCATGGTCGTTTCTCCCTCCACGGATTGAGGTTCGTCGATAATGATAATCGGACTTGTTTCAGCAATTATATCAATGGGTTTTCTTGTGCCAAACTGGTCTAACTCCATGTATATACGCCTTGCATCTTTACCTTTAGCCGCAAATGCCTGTGTATTGATAATCATTACACTGATACGGCTGTCAGAGGCGAAATTTTCAATATCCTGCGGGCGGGCAGAGTTGTAGATAAAAGGGCTGATTTTCTGTCCGTATAGTTCCTGAAAGTGTTCCTGCGTCACCTGAAAGGTTTTATAAACGCCCTCCCGAATTGCTATACTTGGTACAATGATAATGAACTTGCTCCAACCGTACTGTTTGTGCAATTCGTACATAGTGCGAATGTAGGTATAGGTTTTGCCTGTACCTGTTTCCATTTCGATGGTGAAATGATAGCCTGATTTGTCGTTGGAGGGACGTTGGAGGGAATTGATAACCGGAATATCGTTGTTGCTTTGGACTATTTTGATGTTGTCGAGCAGTTGCTGGTCGGTAATCTGTATAGTACCATTTCGGTAGCCGATGGCATTTTCTACTTCAAAATCCATGACGCTGATGCCTGCGGCCGCCTGACGGGCTTTGCGTATCAGTTCTTTACTGCGCTCCAGGGTAAACCTATTGGTTTTAAGGGGTTGCCCTGCAAAGCAATCCACCACGGATTTAACCGCCTCGATCTGAAAGTCCTGTTGTTTAAATTGAAGTTTCATGGTTGTTTTTTGGTGGAATCATATATGCCTGCTCAGGATGATTAATCATTTCAGGGTGTAAATATTGCAGCTGTTTATCTGCTATCATATCACTCAGGTATTTTCTTTTTATGTAATCTTCTCCTTTTTCAAGATAGCCAGCAATTTCTGTTGCTTTCATCGTACGAAAAGTACATAAATCCAATATAATACCTTTCACTTTTTCTGTATCGTGTTCCCTTTGATTCAGTTGTTTTATCTTTTTCAGTATAGTTTCAGGTGGTGTACTTAAACCGGAAGGTGGTGTACTTAAATCAGGAGGTGGTGTACTTAAACCGGGAGGTGGTGTACTTAAACCGGGAGGTGGTGTACTTAAACCTGCACCTGCAATGTAATATGTTGATTTTCCTTTTCCCTTGTTTATCAATAAGTTATAGGATTTCAGGGTTCTCAGGTCATTACTGGCTTTAAGTGTATCACAATCAGCCATTTGCCTGTATGTATGATTGTCAATAGCGCCCACTTCCCTGACAAAAATTAAAGCCTGCTTTTGGACATCCGATAATTCCAAGTGTTTGAAATGAGCTAACCAAATTAGGTCTTTTTCGTCTAAAAAGTGATGGAGCAATAAACGAGAGGTGAACTGGTTACTGTTTCTATCTGAATCGAATGTAGGGGGTGCTAAATGAGCCTGCTCCATTAATTTGCGCATAGCACGAATACCTGAGCCTTTTGTTTCTGCTAAATTTGTTTCGTGGAATACCGCTGCTATAAAAGGATTCCTTGTTTCGCTGCCGGGTTCGCCTAATCTATCTTCTGATTTTAGGGAATAACCGGGATTAATAATTTCAATTCGGTTATCGTATCGAATAACCTGAACGGGACGATGTTCCCGATATGACCTGTGCATGACTGCATTTACAATAGCTTCACGAAGTGCTTTTGTTGGTAAGCCTATTGAATTTGCCTGAATATTATCATCGGGCAACAAGAATCCTTTGGGCAAATCTGCATTGATAGCATCCATGAGCCGATACAATAAAGTAAGTAATGCACCTCTCATATCGATGGTGGTAAACCTATCATCAGGATTTTGAACCCATGTATTGCCAGGCACCCGAATATAATCTACCCTAAGCATAGGAAAATGAGCACGCAATGCTTTTGATGTGCCAAATAACACCAAACCTGCCAAATTTAGTTCTGTTTTATTCTCTTTGTTCAAGCACCCAAGTGCTTCCAATAATTCGTGGTCATTGTAACTTAATTCTTCTGCTGCGGGATTGACCTTTTCTCGCAAGGTTCTGTACCTTTTAACGGCATTTTCATCCACATCCTGAAATGTAGTGCCTTTTAATGCTGTTTGGTCGTAACTTTTATAATCTGTGTAGAAGATGCGCATATCATCTTCCGTACAGCGCTGGTCAGTAGGACCGATTCTTCTATAAGCACCTGAAGGCAAACCTTCAGAAACAAAATAAAGCGGCTTTTGATTGTGTGCCAGTTCATCTATCTGTATTTTGATAACGGTATCGCTGTTTATCTTCTCTACCGTTACTTTTGGACGAACAGGAATATTAAACATAGAACTGCACTGAGAAACAAAATCTTTCTGAAACTTGTCAGGGTCTGCAATATGAATGGTTTTATATTGCGGAAAAAGGGAAGTATTATCTTCCGCTACGCCCAATATAATATAGCCGCCACCTAAACCGGGTTCATTTGAGAATGAACAGACCGTTTCCATTACTGAATGTGAACTCTCGTGTCCGCCTTTGGCTTCTACCCAATCGCATTCATCCTGCTGATTCAGCAGTTCAAATAATTCTTGTGCAGTATATTCTTGCATTGTTATATTACTTTCATTTCGGTTTCGGGACTGAGTTGTTTGAGGAGCTGGCGGACGTTTTCTTTAGCGGTATCGTCTTTGAAGGATGCATCTTTGAAGACTACCCGCAATGGTTTCAGTTTGGCTATTTCTTTGGCAAAGTTTTCGTCTATGCCACTATCGAAACAAGCTAACAGAGAATCTTCTGCTACTTTGAATACCTGTTTGCCTGCCACTGTAATTTGTCCTATTTTTAAAGAAAGCGGCAAGCCCCAATCGAGCATAACCTGCGCCAAGAGGTCATCAGCGTTGCGGTCTGGTTTTACGTTGTCCGCAAAAAGTTCTAAGGTTTCCTGTTTGTAATCCTGTGGTTTGTAATATACATCCTGCATATTGCTGGTGTCGAGACGGTAGACGCGGAAGCCGGTATCTAATTTGGCTAATTTTGTCTGGAGGGCTTCCAATTGACCATCTAATTCAAAGAGATTTATTTGCAGCATTTTCAGTTTTTCACTTTCTTTGGAGACCATGTTGTACTCATGATTCCATTGCTCTCTTAATAAATCTGCTTTGTTGTGTATTAGTTCAATTTCCTGTTCTATGCCGTCTTTTATTTTCTTAGCAGCACGACGGATGCGCTCTTTCCCTATTTCGCAGATGTTTTTGTAACCTGCTTTATATGCCTCGCTGTTTTCATCTGTCACTTCGGGTAACTGTACACAAATGTATTTGCGATTGCCATTGTCTTCCATATTCAATTGCATAACTGCATGTGCTGTTGTTGCTGAGCCAGAGAAGAAATCGAGAATAATGTCATTATTTTTTGTGCCACAAATATTCGCTAAGTATTTTATCAGATGTGATGGTTTGGCATAATCAAATGGAATATTAATCTCATTTAATTCCTTTGCACTATGTCTATTTTCAAACTTGGTAATAAAATCATTTGGCAATTGACCTTCTTCTTCTCTATCTTCCAGCCATATTTTTGTATAAATATTCCATTTAGATGGATTGCCATTTTCATCAATCAATACATTGTTTTTTGATTTTTTAAATTCAATATTACCGTTTTCTTTTTCTTTAAGATATCTTTCAAAAGTCCATCTCCAAACTCCATCATCTTTATTAGAAGGTTTAATCTGCTCACCTTCTTTTAATATATTTGGTAGTGCAGTACCTGGTGGTATTAATAATGAGCCATCAGGTGCTTCAATAAAATATCTCTGATTTGCTCTTGCATCTAATGAGGATTGATACAAACCCATCGAACGATATATTTTTCCTTTTTTTTCACCATTAGTTTCAATTTGTGTATATACCTTTTTTACTAATTCTGGATCCATTTCATCACGAAAACCATTAGCTTTATCAATGATTTTTGCATATACGATTAAAAATTCGATATTGGGAGAGTAGAATTTACCTTTATTGCCTCCTGCTTTTGCAATTCTGCCAACTATTCCTATACGATTAACTTCACCGTATATTTCATCACAAAGTTTAGTAATATTTGATAGTTCATCATTTCCTATACTTATAAAAATAACGCCTTCATCCGTAAGGAGGTTTCTGGATAATTTTATTCGTGGGTACATCATGCTTAGCCAATCGCTGTGGTAGCGTCCGCTGGTATCGGGGTTGGCTATCAGGCGGTTGTTGTATTCGTCTGTAAATCCGCTATCCAGTTTTAGTTTGGCGGTATCGCTGGTAAAGTTGTCTTTGTACACAAAGTCTTTCCCGGTATTATAGGGCGGGTCTATGTATATCATTTTTATTTTACCCAAATAGCTTTCCTGCAGGAGTTTTAGCACTTCTAAGTTGTCGCCCTCGATATATAGGTTTTCGGTCGTGTCAAAATCTACAGAGTCTTCTCTTACTGGTCTAAGTGTGTTGGTGGTTGGCAAATTGGCTGTTACAATAGCTTCACGCTTTCCTGGCCACTCCAATCGGTAGCGCTCTTTGGTGCCTTCTACTACCTGATGGTTAAGTTCCTGCTTCAATAAATCAAAATCTATGGCTTTGCCCTCGGCAGTTTCGGTAACGCAGTTGGGAAAGAGTTCGGCTATTTTTTGGATATTCTGGTTGACCCAATCGGGTGTGGAAAGGTCGAGCTTATCATTCATGGTTGATTGGATTTAGTATTGGACAACAAATTTGGCGAATTTCAAAAATAGGGTAAAAAATGCAATTCCGGTATTTTAAAACAAGGTTATCTGAAATGTGGAATTATATCAGAATCTCTTTGAAAAAGTCGTTCAAGGTTTCCCAGTCTGCATTTTTGAGTAAATTTTCATCCACATTGAACTCTGTCGGGGATTGTGCGGTGTGTATTTTCTTGCTGATGCCTTTTACTCTCATTTGGATATTGCCTCCACCGTCTGCGCTGTAGTCTACGAGGCTGTTGATGAATTTGCTTTCTTCCTTGATGTCGAGATAGCTTTCATTGTCGGCATTGAGTTCAATTTTAGTCTTATGCGTATTGGTGTCCTCATATACCTGCCGGAGGTTGATATCCAGGTTTTTAGAGATATTCGCCATGTTTGGCGATACCAAATCAAAAGTTAACTGTCTGATTTGCTTTGGGTATTTATGGACGATTTCCCAAAATTCCTTCTTGTTGAACAAGGGTTCGGAAAACATGGACAGGTTGTATTGCCTGAGCTTGACATCCAAAGTGTCTTGCACGATGTTTTTAACGGTTTTACAGTCGCTAAAAGCTTTCATGTTATTTTGGATAGCTATTTTCTGTACATCATGACGATTGTTGATAGCTACAATAATGTTCGGATAGTTTTCAATGGTGTCCTCCGTAAAATCCTTTTTGAATACTTTTGCTTTTCGCTTTACGGCTATTTTAAAATAGTACATGGTGTCCTTTTGGAACAGGAGCCTGGAGGTGATTTCTGACTTATTTGAAATGAAGTTGAAGTTTTCGGCATTCAGTATGTCGTGGAGGATGTTGTTTTTGTCAGCGCGGATGTCTTCCGCTGTGGCGTATTTTTTAAATAAATTGGTTTGTAGTATTTTGTCTACAACTAATTGATATCTAAATACTTCGAAACTTGATGTTTTGTTAGATTGCACGGTTTTCATAGTTTTTTTATAATAACATAGGTTTTGTAAT
>ERZ1645187.3328-NODE-3328-length-13577-cov-111.909407_pt1 | contig 13577 bp, 7 predicted proteins | sample MGYA00575352_ERZ1645187 | MGnify/ENA primary metagenome ERZ1645187 (study PRJEB40837, sample SAMN11349314) | freshwater sediment metagenome | isolation source: river sediment | host: Sediment | place: India: Wazaribad , New Delhi | collected 2017-02-21 ...
CCGGACGTGATGGCGGCGCTCGCCACGCCGCGCTTCCTCTTCAAGTTCGTCGAATGCGCCGCCCTCGCCGCCGCCACCGGGCTTCTCACCCTCGCCCTGCTGCGCCCGGCCGCCGATCGTCGCTCCGGGCGACTCGCCCTTCTCGCGGTCGTCGCCCTGGTCCTCGTCGGCGTCGTCGCCGAGGCCGCCCTGGTGCCGCGCGCCGAATGGGGCACGCGGCTGGTCGGAACCAATTGGTATCATTGCCTGACGCTGATTCCGCTGCTCGCCGCCCCCGCCTTCGCGGTGCTGACCGTCGCCGCCCGCCGCGGCGCGCCGACCGAACCGGCGTTCGCCGGCGCGGTGATCGGAGCGCTCTCCGGCGCGATCGGGGCGTTCTTCTATGCGGCGAACTGCATCGACGACAGCCCGTTCTTCGTCGTCACCTGGTACACCCTCGCCATCGCCGCGACGGCGCTCTTCGGCGCGGCGACGGGTCGCCGCCTGCTCGCCTGGTGAGATGGGGGGAAAGGCTGCGGAGCGCGGTCCGGCGCGTCAGGCCGGCACACGCGCCTCGGCGATCGACGCCCGCGCGGTCTCGGCGAGGTGATCGAGGATGAAGCCGGCGATCGCCTCGGGTCGATCCAGGTCGAGGAGCGGTACGCCGACACCGTCGACCGGCTCGTCGGCGGCGACGGCGACGATCGACGATCCCGGATGCCACAGCAGCGCGTGGCCCTCGCTCGGGCGATGGACCTCGATCGACGGCAGGCCGTGCGAATGGAAGCCCTCGACCAGGACGAGATCGACCGGCGCCAACCGCGGCAGCAGCTCTTCGAGTGACGGCTCGTCCTCGTCGCGGACCTCGTGCAGCAATGCCCAGCGGCCGCCGGAGATCAGAAGCACCTCTTCCGCCCCGGCCTCGCGGTGACGCCAACTGTCCTTGCCCGGCCTGTCGATGTCGAAACCATGGTGGGCGTGCTTGACGGTCGACACCGTCAGCCCTTGTGCCCGCAGGATCGGCAGCAGCCGTTCCATCAGCGTCGTCTTGCCGGAGCCGCTGCGGCCGACCAGGGCGAAGATGCGCATGACGGGATCCTCCTCGTGGTGGAACCATCCCGGCGGAGGCGACGAGCCGTGTCGCCTCTGCCGGGCGGGGATTCGGCCGGGAGACGGGCTCCCGGCCGGCTCGGTGCTCAGGCGGCACCCTTCGGGGCGACGAAGGCACCGGTGGGAACGGCGGGGCCGGTGTATTTCTCGACCTCGCCGACGGCGGTGTGGCCGCAGTTGCCCTGACCGAGCTTCGAAGTGCCCATGTCGACCGTCAGCACGTTGACGTCACCCCAGCGGCACAGCGTGTTCGGCTTGCCGGCCTCGACCGGATCGTACCAGCCGCCTTCGTTGACCCGCACCACGCCCGGACGGATCGCGTCGGTCACCTTGGCGCCGGCGAGGATCTGGCCGCGATCGTTGAAGACGCGGACGACGTCGCCGTCCTTGATGCCGCGCGCGGCGGCGTCCTTGGTGTTGATCAGGCAGGGCTCGCGGCCGTTGATCGCATAGGTTTCGCGCAGGCTCGTCCCGCAGAGCTGCGAATGCAGGCGGCTCTTGGGATGAGCGGTGTCGATGTGGAGCTTGTACTTGGTCGTCGGACCGCCGAGGCGTTCCACCGGCTCCATCCACATCGGATGCGGACCGCAGTCGTCGTAACCCATCTTCTCGATGTTCTTCGAGTAGATCTCGATCTTGCCCGAGGGCGTGCCGAGCGGGTTGAGCAGCGGGTCTTCACGGAACTTGCCGTGACGGACGAAGCTCTTGCCCTCGGTGATCGCGAACTCGACGACGCCGGTGCCCTTCCAGAAGGTGTCGAAGTCGGGCATCGGGTATTTCTTCGCCTTGGCCTGGGTCAGCGCCGCCTCGTAGAACGACTTGATCCAGTCCATCTCGCTCTTGCCTTCGGTGAACTCCTTGCCCTTGCCGAGCTTCTCGGCGATCGCGGCGAAGATGTCGTAGTCGGTCTTGGATTCGAAGACCGGGTCGATGACCTTCTTCATCGCCAGAATGGCCGAGCCGGCATAGTCGCCGACGCTCTCGATGTCGTTGCGCTCATAGGAGGTGGTCGCCGGCAGGACGATGTCGGCGAAGCGGGCGGTCGGCGTCCACTGGAAGTCTTGGACGATGAAGGTCTCGAGCTTCTTCCAGGCCGCCACCATGCGGTTGCGGTCCTGATGGTGGACGAAGGGATTGCCGCCGACCCAGTAGGCCATCTTGACGTCCGGATACTTCTCCTTCTTGCCGTTGAAGTCGAACTCCTTGCCCGGGTTCATCAGCATGTCGACGAAGCGGGCGCAGGGGATCGTCGCCGCGCCGGCCTCGGTCATCCAGGCCGCGCCCTCCTTGGCCTTGCCGCCGTCGGTGATGCCGGTGAGTGCGGGCGCATCGGCCGCCGGCGCACCGCCGTTGGCGTAGTGATAGGAGAAGCCGAAGCCGCCACCGGGCAGGCCGATCTGGCCGAGCATCGAGGCCAGGGTCACCAGCATCCAATGGCGCTGTTCGCCGTAGTGCTGGCGCTGGATCGACCAGCCGGCGGCGAGCATGGTGCGGTTCTTGGCGAAGGCCCGCGCCAGTTCCTTGATCTTGTCGGCCGGGATCTCGCAGATCGCGGCGGCCCATTCCGCCGATTTCGGCGTCTTGTCGGTCTCGCCCATCAGATAGGGCAGGAACTTGTCGAAGCCGGTGGTGTAGTCCTTGAGGAACTTCTCGTCGTGGAGCTTCTCGACGACCAGCGTGTGGGCGATGCCGAGCATCAGGGCGAGGTCGGTCTGCGGCTGCGGCGCGATCCACTCGGCGCCGAAGTAGTCGCAGGTCTCGGTGCGGACCGGGTCGATGCAGATGACCTTGGTGCCCTTGGCCTTGAGCGCCTTCATGCCCTCGTAGCCGCCGTGATCGCCGATCGTCCAGCTGATCTGGTTGGTGACCATCGGGTCACAGCCCCAGAACACCATCAGCTGGGTCTTGTCGACGACGACCGGCCACACCGTCTGCTGCTCGTACATCTCGAGCGTGCCGACGACGTGCGGCATGATGATCTGGGCCGCGCCGGTCGAGTAGTCGCCCGACGAGTTCACGAAATTGCCCTTCAGGTTCATCATCCGGCGCAGCAGGTTCTGGCAGTTGTGGAGACGACCGGGGCTCTTCCAGCCGTAGGAACCGGCGAAGGTACCGGTCGGGCCATGGGTCTTCTCGACGCGCACCAGCTCCTTGGCGACCAGGTCGATCGCCTGGTCCCAGGTGACGCGGACGAAGTCGTCGGTGCCGCGGGTCTCGGGGCTGGCGCCCGGGCCCTTCTCCAGCCAGGCGCGCCGTACCATCGGGTACTTGATGCGGGTCGGCGAATAGACGCTGTCGAGCACGCCGGCGAGCTGGTGGCTCGGCGCCGGGTCCTTCTCCCACGGCTTCACCGAGACGATGCGGCCGCCCTCGACCTTGGCGCGGAAGGCGCCCCAGTGCGAGCCGGTCAGCACCTCGCCATCGGGCGCGGCGGCGCGGGCCCCTTGCGCGAGCAGCGCCGGGCCGAAGAGGCCGAGCGCCCCGAGCGCGACGCCCGAGCGCAGGAGCGAGCGCCGGCTGAGTTCGGCGCGGAATTCGGTATCGGAGACGATGGTCATGGTGTTCTCCTCTGGAAGTCACTTCGTCTCATCGAAGGCGGCGATCGGACGCTCCGCCTCGCACGCGACCAGCGCGGCGAGCACTTCGGCGGCCCCGCCGAAGTAGCCCGTCGGGTCGTGAGCGACGCAGAGACGCGAGAAGCGGGGGACCCAGGCCGCGAGCCGGGCGGCGAGCTCGGCGCGGTCGGGGTGATCGGCGGCGACGAGCCGGGCCATCAGGGCGAGTTCGATGCCGAGATGGTCGGCCGGCTCGTGGAGGTCGGCGGCGACGGCGAGATCGTGGGCGGCCATCAGCCGCTCCATCTCGCCGACCGGCGCCTGGAACAGGCGTCCGCTGCCGGTGTGGGCGGACTCGTAGGGCGGGACGGTCTCCGGCCCGCCGATTCCCAGGAACAGCCGGCCGAAGGTGACGGCGAGCCGAACGGCGACGGTCGCCGGGTCCTCGCCCGTCGCCGTCGCCGCCCGCAGCCGTGCGATGCCGGGGCCGAGATCGGGATCGAGCGCGAGAGCCGCGAGGGCGTCGGCGAGCGGACCCCGCCGCATGGCGGCGATCGCCTCGGGGCTCGGCGCGGCGGTGAAGAGCCCGGCGAGCCAAGCCCAGACCTCCGCTTCGGGGACGGCGGGGAGCGGCGCGGCGCTCCCGGGCCCGGTGGTGGGAAGAGGCGCGGTCAATGCTTGCCTCCCGTATCCCGCGCCCGGAGCTGCACCCACTTCTGCAGGAAGCGGTACTGCTCGTCGTCGAGCGACACGAAGCGCTTCATCGCGTTGAGGACGCCGATCCACTGATTGGCGAGGTAGTGTCCGGTCGGCGGCAGGGCGTGGCAGAGGCCGCAGGCGGCGTTGTACATCTCGCTGCCGTAGGCCTCGAGCTTCGCCTCGTCGGCGACGAGGCCGGACTTGGCCGTCCACACGGTGAGCGCGCCCTCGCTCCACTTCTGATCGGTGTCCGGGTCGGTCATGGTGCGCGAGCGCACCACCTTCTCGACCGCGTCGTTGCCGAGCGCGGCTACGAAGATGCGCTTTCCCTGCAGCGTGTAGAACATCCGCTCGGCGCCCTCCTGCTGCCAGCCGCCGACGCGGATCTGGAGGAAGTCACCGTCGCGCCCCAGGACCTCGACCCGGCTCGCGGCGAGCAGCCGGCCGTCGACCGAGGTGCTCTCGGAGGCGGGCTTCGACAGCCAGAAGCCCTTGGTCGCGAGGGTGAGGAGGCGATCGCCGGCCTTGGGGGAGAGTGTTGCGCCGGCCGCGGCGAGCTCGTCGTGGATCGCCTTGTAGCCCGTCGACATGTCGGGGAGCTTGTGGGCGATGCCCTTGTGGCAGTCGATGCAGGTCTGGCCTTCCTCGAGGCCCTTGCGCATCTGCTCGGCCGCCTTGGGCTTCTGATGTTCGAAGTCCATGGCGTCGTAGGAGTGACAGTTGCGGCACTCGCGGCTGTCGGTCTGCTTCATGCCGTCCCAGACGTGGCGGGCGAGTTCGAGGCGATGCGCCTCGTATTTCTCCGGCGTGTCGATGGTGCCGCGGAGCTTGTGCCAGAGTTCGTTGGTCGCCTGGATCTTGCGGACGAGCTTGTGGCTCCAGTCCTTCGGCACGTGGCAGTCGGAGCAGATCGCCCGGACGCCGGCCGGGTTCGAATAGTGGATGGACTTCTTGTATTCCTCGAAGGGCACGCTCATCTCGTGGCACGAGGTGCAGAACCACAGCGAGTTGGTCACGTCCATGGTGGCGTTGAAGCCGGTCCAACCGACGACGCCGACCGTCATGCCGGCGATGCCGACGACGGCCAGAGTCCGATTGCGGCGGACGAGATCGAGCAACTTCCACACGATCGTGTTCCTCTCGACTGTGCTTCGTCGGGGCGGAACATGAGCTCGGGCAGTGAACGACCTTCGCTCCACTCGTGAAGACGATGTAGAAAATCGTGAACCGATGTGAACGCCGCCGCCGTGATGCTTGACGCCGACGGCGCTGCGTCGTTCAACCATGGCATGGATCGCGCACACCACATCCTGATCGTCGAGGACGACCCTGTCGGCCGGCAGACGCTCGCCGCCTATCTGCGCAAGGAGAACCATCGCGTCTCGGAGGCCGAGAACGGCGAGCAGATGCGCCGGATCTTCGCCGCCGGCGACGTGGCGGTGGTGATGCTCGACATCAACCTTCCCGGCGAAGACGGACTGACGTTGCTGCGCGAACTACGCCGGCAGTCAGAGGTCGGCATCATCATGGTCACCGGCCGTGACGACGAACTCGACCGCATCGTCGCGCTGGAGCTCGGCGCCGACGACTACGTCACCAAGCCCTACGTCATGCGCGAGCTGCTGCCGCGCACCAAGAATCTCGCCCGCCGCGTCGCCGCCGCGCGCCTCGTCACCGAGGACCAGCCGAAGAAGTATTTCGCCGGCTATACGATCGACATTCCGCACTGGAGCCTCAGGGACCCGGACGGCGAGGAGGTGCGCCTGACCCGCGCCGAATTCGAGCTTCTGGCCACGCTCGTCGCCCATCGCGGCCGCATCCTCACCCGCGACGCCCTCATCGATCACGTCAGCCGTCGCGACCGCGACCCGCTCGATCGTACCATCGACGTCCTGATCGGCCGGCTGCGCCGCAAGCTCGAGGCGGATCCGAAGAACCCGCGGCTGATCATCACCGTCCACGGCATCGGCTACGTTTTCGCCGGCTGATCACCGGCGATCCGAGCCCACGCCGCGTCGAGCGCCGGTCCGGCCTCGGTGAGCGCCCCGACGAGATCGTCGATCGCGACGCTGCCGTCACCGGCGGCACGGGCCGCCGCTTCGGTCGCCGCGGCCCGCTCCGAGAGCCGCCTGAGGCCGACGTGCAGCGACGAGCTCTTCAGGCGATGGGCGATCTCCGCCACTTCGCGCCGCGCCCCGTGGGCGGCGGCGGCGGCGAGCGCCTCCGGAATGCCGGCGACGCTGTCGCGCCACGTGGCGACGATACGGGCGGCATGGGCACGTCCGAGCGCCTCGAGGTGGCCGGTGAGCACGCTCTCGTCGACCGGACCGGCGCCGTCGGCGGCCGTCGGTGACGGCGCCTCTCGCGACGCCGCGGCCTCGGGGGAGGCGACCGCGAGCACCCGCCGCAGGAGCGCCTCGAGCCGCTCGGCCCGGAACGGCTTGCCGAGGAACTCGTTCATTCCCGCGTCGAGGCAGGCCTGGATGTCGTCGCGCAGCACCTGGGCGGAGAGCGCGACGATCGGCACCCGCGAACGGTTTGGATCGGCGAGCGCCCGGATGCGTCGCGTCGCTTCGATGCCGTCGATGTCGGGCAGGCGGAGGTCCATCAGCACCAGATCGAAGGCGTGATCGCGCGCCGCCGCGACCGCCGCCTCGCCGGTGACGACGATCGTCGGCCGGTGGCCGGCGCGCTCGAGCAGGCCGCGGGCGACCAGCGCGTTGACCTCGTTGTCCTCGACCACCAGCACCGCGAGGCTGCGTCGCGGCAACGCGCCGTCGCCGCGCGAGCGGCGGGCGGCGGGCGAGGCGCCGGTGCCGCCACCGAAGGGCACGGTGAAGCAGAAGCGGCTGCCCGCGCCGAGCCGGCTCTCCACGCCAATCCGCCCGCCCATCCGATCGACCAGTCGGCGACAGATGGCGAGGCCGAGGCCCGAGCCGCCGTAGCGCCGCGCGACCGAGCCGTCCGACTGGGTGAAGGGCTCGAAGATGGCGGCGCGACGGTCGGGCGCGATGCCGATGCCGGTGTCGGCGACGACGAAGCGCAGAACGTGGTCGTCCGCGCCGTCGGCCAGTTCCTCCACCGTGAGCGAGATCGTCCCCGACGGGGTGAACTTGATCGCGTTGCCGACCAGATTGAGCAGGATCTGCCGGAGCTTGCCGGGGTCGCCGACCACCGTCGGCAGGGCCGGCAGGTCGACCACCAGATCGAGACCTGCCTTGCGCCGGGCGAGCGGCCGCATCAGCCCGACGACGTCGTCGACCACCGCCGCGACCGAGAACTCGACCCGTTCGACGTCGAGGATGCCGGCCTCGATCTTCGAATAGTCGAGGATATCGGCGACCACCGACGACAGGATCTCGGCCGAGCGGGCGACCGCGTCCACCCGCTCCTGCGTCGCCTCGTCGAGCGGGCTCTCCTGCATCAGTTCGGCGATGCCGAGGATGCCGTGGATCGGCGTGCGGATCTCGTGGCTCATGGTGGCGAGGAACGTCGATTTGGCGCGGTTGGCCGCCTCGGCCTCCTCCTTCGCCTTCCGGTATTCGGTGACGTCGACCAGGATGACCACTGTGCCGAGGTATTTCTCCGAGACGTCGAGCATGCGTTGGGTGCGGATGTCGAACCAGCGCCGTCCGAGTCGGGTGTCGAGTTCGCGCTCGCACACCGTATCGGCAACGGCGGCGACATCGAAGCCGAGCACGGCGCCGAGATCCACCTGTTCGCCGCCGTAGTAGCCGGCTCCCGGCGCCTGGGTCACGGCGAAGAGTGTCGCCGCGGCATGGTTCATGTTGGCCACCACGCCGGTCTCGTCGACCAGGAAGACCGGATCGTTGAGGCTCTCGAAGATCGTCAGATAGCGGTTCTTCTCGTTGGTGATCAGCCGGTTGTGCGAGCGCAGCTGTTCCATGTCGTCGTCGGTCGAATGGTTCGCCCATTCGTCGCAGAAGCCGACCTCGACGCGATCGAAGAAGTTCTCGATAACCTGCGACCACGTCGCCCGTTCGTTGTCGTCCGCCGCCTCGCTCTCCACCAGATCGAGGTAGCAGCGCCGATAGCTCTTCATCAGCCCGAGGAACAGGCCGAGGGTGATGCCGCGGGTACGATGCCGCCGCGCCGCCTCGATACCGTAGAAGGCGATCGGATCGCGGCCGTAGTCGGCCTCGGCGGCGACCGCGGTGAAGGCGCGCCCCTCGGCGAGAGCGGTCAGCAGCGGCGCCGAAAGCCCGTGGATCGACGCCCGCCACGCCTGCTCCAGCGTCGAGGTGAAGGGCGTGTAGCCGCGTTCCTTGGCATAGTCGATGATCCGGGCCGTCAGCCGGCCCTCGTTTTCGGCCACCACGTCGTGCAGCCGCCGCATCGCGTTCATCTCGTCCGCCCCGTCGTCGCCGAGCCCGGTCGGTTCGTTCGCCGGCACTATAGCGAAAACCGCCTGCCACGCCCTTCGCAGGAGCGCGGATGCGGGGTGGCCGCCGGCCCTCGCCGTCGCGCGCCCCCGGGTCGCTCGACCACGCCGTCCAGCCGTCGTCGCGCTCCGAGACCGCGTCCACCATCCCCCGTCCGGCCGGCGCCCCGCCTCCCTTCCGGCCCCTCCGGCGGAGCGCTCTCGGCCTCTTCGAATGCAGTGGGCGCGGCCCCTCCGAGCGCGGCGCATGCGGTCCCTCCGGCGGCAGTGTTCCCCCCCCTCCGAATGAGGCGCGCGGCCGCCCCGAATGCCTCGTCCCGGCCCGCGGGCTCCCTGTCACTCGGGTTCGACATGCGAACAAGTGAAACGACTCGTCCCGCCTCGGCTTGATGCCCCCTGGCCTGCCCCCCATCCTGCGGGCCGTTCCGACCGGGCATGGACGAGCCGCGCCCACCCTCTGCGCCCCCGCCGGGCCGATCCGAGACCGCCGCCGATGACCGATACGCCCGCCTCCGCCGCCGTCGCCTACGCCCTCGTCGACGGCGTCGCCCTCGTCACCATCGACAACCCGCCGGTCAACGCCGCGTCCCGCGACGTCCGCCTCGGTCTGATCGAGGCGATGGCCCGCGCTGCCGCCGATCCGGCCGTCGCGGCGGTGGTGATCGCCTGCGCCGGCCGCACCTTCGTCGCCGGCGCCGACATCCGCGAGTTCGGCAAGCCGCCGGTCGAGCCCTACCTGCCCGACGTCTGCCTCGCCATCGAGAACCTGGAGAAGCCGGTGGTCGCCGCCGTCCACGGCACGGCGCTGGGCGGCGGCTGCGAACTGGCGCTCTCGGCCCACGCCCGTGTCGCCGCGCCGGGCACGAGGTTCGCCCAGCCCGAGATCAATCTCGGCATCGTCCCCGGCTCCGGCGGCACCCAGCGTCTGCCGCGCCTCGTCGGCATGATCCCGGCGATCGAGATGAACGGCGCCAACCGACGGCTCGCGGCGGAAGAGGCGAAAGCCCTCGGCCTCGTCGACCTGATCGCCGACGGCGACCTCGTCGCCGCCGCCATCGCTCACGCGAAGAGCCTCGTCGGCAGCCCGCCGCGCCGCACCCGCGACCTCGCCGTCCCCGCCTTCGACCGCGCCGCCGCGGAGGCCGCCGTCGCCGCGATCGAGAAGAAGGCGCGCCGCCAGATCTCGCCCGGCGAGGCCGCCCGCCTGACGCTCGCCGCCGCCGAACTCCCCTTCGCCGCGGGCATGGCGGAGGAGCGCGCCGCCTTCCTCCGCCTGCTCGTCTCCGACGAGGCGGCGGCGTTGCGCCACGTCTTCTTCGCCGAGCGCGACGTCGCCAAGATCGAGCGCATCGACGGCGTCGCGGCCCGTCCGGTCGCCCGCTTCGGCGTGGTCGGCGCCGGCACCATGGGCGCCGGCATCGCGGTGGCCGCCGTCGACGCCGGCTTCGCCGTCACCGTGGTCGAGATGAACGACGATGCGCTCGCCCGGGGCCGCGAGCGCATCGACGGCATCTGGGCGCGTTCGGTGAAATCGGGCCGGCTGACGGGCGCCGGCAAGGCCGAGAAGCTGGCGAGGATCCGCTTCGCCGCCGATCTCGCGGCGATGGCCGATGCCGATCTGGTGGTCGAGGCGGTCTACGACGACCTCGGCGTCAAGCGCGACCTCTTCGCCCGCCTCGCCGGCGTCGTCCGCCCCGACTGCGTGCTGGCCACCAACACCTCCTATCTCGACCCGAACGCCATCGGCGAGGGCCTGCCCGCCCCCGAGCGCCTCGTCGGCCTGCACTTCTTCTCGCCCGCCAACGTCATGCGCCTCTGCGAGGTGGTCGACACCGCCACCACCTCGGCCGAGACGCTCTCGACCGCCGTCTCGGTGGCGCGGAAGCTCGGCAAGCAGCCGATCGTCACCGGGGTCTGCGAGGGCTTCGTCGGCAATCGCATCTGGGCGGTGTTCCGCCGCGAATGCGAGTTCATGCTGGAGGAGGGGGCGCTGCCCCACGAGATCGACGCGGCGCTGGAGGACTTCGGCCTGCCGATGGGTCCCTTCGCCGTCTTCGACCTCTCCGGCCTCGACATCGCCTGGAGCTTGCGCAAGCGCAAGGCGGCGACCCGGGACCCGAACGAGCGCTACGTCCGCATCGCCGACCGCCTCTGCGAGATGGGCCGCTTCGGCCAGAAGACCGGCGCCGGCTGGTACGCCTACGAGGCCGGCAAGAAGAGCGTCGATCCGTTGGTCGCCCGCCTCTGCGAGGAGGAATCGGCCGAGAAGGGCATCGCCCGCCGCGCCTTCACCGCCGCCGAGATCGTCGATCGCCTCGTCGGCGTGATGGGGGCGGAGGGCGAGAAGATCCTCGCCGAGGGCATCGCGGGGCGCGCCTCCGACATCGATCTCGTCTTCATCGAGGGCTACGGCTGGCCACGCCGGCGCGGCGGCCCGATGTATCGCGCCGCACTGCGCAAGGCGGGCTGACGCCCCGCCCGACGCGAAGGGCGGGGATGGCGGCGATCCGGCTGTTTCGGCAGAACCGGAACATGGGCTAGGATCGCGCCATGACCGCGAACCTACCCAACGGCGCTCGGGCGCGACCGATCGGATCTGGCGACCACTTCTTCCTGGTCGACGGCTCCTCCTACATCTTCCGCGCCTATCACGCGCTGCCGCCGCTCACCCGCAAGGCCGACGGTCTGCCGGTCGGCGCCGTCTCCGGCTTCTGCAACATGCTCTATCGCCTCCTCAAAGAGGCGAAGAAGACCGGCGCCGGGGTCGAGCCGACCCACCTCGCGGTGATCTTCGACGCCTCGGGCGGCACCTTCCGCGACGAGATCTACGAGCAGTACAAGGCCCATCGCCCCGATCCGCCGGAGGACCTGCGCCCGCAGTTCGGCCTGATCCGCGAGGCGACCCGCGCCTTCAACGTCGCCTGCGTCGAGCAGAAGGGCTTCGAGGCCGACGACCTCATCGCCACCTACGCCACCCAGGCCCGCGCCGCCGGCGCCGACGTCACCATCGTCGCCTCCGACAAGGACCTGATGCAGCTGATCGAGCCGGGCGTCGTCATGCTCGACACGATGAAGGACAAGCGCATCGGCGTGGACGAGGTCTTCGAGAAGTTCGGCGTCACCCCCGACAAGGTGGTCGACGTCCAGGCGCTCGCCGGCGATCCGGTCGACAACGTCCCCGGCGTCCCCGGCATCGGCATCAAGACGGCGGCGAGCCTCGTCAACGAGTACGGCGACCTGGAGACGCTGCTCGCCCGCGCCGGCGAGATCAAGCAGCCCAAGCGCCGCGAATCGCTCCTCGCCAACGCCGACGCCGCCCGCATCTCGATGCGGCTGGTGACGCTCGACCGCGACGTGCCGGTGACGACCCCGATCGAGGATCTGGCGGTTGCTTCGATCGACGGCGTCCGCCTCGTCGCCTTCCTCAAGGCGATGGACTTCACCTCGCTCACCCGCCGCGTGGCGGAGGCGACCGGCGCGGTCGCCGAGGAGATCACCCCGGCGGTGGTCCCGGTGACCCACTGGCCGCCGGCGTCGGTGGGCGGGAACGATCCTCTGAGCCCCCCCTCCCTGTCCCTCCCCCTCCAGGGGGGAGGGGACGACAAAGGCGGGCTCGGAACCTCGAACCGATCCTCTTCGGACGGTTCGCTCTTCGCCACCGATGGCGTCGATGGGGTCGGACAGACCTCGCCGCTGGCGTCCCCTCCCCCCTCGAGGGGGAGGGACAGGGAGGGGGGGCTGGACGCCGCCGCAACCGCCTTCACCGACAAGTCCCTCGTCGGCACCCCCGCGTCGCTCGCCGCCGCCCGCGCCGCCTCGGCGCAGGCGCCGATCGACACCTCCGTCTACGAGACCGTCTCGACCCTCGCCCGCCTCGAGGCCTGGATCACGCAGGCCCGCGAGGCCGGGGTCGTCGCCTTCGACACCGAGACCACCTCGCTCGATGCCCTCCAGGCCGAGCTGGTCGGCTTTTCGCTGGCCCTCTCGCCGGGCAAGGCCTGCTACGTGCCGCTCGCCCACCGCGCCGGCGGTGGCGGCCTCTTCGACGACGGCCTCACCGAGGGCCAGATCCCACTCGCCGCCGCGCTCTCTGCGCTGAAGCCGCTGCTCGCCGACGCCTCGGTGCTCAAGGTCGGGCAGAACCTCAAGTACGACGCCCTGGTGCTCTCCCAGCACGGCATCGAGATCGTCGGCTTCGACGACACCATGCTGATCTCCTACGCCCTCGACGCCGGGCGCGGCTCGCACGGCATGGACGAACTCTCCAAGCGCTGGCTCGGCCATACCCCGATCGCCTACAAGGACGTCGCCGGCTCGGGCAAATCGGCCGTCACCTTCGACCGCGTCGCCATCGACAAGGCGACCGCCTATGCGGCCGAGGACGCCGACGTCACCCTCCGCCTGTGGCGTCTCCTGAAGCCCCGGCTCGCCGCCGAGGGGCTCACCGCCGTCTACGAGCGGCTGGAACGCCCGCTGGTCGACGTCATCGTGCAGATGGAGCGCCGCGGCATCGCCATCGATCGCCAGATGCTCGCCCGCCTCTCCGGCGACTTCGCCCAAGGCATGGCGCGGCTGGAGGCCGAGATCACCGAACTCGCCGGCGAGAGCTTCAACGTCGGTAGCCCGAAGCAGCTCGGCGACATCCTCTTCGGCAAGATGGGCCTGCCCGCCCCGAAGAAGACCGCCACCGGCGCCTGGGCGACCGGCGCCGACGTGCTCGAGGACCTCGCCGCCCAGGGCCACGACCTGCCGCAGAAGGTGCTCGACTGGCGCCAGATCTCCAAGCTCAAGTCGACCTACACCGACGCGCTGCCCTCCTTCGAGAACCCGCG
>ERZ1645187.3329-NODE-3329-length-13577-cov-9.972859_pt1 | contig 13577 bp, 14 predicted proteins | sample MGYA00575352_ERZ1645187 | MGnify/ENA primary metagenome ERZ1645187 (study PRJEB40837, sample SAMN11349314) | freshwater sediment metagenome | isolation source: river sediment | host: Sediment | place: India: Wazaribad , New Delhi | collected 2017-02-21 ...
AACCAAAATGGGGTTCAGGTGGTCGGAGGTTCAAATCCTCTCACCCCGACCAGTAAAATCAAAGGCTTAGCGTCAATCGACCTAAGCCTTTTTTCTTTGGTGCTAGGCCGGTGCTATGTCAGAGCGTTCCTAGCACCGAAAAGAGATCTCTTCGACCCGCCTTCTAATACGGTCACGGATGGGTGGGTCAGGGTAAAAGGGTAAGGCTCACTACCACGTGCCTTTATATATGTGGTGCCGGCTCCTTTCTTGGGGTGAGATGGGAGCCGGCGCTGCTGGCCAAGGAGAGTGAGGCGAAGGAGGTAGTCCCCGGTAGGCGTCGGCGTGAGCGTCTGGCCGCCGAGGCCAGATGCAAGCGCATCCGACACGCCGTCAAGCCATTCGTCGTAGGGCCATGCCGCCGTCCGACTGCCCCTTTAGGGGGGGCGCGTCGTGACGGAGCCGTGGCCCAGAGCGTGGCGTACCGGGGAACACGGGTTGTCACTAATGGTAACTGAATGTTAGTAAAGGATTATCCAGTATTGGGCTCGATCAGGGCCGCTGGTCCTTGACAAAGCGCTACGGAGGCGAAATAATTTTCACGAAGGTTAAGGATCATTGATCCAAAACCTCGGTCTTCCAGGACCCTTCTCCCTCTTTGGCGAGATTTTCTGTCGCCGCACCTCTCCTCCCGGCTTGCCCGGACTCCTGGCCTTTCCGTCAACGCTAGGAGTAGCCATGCCTGAGCAAATTTCCACCCGCGAAGCAGCGGGCACTGTCCACATCGTCCACGCCGATCTGCTGACCGAAAAGCAGGCTGCCAATTTTCTCGGCTTGAGTCCGGCCACCCTCCAAGCCTGGCGCACGACCGGCCGGGTGCGCTTGGAGTACCGCAAGATTGGCCGCGCCGTTCGTTATCGTCTAGAAGACCTCAAGAATTTTGTAGATTCCAGCAGGCGGTCCACTACCGCCTCTTGACCCGGTTGGACTTTGGGGCCGTTGGTTTGCCAACGCCCTGGCTCGGATGCCACCACTTTTCATTAACATGCAAAACCTGATGGGTAAATAACCATGAAGACTATCAGTAGACCTTCCGCACAATCCACAGTCAACCCCCCACCACCCGGCCCCCACCTCGCCCGCGTCGTGGTAGTGGCAGAGCTGGGCACCAGGCAGAGCACCTGGGGCACTAAGGAGGAAATCGGCCTTGGGCTCGAGGTATTCCTTGCCGGTGAGCAACCACCGACAACGATTATTGTGCCCGATGTCATGAACTCATCCCTGCACGAAAAAAGCAAACTTGGACAATACATTACCGCGATTTTGGGTCACCTTCCGTATGACGTGCAGCCGAGCGCGCTGCTCGGCGGAGAGGTCAGTGTTACGTTGGGGGGTACCCCAAATAGGGCCAACGGATTTTTCCCCCGTATCACACTGGTTACCTCCGTACCTCCGGGATCGCACGTCCCCACCACGCAGCACGCGCCACTGCTTTTTGATTACGGAGCCCCAGACCCGTCAGTATTCAGCAACTTACCGCGCCTTTTTCAGAAAATCATTCAAGACGCCTGGTCCCAGGCTTCGAAGGTTCCTCTTGGGCACGGTCCGACTGGGGGCTCTTTTCCACCGTCAGCGGTCGCTCCAGCTGCTAGCAACCCCTTCCCCCACGTCGCCCCTCCTCCCGGCGGGCCAATAAAGCCCCCAGTGGCAGCCACGATGCCCGCCAACCCCTTCGGCCCAACGGGCGGTGCTGTTCCGGCCGCGGCTACAGCGGGGGCACCGGTCCAGAACCCATTCCAGGCATCTTCAAGTTCTAACGATCTCTGGGACGATATAGCGGAGACGATTCCCGCCCTGCGTCAGAATCCCTTCGGTTGATAGTTAAGGATGGGAGCTTGGAGGGGTGAAGCCCTCCAAGCTCCCCAAGGATGGCGGTTGATTTCTTTAGCCTAAAACATGGCCGATCAACTACATTGCGGCCAGGAGATTTCTCTTATGTTTCCTTATGATACAAAACCCAGTATAGCACAAGTGTGGGCCATGGTGCTGCCCCTCCTTGGTGAGGAGGTCACCCTTGACGGCCATGAACTGGTGGCGCTGAATCCCCGGCGCGTCGACCATAATCTCGGCAGTTTTCGCTACAACACCCAGACCGGGGCCTGGGCTGATTTTGCTCTCGACAATGTCAAGGGCGTTGGCTTTGCCAGCTATCTCGCTTACCTCCTAGACGCCACAGCTATCGAAGCAGAAAGGTATATTAAACAGCGTCTTGCGGAACTTGAGGCCAACCCGCCACCCGTACCGTTCACCCCGAGCACCACGGCCAAGGCCGTCTCCAAGGCGCTGACGCCCGTTCCCGCCTCAGTCGGGTTGCCCCCCAGGCCCGACGACATCGGCAGCCCCAGCATGGAGTTCCCCTACCGCGACCACCACGGCGATCTGCTCTTCCTTGTCCGCCGCTACGAAACCCCGGTGGGTGGCAAGAAGGTCGTTGCTTGGACCTACCGGCTGCCGCTGGGACCCTCCGCAGAGCCTCCATTGGGCACATGGAAGCCCCAAAAACCGGAGAAGCCATGGCCCATCTACGGACTTGACCGCTTGGCCGCGCGGCCGGATGCCAAGGTGCTCTTGGCGGAGGGTGAGAAGGCCGCTGACGCCGCCGAGCGGTTGCTTGATGGCGTAGGCGTCACCACGCTCAATGGCGCGGCATCCGTTGCCCACGCCGATCTCACGCCCCTTTTTGGTCGTGACATCATCCTTCTGCCTGACAACGACGCCGCCGGGCGCAAGTATGCCATTGACCTGATTATGGGCCTGGTCGGCAAGGCCAAGTCGCTGCGGATCGTCGATGTCTGGTCGCTGGGGTGGCAGCCGGGCCAGGACGTGGCCGATTTCGACCAACTCCCAGGGTACTTCCTGGACCAGGCCGTGCCGGTGGCAGCCTGGTTGACCCCGGAGGAGGCCGAGCAGCTGGCCAACCAGCAAGCTCATACAGAACGGGAGGCCAAGATTGCCGAATTGGCCCAGCTCGATCGTGTGGCCTACGACGCAAGGCGGAGAGAGGCCGCCAAGGCACTGAAGATACGGGTTTCTGTTCTCGATCAGCAGGTTGTACAGACCCGCAAGGCGACTACTTCGCCTGCACCTCTAGGCTCGCGTTGTGCCCCCGTGGTGCTGGAAACCGCAGAGCCTTGGAGCTTACCGGTCGACGGCACCGCTCTGGCGCAAGAAATTCTGGCACGCATCCAGGCTCACTGCGTGTTGCCGGAAGGGGCGGCGGTGGCCCTGACGCTTTTTGCGTTTCACACCTACTGCCCCGATGTGTCTGATTTCACACCCTATGTCGTTTTGACATCGGCGGTAAAGCGCAGTGGGAAATCCACCGTCCTGGATGTCCTGGCGGAAATCGTCGCCAAGCCTTTGAAAAGCCATAATTGTTCCACCGCAGCATTGTTTCGCCTCATCGCCACACACGGTTGCACCCTCCTGTTGGACGAGGCCGACACCTTCGTCGGAACCAACGAGGATCTGCGCGGTGTCCTCAATTCCGGCTTCCACCGCGATGGCCAGGTACACCGCGTGGAGGGTGACGGTAAGGACCGTCAGGTGGTGGCCTTCCCCACTTTTTGTCCCAAGATTATGGCCGGGATCGGCACCTTACCGGCGACGATCATGGATCGAGCCATCCAGGTGCGCATGAAGAGAAAAGCACGTGGCAGCGAGGTATCGAAGTTCAACCGCCTTAACCGCGCCGCGTGTCACCCCCTCCGCAGCAAGCTGAGCCGCTGGGCTAACGATCACCAGCATGAGTTGGCAGCCGTGCGGGTCCAGGGGTTACCCTGCTTCACTGATCGGGCGGAGGACACTTGGGAGGCTCTGCTTCAGATCGCCCACCTCCTCGGCCCCGAGTGGGAAGCCCAGGCGTTTGAATCGGCCCGGATGCTTGGCTGTAGACCGGAAGATCGCGACGAAGGTGATCTTGGCCTGGACCTGTTGGAGGACATCCGCGCCCTCACCGAGGGCAAGGAGTTCCTGAAGGTGACCAGCGCTTGGCTGTGCACCGAGCTGGCGGGGATCGAAGGGGCTCATTGGGCCACACACTCTCATCATAAGCCCCTGTCGCAGGTCGATCTTGGTAAGTTACTAAAACCCTTCGAGATTCACCCCCGTTCCATCCGGGTCGACACTCGAACTGCCCGAAACCCAGAGCAGCGAGGCACTACCTTCCGTGGGTTTATGGTCGCCGACTTCGCCGACGCATGGGAAAGATACCTTCCCTCCATCCCACCAGACCTTACCCCTGTGGAGTCCTCTGCTGCGGAGGAGGACCCTAAGCCGGATGACGACCCACCATCCCCCGGATCTCCTCCGCCGCCCCGACCCACCACTAGAACCACCTCAGCCAAAGGAAAGGGACCGCCCGGGGTACCCACAGCCCTTCCGCCTGAGGCCCCCTCGGTGGCTGCGGACCAGACCAATGAGGGCGAGGTCGGGGACCTGGACGCCCTGACAGTCCTTCACCCTCTCACCCAGGCCCCCCTCGCGGTCCGCTACCTGACCGACCGCGATGAAGCCAAGGCAGCCGTAGCGGCCCTGGTCGCCAGCGGCCAGATCCTCGGCGCCGATACAGAGACGACGGGCCTCAATCCCCGGGAGGATAACCTGCGGCTGGTCCAGCTCACCGACGGGGAGCAGGTCCTGGTGCTGGACTGCCTTCACCTGGGGGCACCGTTGCACGACGTGCTGGGCGTTCTGGAAGAGGCCCCCGTGGTTTTCCACAACGCCCTGTTCGATTTGGCGTTTCTCAAGGCCAACGGGGTCAAGCTGCGCACGGTCTGCTGCACCCAATTGCAGGCCGCCGCTCTGCTGCATCGCCCGGGCTCAACCCTGAAGCACCGGAGGACGCTCGCCCTGGCCCAGGTGGCGGAGGCGTTCCTGGAGGTCACCGTTGACAAAGCCGCGCAGCGCTCGGACTGGACGTTGCCAGAACTGAGCCCGTCCCAAGTGAGCTACGCCGCCCTGGACGCCCTGCTCGCCCAGGTACTCTATGAACACCTGGCCCAGGAACTCAAAAACGAGGGGACGGGTCAGGGGTTCGGCTTAGTGTTAGCCACGCTTCCCGCAGTGGCCGCCGCACAGGAGCGGGGGATTCTGATCGACCACCAGGCCCGGGCAGCCCTGATCGAAACCCTGACACCACGGCGGGATGAGGCCTTAAAAGATCTGCGGGCCGTCATCGGCCCCACGATCAACCCCAACTCTCCCCCCCAACTTGCCGCCTACCTGGAACAGACCCTGGACCCAGCCACCCTGGCAGCCTGGGAACGGACCCCGAAGGGCCAGCTATCCCTGACTGAGGACACCCTGCGGGCCTACCCGGATCTGCCTGTAGTCAAGCCACTGCTCCGCTACCGGGAGGTGGCGGACATCCTCAAAACCTGGGGAGCGAAGTATGAGCACTTTATCGACCCGGCGGGACGGATTCATCCCGGCTTCCACCTCTTGGGGGCACGCTCCGGGCGCATGGCCTGCTCGGAGCCCAACATGCAAAACCTCCCCCGGGAACCCGCCCTGCGGGCCTGCTTCATCGCCCCACCCGGCTACCAGCTCCTGACGGCGGACTTTAGCCAGATCGAGCTGCGAATTGCTGGTCTTCTGTCCGGGGACCCGGTGATCCGGGCAGCCTATGCCCAAGGCCAGGATCTGCACCGGGAGATTGTCGCCCGCATCACCGGCAAGCCCCCCACGGAAGTTACCCCCGATGAGCGGAAACTCGGCAAGGCGCTGAATTTCGGGCTGCTTTATGGCGCGGGAGCAGAAACATTCCGTCGGCGTGCGTGGCTGGATTACGACATCCACCTTGCCTCTGCGGAGGCGCGCCGCTTCAAGGAAGTCTTCGACCAAACTTACCAGGTCCTCCGCACCTGGCAAGAGCAAAATCACCGGCTGGTCGAGAGACAGGGCTGGCTCCAGAGCCCCGCCGGGCGGCGGATCTATGTGAAAAACCCCGGGAACTGCTACACCGTGGCCCGCAACTACCCGGTCCAGGGGGCAGCGGCGGACTTGATGATGCTGGCCATCCTGCGCACCCATGCGGCCCTGTTGCAGGCTAAGGCTCCGGCTTTTGTTGTGAACTTCGTCCACGACGAACTGGTGCTGGAGGTGGCCGATGATGCCGTGGCGCAGGTCAAGGACCTGGTAAACCAAGCCATGACCAGCGCGTTCCTGGATCTGTTCCGGGAGTACGACCCGGCGCCGCTGGCCCGGAATCTGGTGGAGATCGGCGTCGGGGCCAACTACGCCAGCGCCAAGTAAGGGGGTGACCGGGGCTTAGGACCCACCACCACAGGGACACGGAAGTTCCTCCGGTTTTTTTCGGTCCCTCCGAAAAATCGACCTCACCAACGGCTCTGTACGGCCGTCAAGAGGCCCTGGGAAGGGAAAGGGATGCCCCCCGTCGCCGATGCCTCAGCGCCCCGTGTGACGCCTCTCAGAGGGCCTCATGCAAGATATTGATAATAATATGGAAAAATACCGCTAGGGTGGGCGGAAGAGTCAGATGCCACCGCTGGCAGAGCAGCTTACCGCTTGGGTACCGGGGTGGGGGTGCCCCAGCGGGTCAGTGCTCCTGAAGACTGGCTGATCGAGGCAACACGGCCCTCGGCAGGGGGACGCCGGTTGCGCAACGGGGGCGAGGTAACCGTCCGGGGGCCGGGGGACTCTGATCGGTGCCGCGCCGTCTCACCTCACCCCTCCTCGAAGCAACCTTCTTATCCCCCAAGCCTCCCGCAGAAGGCGCTACACCCGCTACACCGCTACCGGCGCGCTCGCTACCTTGCCTGCACGGCGGTCAGCGGCCGGTAGCAGGGTGTGTAGCGGCTGCGCCCCCTGGAGGTGGCACGCCGCAGCCCAGCAACCACGCGGCCTGTAGCGGCGTAGCAGGTGTAGCGGCTTTTCGGGAGGGCTCGGGATGAAAGGAGGTAAAGGACCAAATCCGGCCCTTCCTGCGGCCCCCGGAGGACTACCCCGTAGCAGGCGGCTCCGCTACAGGGCCGCTACCTGAATCTGCGGCCAGGCGATCACTGCGCCACGCACCGCCTGATCGGCCAGTCGCGATACTCCCTGTAAACCCATACCAACACATAGATTCTTAATAATTAACTTAATTATATATAGATAACACACTGAAATGGCCTAGACCCTCTCATCACCCGGGTCTGAGACCACTTCATCCGCCCCCGTAGGGCACTGTTTTGACTGTTTTGCCCCCCGCGCCGTTCTGCCACGCGGCACGGCAGTGGGGGTACCCAGGAGTTAATTTATGAGCCTCATCAAACGCTTCCTCGAAGCCCAAGGCTTCTTCGACACCGAGGAGGACGACGAGAGCTTCTCGCCGTATCCCCCTGAACCCGAGGTCAACCTGACCGACACCCCCTGGCTGACCGGGCATACCGCCTATCCGTCCCAGGACTTCGTGCTGAATTATCTCGATCAACACCCCACCGACACCGAGGTTCCCTTCTAATGGCCTACAACGCCTTCATCCACAACGTCATGTCCCTTGATTACCAGCCCCCCAAGACCTTTCCCCCCACAATGGCGGGGGACCCCGGTTTTGTCTGTCGGGACCTCTACATCACCACCACGGAAGGGTCAGTGCGGTTGTCCCTGTTCGCCACCCAGGCGGACGCCCTGGAGCTGGTGACCCCCAAACCGGACCTGAAGCTGGTCCCGCCCCTCCCGGCGCCGAGCCAGGCGGAAGCTGCTTGATGCCACCACCCCGGCGGCCCCGGCCGTCTGGGGCGATCCCCCCTGATCCTCTACCGGACATCACCATGAGAACCTTCACCAAACCCCCCGACGCGGGACCAGGGGACTACATCCCCTATCCCGCCGGCACCTCCATCGCCACCCTGACCGGCCTCTTTTTCGTTGGCCGCCAGCCGGTGACCTTCCAGGGCGAGAGCCGTATCCGCCCCACGGTGGTCCTGGCCTGGGAAGGGGCCGACCGGGCCGCGGATGGCCGTGCCCTGAGCGTGTTGGAGACCCTGACCGACTCGCTGAACGAAAAAAGTACCTTCTTCAACCGCATCCTCGCCCTCACCGGCGGTCAGGAACCCCCCCGGGTCTGGCCTTGCGCTCGTTGCTGGGCCAACCGGCGGTCATCACCGTGCGGCAGGTCCCCACCCCCACTGGGCGCACTTACGCCCGGGTGGTTTCCTGTGGACCCCTGCCCCGGGGCCTGAGTGCCGCGCCGCCCTCGGTGACACCCCTGTACTTCGACCTGCATGCCCCCGCCGACTCCTGTCCACTGAGCGCCTTGCCCAAAAGATGCCAGCGGCTCCTGGAGACCGCCGTGGACCTCCCCGAAGGACGCCTCACCCCCGCCCCGGTCGAGACGGACCCCCCACCGCGCATCAGCGACCTGGAGGTGCAACGCCTCCAGCGCCGGCTTCAGCAGTTGGGCCGGCCCCTGCACCGCACCCTGGCCTGGATGGAACGGGCCTGGGGCCTCCACGGCTTCCCGGAACTCTCACCCGCCCAGTACCAGGAGCTGTGGACGCGGCTGGACCAGTGGCACCAGCAACTTCAGGACGCCCCACCCCTGCACCATGCCGCCTGAGGGGCGGCTCTCCCCACCCTGATCTGGCCCCCTGGTGGGGCCTTACTTTTTGGAGCACCCCCATGAAACTGACCAACGTCTACGCCCTGCCGCGTCCCCTGATCGACGCCATGCACCGCTTCGATGCCGCCCGGGAAGGACTGGATCACCCGGAACGGACCATCACCTGTACCCGGCTGATCGACAGCCCCCGCCGGGTTGCCCTGGAACGTGCCTACGGGCACGACCTGGAGGAGGACGCCGCCAACCGCCTGTGGGCCTTGTGGGGCAACGCCATCCACCAGCTCCTCGCCAGCCAGGCGCAGGAGCACTGTCTGGTGGAGCAGCGCTTCGCCGCCCGCCTCAACGGCTGGACGGTGAGTGGCCAGGTGGACCGCTACATCCACCATGACCAGCCGGAATACCCCCAGGAACGGGCGGGGACCTTGCAGGACTACAAACTCAGCTCGGTCTGGTCCCTGACCGCGAACCAGGGTCAGCCCAAGCCGGAGTGGGTGAGTCAGCTCAACGTCAATGCCTGGTTGCTGGAAGCCAACGGCTATCCGGTCTCCCGCCTGGAGATCGTCCTGCTGCTGCGGGACCACCAGGCCCAGGCCGCCAGCCGCGATCCGGACTACCCCCCGGTACCGGTCCTGGTGCTGCCCGTCCCCCGCTGGGACCCAGCGGCGACCCGGGCCTTCATCCTGGACCGCTTGGCCCGGTTGGAAGCGGCCCTTTATCAGGGGCCGTTGCCGGACTGTGACGACAGCGAACGCTGGGCACGTCCCACCGCCTATGCGGTCCGCACCCCCCAACGCAAGACCGCCCTGCGGGTGTTCGCCACCCGCGCCGAGGCCGAGGACCTGGCCCGGCGCACCCTCAACGCCACGGTCGAAGTCCGGCCGGGGCAGTCGGTGCGGTGCGAGCGCTACTGCAACCTGGCCGGGGTCTGCGACCAGTACCAGGCCGAAAGCCGTCGTTTGGCGGCTTGAGGCCATTACCAACCCCCCCACTCATTGGGAGTGGGGGACTTTTATTTGTCCGTCACTGACTATGTTAAAACCGTGTTAGCGACACCAGCCGGAGTGGATCAGCGGGCAGAGATTGTATATGGAGATAAGATCACTGAATGCGGTTCTTTTGTTTTAATTGACCCAGATTCATACCCTTTTCATCAATCAAGAATATGCCCGTAAAGGGCTGATAATCAGGAGTAACTTCACCATGATGGTACTTAAACGCAAACCCCCGTTCGTCTTCACCAAAGCCGAACAAGAATACATCGTCAAGCAGTGGAAGCAGCATACCGCCAAGGAGATCGCCACGGCCCTCAATGAAGCCGCTCCCCTGCGGCTGAGACCGGTCACCCCCGGTGTGATCTATGCCTATGTGCGGCGGGTGCGCCGGGTGGCCTATACCAAGATGACGGCCTTACTGGCCGACGACAAGACCACCGAAGCCCTGGCCCTGCGTGAGCGGCTCAGGGACCGCCTGCCCAACAAACAGGCCAGTGTGCGTCGGGTGCTGGCGGAGTATTTCAGCGGCCATGTTTGCCTGGAGGAGCAGTGAGATGGACGCTGCCGCAATCCAACCTATACCCGTCACGATTACCGATCGTCATCTGATCAAGCGCCTGATGGTGATCCTCGAACAGGACCCGGCGTTTTTGAGCGACCTCCAGGGGGTCCTGACCCAGGCACTCCAGAAAACACCAAGACCCTATCAGGACCGCCATTGGTCAGCGAAGTGGCAGCCGGATGCATTGGTCCTGCGCTATCAGTTCGACCTGCATCCCCAACGTGAATACTTTCCTCATCTCAATCACCTTTTGGAGACGATCCATGGAACCGCATGATCCTTACGGCTTTGCCGAACTGAATACGCGGTATGTCGCCGAACTGAATGCCAAGTATGTTGCCGAAATCAATCAGCTCGTGGCTGATTTTGCGGCCCAGGTGCGAGCCATCAATCCCCCCCGCCGGCCACTCCGGACCTACTTTAACCTGACCTGGGTAAAGCGTCTGTATCCCTGGGGACGGCGCAAGGGGGGTGATGCATAAACCTCCCGGTGACAGGCAAGGCACGGGTAGAGCCTCTTAACACTTCGTTTTCAAGGGTTGTATATGTAAATCAGTACCTGACTCCTCCCGGTGGCGAGGGCAGTTTCTGCCTTGGTTACCGGGCTGCGGGTTAAACCCCCCGGCACCCCTTGCGGACGGCTCAGAGCCTGCGGGCGTGTTCCCCCACACGTCCCCAGACCCTGGGCCGTCTGCTTTTTCTCAGGAGCCTTGTCATGGCTGAACCGCTGTCCCTGCCTTCGCCCCCGGTGGTGGATTTCACCTTTCCGGTGGCTCTGGTCCCCGCCGCCGCCCTGCTGAGCGGGCCGGTGACCCTGCCCTCAACCTATCAGGCGGTGGTCCGCACCGACACCCAGGCGGTCCTGGGCATTCATGGCCCTGGTTACCGGCTGCTGCGTAATGCTGACGCCTTTGCCGCCTTCGATGAGGCGGTGCAGCGCAGTCCCCTGGATCTGGCCGGGATGCAGGTCCGCGATGAACTGAGCCATGGTGGCGCCCGGGCCTACCGCACCTACACCTTTCCCGGCCACGGGGTGGCCATCGGCCGAGCCAACGACCTGACCCACCTCCAGTTGATGGTCTCCAACAGCTACGACGGTGCCCTGGCCTTCACCAGCCGGCTCGGGGCCTATCGGGTGCTGTGCTCCAACGGTCTGGTGATCGGGACCACCTTTCTCCATGCCGCCGTCCGCCACACCAAGGGCCTGTCCGTCGACACCGTGGTCCAACGCCTCACCCAGGCTGTGACCCTGTTTCACGACCAGGCGCAGCACTGGCGGGCCTGGAGCCATGCCCAGGTCACCGAGGTGGCGGTGCGGGAGGTGATCCAGCAGTTACCGGGCCTCAACCCGAAACTGGAGGAGCACCTCCTGGGTACCTATCAGGAAGAAGCCCTGGTGCTGGGACCCTCCCTGTGGGCCTTGTTCAACGCCCTGACCCATTGGAGCACCCATGCCCCGGTGCGCACCCGCAGCCGGGGCAACCTGGCCAGCGTGCGTCAGGACCGGGAAAGCCGGGTCAAGACGGTGCTGGAATCGGCACCTTTTCGCCGCCTGGCTTTGGCGGCTTGACAGCCGATTGGGGGGCCTGGTGGTCGACCACCACCGGGCCTCTCTATTTTGGCGGGAGGTGGATCATGGTGATGTGTCTTTTCCGGTCACGCTTACCCTGGCTGGTCCTGGCCACGGTGGGTCTGACCGGCGTGCTGGTACCCCGCTTTGGGGGGGAGGTCCTGGCCCTGACCCCGCAGGCACCCCGGGTGGTGCGGGAGTTGCTGACCCAGGGGCGCTATGGCGAGGCCCAGGAGACCGCGGCCTTTGCCCTGGCCAAAGGGGAAGATACCCTTCACGCCGAGCTGACGGGGCTGCTGGCGGAGAGCCAGGCGTTACGGTCCACGCCGGCCTATCGCCTGGAACAGGTCCTGGAAGGGATTGCGACCGGGACCGCCCCGGAGCTGGAAGGGCAGGTGGCCGGTGCCCTGACCGATCTGTTGCCGCTGGTGGGTGATGTGCGGGATCTGCTCCGGGAAGGCTGGCGCTGGGCCGCCGTCCCCGACCAGGAACCCGATGGGGTGATCGTGACCCTGTCGCTGTTGGGGTTGCTGACCACCGGGCTGCCACCCCTGAAGGGCGGGCTGGGGGTGATCAAGCGTGCCCAGCGCCTTCAGCTCCTCCCCCCCTGGCTGGCCCGGGAACTGGTGCGGTTGGGACCGGAGGTCATCACCCATCGCGCTTTGGTGCCGGTCAAACCCCTCCTCAACCAGGTGCACCAGTTGACCGAACAGGTGGGGGTGCGGGATGCCCTGGTGCTGTTGCAGCGCACCACCGGCCGGGAAGCCTTGGCGGAGCTGGTGTTCCTGGCCCGGGTCTTCGGCAAGGACACCGCCAGCCTGGTGCGCCTGGGCGGGGAGGGGGTGGTGCGGGCCAGTCGCCAGGGGGTAAGTCCCGCGCTGCTGTACCGGGCCAGCCTCTATGGCCCCGCCGGGATCAAGGCCCTGGGGCGGTGGGGACCCCACCGTTGGGGTCTGCTGCTGCATGCAGCCAAGCTGGTCTATCGCCAACCCTGGCTCGGGGGCCTGTTACGCCGGCTGATCGCGCTGCCTCGCTGGCTGTGGGGGGTGATCCTGGTCCTGGGGATGGTGGGGTTGCGACCCTGGCCAGCACCCCGACGACCGGTAGCGCTGACGCCGGGTGAATAACCTTTCGTACGCTAACCCTGGGGAAGCCCTGTCGCTTCCCGCAGGGGGAGTGGCGGGGTGGCCCCTTATGCGGAGATGCTCATGCCCAGACGTGCCACATCGAACCTCACGCTGGCCCTGGAGCCAGACCCGATTCGCCGGCCGGGATTTTCGGCGGCGGACCTGGAGCTGATTCAGCGGGCCATCCAGTGCCTGGAAGCCCGTTACCGGGTGAGCGGGGAGGCTCTCACCAGCCCGGAGGCCACCCGGCAGTACCTCAAACTGCGCCTGGATGGCAGTGCCTACGAAGTCTTTGCCGCCATCTTCCTCAACCAGAGACACCAGGTGATCGCTTACCGGGAGCTGTTCCGGGGAACGGTGGACGGGGCCAGTGTCCCGCCCCGGGAGGTGGTGCGGGAGGCCCTGGCCCTGAATTGCAGTGCCGTGATCTTCGCCCACAACCACCCCTCGGGGAATACCGAACCCAGCCCGTCGGATCTGCGCATCACCCAGCGGCTCAAAGAGGCCCTGGCCCTGATTGACGTGCGGGTGCTGGATCACCTGATCATCGGCCAGGGGGAGGGGACCTCGCTGGCGGAGCGGGGGTTGCTCTGAGGACCGGCTGAAGGGCCTTCAGGGGGTGCCGGGAGGGCAACTCCTGAGGGCCGGCCTGTGGGGTGGGGAGGCCTGGGGACCACTGACCCGTGCCCCGGGGAGGGGGTCACGGGGGGCCGGGGGGACT
>ERZ1645187.3330-NODE-3330-length-13575-cov-38.987056_pt1 | contig 13575 bp, 11 predicted proteins | sample MGYA00575352_ERZ1645187 | MGnify/ENA primary metagenome ERZ1645187 (study PRJEB40837, sample SAMN11349314) | freshwater sediment metagenome | isolation source: river sediment | host: Sediment | place: India: Wazaribad , New Delhi | collected 2017-02-21 ...
AAGGACCCCCGCCAACAATCACAACGTCATAGTCCATCCCCTCGCGCTCGGGGAGTTCCATTTCCTGGGCCGACATGCCGATCTCCTCCGCTGCGTCCAGCTGCGCCAGACGTCCGCCAAGATTGTTCATATGTAAACGATCTTGACGCGTTGCACAATCTTCTTGGACTTTCGTTTTACCGGAAGGGATGGTTCGCGCAACCGCCCGCCGATGCTAAATAGAGCCATGTCACAAACAATAACGACGCATGACGACGAGTTCAGCGAGGCCGAAATTCTCGGCCTTTTGCGCTGGCACGCCGATATGGGCGTCGATACGGCGCTCGACGAAGCGCCGCACAACCGCTTCGCCGAAGCCGAGGCGACGCATCCGCGCCCGGGGGCGCGGCCTCATGCCGCGCCGCCCCCGCCGCCCATCTCCCCTTCCCGCTCAGCCCCGGCGTCCATCGCGGCGCCGCTGGCGCAGGCCGCCGGCCTTTCGGCCGATGCGGCGGCGCAATCGGCGCGCGAGACCGCCCGCGAGGCCAAGAGCCTTGATGAGTTGCGGGCGCTGCTTGAGGCTTTCGACGGCTGCGCGCTGAAGGCGACGGCGACGCGGCTGGTTTTCGCCGACGGCAATCCGCAAGCGAAGATCATGCTGATCGGCGAGGCGCCGGGCGCCGATGAGGATCGCATCGGCCGACCGTTCGTCGGCCGCGCCGGGCAATTGCTCGACCGGATGCTGGCGGCGATCGGCCTTGACCGGACGTCCGTCTATATCGCCAACACGATTCCCTGGCGTCCGCCCGGCAACCGCGACCCCAGCCCGATCGAAACCGCGATCTGCCTGCCTTTCCTGCAACGGCAGATCGCCCTTGTCGCGCCGGAGATCGTCGTCTGTCTGGGAAAATCCTCAATGCAGACGCTGCTCGGCCGCAAGGAAGGCGTCATGCGCGCGCGCGGCCATTGGTTCGATTATGCCGACGGGCAATCCAGCGCGCGGGCGCTGGTCATGCTGCATCCGGCTTATCTTTTGCGCCAGCCGGCGCATAAAAGGCTCGCCTGGCGCGACCTGCGGGCGCTGAAACAAGCTTATGACGATTTGCGGGAGCCATAGCGCGAAAGCGCCTGCATCCCTATCTACCGTTGCGCGTTAAGCCTTGCTAGAAAGGCCCCAAGCGCGAACGCCCCGGAGGCAGGCATGAAGTGGGAAGATTTTCGTCGTTCGGACAATATCGACGACCGCCGCAGCGACGGCGAGGCCCCTGAAGGCCCGGGCGGGATGTTCGGCGGGGGCGGCGGCGGAGGCGGCGGTCTCGGCATCGGCACGATGATCGTGCTCGGCATTCTCGGCTATATGCTCGGCATCGACCCGCGCATCCTCATCGGCGGCGCGGAGATGTTCAACAATTTCCGCGGCGGCGGCGCCGTGCAGGAGCGCCAGATCGACCCCGCCCGCAAGAAGCAGGTCGACGAGGCCAACAAGAACGATCCGATGCGCCAATTCGTCTCCGCCGTTCTGGCGCAGAACGAAGACGTGTGGAACGACATCCTGCCCAAGCAGAAGAACATCCGCTACGTCAACCCGACGCTGGTGCTGTTCTCGGGCTATACGCGGTCGGCCTGCGGCGCGGCGCAATCGGCCATGGGGCCGTTCTATTGCCCGCTCGACCGCAAGGTCTATCTCGACATGTCGTTCTTCAACGATATGAAGCGCAAGCTCGGCGGCGGCGGCGACTTCGCTTACGCCTACGTGATTTCGCACGAGATCGGCCATCACGTCGAAAACCTGCTCGGCATTCTGCCCAAGGTGCAGGAGGCGCAGCAGAACGCGTCGAGCAAGGCGGAAGCCAACAATCTGTCCGTGCGCGTCGAGTTGATGGCCGATTGCCTCGCCGGCGTCTGGGCGGCCAACGCCAACCAGAAATGGCAGGTGCTGGAACAGGGCGACATCGAAAAGGCGATGAGCACCGCCGCCGCCATCGGCGACGACCGTCTGCAGCAGCAGTCGCGCGGTTACGCCGTGCCCGACAGCTTCACCCATGGCTCGTCGGCGCAGCGCCAGCAATGGTTCACGCAGGGGCTGAAGACCGGTCAGGTGGACGCCTGCAACACGTTCCGGCGCGCGTCGTCCAACTGAGTTCCAAGCATCGCTTTTGAAACGCCGCCCCACCGGGCGGCGTTTTTATTTGAACGCCCGCGCACGCGCAGCCATCAATCGCGCCGGACGCGACAGGCGTTGCAAATCGGCGAAGCGCGTCGCGCGGCCGGTAACCAGCAGATCGCGCGCGACGATCTGTGCCGCGACGGGCGCGAGCGACGGCGCAAGCCGCTGCATGAAGCTCGCCGGCACGTAGCGGAGCGCGGCGCCGAACACGCCGTCGCGCAAAATGTCGTCAAGCTCCTGCACGAAGCCGGGCTCCGGAATCGCGCCGGCGACGATCACGAACACGCTTGGCTCGCGCAGCGCCGCAGCGCCGCGCGCGAGTTGCGCTTTCTCGTCGTCAGCCTCCACCCAGAGACAGCCCGCGTGATCGGCCACGGCTTCGAAACCAGCCGCCGCAGGCCCCGCCAAGGCTACATCGCGCAGCACGCCCTCCATCGCCGCCGGAACGAGCGCGGCCAACGTGCGCACGGCTGGCTCGGCGGGCGCGCGGGCGCGCGGATCGGCGCGGTAAAGCACGAGAGCGCTCAGCATCTTGTTGTCCCTGACAGGCGCCGCGAGTCGCGGCGGGCGGAGATTACGCGTCAGCCAGCCGCGACGCATGTCGATTTGTTGGGCGCTCCCCGATCCGGTGTTGACGCGCGACGAATTGTTTCCTATTTGTTCTTTGTTCAATGTTTGTTCTCACGGGAGAGCGAAAGATGGCGCAGGCGGCAAAACGAACCGAGACAACGCGCAACGAGCGGGCGTCGGACACACGCAGCGCCGAGCGGGCGCGGCGCAAGGTTCTGGCGCGCAGCGCCGTCGAGGTTCTTGAAGCCGCCATCGTCGAGGACCGCCGGCGGGGCCGCGGCGTCACCGTCAATCCGGGCGGACGATTCGAAACGGCGCGCAATGTCGAAATCGACGATGGATGGGGCGGTCTGGACGCCCCCGCCCCGCTGCGCACGGAAGTCACGCTGGAAAAACCGCGCACGATCATCACGCGCAACGATTCGCCCGACATCTCGTTCGACCGGTCGATCAATCCCTATCGCGGCTGCGAGCATGGCTGCGTCTATTGCTTCGCGCGGCCGACGCACGCCTATATGGGACTGTCGCCGGGGCTCGATTTCGAAGCCAAGCTGTTTGCAAAAGCCGGCGCGGCGGAATTGCTGGAGCGCGAATTGTCCTCGCCCTCCTATCAATGCAAGACCATCGCCATCGGCACCAACACCGATCCCTATCAGCCGATCGAGAAGCAGCACCGGATCATGCGCTCGATTCTCGAAGTGCTGGCGCGCGCCAATCACCCGGTCGGCATCGTGACGAAATCGCATCTCGTCACGCGCGACATCGATGTTCTCGCGCCGATGGCGCGCAAGGGGCTGGTCAAGGTCGCGCTGTCGGTGACGACGCTCGATCGCGGGCTGGCGCGCTCGATGGAGCCGCGCGCCTCGACGCCCGAACGCCGGCTCGACGCCATCCGCGAATTGTCGGAAGCGGGCATTCCTACAAGCGTCATGGTCGCGCCGGTGATCCCCGGCCTCAATGACAGCGAGATCGAGACCGTCCTGACCCGCGCCCATGCGATGGGCGCGCGCGAGGCCGGTTACATCCTGCTGCGGCTGCCGCATGAATTGCGCGACATGTTCAGCGAATGGCTGCTGTCGCGTCATCCCGACAAGCTGCGAAAGGTGCTGTCGTTGATCCGTTCGACGCGCGGCGGCGAGCTTTCGGATGCGACATGGGGCAAGCGCATGGTCGGCGAAGGGCCTTACGCCTGGATGATCGGCCGGCGCTTCGAGACAGCCGCGGCCAAGATCGGGTTCGGCAAGGCCAAGACTCGACTGCGCGCCGATCTGTTCACGCCGCCGCGCAAGGGCGCGGAGCAATTGCGGCTGTTCTGAGCTTTGACAGGGAGACGGCGCCTTTCTAATCCTGCCAGCGAGGATAAGCGATGCGAAACGGTCCCGATCTTCATTTCGAGCAACTGGCGGCGCGGTGGGGCCGGCGTCTCATCGCGGGAGTCGACGAAGTCGGGCGCGGGCCGCTCGCCGGACCGGTCACAGCCGCCGCCGTCATTCTCGACCCGCATCGTGTGCCGCGGGGGCTTGCCGACTCGAAAGTTCTGTCCGCAAAGGCGCGCGAGTCCGCGTTCGGCGACATTCTGTCACAGGCCGTCGCCGTTTCGATCGCATGTGTCGAAGCGGAGGAGATCGACCGCATCAATATCCGTCAGGCCTGTCATGCGGCCATGCGCAACGCGTTGCGCGGTCTGGCGGTCGCTCCCGATTATGCTCTTGTGGATGGCAATGACATGCCGCGCGGTCTGGGCTGCGACGGAGAGACGATCGTCAAGGGCGACGCGCGCTCCCTCTCCATCGCGGCGGCCTCGATTGTGGCGAAAGTCACGCGCGACCGGCTGATGGCGCGCATGCACAAACTCTATCCGGCCTATGGCTTCGACGCGCATGCCGGCTATGCGACAAAAGCGCATCTCGCCGCCATCGCCGCGCATGGCCCGTGCCGCCTGCACCGCATGAGCTTTTCGCCGATGCGGCGAAGCGCGCTTTTCGCGCCCGCGTAAACCTTGCCTTAACGCCTCGTCATGGCGTTTGCGCAAGCCGCGCTAAACAAAAGATATTCTTAAATAATTCGTCCTGAAAAGGGACGAAATTTTTTTCATCTTCCTAACCCGGTTTTTACCGCGTCGCACACATAGTCGCGCCTGTCAGTGAGTTGCGTAACCGGTGTGTGTGTCATGCGTATTGCACGGGCCGGGGCGGCCATTTCGAAGTCTCAGATTCAGGTAGTGCGTACTGGGTCTTCGGAGCCGCGTCGCCCCCCCGCGCCACGCGCCCTTCCGCGCAACGAAATCCTCGTCGGCGATTGTGTCGCGAGTCTGAATTCGCTGCCCGCCGAGAGCGTCGATCTCGTCTTCGCCGATCCGCCGTATAATCTTCAGCTCGAAGGCGCGCTGTCGCGCCCGGATCAGTCGGTCGTCGACGCCGTCGACGACGATTGGGACAAATTCTCGTCCTTCGCCGATTACGACGCCTTCACGCGCGAGTGGCTTGCGGCGACGCGGCGCGTGATGAAGCGCGACGCGACGATTTTCGTCATCGGCTCCTATCACAACATCTTCCGCGTCGGCGCGATCATGCAGGATTTGGGCTTCTGGATCCTCAACGACATCATCTGGCGCAAAGCCAATCCGATGCCGAATTTCCGCGGCCGCCGTTTCACCAATGCGCATGAGACGATGATCTGGGCGGCCAAAGGCCCCGAGACCAAGTCCTATACGTTCCATTACGAAGCGCTGAAGGCCGGCAACGAAGATTGTCAGGTGCGCTCCGACTGGTATCTGCCGATCTGCACCGGCGGCGAGCGCCTCAAGGACGCGCAGGGCCGCAAGACGCATCCGACGCAGAAGCCCGAGGCGCTGCTGGCGCGCGTGCTGATGAGCGCGTCGAACCCCGGCGACGTCGTGCTCGATCCCTTCTTCGGCTCCGGCACGACCGGCGCCGTCGCCAAACGTTTCGGTCGCGCCTTCATCGGCTGCGAACGCGAGCATGTCTACGCCGACGCCGCCAGGGCGCGCATCGCCGCCGTCGAGCCGTTGCCGCCTGAATCCATCGCGATTGCGCCGACGAAGCGCAGCGAGCCGCGCGTGGCCTTCGCCTCCGTCGTCGAAGCGGGCCTGATTGCGCCCGGCGTCACGCTGTTCGATGAAAAGCGACGCTTCAAGGCCGTCGTGCGCGCCGACGGTTCGCTGGCGCTTGGCGACATCGTCGGCTCGATCCACAAGATCGGCGCGTTGGCACAAGGCTTGCCGGCCTGCAACGGCTGGACATTCTGGCGCTTCGACAAGGACGGCGCAGCCGTCAGCATCGACGATCTGCGCGCCGAAATGCGCAAACAGATGAAAAGCGCCGACTGAACTCAGGCCTCGCCCGACAGCCAAGCCGTCGCCTGTTTCACCGCGTGACGGTTGCGGCCGCAAGAAATCCGCGCCTTGTCGTAGGCCAAGGTCATGCCGAACGCGCGCGTCGTCTCGCGCAACCAGTCCGGCAAGCGATGCAGATTGCCCGCGCCCAGCGGCGCAATGTCGGCGTCGTTCTGCGTGACGCCAGCCACGCTTTCGCTGAAACTCCGTCGCGCGCCGTCCACGACGAGGACGCTCCACACATATTGCGGACCGCGGCGGATTTCGATCTTCACACCGGGTTGCTGGAACCACAGACCGTGCGACGCGTCGGGGACATTAATCGTGACGAACCAATTCTCATTGTCCTTGAAGCGCCAGTCGAGACGCGCGTTCAACGCCGTCGATTCCGTTTGCAGCGCCTCGCCATGGATGCGCGCCGCCAGTTGGTCCGCCAAGGCGTGAAATTGAACCTCGTCGGCGGCGACGGAGGGCCGGATGGCGTCGACAAGCCTGCTCAAGGTTGCGAGTTGCGCGTCCCTGCACGGCAAAGCGAGGTTTTCGTCAAGCAGATCGGCCAGCAGCTCTCCGCCAAGCCCAGGCGTCATCGCGACGACAAGCGCCATGGCCCAGAAAACCAAATCGGTGCGATCATAAAGCGTGGGATTGCCCGGATAAAAACGGTCGTGATTGTAGCCGAGCTGGCGCAGCGTCTCCAGCATGCGCGGCGCGAGGCCTGAAAATTCGCCAAACTTCCCACTCTTCTTCCATTGCGCGGGAATATTCGTGAAACTCGCCGCGTAAGTCAGGAATTTGCGATACGCCTCGTAGTCCTGCGCCGTCAGTGTCGGACCGCCCGACAGCGCCCCCGCATCGTCGAAGCCGAAAAGAAAAAGGCCGCAATGGCGTCGCAGCCGATTTTTCTGGGGATCGTCGATGATCGGCAATATCGCGCGATAGGCCGAAACGATCCGCTCGAAATGATGTTTGGGCGCGGGCCAGATCGTGAAGGTCAGGCGCGTCAGATGATGCAACAGGGCCTCGTGGCTCTCAGCGTCGAGAAATTTGTCGGCGCGCGGGACAAGCGGCGAGATCAGATGATGATTGGACGCCCAGAACTCTGCGGCCTCATAAGCCGTTTCAGCATTCCCGGCGAGACGAACGAACGTCGTCAGTAATTCCTTATTTTGCATATTTTCTCTCAAAAACCGACCTTCGCGGAGCAAATTGCCGGCCGTTCACTCGAACTCCACGCTGAGGCCGCGTTCGTCGCAGGCCTCCTCAATGGCGCGGGTGATGCGCTGGAGTTCTTCGATCTCGATCAGGGTTTCGTCGTGCGGCGCGTCCCAATGCTCGATGTCGTCGAGCGCGACGATGAAATCGGGCGCGCTTTCCTGATTCATCGGCGGGCGCACCGGGGTGAGCGTCAGCAATTTGTCGCCCGAGACCACGCGGATCGCGCCTTCGGTGAATTCGATCTGGAACTTTTCCCGCCGCGCCATGCCACATCCTCGTCCAGCGAGCGGCATCATGCCCGAATGTCGTGACGTTTCAAAGCGCCCTCGGCCTGGCGCCAGACCTTGCGCATGACGCTTGGCAAAGCCTCCTCTCCGAGATCGTCGATCGCGACCCATCGCATTCCTTCGGGCGCCCGCGCCCGCGCCGGGGCATGTGCGACATGGACCGTCAAATTCAGGGCGAAATGCGTGAAAACATGCGTCACGGCGCCGGGCGCAGGCTCGAAACGCAGCGCCATGGGCGGCGTTGCGGTTGTCGCGTCGAAATCTCCGCGCCATTCCGTCCCGGGGAATTCGCTCATGCCGCCCAACAGGCCTTTCGGCGGCCGAGTGCGCAACAGCACGCGGCCGTCGGCGCGGCGAATCACGAAAACGGCGCCGGCGCGGTTCGGGCGCTCGGATTTGGCGGCCCGGCGCGGAAAGCTTTCGGCATCGCCGGCGGCATGGGCCGCGCAATCCTGTCGCAATGGACAGAGCCCGCAAGCGGGGCGCTTCGGCGCGCAGATCGTCGCGCCCAGATCCATCATGGCCTGTGCGAAATCGCCCGAACGCCTGTCCGGCGTCAGATCGTCGGCGCGGGCGCGGATTTCGGTCTTGGCCGCCGGCAAGGGCGTTGCGATGCGATGAAGGCGCGCGACGACGCGCTCGACATTGCCATCGACGACGACGGCGCGGCGGCCGAAAGCGATGGCGGCCATCGCCGCTGCCGTATAGGGGCCGAGGCCCGGCAGCGCCCGCAAGCCCGCCTCCGTCTCGGGAAAGCGGCCGCCGTAGTCCACAGCGACAATCTTGGCGCAGGCATGCAGATTGCGGGCGCGCGAATAATAGCCAAGCCCGGCCCAGGCGCTCATGACCGCTTCCGTCGGCGCGGCGGCCAAATCCTCGACGCGCGGCCAGCGGGCGAGGAATTTGCGGAAATAGGGCTCGACCGCCTTCACCGTCGTCTGTTGCAGCATGATTTCGCTGAGCCAGACGGCGTAAGGGTCGGCTCGGACGCCCGGGCGAGCGCGCCATGGCAAGCGGCGCGCGTGCGCATCATACCAGACCAGCAATCTGTCGGCCGGCGCGGCGTTTCGCGCGCGCGGGTTTGCGGCTACCATCATGGCTCCGATCGTTTCGCCCCCGAAGGCGCGACTCGGGCCATGATGACGGCCCGTCGCGCTCGCGACAAACAGGACGCGCGTCCGCCATGACCACACGCCGAACGACGCGCCCCAAATCGCGGGCCTGGTCGCAGCCGCTGGCCGACCTCGTCACCGGCGTCATTAATCCGGTGCTGGCCAAACAGGGCTTCGGTCAGTCCGACGTCATTCTCAATTGGGAGGAAATCGTCGGGGAGCGGCTTGCGCAAGTCTGTGAGCCGATCAAGCTGCAATGGCCGGCGCGCGCCAGGAATGCGCCGCCAGAGCGGCTTTCCGAGCCGGCGACGCTCGTCCTGCGCGTCGAAAGCGGATTTGCGCTGGAGTTACAGCATCTTGGGGACATGTTGGCCGAGCGCGTCAACGCCCATCTCGGCTGGCGTTGCGTCGGCAAGATCGCCCTGAGGCAAGGCCCCTTGCAACGCGCGGGGGCAAAACCTGCGCGCGCCCCGCCCGACGCGCAGGCGCTGGCGTTGGCGCGAGAAGCCGCCGGCGGCGTCGAGGACGAGGCTTTGCGAGCGGCGCTGACGCGGCTCGGAGCGCAGATCATCGCCGCCAAAACCCGCACAAAATGAGCCAGACGCCGTATTGCCACATTCATCGCGCGATCTATGCTGCGACGCGATAGTTTCCCTCGCCTTCAATGGATTTGACCATGACGACTTCCGCCTTCCCGTTTCTTCCGAGCCGCCGCGATCTTCTGGCTGGCGCCGCCGCGCTGACGCTGGCCGGCGGACTTGGCCTTGCTGCGAGCGCGCCGGCGATGGCGCAGGCGGCGACGCCGACCGTCGATCAATTGATGGCGCCGGGCGCCCTGCCCGACCTGTGGATCGGCGACGCCAAGGCCCCGATCACGATTATCGAATACGCCTCAATGACTTGCGGACATTGCGCGACTTTCCACACGGTCTCTTTCCCCGAGCTCAAGAAAAAATATCTCGATACGGGCAAGGCGCGCTTCGTGCTGCGCGAATTCCCGCTCGATCCGCTGGCGGCCGCCGCTTTCATGCTGGCGCGCTGCTCCGGCGACGACAAGCGTGAGGCGGTCGTGAGCCTGCTTTTCGCCCAGCAGCGCGGCTGGATCGCCACCGACAAACCGCTCGAGGCGCTGACGGGCCTCATGAAGCAGACCGGCATGAGCGAGGAAAAGTTCAAGGCCTGCCTGGGCGATCGCGATATGTATATGAATGTGAACAAGGTTCGCGAACGCGCCGACAAACAGTTCGGCGTCAATTCCACGCCGACCTTCTTCATCAACGGCAAGCGTGAGAACGGCGACATGACGCCGGCGCAGCTCGACAAGGTTCTCGAGCCGCTGCTGCCGAAATAAGTCCGGGAAACGCGCGTTTCACACAGGAAAATGCCCGCCGCCGCTTGATTCGGCGGCGGCTTTATGACGCCTTGGGGGTTCAGCCATTCGACCATTTGCGCCCGGGCCACGGGGCGCGGAGGCCGCGGAATGAAGTTCAACAAGCTGCGTCTCGCCGGGTTCAAATCCTTCTGCGAGGCCACCGATTTTCTGATTGAGCCGGGACTCACGGGAGTCGTCGGGCCGAACGGCTGCGGCAAATCGAATCTCGTCGAGGCCATGCGCTGGGTCATGGGCGAGAATTCCTACAAGAACATGCGCGCGTCCGGCATGGACGACGTGATCTTCTCGGGTTCCGGCAACCGCGCCAGCCGCAACATGGCCGAAGTGGCGCTGGTGCTGGACAATTCCGACCGCACCGCGCCGGCCGCCTTCAATGATGCAGAGCTTCTTGAGGTGACGCGGCGCATCGAGCGCGAGGCGGGCTCGACCTATCGCGTCAACGGCCGCGAGGTGCGCGCCCGCGACGTGCAATTGCTGTTCGCCGACGCCTCCACCGGCGCGCGCTCGCCCGCCATGGTGCGGCAAGGCCAGATCGGCGAGATCATCTCGGCCAAGCCGCAGGCGCGCCGCCGCATTCTCGAAGAGGCGGCGGGCGTCGCCGGCCTGCATTCGCGCCGGCATGAAGCGGAGCTGCGTCTGAAGGGCGCCGAGGAAAATCTCGCCCGCCTCGAAGACGTGCTGAAGCAGATCGATTCGCAGGCCGACAGTCTCAAGCGACAGGCGCGGCAGGCGACGCGCTATCGCACTCTCGCCGCCGACATCCGCCGCAACGAGGCGCTGCTGGCGCTGATCCACCATCGCGACGCCACCCGCAGCCTGTCGGAGGCCGAACAACGTTTGCAGGCCGAGACGGCGGACGTCGCCGAGCGCACGCGCCATCAGGCTGAAGCAGCCAAATTGCAGGCGATCGCCGCGCACGAATTGCCCGCTCTGCGCGACGCCGAGGCCAAGGCCGGCGCCGCCCTGCAACGGCTGATGCTGGCGCGCGAGGCGCTCGACGCCGAGGAAAAGCGCGCCAAGGAGCGCGGCGGCGAATTGCAGCGCCGCATCGCTCAGGCGCAGGCCGACAAGGCGCGCGAGGCCGCCCTCATCGAGGATGCGGCTGGCGTGCTCGAACGGCTGGCGGACGAAGAGCAGGAACTGGCGGAGGCGGCGGAAGCCAATTCCGAACTCGCCGCCAGCGCCGAGGATCGCGTCGAGGAAGCCAACGCCCGCCTCGCCGCCGCGGAAAAAGCGCTCAACGAAGCGCAGGCGGCGTTGTCCGACATCAACGCGCGGCGGCTGGCGCTCGAAAACGCGGTGCGCGAGGAAGCCGCGCGGCTGGTGCGTTTCGAGAGCGAGTTCTCCCGCGTCGAATACGAGCTGAACGCGCTGCGCGCCGAAGCCGGCGACGACGACGAACGCGCGGAACTCGCCGAAAAGCTCGAAATGCTGATCGAGGCCGCAGCGCTCGCCGATGAGCAGGCGCTGGCGACTGAGGACGCGCATGCGATGGCGCGCGGCGCCGAGGAAGCCGGGCGCGGACCGCTCGCCGAGCTGGAGCGCAAGGCGCAACGCCTTGAAACCGAGACGCGCACGCTCTCGAAACTGTTGCATGGCCAGACCGGCGATCTGTGGCCAGCCGTCGTCGAAGAAATCAGCGTCGCCAAGGGTTATGAAGCCGCCGTCGGCGCGGCGCTCGGCGACGATCTCGACGCCTCGACCAACGCCTCGGCCCCCGCCCATTGGGCGCAGACGTCCGCCGAGGGCGACCCTGCCCTGCCGACCGGCGTGCAGCCCCTGTCGGCGCTGGTGAAAGCGCCGCCGGCTTTGGCGCGGCGTCTGGCTCAGATCGGCGTTGTCTTGCGCAGCGAGGGCGCGCAAACGCGCGTCCGCCTCAAACCCGGCCAGCGTCTCGTCTCGAAAGAGGGCGATCTGTGGCGCTGGGACGGCTTCACGCAGGCGGCCGAGGCGCCGACGCCGGCGGCGCGCCGTCTCGCTGAAAAGAATCGGTTGGGCGACCTGACCGCAGAGGCGGAGGCCGCGCGCGCGGCCGCCGATGCGGCCAAGAGCGATTACGAACGCTTACAAACCAAACTGCGCGCCGCCGCGCAGGCGGAGACCGACGCGCGGCAACGCCAGCGCAACGCCGCGCGCGCCGTCGCCGACATGCGCGAGACGGCGTCGGCCGCCGATCGCCAGCGGGCGCAGGTCGCGACCAAGATTTCGGCGCTGGAGGAAGCCAAGGCGCGCCTCGGCGTCAGCCGCGACGAGGCAGCCGAAAAGCAGCAATGGGCCAAGGCCGATCTGGCCGGGCTCGTCGCCTCGGCCGATCTCACCGCCAAGCTCGAAACCGCCCGCGCACGCGCCATTCAAGAGCGCGCATCCAGCGCGGAGGCGCGCGCCGCCTTGCAAAATCTGGAGCGCGAGGCGGAGGCGCGGGCGCGACGCATCGCCAGCATCGGCCGCGATCGTCAGTCGTGGACGGAGCGGCGCGCGCGCGCCACGAGTCAGATCGCCGAACTCGACATGCGGCTGGCGGAAGCCGCCGAAGAGCAGGAACGCATCGACGCGAGCCCCGGCGAATTCCTCATGCAGCGCCGGGCGCTGATGGACGAGATCGAAACGGCGGAAGCCGGGCGCGCCGGCGCGGCGGACGCGCGCGCGGCCGGCGAGAACAAGCTGACCGAAGCCGACCGCGCGGCGCGGCTGGCGCTCGAAGCCATGTCGTCGGCGCGCGAGGCGCGCGCCGGCAGCGAGGCGCGCGTCGAAGCGGCGCGGGAACGTCTGGCCGAGACGTTGCGCCTCATCGCGTCCGATCTCGATTGCGCGCCCGAAGCCTTGCCGGCGATGGCGGGTCTTGCCGGCGACGCCGAACCTCCCGCGGCCGAAGCCGTGGCGCGGCAACTCGAAAGCCTCAAGGGCGACCGCGAGAAGCTTGGCTCGGTCAATCTGCGCGCCGACGAGGAGCTGGTCGCGATCGAGGAGCAGCGCGGCAAGATGGCGACCGAGCGCGACGATCTGACCGAGGCGATCAAACGGCTGCGGCAGGCGATCTCCAACCTCAACCGCGAAGGCCGCGAGCGGCTCCTCGCCGCTTTCGACAAGGTGAACGCCCATTTCAAGGAGCTGTTCACGACTTTGTTCGGCGGCGGCGAGGCGACGCTGCAACTGGTTGAATCGGACGATCCGCTCGAAGCCGGCCTCGAAATTCTGGCGCGACCGCCGGGCAAGAAGCCGCAGACCATGACGCTGCTGTCAGGCGGCGAACAGGCGCTGACCGCCATGTCGCTGATCTTCGCGGTGTTCCTGACGAATCCCTCGCCGATCTGCGTGCTCGACGAGGTGGATGCGCCGCTCGACGATTCCAACGTCGAGCGCTTCTGCGACCTGCTCGAAGAGATGCGCAAGAAGACCGACACGCGTTTCGTCACGATCACGCATAACCCGATCACCATGGCGCGCATGGACCGGCTGTTCGGCGTGACCATGGCCGAGCGCGGCGTCAGCCAGCTCGT
>ERZ1645187.3331-NODE-3331-length-13574-cov-6.759376_pt1 | contig 13574 bp, 9 predicted proteins | sample MGYA00575352_ERZ1645187 | MGnify/ENA primary metagenome ERZ1645187 (study PRJEB40837, sample SAMN11349314) | freshwater sediment metagenome | isolation source: river sediment | host: Sediment | place: India: Wazaribad , New Delhi | collected 2017-02-21 ...
GGTACAAGCGGCATAGGAATCGGCACACCCATACCGGGCGTGCTGCACGAGGTTGGAAGGGGCCAGAGATAAAGTCATGCAGTAACGGTCGATCACCGTAGATCAGCAAAACCCAATTATCCCAGGGCGCCTCGAGCGCGTGCTTTTGATCGGGAGCTGATCTCGCGGATAGCATGAAGGCCATCGGTGTTCGCGCCGAGCAAACAGGCCGGACACATGGGCGCTACCGACCAGCTCTTCATGACGATGCAAAAAGTCCTTGCCAACAGGGTGCCGTCCACACATGGGATTGAGCGCAGCGTCAGGACTTGCCCTTCTTGCGGGCTGCATAGCGGGCGTCGCGCGCGGCCTTCTGTTCGGCCAAGTGCCCTTCCTGAATTCGCGGCGCGGCCTCGTCTCGATCCTCTGCGGTTCAGTCGGAGAGCATGTCCATGGCGGCACGTCGTTCACCGGGTCTCAGCTTGAGGAACAGCGCGCGTGCCGTCTTGACGTCCTTGTCGGTACCGCTGTCGGCGGCTGCTTGCATGGCGACAGTTGCCGGGTGAGTGGCGCCGATGATGAAGGCCAGACCCTTCGCCAGCCGTCCCATGGCTGTGCAGTCAATTTTTGTCTCGTCCACTGGCACCTCCCAACGATGCCCCGAGCGGAAGCCAGAAGGCCGGCCGATCCTCATCGTCAACTTGATCGCCAACTATAACACACCTGGCTTCAACTCAATCCGCGCCGCGGTCGACAATGGCGGCGTTGTCAACGGTCGGTATGGCCTGATACCGTTCATCCGATCGCCGACGCGATCGGCGCACTGGTCACGATCAGCGTCCGCCGCGTGAAGCTCGCGTTCGCGTCCGCCTGCCCCGAGCGCGAGGTCTTCGAGATGGCGGCACGCCGATTTTGAGGACGAGCGGCCGAGCCGCTCACCGAGCCCGAACGTCAACAGCAGAGGAACATCGCCGCAAATGCCCCCGCTGCCCGACCGGCGGCGTCGGCGGTGATCGGCTCGATGCCGACCGGGCCCGAACGCCGCGCGCCGACCATCAAACGACCGCCGCGTCAGGGTCCCCGTGAGAAAGCCGGGCTAGCGGTCGACGGCTGCGCCCTCAGCAGCGGCCAGTCGCGGCGCGAACGGCGAACGACGACGTGATGGGTTCGTCACCGACCGTCGAGAACAGAGTCGGTCGGGGCCAGGAACTGCAGTTGCTAACTAATCGGGTGCCGCTCTGAAGTTTGGCGGCTAATGAATAGGATAGCAGACGGCCAGAGAAGTGCTCGGAATGAGTTTGACACCGGCGAAAACGCAAACTGGAGCGCGGCCGCGTACAATCTCACCAAGGCTCGATCCGAGCCATGGGCCATTTGGTCAGCCAGGATTTCTGGCTTACTCTCTGCTTATACTCATCCAGTGTTGCGCGACTCAAGTAGGCCGGGGTAGGCCGTAAAACACAATCGAACAAATCCTCCAAGTTATAGAAGCTAACGATCATCAAATCTCCAGATGGCGTCAACTTTATTGCTATTGATGAAATCGTCTCTGGCGCGCAATGGATACCTTCTTCTGCGCAAGAATATGGGGGGCGATTGGCACCATGCATTCGCGCTTGGTTTTTTATCGACCAGGGTACATTCAAATGCTTCGGGAGCCGTCCTTCGAGGGCGTTGTCAGTCGCTTTTGAAGTTGACTGCTTGTCAAAGTAGACGAGATCCAGGTCGGCCACCGGTGATGCAGGTAGTTGGCCTGTTATACTCTTCCACACTTCATCCCGAATGGCGCCACCCACAATCCACCAACTTGGCAAATTTAGCTGAGAGGCAGTTCCAAGACCAAGACGCAGCAACTCCGAGGACCGAATTATCTCCTCAATTCGCTTCCGATGATGGTGTCCGCAAGTCATAGACATACCTAAGGTTTCGACTTCTCGGCGAGATCCTGCTTCGCCTCACGCCAATCGTCATCAGAACTGGACGGTAAGATGCCGGTCAAGCTCTCGTACTTATCATTTAAGCGCTCGATCAAGGCTTTACAATCATCGGGAGAGAGATTTTGCTGTGCCAGAATATCATCCAGGTCGGTTATAAAATGGGTAAGCGCCTTTACTGCATTAAGAAAATCAACCTTTTTTTCTCCGAGCCGCAACGCGATTTGCAAAAACGAAAACACCAAAACCGCTACGACGATTACATTGAATGCAAACTCAACCGTCTTAACGTTGTGGGTGGAGAAGAACATGCCATGTAACTGCTGCACCCCCACGACAGAGAAGAAAGTTAGAAATAGCGAGGCCGCAAAAGTTCCATAATCTAACAACATGGCTCTGCGCTCGGTTGATCGCAACTTGTTCGAGTGAATTTGACGCAAGACTTTAGCTTTATTCTTGTACTCCTTAACGCGATCGACCAGGCCGCTATGATCGTACGCCATCTTTCGTGCCCTCCACCATCACTAACCACCGCAATATGTCGGTCTCGAAGCTACTTTCCAACGCAAAACGGCTCACACGCCGGAGACTTTTAGTCAAACGGCTATGTGGCCTCTGCGCTGTTGCCACACACTGGCGCGTTCACCGTAAGCGGACGTGCTGTCCGTACGCAAGCTCAGGAAATGTCACGACCGCTCCGGGTCACGTGCCCGCTCCATCGGCGACGCCGGCACTCACGCTGCACACTCAACAGCGGCCAATCGCGGCACGAACGGCGAACGACGACGTAATGGGTTCGGCACCGACCTTCGAAGCGTCGAGTCTTCCGGGCCATGACCGGCAGGAAGCCGGACAACTACCCGGCTTTGTTCTCGGAAGGTGTTGAGGGGATCAGCTGCCGTCGTCAGACAGTTGTTGCAAAGTCATGGCGCTGTGAACTGCCACAAGTGACACGGGCGCGAGACTTGAGCCGCGCTGCTGACGGTAGTGTCCTGAACTGGTTGATGTAGATGGCAATGCCAGTGAAGTATGCGGCCATCTGGAGCGGCGACAACGCCGTCTCCACCGCGCCGCCTCGACGCTCAGGCCGCAGCTTTCCGCCCGCTGATCTATGGGCTACCCTGCCATCGCGCGGAAGCCGTCCTTTGTGACGCATCTCCGCCGTCGTCTCAGCGCCGCCGACCCACCATCAGCGGCCCTTTCATATTGGGGGCAAGCTCTTGCGTCATGTATTTATCAGCTACTCTACAAAGCACACTGACCTCACCATTCAACTCGCACAGTTCCTAGAGCAGCATGGACTGATAGTATGGTGGGACAGGGAGCTCGTTGCCAGAGGCCCCTTCGCGCCGCAGATTCACGAGAAACTGCGAAACGCAGGCGCGGTGGTCGTGCTCTGGACCGAAGGCGCGATCAAGTCAGAATGGGTGCGCCGCGAAGCCGAGTACGCACTCCAAACTGACATGCTGGTCAATGTACTCGCGGAAGGCGTCCCTCAAGAGAGCCTGCCGCCCCCTTTCAACTCCCACGAGCGCCATAGGCCGACTGACTTCGACCTGATCCTTCGTGACGTCCTCGCGGTTCGAGCCGGTAGGCTACTCTGGGAGGAGAAAGCAGTAGCGCTGCCGCAGTCCAGCCAGTTGACACCTGCTCTCCTCCTTCAAGCGCGATATGCAATCGTACCTTACGTTGACGCGACCGGGGAACGGCAGAGATTGGTCGACTGGCTGCTCAAGCGCCAGGAAGGCGTCTCAGGCGAAAAGCAACACGGAGGGAGACTAATCCACGGTGCCGGCGGGACCGGAAAGACGCGTTTGCTTATCGACGTTGTGAGTCAGGTAAGCCAGTTGGGTTGGACCGCCGGATTTGTTGCCCGGCTGGATGACAGCGCAGACCCAGATGCCATCCGAAGACAGGAAAACGCGCTTACGCATCTTATCTCCGGCGCGACGGATGCGGGTCTACTCCTTATTGTTGACTACGCCGAAAATCGTCAAGACGATGTGTTGCATTTGGCCAGAGCGATTGTCAATGCAGAAGCGCAACCGGACCGTCCAATCCGGCTTGTGCTGCTATCTAGGACCGCTGGTGATTGGTGGGAGAATCTCGTCAACGAGAATGACGAGATCCAGCGATTGTTCTCAACTCCCAAGTTCGGGATCGACGCAGTCGCTCTCCCAGCTTTCAACGCGCCACAGGACCGGCTCGACTATTTTGTCGAAACGGTCAGATCTTTCGCTCCGTTAACAAATCAAATGGGATATTTAATTCCCCAAGGCCAGCCTGCTCTCAAAAGGTTGGAAGCCGTTGAGCGCGGCGACGGATATGAGCGTCCGCTGGCCCTACAAATGGAAGCGCTAGTTTACCTTATGAATGCCGTTGGGAAGGAGAGTGAGGTTGGGCTCGCGCCTCTCTTGGCGTTTATTGTCGGCGCCGAGCGATCTCACTGGCGCAAACTTCTAGGCACAATGGAGCCAGTTGACGGGCGCAATCCTCTGCTTGAGATGACGCGGGCGGTCTCCCAGATCACGTGCGTTCAAGGGGTCGCAAATAGAAGCGAAGGGGAGCGTCTACTTCTCGCTGATCCGTTCTTCCTACAGCGATCCGGAGCCTCGATACGTAGCGTCCTAGACAATGTATCAAAGGTTTACGGGCGAGACCAGGGGATCGCTTACCTCGAACCTGACCTGGTTGGCGAGCACTTCGTGGCCAGCGCCGCCGACCAAAAGTTAGTTGACGGATGCCTTGAATGGGCAGGAACCCGTGAACCGAAGGACGCGTCGCGTGCAACACGCAACATCCTGACGGTGCTCAATCGCGCCTCATCTCGAGACCACGGCCCAAAAATCTCCGGCAATGCCGCATCTTTCATTGATCGGGTCGTGGACGATCGATTTAGCACCTTGACGAAAGATATCGTTGCAACTGCCTACAGCGGCCCCGGCCGCCTGATTCAGCAATTACTCTTGAAATATGAAGAAGGCACAACTGACGAGGTTGTTGCCGCGATCAGGAATGAATACTTTGAGCTGATGGCGTTCGCGCGCCTCTCGATCGAGTACAATCGAATAATAAAAAGTGCTCCCGAAGCGGTTGAACAATGGCCCGATAGGGTCGGGGCATATTCCGACCGCCTCGCCACTTTCATCGACTTGCACGTTGAGTTGATGCAGTCACCGAACAGTATGGCGTCGCGGTCCGAGGCCATGCCCATCGACCAGGACATGATCCTGCCTCTTCCTGAGTCTTTCGTTGCCGAGTCTCCTACTCATCGGCGCCTTGCGTGGATCATTTCGGAGCGCTGGCGTGAGATGACTGCCACTTTTGTTAGACGGCCCGCACCGGATACCAAGAGGGCAATTGTACTGATGGGTGCAGCTGTAAAGATGTGCGAACCGATAGTGTCGGACTTACGAGCCCTAGCGTTGCCCGCGATGATAATCGACCATTTCCAGATTGCGAATGCATGCCGAAATCTTGGCCGCTATGATGACTCGAGCGAGCATGTCGGCAAGCTGTATGAATTGCTTGATAGTGCCATCGCTGGGGATGAAGCCGACATGTGCATCAACGTCGCCTCGCGCCTCGAAAACAGCATCGCGTTGTCTCCTGATGCGCCTGAGTTCTCCTTGGCCAAGTTCACAGGCGTTGCCGCTGCATTGAGAAGCTCTTCCAAGATTGAGATCGACACGTTCTTCCAGTCTTACTTCATCGCGTTGCTAACACCGATCCGAGGCAATGCGAGCCTCAAGCGCCCCGAGAAAGTGGCGGAGCTGGAAGATCTTATTGGTGTTTGCCGCATTTGGCATCGTGGTAATACGGAGCGCTCCGCTGCATTCCTTTCTGGAGCCCTTATCGAGCTTGGCGAATTTCTGGGCGCTAGCGACAGTTCTCGAGCCGTTTCCCTGCTTCGAGAAGGATGTGCGTTGCTGGAGGATGCTCCGTTAAGTGGCCGTAAGGATTTGCGACCAGCTCTGGCGCAAGCATTCATGAAGCTCGTGGGCGTCACAGCGGACACACCGGACCATGCCAATCTTTGCCTTGAGTCGATCGCGCGCGTGGAGGGCATCGCGGAGGAGAATGCCGGCTTTTCACTAAGTGACTCGGCGAAGATTATCTTGCAAACCACGAGATGCAACGCGTTGGTATGGCTCGACCGATTCGACGAGGCTTTCGAGGTGGGATCTCAGATCATGAAGGAGCTGGACCCACTCATTGAAGCTGAGGCAGACATCCCTCTTAACGTGGTGCGCGACGCACTTGCCTGCTTTGGCGGTCGATTGTGGAAGGCAGATCACCAGTCTGCGGCCGTGGTGGCATTCCGGATGAGCAACTGTGTAAACGATGCGGCCTCCAAGAAGGAGCCGGTAAACGTCGTCAAAGCGCGTCTCGAAGAATTGCAAGCCGCGGAGACGGCGCAAGGTGCCGATGCGGCTCATGCTGCGCAAATTGATAGAGTGCGCCAGGTGATGACTTTGTACTTCGGTGTTGATGAAGTTGCTGCGGATCTTGCGACTGCCGAAAAGTTCGGACCCATGCATGTGAAGATGCAACGGTATATCGCCGCGATGATCAGAAAGACAATTCTGCAGGTGTTTGTGCCGAACCTGAACGAGGCTGCGGCGGCGGGACTGCTACTGCAAAATGGCGGGTGTCGTGTCCTCAGTCTGCTTGTGCACCTAACGGACACGATCGACGGGTTTGTGGCTTCGTTCCAAGATACGGCAGTAAGAGTCGCCGTCGACTTCACTCAAGGATTGAGTGAAGGGGACGCGGCCGCAGCCACGTGACGTAGTTTGTCTCCAAGACGCCAGCGATACCCGACGACGCCTTCGACGGCCTCATCTTCGAACGCTCCTCCTGGCATCGAATACAGTCGCTTCAAGAGCCATGATCAAACGTAAGCGTTGCGCCGATCCCACGTTCTGGCACCTCGCGTGATCGTGCATCGTGACCGCCTTCGAGGCGGGATCGATGTAAGCGCGGCGTGATCGTGCCGCCGACCGGCGTCCGCGTGCTGGTCGCGACGAAGCCCGTCGACTTCCGCAAGGGCATGGACGGGCTCGCGGCCTACGTCGAGCAACAACTCCAGGCGGACCCGTTCAATGGCATCGTCTACGTCTTCCGTTCAAAGCGCGCCGACAAGGTGAAGTTGCTGTTCTGGGACCAGACCGGCCTCGTGCTGGTGACGAAGCGGCTGGAGGATGGTCGCTTCCGCTGGCCGACGATCCAGGACGGTGTCATGCGGCTGTCACCGGCCCAGCTCTCCGCGCTCTTGGAAGGACTCGATTGGTCTCGCGTGCACATGCGCCGGGGTCGGGCGCCGCAGGCAACGCAATAGTATCCGATGGCAAGTTGACTCGCGGCAGAATGATCCGCTGACGACCAACTGCTCACCCGCCATGCTCGCTGGCATGACGGATTCGGCCGACGATCTTCCCGACGACATCGAGCGCCTGAAGGCGCTGCTACTCGCCGAGCGCGCCGAGAAGGCCCGGCTTGTGGATCGCAATGAGCAACTCGTCCACATGCTGCGCCAGCTTCGGCGCAATCACTTCGGTCGCAAGTCGGAGCGGCTGAGCGAGGACCAGCTCAATCTCGGGCTCGAAGATCTGGAAGCCGCGATCGCATCCGGCGAGGCTGCCGACGAGAAGAGCAACGCGACGCTGGCAGCGTCGCGCCGGACGGCGCGGAAAATCAATCGCGGACATCTGCCCGAGCACTTGCCCCGCGAGGAGATCGTGATCGAGCCGCCGAGCAAGACCTGCCCGTGCTGCGGCGGCGACCTGCACGTGATCGGCGAGGATCGTTCCCAGCGTCTCGACAAGATCCCGGCCAAGTACCGCGTGATCGTCACGCGGCGGCCCAAGTATGCGTGCCGGACCTGCGAGAAGACCGGAGCCGATGGCACTGCCGGGGTGATCCAGGCGCCCGCTCCTGCACGGCTGATCGAAGGCGGTCTGCCGACCGAGGCGCTCGTCGCCGACGTCGTCGTCTCGAAGTACGCGTGGCACCTGCCTCTGTACCGGCAGGCGCAGATGATGACGGCGGAAGGGCTCGATATCGATCGCTCGACGCTCGCCCACTGGGTCGGCTTCGCGGCGTTCGAGCTGATGCCGCTCTACGATCGGCTGGTCGCGATCCTCAAAAGCTCCACGAAGCTGTTCGCCGACGAAACGCGATGTCCGGTGCTCGATCCGGGCCGTGGAAAAACCAAGCCCGGATACCTGTGGGCGATTGCGCGTGACGATCGACCATGGGGCGGCAGCGATCCGCCGGCGATCGCGTACATGTATGCGCCCGGTCGCGGCGTCGAGCACGCAGTGCGCCATCTCGCCGGCTTCTCGGGCACGCTGCAGGTCGACGGCTACGTGGCCTACAAGCAGTTGACCGAAGCCAACCGCGTCGGCGGTCCGCTCGTGCTCGCGCACTGCTGGTCGCACTTCCGTCGCTTGTTCTACGATATCGCCAAGGGCGGCAACGCACCGATCGCCAGCGAGACCCTCGTCCGGATCGCGGCGCTTTACGCCATCGAGGAGGAGGTCAGAGGCAAGAGCGCCGAAGACCGCCGAGCCGTCCGGCAGGCGCGCACGAAGCCGCTCGTCGACGCGCTCAAAATCTGGCTCGAGCAGCAGCTCGCTCGCCTCTCGAAAGGATCGACGCTCGCCAAGGAGATCCGCTATGGCCTCAACCATTGGGCCGGTCTTATCCGGTTCATCGACGACGGCCGCATCGAGATCGATTCCAACACGGTCGAGCGATCGATGAGGCCGATAGCTCTCAATCGCAAGAACGCATTGTTCGCCGGCAGCGACGAAGGTGCAGCGAACTGGGCTGCTATCGCATCGCTGATCGAGACGGCGAAGCTCAACAGCGTCAACCCGCACGCCTGGCTTGCCGACACTCTCACCAAGCTCGTCAATCGCTGGCCGGCCTCCTGCATCGACGAACTGATGCCCTGGTCTTACGCCAAAGCCGCGTCGAACGCGGTCAACGTGTGAACGGCGCAGCGCTTACGATCAAACCGTCTGGGACTCGACAGATCCCATCATGGCGCATAGCCGTTTTTAGGTATAGCTGCCAAAGTAGCGGACAATGAAAACAGGTCGGCATCGGGTCAAGAGGAGGCCTCTGTGCGTCGCGCGGACTGGCAGCTCGGACTTCCGAAGCTGCCGACCGGAGAACGCTGACGCAGTGCAGAGGGAGCGGACTTCGCGGCCCAATGTGGCCTCGGGCAGAAGGTGGCGGCAGTGATGTCCGCAATGCTACCGTCTCCAACCCATGAGAACGGGAACGGACCGGGTCACATCCAAACTTACAAGGTGCGAGCCGCCTCGGCGCTGGCGCAAGGGTAGCTTCGTCCTAGGCCTACATAGATCCGGACTGAACCCTGCCTGATCTTTGCTTCGGGAGCGGCGAATTAAGTCGCGCCTCGTGTCACGTCTCGCAAAAGGACCTGCTACGATGGTTGATGCGGATCGCCTCGGAAAAGTCGCCTCAATTGGCCAAGACCTCATCACAACGCAGTTGACGATGGCAATGGAAACGCCATCTCAAGCCTTAGAAAGCGGTTGGGTGCTTGGGTATTGCTTCGGCGTGTTCGATGCACTTGCTCAACACGCTGAACTTAATGATGACGATGACGTTTTCAGCCTCATCACCCTTGGCTTCCTCGGTCTCTTTGCGGACCCCGCCGATCCCGAGGCGGCAATGTTCCTGCGGCGATCCTTGGCCTATCAGGATAATCCGCGTTTTCAAGAAGGTGCCGCCGCTGGTGGCGGCGACGTCTTCGTTTGGATTGCTGACCGCGCGAAGCCACCCAAGGCGCTGTTCGAGCAGCTCAACCAATGACGAGACCGGAAGCTGCTGATCCGGGCACAAAATGCGAGCGCCGTCGCGAGGCAGAGGAAGCGAACCTCGATCGGAGATTAAAGGAGTGCGCCTACCGGCCATCCTGTCGTGCCCGGACTACAGCAGTAAGCGGATTTCAAGCTACCTCATCAGCCGATGACCGGGAGAACCGGGCTCTTGGAACAAATGATCAGGCGGTTGGAGCCGCGTGTCAGGGCGACGTAGAGGTTCTTTGCGTTCAGTTTGTCGCCTTCGACGACGACGCAAACTTCTGCTTCGAGCCCTTTCAGCAGGAGGGTGCTGCCAACTCCGCGCTTGGGCAGCGTTCGACCTGCCATGCGGTACTGTTCGCGGGCGCGGACTGCAGCCTCATGAAACGCGGCGCCGTCAGCCTTTCCGCATTCTTTGAGTGCACGGAAGCAAGCGCGCAGAACGGCTGGCCGATGGACCCGTACGCCGGATTGATCGACAATCGCGTCGAGCAAAGCTGCTGCTCCAGCATGGTTCGGGGTGGTTTGAAAATTCTGCGCCGCCTGCTCCAGAGCACTCACATCTTTTCGCGATCTACCGGCAGCGATGGTTTGAAGGCGACGCATCAATTCGTCGGGCGATGTCCCCGTCATGAGGCTTGCCGCAAAGTCGGCGATACGGCGAACCGCATCGGCGGCTTTCAGGTCGAGCGTCGAAGCGAAGCTGACCAAGTCTCGCAAGTCGACAGCCTCGACCACGGTGGCGCCGGGAATCTGGCTGGCGAGGCGTTGCTGGCTGGGCGGGCTCATGCTGTCGCCAATGATGAGCACAGTGCCTTCTGGCGTGTGCGGCTTTGCGCTGCCTGCCTTGAGCTGCTTTGGCCGATCGTTGCCGGAGCCGTCGAGTTGAACCCATTCGACAGCTGCCGGCGCTTGTCGAAGATCGATGGTTCGACCGGAGAGGAGGTTGGCGCGAGCCTTAAGAACCCATTCGCCGAGGTCGGCAGCACCGGAGTTGATCCACCGCCAGGGCGTGGTCAACTCGGCCGACACAGGAAAATGGGTGCCGACATGCTGGTGCCAGTCGGCCAGTGCATCGTCACCGAATCCGAAGATGGCTTGGAGCTGGTCGCCTAGCACGCAAGTCGGCAAGACGTGCGAGAGATAGGAGACGATCGCGTGCTGCCACTGCGAGCAGTCCTGATACTCGTCGACGAGCAGCCGGTCGTAGGTGGCCCGAATAGAGTCGTAGATGCGGTCTGCTTTCAAGATGTTGCAGGCGGAAATGCGGATTTGACGATAGGGCGGCCTCTCCACCGTCAATTGTGAAGGATCAATGCCCGCGCGCTGCGGAAACATGCCGACAAGACGGATCGCAAAGCCGTCGATGGTCGAGAGCCGATAGACGGCCGGCCTGATCTTGGCTCGATCGAGGCGGGTGCGCAACGCAGCGACGCCGGCATTGGTGTGCGTCAGGACAAGGACTGGACGAGGCCCACCGTGCCGTTTGAGTGCCTCGACGATGAGCTGCGTCTTGCCGCAGCCTGCGGGGGCGATGACGAGGCCTCGGTCTATCGAGAGCAGGTCGACATCAGTTTGCGCCATCGGCGATCCACTTCAGCAAGCCTCCGACAGGCTTCGTGAACGACTCGGCCGCACCCTTGGAGCCGGGACCGACGATCTCTCGCGCAACGATCTCCATGTCGGTGAGAGTCTTGTACCAACCGCTCGTCTTGGCCTTGGAGACCTTGCCCAGGACCGCGCGCGCTTCATCTGTCAGATTAGCGCGGCACGACGCGAGGGTGTACTTGGCAGAAGTCGCTGAACGTAACTGCTGATCGATGGCGTCCTCGCCACGCCGGGAGACGGCATAGTCGAGCAATTTCAGAGCGGTTGCCTTGGGCAGACCGAGAAACAACTCTTCTTCTAATGCGCAGCCACCCCGCCAGGCGAAAGTCGGACCGCCTGCAGCTTCGAACTCCTTCTTGATGTCCGGCGTCGGGATCTTGTCCATGTCGTGCAGGACCGCCGTTCGATAGCCGAGTAACTGAAAGGCCCTCGCTCGCTTGAAGACGTTATCTCCACCGCCGTCGATGACTGCGGCATTCCGGGCCATGAACGACAGCTTGCCGTTGTCGACGCGATAGAGATCGAGCCCTCGGAGCAGTCCGTGCTCGGTTGCGCCTTCGCACACGATGACAGAGCCGGCGAGCAGCGCCTCGGGAAACATGCGGATGGTGCCTTGGACATCTCCTGCGCTCGCGGCCGGTCGAACGGAATGACGGTCGGCTTCGACCCGAACGATGTTGAGTTGGTCGGCGCTCAGCTCGCGAACGGCGACGGGCGAATGCGTGGTCATGAAGACCTGTAGCGGCGGCTTGGCCTCCTTGGCCCCGAGGGCGCCGAGCAGACGTATGATCCGGTGCGGTTCGAGCCCATGCTCGATTTCGTCGACGAGGACGATCGGCGATGCGCTGGCTGCCGCTCGTTGCAAGCCTGCGACCAGCAGGCGCTTCGAGCCGAGACCAAGCCCTTTGAGCGGGACGCCGGATGCGTCGTGGAGTGCGATGGTGCCGCCGGTGAACGAGACGGACTGAGCGTCCAGCATGGCCTTCACGGCGTCGCCGACCGGCACACCGAGTTGTGCGGCGGTCTTCTGGACGACATCGAGCGCCTTGGGCAGTCCCGCTTCGGCCTCCTGCCCGAAGGCAACACGAGCACCTCGGGCAAGTTCGGCCAGCGCTGCGGTGGCAGCGATCGTCTCGTCGGATACCTTGTTCAGGATCGAGGCGCGGCCCCAGCTAAGATTGTGGTCGGCATAGGCGCCGAGGCGCGTGGGGCTGACCGCGGAACGGTCGGTCCAGGATAGCCCTCGGTATTGCTCTTGCTGTGCTGCCCGATCGGAGTAGAGACTCCACGAAGGCTCGTGATCGGCCTCGACGGTCAGCCGCAGGGTGAGGACGGTTTCGAGGCCGGTGTCGGGTTCATCCTGCACGGCGCCGGTCTTGGCCTCGAAGCCGCGCAGGTACAATCCATAGGCTTCCAAGTTCTTGAGGCTCTCACCGAGCCGGCCGATCGTCACCGAGATGACGATGGGCGATGTGACATCGAGATCGTGAAAATCGGCGTCGTTCAGCGTGAGATTGCGCCGTGCGCCGAGGCAGAGATCGATGGCGTCCAATACCGTCGTTTTGCAGCTGGCGCCGGGGCCGACGAGGCAGTTTACGCCTTCGCTCGGGCACCAGTCGAGTTGTGCGATGCCACGGAAGTGGCGGATTTCAACCTTGCGAACGACGGCCACGGCGACCCTCACGTGTTGGGCCAGCGCGTTCCGCCCTGATGCGCTCCGACAGCGCCCCGAACCGTGCCAGCTGGGCGTTGTGGTCAGAGAGAAAATCGAAGTTCCCCCGTGGCTTCTCCAAACGCGGCATCTCCCTCGTCCACAGCAATGAGTTCAACCAAGTCTGTATCAGAAGACTACTTCCAACTGAACGTTTAGTCGGCTCCCTTCTGTGGACGACAGACGCGATACACTACTTTGCGGACGCGATCGACGCGCTGGTCGGGCTAGTCGGTCCAATCGCGCCGACTGTCGGCTTATGATGCTGTGGACGGCATCCACCCAGCCTGAGGCCTATAAGGTTCTCAGAGAAGAGGTGGAGGAGGAACCAGCGATGCAAGCGGTCACAATAGGTCTCGATATCGCGAAGAACGTCTTTCATGCCTATGGTGTAAGCGCTGAGGGCCAGAGGGTTTTCAGCCGCAAGCTTCGCCGAGCCCAGGTCGAGGTGTTCTTCTCCAAGCTGGAGCCTTGCCTGATTGGAATCGAAGCTTGCGCAAC
>ERZ1645187.3333-NODE-3333-length-13574-cov-5.251572_pt1 | contig 13574 bp, 16 predicted proteins | sample MGYA00575352_ERZ1645187 | MGnify/ENA primary metagenome ERZ1645187 (study PRJEB40837, sample SAMN11349314) | freshwater sediment metagenome | isolation source: river sediment | host: Sediment | place: India: Wazaribad , New Delhi | collected 2017-02-21 ...
ACGCGGCCTTGCTGCGGATTGCCGAACGGATTGCCGAGGCGCTGCCCGGCTCCGAAGTAGCACCCAGTCGTCTGCAACCCGAGAATATCGTCACCAAATTGGTTGTGCGTCTTGGCAATGCCCAGATCAAGGTCGAGGTGACACCTGTCTTGCGCGGCGTCGTCTATGAGCCCGTTGCAACCGAAGTCGCGCCATTGGTCGAGGAGACGTTCGGCTATGCCCGCATCGCGGTCGTGTCATTCGCCGACCTCTATGCCGGCAAGATCGTTGCCGCGCTCGACCGGCAACATCCGCGCGACCTGTTCGATGTGCGCGATCTACTCGCCAAAGAGGGCATCAGCGACGCGTTGCGCCGTGCCTTCATTGTCTATGTGATCAGCCATGATCGTCCGATCGCCGAGCTTCTCGCCCCAACCCGTAAGCCGATCGAAGAAGAATTTGCCCGAGGCTTTGAGGGAATGACACGAGATCCGGTACCACTGGAAGGTCTGATCGCCACTCGGGAGGCAATGATCGCCGCAATGGTGGACGCAATGCCTGAGGAACATCGGCTATTCCTCCTGGGCTTCAAGCGCGGAGAACCTGATTGGGAGTTGCTTGGAATTCCGGCTGCCGCAGAGCTGCCTGCAGTGCGATGGAAGCAACAGAACCTCGCGAAGTTGTCCGAGCAACGGCGCCAGGACCTGGTTGCCCGACTGCAGGGCGTTCTATTCCACGGGACAGCACAAGACAGGTAAGGCGCCGCGAGGTTGGAGGAGGAAATCAACAGTATCATGGCTATAGGAAGTTCCATATTTGTTCCGGTTCTGTTATGCGAAGTTCGGACTGGACTGAACACAAATGTCTGACGGAACGGCGATCGAATGGACCGATGCGACGTGGAATCCGGTTACGGGTTGCACGAAGATCACGCGCGGCTGCGACAATTGCTATGCGGCGCGGTTCGCGGAACGCTGGCGGGGCATTGCCGGTCACCCCTTCGAGAACGGCTTCGACCTGACGTTGCGGCCCGAGCGTGTCGGACAGCCGCTGCGCTGGAAGCGGCCGCGCATGATATTCGTGAATTCCATGAGCGACCTCTTCCACAAGAAGGTGCCGCGCAAGTTCATCGACAGCGTGTTCGACACGATGGAAGCGGCACATTGGCACACGTTTCAGGTTCTGACCAAGCGCAGCTCGCCGATGCGCAATTACCTGCGCGCGCGATACGGCGATGAGCGCGGCCCTGGTCACATCTGGTGCGGGGTCTCGGTCGAGGACGCCAGCGGCGTTCCACGGATAACGCATCTGCGCGAGAGCCCCGCCGGCGTCCGCTTCCTCTCGGTCGAGCCGCTCATCGGGGCTGTCGGCAATATGGATCTTGCCGGTATCGACTGGGTCATCGTCGGCGGCGAGTCCGGCCCCGGCGCCCGGCCAATTCACCTGGAATGGGTCCGCGAAGTGCGCGATCAATGCCTTGCGCAAAATGTCGCGTTCTTCTTCAAGCAGTGGGGCGGCTTCCGCCCCAAATCCGGCGGCCGCGAACTTGACGGTCAGGAATGGAACCAGTTCCCAGAAACGCGACTGGAGGCCCTGTAATGCCGGACATTGCGGTTGTCGGCCCCTGGGCCCGGGAAAAGCTGGATGCCCTCGCCCGCTATCTCGATTTCTACACCAAGGTTCTCAAGAACCAGCCCTGGCGCACGATTTATGTCGATGGCTTTGCCGGTGGCGGCCAGGCCCAGATCCGCAAGGAAGCCGCGCCTGCCAGCGAGGTCATCCCGCTCTTTCAGCTGGAAACCGAGGCGGACGCGGACCAGACCGAGCTGATTGACGGCTCGCCCCGGATCGCACTCAATGTCGCCAATCCCTTCTCGCGTTATGTCTTCATCGAAAACGATCCGAAGCGATGCGCGGAGCTGGAAGCGGTCAGGCGGGAATTCGAGGGAACCCACGAAATCGATATTCTCCCCATGGGTGCCTCCGAAGGCATCGAGTGGGTCACGGCCAAACCGATCTCCAAATCGACCCATCGCGGCGTTGCTTTCCTCGATCCCTTCGGCGCGCATCTGGAATGGGCCAGCGTCCAGAATCTCGCCGACACCGGCATTTTCGAGGTGGTCGTCAATTTCGCGCTGAGCATGGCGATCCAGCGCATGCTGCCCAATTCAGGCGAAATCCCCGATGCCTGGGCGAAGACGCTAGACGCCTATTTCGGATCGCGCGCATGGTTTGACGAGGTGTACCGCGAACGCAGTCGCGGCCTCTTCAACAGCGGAGGATACGAGAAGCGCGAGGATTATGCCGAGCGTCTGCTGCAGCTCTACCGGGCGCGGCTCAAGGCAGCGTTCGGTCATGTTTCCACCCCGCGTCTGATCCGCAATTCGAAGGGAGCGCCGCTCTATTATCTGCTGTGGGCGGGACCGCATTCCAAAGGTCTCCAGGGGGCCGACTATATCCTGAGCATGGGTGAGAACCTCGGCCCGAAACGGCGAAAGGCCGCCGCTTCGTGACAAGGAAGCACTATGATTGGCGGGTTGGCGAACCACTGCCGATCCTCGGTGATCACAGTGTCGCCAAGCACGAGATCTTCGAGCAATATCTTGGCATCTATATCGAACGGCTGACGCGCACTTTCAGCCAGACAATGCTGAACCTGACGATAGTCGACGGGTTTTGCGGCGGCGGACTCTACCGGCATCGCGGCGGTGAGGCCGAGGGTTCCCCCTTGCGCCTCCTCCACGCGGTCGAGGAGGCAGACAAGGCCCTGAATGCGGCGCGGATCAAGGGATTTGAAGTACGCGCGGATTTCGTCTTCGTCGATGAAAATGCCGAACACATCGCCTTCCTGCGCGATCTTCTGATCAAGCGTGGCTATGGCCCGCGCCTTGGCACCGACATCTTCCTGCTGTGTTCGACCTTCGAGGATGCATGCCCGGGCATAGTTACCCGGATACAGGCCAAGGGAACCGCGCAGCGCTCGCTGTTCTTCCTCGACCAATATGGCTGGAGCGATGTCCGTTTCGCAACGATCCGGTCGATCCTGAGCCAGATCAAAAACCCGGAAATTCTGCTGACCTTCGCCGTGGACGCCCTGATCGACTTCTTGACCGAAAAGCGCGCGGAGTCGGCGGCCTTGCTCGGTCTCGACCTCCAGCGGGAAGATGTCCGCGCACTCCTCGAACTCAAGAGTGGGGACGGTTGGCGATACCTCATCCAGAACGGGCTTTACCGCCATGTCCAGTCCCGGACGGGCGCTCCGTTCTACACGCCCTTCTTCATCCACTCGGTGGAGAGCCATCGGTCCTATTGGCTGCTTCACCTTTCGAGCCATCGCCAGGCTCGCGACGAGATGGGCAAGCTCCATTGGCGGATCAACAACCACTTCCAGCATCATGGCGGCGCCGGGTTCCATGCTCTCGGGTTCAATCCATCGAAGGATCTGCGCCAGGATTTGATGCAGTTCATGTTCGATGACGACGCGCGTGCGAGATCCGAGACGGCCGTGCTCGACCAGTTGCCCAGGATGATCCATGCCGCCAACCAGGGTGATCTGGGCGGATTGGTGGTCGAGCAGCTCTTCGCCGGCAACTGCAACGACACACCCGTCACCTCCGATATCTTGTCCAGCCAGTTGCGCTTACTGCGCGACGAGGGCGAACTCATGATCGTCTCCAGTGCTGGCAAGGAGAAACCGCGGGCGAAAACCATCGCCTGGGACGATCGGCTGATCCTACCACGCCAGCGTAGCATGTTCAGCCGGCTTGGATGACCATGACGGCCCCATTAGGGACCGCTGGCAGCGGGGTCGATGACGATGTCCGGCTCTATCGCGCCTATCGGGAAGCGCGCGCCGGACTGCGGCTCGCCGGACGCTTCATGCCCTACAGGTGGTACGAACTACCCGAGAAACTGAGCGCGATCTGGATGGCCTATGCGCAAATGCTCGACGAATTCTCGACCGAGCTGGCCAATACACTGAACGACCTCACCAATCATGTGCAGCGGTTGCAAGCCTGGGCCATCATCATCGAGCCGATGGGCGACGATGAGAAGATGGCTGCCACCCATGAGTTCATAGACGTTCTGGCGACCAACGCGGTAAACCTCCCCTACGCGATCAAGTCGCGCTTCGCCTTTGCCGCGGCCCATCTGTGCCACCAGGCGAATATGACCCGCGACTTTGCGTCCTGGCAGGACGATTTGCCGCTGGATGTGGAGATCGATCTGAACACCAGCGGCATCTACGGCCGGGGATGGGGCAGGACCTACAATCGCTTCAAGCGGGCAGTCGAGGCGATCGGCGCCAGGACGTATCGGGATGCGACCGGGGATTTTCGCAACGCCTACAATCACCGGTTTTCGCCGCGTTTCGTGATCGGCATGACCGGCATGGTCACCCGCATCAGGAATGAGCAATCCGGCGGGTTCTACTACGGGTTCGGCGGCCGCGAGCCGTTGGCCTTGGCGGATATTATCGGACTTCTCACCACCGAATGCCGGCATTGCTATACAGCGTTCGAGGCGCTGCAGGCATTGGTCGAGGAGCAGATCGGCGCGATCAGGGCATTCGATGCGGCCTCGAATTCATCCGCATAGGCGAAGTGACCCGGCGGCTATCGCGATCGGCAGATGATCGATCAGGCATGCCCCATGATCTCAGGCGACGCAGCCAACCGCACCGGGCGATGCGATCCCAGCACTTCGAGCAAGCGGGCTTCGGCATCCACCAGATCATCGACCGTCTCGAAGACCTCGCTGGTATAGGCTCCGCGAGCAAAATGGTCGCCGTCTCGGGGCACCATTCCCGTGTAGTCCGGCGGCCAGCGGCATAAAAGCAGCCAAGGCCAGTCCGGTGCGGACGGCGCATAGCGTGCGAAGACGATATCATCGCCCCGCAGCGCTGACGGGCGGCGATCCAGCAAGTCCGGGACAACCGGCTTCGACCGATCCCGATCGAGGAAGGCCTCCATTTCGGCATATTCCGCGCCGGTCTCGATAATGACCGGGTAATAGCGTCCAAGCGGCAGACTGGGCGAAGCGAAGACCGGCGGAACATCGATCAGGAGCACATCGGGCATTGTGGCGAATGGCCGTGAATAGAGCCTCCGCCGTGCGGCGAGATGATCGGTAAGGCGCATGGTTGAACGCAGTCACGCCAAGCGGTGCGCACGGTCAAGACCAATTGAGGCCGGAATGGCCAGGTCATGATAGCGTGGCTGGAGCAAGGGTCGTGTCGCGGAGGGCTGGCTGAGTCTACACCTCCTGACCGTCGGCGGGACCGTCAGCATATTCATCCTCCAACGCATCCGCGCGCATCTGCACAAGGAAGTCCTCAAAAGCGGCTGCCGAGCCCTGGTTCTCGATGTACTGAAGGAGCACATCGATCTGCGTCCGCTCGTCCCAGCCCTCCTCGGCAACAGTGGTCTCAAACAATTCACGTTCAGACACGGCGTGCCTCCTATCAATTTCCGGTGATCACCGGGCGGTTCGCTGGAGCTATGGGGACAAGTTCGTCAGTCGGACCATGTAGTGGTTTTGCTGATCCTGCCTGGACCCGAGATGCATTCGGCACATGTCGATGATCTGATCCCAGATCGATGCAGGCATGTCTGAATCGCTTCCCTCACCGGTCAGGCTTGGATCGATCAGAACCACAACATCGGACCATTCATCGATCTCACCACCCCGATGCCAGGTGAATTTGGGGAGATCATTTTCGAGCCAGCGTCGGAATGCCGCGTCGGCGAAAAACTCGGGAACATTGAGGACAAGTCCGCGACAAAGCTGCGCATCCATAAGGGGTCCTTTCAAGATTATTCCGGGGTCGCGGCCGCGCCCAAGCGATTGGCCCGCTCACGCGCTCATTTCAGGCCACCAGCGCCAGTATGGACTCCGATTGGGCAGGCGCGCGACTGGTCGTGCGGAACGGCTGCATGGGATCGCCCGTTCGGAGTACGAATTGCTGGATTCCGCTGGCGCGCCGGCGCTGGATGGCGACCCGATAGGCGTGCTCGAAGCTCGCCAGTTGGTAACGCCGAGCGGACAGGATCGGTGTGGATCGCGCATCCGACATGCTGCTTCTCCGACAATGCGTGAACGAGGAGGATTTCCGACCAGAAGCCGACGTCAGGCAGACTCCGCCATCACCTGGCCATCCACGAAGGTAAGGTCCACGCAGCCGGCGCCCGCAACCATCGACACCCGCCGTCCGGCGGGAATGAGCCAACCGATCTCGTCGTGAACGATGTCACGGATTCGCTCGAGGATCGCCGCGTCTTCGCCCAAGAGCAGGGCGTTGGCGATCTGCCGTGCCTGCATCTGGAAATTGCGTTGCTGGGTGGACCAGCTGTCGTCATCGACATCGTCACGCGCGCAAAAGCAGGTGTCCTCGAGCAGATCGGCGAGGTCGTTGGGGGTGATCGCGCAGCCGGGCGCCAACAGGATCACGGTTTCTTCGAGGTCGACCGACCAACCGTCATCCGGTGCGATCAGGACGTCTGCAGGCAGGGAATGACACACGGCGTGATCGGTTCTGTCTCGCGACGGGTTGACTGTGACGTCGAGCGTAATTGCCGCCACGTATCCAGATTGGACTGTGTCGGGGAGCGTCCGCCCTTCCTCGTAGCGGAATGTGCCGCTATCCGTTTCGAACCGGAACGACAGGTCCGATATGCGCGGCAGGGCGTCATACCAATGGTAGCCCTTGAACTCGGAGACCTCGCGAACCAGCGTGCCGCCCAGAACGTCGCCGGCCCGCAAGACACGCGCCGCGCATTGCTCGATCGGCGGCTCGGCATCGGGAAACAGCACCATCGGCACGCCGGCGACACACTCGCCCTCCGGCATGCCCTGCCCATCGGCATTGCGCGGAAACCAGACCGAGAGCCAGGCTGCGGCCTCGGGGAGTTCGGTACCGAGTTCACGGGCCCGCAGCCATTGCGCATGGGCCAGGCGATGATTGCCGGCACGCGCAATCGTGCCGAAGATCGCCCACTCGGCGGCCTCGCGCAAACGTTCGAGCGCCGCGTTCTGGACCATTTCCTTGCGGGCCGGGAGAACCAGCTGCAATGCCGGGGCATCGGCGATTTCCACCCGCACATGCCAGCTTTCGCTGGCATCGACCTCGCTGATGCTCGGCATTGGGCAAGCTACGGTAAGGCCGTGGAAGTTGATGCGCGGGTAGCTTGAAGGAATGTGTCCGTGGTCGTGAAAGACGCCGATGCGGCACCCTTCCCATTCCTCGACATGCGCGGCTCCGGCGAGAAAGTCGGTTCGCTTGAGCTGCTCGCCCCGGAACAAGACCGGCAGGGGATAATGCCGGGAGGCATTGGCCGCGGCATTGGCGAGATCGGTGCTCCATGCCTCGGGCATGTCGATGCGGATTTCCGTGCCGGCGTCGATCTCCCAGGGCTCGACCGCCAGCGGCGCGCCGGTTTCCCAGGCTTCGGGCGGAATGACGACCCGCCAGCCTTTGGCGGCACCGCGTGCATGGGAACGTATCTCGACGTGGCGTCCGGCAAGGCTGAACACGCCCATGCCCGCCGGGTCTTCGCGGTCGGCGATGGCCGCGTCCCAGCCGGAGTCGCCCAGCGTCACCAGCTTGGCCGGGTCATCGACACCCGAGCCATCATCGCGAATGACGAGAATCGCGCGTCCATCAGCGTCGACGACATCGATCTCGACGCGGCTGGCCCCGGCCCGGCGCGAATTCTGGAGTGCTTCCACGAGAACATCAGACACGCCGTTGTTGAACAGCCTCGTGATTTTACCCAGCAGCGATTGGCCGGCGGAGGTGTGGATCGTGGCAGGAAGGGACATGGGCGCACTCCGCAATGGCGGTGCAGCCAATTCCACACCGTCATATCCGCCCCGCCCCCTCCCCTCACGACGAAGAAGTGCGCATCCTGTTTGCCTTGGCGTCGAGGAGTGCGGCAAAGCGCTGTCTGACCGCGCGGACATCCGGAAAGTGGTTCTCCAAGCCGTGGCGTTCCAGCAATTGAGTCCGCGCCAGGGCAATCTGCCTCGCTTCCTCGATCGCCGGCAATCGCGGTGGCCAGCCTTTCACGAACCGCAACCCCGAGGGCATGGCCGCTTCGATCGCGCGGCGCTCGGCAGCGTGGCGCTTGGCAATGCAGATCTCATGGGCCAGCGAGGGCACAAGCAGATGCGGAGCCACGTCGGCCAGCCATCGCCCCGGCTGGAACGAAAAGGTCGATGCCGCCTCCATCGCGACCAGATGACGGTAAAGATCGAGATTTCCCGCTGCACCCGTTGCGGCAGCGAGGTCGGCGCCAGAAGCGAGAACACAGAAGGCGCAGGACAGCCTGGTCGAGCCATGGCAGCGATAGGCTTCATGGAGCGGTAGATCATGCCGGTCGTGGCAGGCAAAGACCTGCTGCTCCGACCAGTCGACAAGAGGGTGCCAGCTGATCATCCGCGTGCCCATCTTGTTGCCCGGCTTCGCGAAACGCGGGTCGAGCCGGGAAATGGGCGTATCGCGGCGCGCAGGGCTTTCGGCCCGGCGAAGGCCGACCACCGAGACGATCGTCTCGCCCCGGTAGCGGCGCGCCAGCTCGGGACCGATCACCTGGGCCTTGAGTTCCGAGGTGCAGAACCGGAGGCTGGCCGAGGACCAGGGACCGATCAGATGGTAGAGTTCGAGATTCTCATAACGGCGGCAACCATTGGCGAAGCGCTGTTCCCAGCGTGCGACCATGTCGCCAGCACTGCGGCGCACGACGACGAGCGGCAGGCCGAGTCGGCCGGCGATCGCAGCGACGGTCGCAGGTGTGGAGCGCCATTCGGCGCGGCCGAGATCGGCATGAATGGCGATGCGCCGTGAGCGCGGATGTCCAAGCTGGTCCAGCAAGGCGATCGTCGCCTGCGCAGCGGCAGTGGAATCCTTGCCGCCCGACAGGTTAAAGGCGAACCAGGCGCCACCCGCAACCGCGTCCATAACCATGTCGTCGATTGCAACGTCAGGGTCCGCACAGGCGGGTGGCCTGGCGAACGAGAAAGGGATGTTCACCCCCGCTTCTCCTCTGCGAAATTCCCGGTCAGTTCACAGCCAGAAGAATGGCGAGGGCCTGCCGGATCACAGCATCGTCGCCGCCATTGACGATGACGGCTTGGCAATGGGTGGCGGTAACAGCCCTCGCCACAAGATCGAGCGGACGCTTGCGCAACGGGTATTGGAATATCTGGCCGCGTTCGATCGTGACGAGATTGGTGCGCAGCAGGCGCTTCAACCTGCGATATTCGAGTTCGTGCGCCAGCAGATCACCGACTTCGGCCTCGAGGTCATGCTCAAGTGTGAGCCCCTGGAAAGTGCGGATTGGGCGGTTGGCCTTGAGCCATGCATTGACCTCGGCCTCGGTCCACCGTCCGATCTGACGGTAGAGATCGCAGCCACCCTGCCCCTGATTGCGGGCGTCGAAAGCACGTTCGCCGTCGATCCACACCTCGGCGGTGTAAGCGTTGGTTTCTTCCGACAACTTGGCGTTGTGGTTGATACGGCGCAGCTCGATTTTCATCGCGTCCTCCATCGCTGCCCACTGTTTAGGGCACCCGCCACGATCCCCCTTTCCTTTCGGGTGATTGATCTGGAAGCAGGATCAGGATTTCGGCGCTGGGGTTATCAGGGGGGCGAGCCCTGCTATGATGGCGCGGTCGAGCGACTCGGATCAGCCATCAGCGCTGGCAGACAGCGATCACCATGTCGCACGGCTCGCCGATTGCAACGATGGGATGCGCCATGCGGAAACTCGACAGCGAAGAGCAGGAATTGCTGGAGCAGCTCAATGCCGGGCTTCCGACAGGCGAGCTGATCGTGATGGTCCGCGATCTCGCTCAAGTCCTGACCAAGGAGGGTTTGGCCATCAGGGCGCGCGTTGCCGAAACCGCCGCCGATCGGCTGGAACAGCTGAGCGCAACCCGGACAAACTGAAGCGACCGCTCTCTGAACGGCTACGCCGGGCAGGCGTGGATCAGCAGCTCGGCAGGCAGTCGCGACGATCGATCATGCCGCCAGCTTGACGACTCCGCCATTGAACCGGTCTATCCAGTCCCGCATGATCGGCCGCTCATCGACGGCGATGGCGGCCGCGATCTGCTGGAAATCGACAAGATCGACAGGCGCACCAGCGATGATCGCTTCGATCTCTTGTGCATCGAGCAAGCCCTGATCGCGGATATATACGGTCATTGAACCAGGCCGCGCGGCGGTAGATGTGCGCCAGAGCCCTTCGACCGTACGCAGCCGCTGAGCAGCGCGCGCTTCGACGAGGACAATGAGGCGCAGACACCAGCGCGGGAGGGAACGCAGTTCCTCGACCTTCAGGGCCGCGCAAAGCCAGCAGGCCGACTTGAACGGCACGGGAAGCCCTTCCTCCCGAATGCGCCGGGCACATCGATCACGGCCCCAGCCCCACTCCCGCAAGGGATAGCGATAGTCGTAGCGGTCACACACATGGCCCTCGCGGTGGGCGTAGCGGCGACTGTCTGCAGGCGAGGCATCATAGCCGATGAGTTTCACCACTTTGCCGCCTCCGTCCCAGCAATCGAGCGCCAGTTTCCAGCATGCGACCCACTGGTCCTGTGGCTGGATCTTCCATTTCTGGGAGCAACTGTGACGACCGAAGCTGATCGAGGGAAATGTCGCGTTGGTCAGGCAGTTTTCCAGCAGCGTGAAATAGGGTGGCCAGTGCTTGAAGCGGCGAGGCACATACCGCACGACATGGTGCTCGATGCCGTGAGCATCCATCCATTGCTGGAATAGGGGTAGAAAGGCGTATGTTTCATCGCGCTCTGTCCCGGTATCGGCGGTCAACACGGCCGAGAGCGGCAGCCCCTGCGCGACCCATTCGATGATCATGGCCGTGCTGTCGATGCCCATGCCCCATGCCGCAACGACCGGGACTGACAGGCTGCTGGCGGACGTCAGCATGGAGCCTTACCAGGGGAACGTCGGCAAGCCGTCGATTTCGCCTGCGTCGCAATCGAACAGCAGGTAGTCGCAGCCCTGCTCGCGCCCCACCCGCATTGCGGCGAGAACTTCATTCGGTATCTGCTCCCGATCGGGCTCCTCGGCCTCACGGGTCGGAATGAACCAACCATAGTGGGTGGAAGCGACAGCCAGCGGTCGGCTCGACGGCTCAAGGGTTGCCCAGCCATCGAGCATGTCGGCGGTTTTCATCGAGACATGCACGGTGCTCAGCACGAGATGGCGGCCGATTTCCACGGGCGTTCCTTTCCAGGCGAATGAGAAGGGTGCCGGCCGCCACCTCACGATGACAGCCGGCTATGATGATTGACGGGTGGTCGACTGGCTCAGTTGACCCGTTCGAGCAGCTTGCGGGCCTTACCCTCGAGTTCGAGGCGGCTGTCCTGATTGGTCTTCGTCCGGGCATGGGCGGTGATCCCCTGCACGAAGTCGTAGAGGTTTTCGGGCGGATGGCCTTCCTCGACCAGCACCGCAGTGATGATCTTGGAGGTCTCGGCCTTGGAGAAGCCGCGCTTCCTCAGGAAATCCTCGCGGTCGTCGTCCTTGCGGGCAACGATCCGCTCGCGCGCCTGCTTGATCCCGTCGACGAAACTGCGCGGCGAGGAGTCGGCAAAATGCTCAAGTGCGGGCGCGGCCTCGTGCGCGAAGCGGTTGGCGGCGAATTTCGAGTGGCGGATGTTGATTTCCTCGAAATTCTCAACGCCCCACAGATTGCGGTTCATGCACACCGCGCGCAGATAAAATGTTGCGATTCCCAGTGACTTGGAGCCGACTTCGGAGTTCCAGCAGTAGAAGCCGCGGAAGTAGAGATCGGGCTCGCCGTTGGGGAGCTTGCCAGCTTCGATCGGATGGGTGTCATCAACCAGGAACAGGAAGACGTCGCGGTCCGAGGCATAGAGGGTGGTGGTCTCCATGCTGACATCGACATGCGGATTGTAGATCATGCTGCTCCAGTCGAGCACGCCCGGCACTTTCCAGCGGGTATCGCCGACACCGTTCCCGGCGATCCGCATGACGGCGCTCACAAGTTCGTGATCCCAGATACGCCCGTAATCTGGACCAGTGACCGCGCGCAGTTCGGTGCGGCCGTCATCGGTCTGGAGCAGTTTGACTTGCTCGCCGCGATGGGAAAGCAGGCCGTGCTGCATGTTGATGCCGGCGAGCGCGGCAGGCAGGGTGCGCAGGTAGGACGCGGGCGCACCGACCAGGCTGGCGAGCTGGCCGAACGACCAGTTGGTGGGCGCGATCGGACGATCATCGCCGGGCGCGATCAGCGAGAGCCGCTCGGGATCGTCGCTGCGCGCCTCGACCCGAACCGCCCGGCTCTCGACGACGCGGGTCGTGGCGCGGTCGGCGCGGCGGCGAACGCTGTCGTGAAGTTCGGTCAGCGACAGGAAGCGTTCGTCGTCGGGCCGGGAGAACCATTCGGATGAGACCCGGCTGACATTGCGGCCGCGGGAGATATCGACCCGGTAGCCGCCGCTGACGGCGCGATCATGCGCGGCACCGGCAGGGATGGGACGATCGAGGACGTTTGCGTCGAGAACGCGGGCAAGACTGGCCATGAAGCTGCTCCTGGAAATGGAAGATGGATGAGCCGGTGCATCGCCGCACCCGCGCTCATCCTCGCCCACCCCCCTTCCTTTCGGGCCCTGGCCGCTCAGACGGCTGTAGGTTGCCACTCGTAGAGCAAATGGGCATCTGGTTCGTGTTCGTTGCCGACCGCGATCCGCACCAGGCGCCCGTCACAGGCAAAGTTGGCGGCGCGGGGAAAATCGCAATAGCTGCGTCCCTCGAACACGAAATCCTTCGAGCGGATCTGGATGACCTGGCGGGTCATGCCCAATGCACGATGCTGGTAGGGCGCGTGCAGCAGGGTCAGGCTATCGCCGGGTTTGAGCCGCTTCTTGAAGCTCGCCAGCGATACCAGATTGTCGACGGGATTGGCCTTGCCGCGCCGGGCCGCGAGCGCCGCCCAGTAAGCCTGCCGAATGGCGACTTCCGAGTAAAACGAGCAGTTCCAGTAGTCCTGCAGCGGATTGGTCCGGCAAAAGCCGAAGCGCTCGATCTGGTCGCGCAGCCTGGTGATGAAGGCTTCCTGCGCTTCCCGCGTGGACAAATCTTCCGGCGCGTCGAGCACTTCGGCAGATATCTTGCGGCCACCGGAAAAACGCTCGCTGTGAATGGCGAAGCGGATTTCGGGGAACTGGTCGCCAAGGTGCCGTTCGATCCGGCGGCACAGAGTCGGCAAATCGTCGGCCGGACGATAGAGATCGCCCTGATAGTGAAAATTGCCGCGATCGTCATGATCGATCTGGCTGTAGAGGCGTGCCAAAGGCTCCGCCGACGCGGATAAGGTCATGGGTTTTGTCCTCGTGTCTGAAGGGTCAGGCAGCCCGCGCGGCAGCCCAGGCGTGATAGCCGAGGCGCGTGTCGCCATTGGCGACCTCGGCCTGCCAATCGGCGAGCGGATATTCGGGGAACTCATCCCAATGCCCCTCCCCAGGCGGAGGGGCGGCGGGGGGATCGTCATGCCGTGCCCGATCGACAAGCTGCGCGAGGGCACGCACGAGACCAAGGCGCGCGGACC
>ERZ1645187.3334-NODE-3334-length-13573-cov-6.240938_pt1 | contig 13573 bp, 16 predicted proteins | sample MGYA00575352_ERZ1645187 | MGnify/ENA primary metagenome ERZ1645187 (study PRJEB40837, sample SAMN11349314) | freshwater sediment metagenome | isolation source: river sediment | host: Sediment | place: India: Wazaribad , New Delhi | collected 2017-02-21 ...
TGAACAGCATCTGCAGCATCAGCGGCGTGCCGCGCATCAGCCAGATGTAGCCATTCACGGCGGTGCTGGCCGCCCGGAAGCGCGAGATGCGCACCAGCGCCAGCCCGAGTCCGAGCGGCACGGACAGCACGAGCGTCAGCAGGAAGACCTGCAGCGTGACGCCCGTGCCTTCCAGCAACGGCGGGAGGATGGCGAGGAAGTAGTCCATGCCCTCAGGCCTGCCAGGCCGGGCTGGGATTTACTTGACGATGTTCTTGCCGAACCACTGGGTGGAAATGCGCGCGGCGGCACCGTCCTGCTTCATGTCGTCCATCGCCTTCTGGATCTTGCCGAGCAGTTCGGCATCGTCCTTGCGCACGCCGACACCGTATTCCTCGGTGCCGAAGTGATCGTCCAGCACGAGGTATTCGCCGGGCTTCTTGGCGGTGTAGTAGCGGCCGACCACTTCGTCGACCACCAGCGCGTCGAGCCGGCCGGCGGTCAGGTCCATCAGCGCGGTGACGTTGTCGCCGAATTTCTTGAGCTCCTTGAGTGTCTTGCCGGCGGCATCCTTCTCCACCGCCTCGACGGCGCTGCTGCCTTCCTGCACGCCGACGACCTTGCCCGCGAGATCAGCCTTGGTCTTGACCGGCGAATTGCCGGTGACCACGACGATCTGCCGGTTTTCCAGATACGGGGTGGTGAAGGCGATGTTCGCCTTGCGCTGCTCGGTGATCGTCAGGCCGTTCCACAGGACGTCGACGCGCTTGCCATTGAGCTCGGCTTCCTTGGCGTTCCAGTCGATCGGCTTGAACTCGACTTCGGCGCCAAGGCGCTTGGCAGCCTCGCGCGCGAGGTCGATGTCGAAGCCGACGAGGGCATTCTTTTCGTCACGGAAGCCCATCGGCGGGAAATGGTCGTCAAGGCCGACGACGATCTTGGCCACGGCCACCGGCTTCGCCGGCGCGGCGGACGAAGCGGGCGCCTCCTGCTTGCCGCAACCGACCAACAGGACGCTCGCCGCGAAAGCGGCAAGCAGCAAGGATGCACGTTGATGCATGTTTTTTCTCCACGAAAATTGAATGATTGGGCTGCTTGCCGCCACCCGACGCAGCCGTGATGCGCAGCTGCCGTGACGTGCTCCCTTATTTGAAAATCGTGCGCGAATTATAGCCCGCGCAGTTGATGGGTCAGGTGCGCAGCGGGTGCATCCAGACGAACAGCGTCTGCTCCTGCGACTCGGCCAGCCGCGCGAGGTCGGCCAGGTCGGCGAGCATCTCCACGACGGCGCCCTCGTCCCAGCCTGCCATCTCGACTTCCTCGGTGGCGGCCAGTTCGGCGGCCACGGCGTCCAGCGCCTCCTCGTCGAGTTCGGCCAGCCGCTCCTTGAGTTCGTCGGCCAGCCGCAGCACCAGCGCGCCCTCGGCGGGCGAGATGTAGATCGGCTCGCACAAGACCGCCGCATCCTCGAACAGGTCGCCGGTCAGCAGACTGTGAATCGTGGCGATCTTCGCGATGCTGATGTCGCGCAGGCTGATGCCGCTCCACTCATCGACTGGCTGCAGCGAATCACCGATCGCTTCGGCCTCGTCTTCCTCGGCGGCAATAATGTTGGTCAGGATGCCCATGGGCGGATTCTAGCGGAGCGCCGTATGCGCGCCCCGCTTCATGCAAGTCAGCGCGGCAACAGTTTCCGCATGAACTCCTCCACCTTGGCGGGACGAATCGGCTTGAGAAAGTAGCCCCTGGCACCGCCGGAAACGGCGGCTTCCACGATCGCGCGACTGGCATTTCCCGTGATCATCACGACCTTAGTTTTCGGGCTGACGGCACGCACCCGCGGCAATGCCTCGATCCCAGTCATACCCGGCATGTCGACATCGAGACACACCAGTTCCGGATGGGTTTTCCCTACGATTTCGACACCATCGCGGCCATTGGCCGCAAAACCGATGATCCTGATGCCAACTGCTTCGAGGATGCCCTTCAGCAGGAGCCGGATCGAGCCACTATCATCAACGATGACGGCGGTACGGGGCACTACCATGCATGGTGTCTCCGCGGCCACCGGGGCAACGTGCGGTGCCGGTTCAGCGGTTGCTGGCTCTTGCAATGGTGATTCCGCGGTCACGGGAACCTCGGCGCCTCGAGAGGCAATACGGCGCGTCTCCTCGATGTCCCTGAGTTCGGCAATGACCTGAGCTTCTTCGAAGGGTTTGTGAATGAAGCCCGTGGCGCCCAGATCGGCCGCATGACCCTTTAGTTCAGGGTCATCCGAACCGGTAATCATGATCACGTCCACATTGTTGGCGGCGGCGTCCATCTTGACGAGCAGTTCCAGCCCATCCTCGCCGGGCAGATTGAAGTCCAGGCAGACAACGTCAGCCTGGTGTGCCGTTACGCAGTCCAGCAGGCCATCCCCACTGCCCAATTCGGCAATGACCTCATGCCCTTCCGCCTCACAGAGGGCGCGCAATACTTTGCGCATGGTTTTGTCATCATCGACGATTGCGATCTTCATTGCGGTTTATTCAAGAATGAGCCATGGACATCGAGCCGATTGGGGCGATGCGTCGATATTACATCGGCCGATGCCATCACTTTGGAAATGAGAAGAGTACCGATGCAGGAACTGGCTCGACCTTTCGCATCGCAAAGGCCGAGCCAATCCGACAGGAAGATTGGGCTACACTCAATGGCAGACTGAAGAACCTGAGAACCCCATGACCGCCCTCGCCTTCACCTGCCTCGACGATTACGATCCCAACGCGCTCTCCGTCGAGCGTGCCCGTCAGTACCTGTTCGACACCGTCCAGCCCGTCATCGGCCACGAACGGCTGTTCGTGCGCCAAGCGCTCGGCCGCGTGCTGGCGGAGGATGTCATCTCGCCCGTCGACGTGCCGGCCCACGACAACTCGGCGATGGACGGCTGGGCCGTGCGCTTCGCCGACCTGTCGCCCGATGGCGAAACACGGCTGAAGACCATCGGCACGGCCTTCGCCGGCCGGCCCTTCGACGGCAAACTCGGCGCTGGCGAGACGGCACGCATCATGACCGGCGCCGTGCTGCCAGCCGGTGTCGATTGCGTGGTGATCCAGGAAGTCGCCAAGGTCGACAGCGACATGGTCATCGTGCCGCCCGGCCAGAAACTCGAACAGAACGTACGCCGCGCGGGTGAAGACCTGAAGGCCGGCCTGCCGGCCATTCCCGCCGGCAAGCTGCTGCGGCCCGCCGAACTCGGCGTGATCGCCTCGCTGGGCATTGCGGAACTTTCCGTGCGGCGCCGCGTGCGCGTCGCGCTGTTTTCCACCGGCGATGAGCTGTGCTCGATCGGCAAGCCGCTGTTCCCCGGCGCGGTCTATGACAGCAACCGCTACACGCTGTGGGGCATGCTCACGCGACTCGGCTGCGAAGTGATCGACATGGGCGTGGTCAAGGACGAGCCCGCCGCGCTCGAAGCCGCTTTCCATGAAGCCGCCACCTGTGCCGATGCGATCATCACCAGCGGCGGCGTCTCGGTCGGCGAGGCCGATTTCATCAAGCAGTTGATGGCCCAACTTGGCGAGGTGGCGTTCTGGAAGATCGCCATGAAGCCCGGCCGGCCGATGGCGTTCGGCAAGATCGGCGCGGGAAAGGAAAGCGCGTGGCTGTTCGGCTTGCCGGGCAATCCGGTGGCGGTGATGGTCACCTTCTACCAGTTCGTGCAGCCCGCGCTGCTCAAGCTGATGGGCGTGGCGCCCGTGCCCGAATTTCCTTCCTTCCCCGCGCGCTGCATGACGCCGATGAAGAAGGGCAAGGGGCGCACCGAGTTCCAGCGCGGTATTCTTTTCCAGGAAAATGGTGAATGGTGCGTGCGGCCCACCGGCCATCAGGGCTCGGGCATGCTCAGCTCGATGGCCAAAGCCGACTGCTTCATCGTCCTCGAAGCCAACCGAGAAAAGGTTGCCGTTGGCGACATGGTGCAGGTACAGGTGTTCAGCGCAATGGTGTAATGGTCTGACACGATGGACAGGCCAAAGAACCGTTACGACCTCGCCGAACTGGCCGGCGCCTTCGGCGACCTCGGCACGCTGATTCCCTTCGTCGCCGCCTACATCACAATCGTCAAGATGGACCCGGCTGGCATCCTGCTCGCGTTCGGCTCGATGCTTGTCGTCGCCGGCCTCGTCTATCGCACGCCCTTCCCTGTGCAGCCGATGAAGGCCATCGGCGCCGCCGCGATCACGCAGACGGGCGCACTGGCGACGCTGACGTCCGCCACCGTAATCGGTGCCGGCGTGGTGACCGGCGTACTCTGGCTGGTCCTGGCCGTCACGGGCATGGCACGCCGCCTGACGCGCTGGGTGCCGCGCCCCGCGATGCTCGGCGTGGTGATGGGATTGGGCTTCAGCTTCATGCTCGAAGGCATCCGCATGATGAGTCAAAGCCCGTGGCTCGGCGCACTCCTGCTGTTGCTCACGCTGGTGCTGCTAGCGCGTTCGCGCTTCCCCGCGATGCTGGTCCTGCTCGTCGTCGGTGCGGCACTTGCGGTCTACGAACAACCCACCTTGATGACGGAGCTTGCGGCAATCCAGATTGCGCCGCACTTGCCGACGTTCTCATGGCCGACGCTGACGTGGAACGATCTCTGGATCGGCGCCCTCTTCCTCGCGTTGCCGCAGCTGCCGCTCACCTTTGGCAACGCGCTGATCTCGATCACCGAAGAGAACAACCGGCTGTTCCCCGACCGCCCCGTCACCGAGAAGCGCGTGGCCTTCTCCACCGGGCTGATGAACCTCTGGTCGAGCGCGCTCGGCGGCATCCCGATGTGCCACGGCGCGGGCGGCATGGCCGGCCACGTGCAGTTCGGCGCGCGCACCGGCGGATAGTCGGAGATGCTCGGCGTGCTGCTGCTTGCCATCGGTTTCCTGTTCGCCGACTCCGTCGCGCTGCTGTTCAAGCTCTTCCCCGCCGTCGTGCTCGGCGTGATCCTCTTCCTCGCCGGCATGCAGCTCGCGCTCAACAGCAAGGATGCCGGCACGGACAAGATCGACCGCTTCGTCGTGCTGACCACGGCCGCCTTCGCGGTGTGGAACGTCGGCATCGCCGTGCTGTTCGGCATCCTCGCCTATCACGCGGCCAGGCGTGGCTGGATGAAAGCGTAAAAACCGGTATCCTTGCGGCCCCCAACTTCACCGACAAGAAAAACATGCTCGTTCGCTTCATCCTCCTGCTGTTCGCTTTCCTTGCCCTGCCCGCCGCCGCGCAACAACTGAGCGCCCCGGAAGCTTATGAAGCTGCCCGTGCCGGCAAGCTCACGATCATCGACATTCGCACCCCGCCCGAGTGGAAGCAAACCCGCGTGGCACAGGGCGCAAAGTTGATCGACATGCTGCATCCGCAAGGCCCGACCGGTTTCATGAACGAGGTGCTGCGTCAGGTCGGCGGCGACAAGAACGCGCCGATCGCCCTCATCTGCCGCACCGGCAACCGCACTTCGCAAGTGCTGCGCTACCTGCGCGCGCAGGGCTTCAACAACGCCGTCCACATTCCCGAAGGCATGGCCGGCAGCGGCTTCGGCCCCGGCTGGCTGGCGCGCGGCCTGCCGACGGAACCCTGTGCCGTCTGCTGATCGCTGCGGCCCCGCTTTACCCTAAGCCGGCCACTGCGCGGTCGCGATGCCTTCGCCGAGGTCGGCCTCGATCAGCCGCCGGCGCACTTCCAGCAATTGTTCGAGCAGGGCCGGCTCGGCCCGCGCATAGGCTGCCGCGTCCGGCTGGCGATTCACCACCACGCCCAGCAGCTCGGTGATCGCGTTGCCGATGGAATTCTGGCTGATCGTGACGATCAGGTCGCCGGCATCGTTGCGGTAGATCAGCTGCTTGAACGCCGGCTGCCAGCGAATGAGGTTCGCATACTTGGCATCCTGGATGCAGCGGTCGCGCACCAGCTTCGCCGCCTTGAGGAAGGCGTTGTCGAACAGCAGTTTCGCCTCGACCAGTTCGGGAAAGTAGATGTCGCGCGGCGGCGGCGAATTGCGCGTCGACACCTGCCCGAAGAACGTGCGGTAGAAGTCGATGAAGCCCTTGAGGACGGTGTCGTACTCCCGCCAGAAGCGGACTTCGCCCAGCGCGGCAGTGCCGCCCTTGATGCGCCAGCTCGGCAGGCCCTGCGGATAACCGGTCAGCGCGAGCTGGCTGGCATCGTTCGGGCAGGGGACGAGCATTTCCAGATCGAGGGCATCGAAGAAGGCCTGATAGACATCGTGCATGGTGGCCTGGAACAGCGAATGCTGGCCGCCATCGGTGAGGTTCGGATTGTTCGGGTCGGCCAGCGGTGCGGCGGCGAGCGCCGCCTTGTCGAAGACGATGAAGTGGTTATGCAGCATGCGGATGCTCGGCACGCCCGGCGAGGTGAGCGGCCAGGTGGCGTCGAGGCTCGCTTCGCCGGCCAGCACCAGATGGGCCGCCGGGTCCGGGTAGCGCTCCAGCATGAACGTGATGAGGATCTGGTTCATGCGGTTCCAGACATGCCGCACCGCTTCCGGCAGCTGGGTGCGGCGCACCGGGCGGCCGAGCGGATCGAGGATGCGCCGCGAGGTGTTGTAGATGATCGAACAGTCGAACAGGTTGCTGTGGCCGATCGCCTTGCGGTAGAGCAGCAGGCCCTCCGGGTTCTGCAGCAGGCCGTTGTTGTGCGCCAGGTCGGCGAGGTTCTCGGCGCTGTTGTAGAACTCGTTCGGCTTCATCCCTTCCGGCACGGTCAGCGGGATGGGGCGGTAGGGATTGACGATTTCGCGCGGTCCGGCGGGCATGGGCAGTCCGATCGACAAGCATGGAGAAGATTGCATTGTGCATGCAATCGTTAGATCAAGACCTAATCTTAATCAAGCAGTTGCAAGTTCTGATCAGGAACGCAAGCGCAGGATGCGTCGCGCACCGTTGAGCACAAGCAGGCCGATCAGCGTGCCGATCACGAGGTCGGGCACGTTTGAGCCGGTCCAGGCCACCAATGCACCGGCGGCGATCACGCCGAGATTGGCGAGCACATCGTTGGTCGAGAAGATCCAGCTCGCCTGCATGTGCGCGCCGCCGTCGCGATGCTTCGCCAGCAGTGCCATGCAGGTGACGTTGGCGGCCAGCGCCAGCAGCGCGATGCCCATCATCGGCAATGGTTCGGGCGCGCTGCCGGTGAGCCAGCGGCGCAGCACCTCGGCCAGCGCGCCAAGCGCGAGCAGCAGTTCCACCCAGCCCGCCAGACGCGCCACGCGCAACTGCCGGCCCGCATGGCCGACAGCGTAAAGCGCGAGGCCATACACTGCAGCATCGGCGAACATATCGAGAGAATCGGCGATCAGACCGGTGGATTGCGCCAGCCAGCCGGCGACGATTTCGACGACGAACATCACGGCGTTGATGGCGAGCAGCCAGCGCAATGTCTGCGCTTCCGCCTTGGCGGCCGCGGCGGCGCAGCCGCAGGAACATCCGGAGGGACTGGCGGTGGATTCATTCATTGGAAATTCAGTCTTGGCAAGACGGCAGAGGGGTACCATTTTCGTGCGAATGCACGTTCTGGCCTTTAATGGATGTGGCAATGTATTTCCGCGCGTGCTGTTCGATTAACTGGCGAAGCTCCTTTTTCGGCCACTGCGGTCATTGGGCCTGTGGCCAAACTTGGGCAGCAACGTGCCGGTTACCTGAAGTATGGCCGATCATACGAAAAAGTCGGTCCCGGCGGGACGGCGGCTTGTCGCGTCCCGCCCCTGCTTTCAGTGCGCGATTGGCTGGAAACCTGGGTCGTCGAAATACTTGCCGTAGTTGTCGAGCGCGCCGATAACCTTGACCGCGCCGTCCATGCGCTTGGCCTGCTTCACCTTGCCCGCCATTTGTTCAGCGCCGGCGAGCAGATCGGCGATGATGAGGTGCAGTTGCTCATCGGCTTGGGTGCCGAGGATGCAGTTGGCAACCATATTGCCAACTGCATCCTCCACTTTTTTCGCCAGAGCCCCGTAGCCCTTGGACGACAGCTTGTTCTCATGAATCGCGTGCAGTGAGGATGCTATCGACTGGCGAATTTCGCCCATGGACTTGCGTAGCGGGGTATCGGTTTCCCATTTCTTGCCAGCGTTAAGCTGTAGGGTACCGGAAGCCGAGGCGTGGCCATGATCGTGAGTTTCATTTGCGGCAAATGATGGGCCGGCAGCGGCAAGGGTCAGCACAGTCAAAGCAGTGAGAAGGTAGGGTTTCATGGGTGATTCTCCAGAAAGGATGATCGTTGATGGGAGTGTTCAATTGGCAATGATTCTGACGATATCGCTTCTTCAGCTTGGCCAATTATGCTCATCGAAGCTGAACGCCGGATGAATAAACAACCCAGTGTGTGCAACAACAAAATGCTAGTTCACTTCTACCGAAAACTACCGTGTTGCCTGGGGTGATAAGCAAATTCCACGGGATGGATTCGGACATGATCTTCGTTTTTTGCAGCGAACCCCACGACGCCATCTTCAGTCTGGCGAATGCAATGGTGAGAGTCAAACTGCCGGCAGTATCAACGATGCTTGAAGCCCGCCCAAATAGGATTTGGCCAACACCAAATCACCACCGTACATTCGCGCCAGGTCGGCGGTTATGGCAAGCCCCAGTCCCGTACCGGGAACCTGCTCGTCGGCGCGAACCCCTCGTTTGATTACATGATCGCGTTCGGCCACGGCGATGCCCTTGCCATCGTCATCGATGCTCACCCGGAGTCTGCCAGACCCGTCCGAGACTTGAATCTCGATCCGTGATCTGGCCCACTTCGACGCGTTATCGATCAGATTCCCCAGCATTTCCTGTAAATCCTGTTCTTCACCACGGAATGCCAAATTGGCTTGATCAGGATGCACGACAAACTCAAGCTGGCGGTCCGCATGCACCCGCTGCATGACCCGCACCAGTCCATGGATGACAGGCTCAACGGCGGTGCGTATGCCCGGAACTTGTACCGATGCGGCAGCCTGTGCCCGGCTCAGGTGGTAATCGACCTGCTTGCGCACGGCATCGACTTGCGATGCGACCAGACGTGCCAAGTCGTCATCTCGCTTCTCGGGAGCATTGGCGAGGACGCTCAGCGGCGTTTTAAGCGCATGGGCAAGGTTGCCGGCTTGCGTTCGGGCACGCTCGACCACTTCAGCGTTTTGCGCCAGCACCGTGTTGAACTCATTCACCAGCGGCATGATCTCGTTCGGGAACGTGCCTTCCATGTTTCGGGCATCTCCGTGCCGGACACGCCCTAGGGCGTTTTGCATGCTACGTAGTGGAGCAAGTCCGACGAATACCTGCATCAGAGCGGCGAGCGTCAATCCCATTCCAAGTATGCCCAGCGCCATCCAAAGATGGCCTTTGAAGTCCTCGATAGGCTCTGTCATCAGACTTTCATTGGCCGCAACCATCAACCTCAGGGAGTGAGTGTCAATGGTGACGGTACGTTCCACCACTCTTAGAGCAACTCCTTGGGGGCCTACAATCCGATGCTGATGAATCTCTCCGTCCGCCGGGGTATCGGCCGGGACAGTCAATGTTTCATCCCACAGTGAGCGGGAACGCAACACAGCCTTGACGGGTTGCTCATCCGCAGCGGGGATGCGATCGATCTGCCAATACAGGCCGGACAGGGGCTTGTTGAGGCGCGGGTCACTCGGAAGTAATCGAACCTTAGCCTGATTCTGCTCATCCAGAATCAATTGGGCCGTGAGCTGATCCAGATGATTTTTCAGTTCCGCATCGAACTGGGCTTCGACATGCTGATGAAAGAGTTGGCCAAGCCCCCAGCCCGCAACCAGAATCGAAATGACGATCCAGACGAGCGTGCCCGCCAAGAGACGCATACGCAGGGAGTTACGCAAGAGGGCAAAGTTCATTGCGCTTTGTTGAGTCGGTAGCCCAGTCCGCGCACGGTTTCGATCAGGCCCGGCGGTAATTTCTTGCGCAAGCGCGCGATGAATACCTCGACCGTATTCGAATCACGATCGAAATCCTGCGCGTAAATATGTTCGGTCAGCTCCGCACGGGAGACGATTTCACCCGGATGGTGCATCAGGTAAGCGAGAACCCGGTATTCATGGCTCGTCAGCGTCAGGGCAGTTCCATCCACGCTGGCACGGCTGCTGCGGGTATCAAGCGTCAGCGGACCGCAAACCAACTCGGTACTGGCTTGTCCGCCGGCACGGCGAATCAGGGCGCGAAGCCTGGCCAGCAGTTCTTCCATGTGAAAGGGCTTGGTCAGGTAGTCATCCGCACCGGCATCGATGCCGGCCACTTTCTCCCGCCAGGTGTCGCGTGCTGTCAGGATCAACACTGGCAATGTACGACCCGCCGCACGCCATTTCTTCAACACCGTGATGCCGTCCATCTGCGGCAGGCCGATGTCGAGCACGATGGCGTCATAGGGCTCGGTCTCTCCCATGAAGTGGCCATCAACCCCGTTATGCGCCACATCCACGACATAGCCGACTGACTGAATGCCTTCAACAAGTTGTGTGGCCAGCGTTGGTTCGTCTTCGACGACCAGAATGCGCATCAGCGAGGCTCTCCTTGGCGATGCGGTTTGTCATGCTTTTCCTTGAAACCGATGATGGTGCCGTCGCGAGCGAGAATCTTCAGCTTCATCAAGGCGCCTCCCTTGCGCAATAACTTGACTTCATAAACCCACTCACCCTTTTCGCGATCAAGTTCAACCTCCATGACCTGGCCGGGATACTCACGTTCTACCCGATCAAGAATCGTGCGCAAGGGCAGCACGTCCCCCGCCTCGACGGCTTGGCGGGCACGCTCATGGTCGGGGTTGTCGGCTGCGTAACTGACTCCCGTGCCCGACATCGCCAGCATCATCCAAATGAGCAAGCCTGTCAGTGTGCTGCGCCATTGGGGGGTGATTCTCGACGACATCTTTAACTCCGCAGTTTTCCAGGCTGATCTTTTAGCGCTTTGAACCTGAACGCAGGATGAACAAGCGATTCAGCATTCATTCAGACAGGGTGGCGCAAAGTGCGCTCCACAGTCCGATAACCGCCAGGAGAAACGCATGAAGAACATGTTGATCGTCACCTCAGGAATTGTTGCCATGATACTCAGCACAGCCACCTTTGCCGGTCCTCGCGAAGACCTGCTGGCCCAGTATGCGGCAGCCGCCAAGGTAACAAGCTTTTCAGCGGCACGCGGCCAGGCCCTGCATACGCAGAGCTTTTCCGGCGGAAAGCCTGACACACCCTCCTGTACCACCTGTCACGGCAAGGACACCCGGGGAGCGGGTCGGGCGCTGACCGGCAAGACCATCGAACCGGTTGCTGTGTCGGTGACGCCAACGCGTTATACCGATCCGGCCAAGGTTGAAAAATGGTTCAAGCGCAATTGCACCGAAGTATTAGGGCGCGAATGTACCCCGCAGGAAAAAGGTGACTGGCTCACCTTCGTGATCGGTCAGTAATTCGAACTCAAGGAGACTCCCGTGCGCATTCCCTATCGCCCGCTTGCCATCGGCCTCGTGACCTTGGCTTTTTCTGCCCTTGTATTAGCCCGTGCCCAGGCCGGTGACCGTCATTTCTTCGCGCCGGTTACTGATCCGGTCGTCAAAGAGGAGTGTGGTAGTTGCCATCTGGCCTTTGCCCCTTCGATGCTCCCGGCGCGATCCTGGCAACGCATGATGGGCGAGTTGGACAATCATTTCGGGGATAACGCCAGCCTCGATCCGGCCACCGCCGAGAAGATTACGAGCTATCTCGTTGCCAATGCAGGTGATGCGGGTGGCAAGCGCTACAGCAGCAAATTGCTCAAAGGCGTTGCCACCGGGGCTGCTCCACAACGCATCACGGAATTGCCCAAATGGGTGAGCGAACATCGCAAAGTTCCCGACTGGGAGTGGCGCCACAAGGAGGTGCGCACCAAAGCGAACTGTATTGCCTGCCATACAGCAGCAGAGCAAGGCTATTACGAAGAATGACTATTTCAGACACTTTCCTGAGCAGGAGGATTTCACCATGCGACCATTAACCATCACTGCATTGCTTGCCACTGGTTTCTTCTCCATGTCGAGTCATGCCCAGGATGTCCGCTCTGCCAATACCGACAAGGCGAGATGGCTATCGATTCCCGAAGTGCACGCCAGATTGGAATCTGCCGGCTATCGAAATATCGAGAAGATCGAACGTGAAAGCGGCAGCTATGAGATCAAGGCCACCGACCAGGCGGGCCGGCGGATCAAGCTGTATGTGCATCCCCAAACGGGTGAAGTCATCAACCAGCGGCAGCGTGACAAATACGACGGTGGCTATGCGAAAAGCAATCAGCGCAATTCGGCTGACTGCAACGAACGACGCTGCCGTGATGACTTGCCACAAACGGGAACCATCCAACCCGCCGGAAAATGATCCATCAGGAGTTCTAGGACATGAAAATCTTGCTCGGCTTGCTTCTCGCCATCGTTACCGTCGCCTGGGGAATGGATGTGCTTGCCACAGGTGGAAGCAGTGGCGGCACTCTGCCATGGGTAATCCGGCAGGAAGCGCTCTATCTGAGTGGCCTGCTATCGATCGCCTTGATGTCGCTGGCGATGTTTTTGTCCACACGTCCCGCCTGGCTTGAAACCCCGCTCGGCGGTATGGATCGAGTCTATCGGACCCATAAATGGGCCGGCATTCTCGCGGTGAGCTTCGCCGTAGTCCATTGGCTGGTAGAGGAGGTGGTCGGGAAAATACTCAAAGCGCTGGTCGGCCGCGAAGGACGCATCCCCAAGGAGCAATTCACCGGCTTCCTGGAAGTGATGCGCGACCTGGCGAAGGACATGGGGGAGTGGGCGTTCTATCTTGTGCTGGCGATGCTGGTCATCACCTTATGGAAGCGGTTTCCCTATAAAACCTGGCGGGTTGTACATCAGGCCATGCCGGTGCTTTATCTGATGTTGGCGCTGCATGCAGCAATGCTCGCCCCGACTGACTACTGGACTCAGCCAGTCGGCATTCTCATCGCGTTACTCGGCGCTGCGGGGATCTATGGCGCCCTGTACTCGCTGGTCGGTCGCATCGGGAGATCACGCCGCGCCAGCGGGACCGTGACGGCCATCGAGCAAGCTGCCCCGGATGTGCTTACCGTCAGTTGCCAGCTCGACAACAAATGGCGTGGTCATCGCCCCGGTCAATTTGCATTCATTACCTTCGACGAGAAAGAGGGGGCGCATCCCTTCACGATTGCCAGTGCGGATCGGGATGATCGAAGCATCAGTTTCCAGATCAAGGCGCTCGGTGATTACACCCGCACCCTGGGCAAGCGACTGGAGGTCGGTCATGCCGTAAACGTTGAGGGGCCGTATGGTCGCTTCGACATGGCCCGGCAGGATTCGAACGCCCAACAAATCTGGATTGCCGGCGGGATCGGAGTAACGCCGTTCCTCGCCTGGCTGGATGCCTTGCAACAGACGTCGAGCCCAGTTTCTGCAGATCTTCACTACTGCACCCGTGATCGAGCGAATGACCCCTTTGTCGCCCGCCTCGAGGCAAGCTGCGCCGCGTTGCCTGGCATCCGTCTGCACATTCATGGCGCCCAACAGGGTGAAACATTGAGCGCTGCCGATGTGGCCGCTG
>ERZ1645187.3335-NODE-3335-length-13565-cov-13.330348_pt1 | contig 13565 bp, 14 predicted proteins | sample MGYA00575352_ERZ1645187 | MGnify/ENA primary metagenome ERZ1645187 (study PRJEB40837, sample SAMN11349314) | freshwater sediment metagenome | isolation source: river sediment | host: Sediment | place: India: Wazaribad , New Delhi | collected 2017-02-21 ...
GGGAGGGGAATGGTGGGCGTGGTCTTCGCTGCCCGCGACGCGCTGCCTATTGTGCCTTAACGTAATCAATCATCAAAACAGCATCCGGCTCAAAAGCCGGATGCTGTTTGTTTTTTATTCCGTTTCGCCAAAATTATTGGCGTGCAGCGTTTTCAGCGCTTCCAATGCTTCCTGTTCGTCTTCACCTTCAGCGTTCACTGTAACCCGCGTACCGCGGGAAGCACCCAGCGTCAGCACCCCTAGGATGCTCTTGGCATTCACTTCCTTTTCGCCTTTGCGAACGGTTATTTTGCTTTTAAATTTATTCGCTTCTTGTACAAACAGCGCCGCCGGACGGGCGTGCAGACCGGTTTTATTGGTGATTTCCAAATCAATGCTGGGCATTCTGTTCCTCCCAAAGTGACGATAATGGTGCAATTATATCCAAAATTTTATGCAGCGGTCTAAAAATTATTGGTTTCATGCCCCAGGTTAACCCTAATCATTACATGATAAAATTAAAGATCACCACTCATGCTACGATGGGCAAGTTTGGGCGCAGGAAGCAGCCATGATTGAAACTGAACAAATTCTAATCCGGATTGTCGTCTCGCTGCTGTTGGGCGGGTTGGTCGGCTTTGAAAGAGAGCGGGATGGCCAACCGGCCGGGCTGCGCACCCATATGATTTTGGTTTTGGGGGCCTGCCTGGCCATGATTCTTTCGATTAACATTGCAAGTGAATATGGCACTGATCCAGCCCGCATCGCCGCCCAGGTGGTTTCAGGCATTGGTTTCCTGGGCGCGGGAGCCATTTTGCGCTTTGGCTTCAATATAAAAGGGCTGACGACAGCTTCAACCCTTTGGACGATGGCAGTAATCGGCATGGTCATCGGCCATGGCGACTATTGGATTGGCATCATCGCGACCGTCCTCATCCTGATTGTTTTGGGCCTTTTGGATACATTTGAACACCGCTTCATCCGTGCCAGCCGGATTTGTGAAATCGTGGTGGATGTAGATGACATCAACCGCACCGTTCATGAAGTGCGCGAGGTCATCAATGCCAACGTGCAGCGCAAATTAAGCTATTCCACCCGTAAAAGCATTCGTCATAAGCACTTACGCATGGAAGTTGTGGCCCAAATTGCCGGCAATGAGAAAGTTGAAGACCTGGTGGAGAAGATTTCCGGGATTGAAGGAGTCCGTGCAGTCAAGGTGGAGTAATTGCTCTTCACGCCGAGATTGCCGACTGACAAAGTAAGCAAGCGCATCCAAAATGCCTACATTATTTCAAAGCCTCAGCAGCCATGATATCAGTTTCTTGCGAGCCGTGGCTGAACTGTGGGGGGTCAATTCTTCCGCGCGCGAGGCGCGGACAATGGCGCGCGACCTAGCGTCCGCTCTCGCTAACGAAGAACTGCTGCAGGAGGTTTTTACAGCGCTGCCTGCGCCAGCCCAAGCAGCTCTCGCACAGCTGAGCGTAAACGGCGGCAGCATGCCCTGGGCACAATTTGTTCACCAATACGGCCCACTGCGACCGATGGGGCCAGCCAGACGCGACCGCGAAAAGCCGCATTTGTTCCCCGCCAGCACCACCGAGCGACTTTATTATCGCAGCCTCATCAGCCGTGAATTTGTAAGCGGAAGCGGCGACAGCGCCGAGGTGGCTTGCCTTCCGCAGGAGTTTCTCCCCTGGGCGCAGCTTTTCAGTGAAGCGACACTGCCGGCCGAAGCACCCACGCTTGCCCCCCAGGCAGCTCCCGCCACCGAGGCCGTCTTGCCTGGCGGAACGATCCTGGACGAAATCTGCACCTTCTTTGCCGCCCAACGCCTGGATCAGTCAGCCGAATTGCTCAAAATGAGCGACGCGCCGCCATGGCATTGGCCGGTACTTGCCCACTTGCTGCAAGACACTGGGCTGTGGGATGGCAAGAGCCCAACCCTGGCCGACAATGCCCGCAGCTTCATGACCCAGCCGCGCAGCGCCGCCCTGACCTGGCTAACCGGTGCCTGGGCGGCCAGCGCCAGCTTTGACGAGCTGCGTCTGATTCCGGGTCTGCGCTGCGAGGGCACCTGGCGCGCCGCGCCGCTGCCGCCCAGACGGTGGTTCTTGAATTACATCGCAGCTTTGCCAGATGAAACCTGGCTGCGTTTTGATGACTTGCTGAACCAGATCCGCAAGGAGCACTTTTACTTCCTGCGCCAAAGCGGCGACTTTCTGTCGTGGATGATCCGCCACAACGTCCCGGGTTCCCCGCTCCTTCTGGGGGAAGATTACTGGGATGAGGTTGAAGGCGCCTGGCTGCGCTTCGTGCTGCTGGAGCTCTTGCCCTGGATGGGTCTTGTGGAGACTGCACCTGGCGGCCCGAATGGCGATCTTTTTCTCAAACATGCCTGGGCTGGAAGCGCCTTGATGGGCGACCTGCCGCCCGGCATGCCCGCAACGGACGGCACTGTTAGCGTCAGCCCGGTCGGTGAAATCAGGATGGAAGGGCCTGTGCCGCTCCTGGCCCGCTACCAGCTGGCGCGCTTCACAGAATGGCAGAAAAGCGAGCGGCAGCGCTTTGTAGGCCGCATTACCCCTGCCTCCCTGAAGCGGGCCTCCGCCCAGGGGCTGACTGTGCGCCATCTCACCCGGCTATTGCGCAAATACACCACCCGGGCTGTTGCGCCAGTGTTGGTTAAAGCATTGATCCGCTGGGAAAATGAAGGCCCAGAAGCGCGCCTGGACTCCCTGACGGTACTGCGCCTTAAGACGCCAGACCAGCTACAGATGCTGCGCGATTCCCCAGCCGGCCGGCACCTGGGCGAGGCGCTTGGGCCAGCCACAGTCATCGTCAAAGAGGGCGCAGCGGAAAAAGTCCGCGCCGAGCTGGCCCGCCTGGGCCTGCTTTGTGACAGCTCTGTACAGGGGCAGCTGTGAAAGCGCGCCTTTCTGCTCTGCCCGATCAGGGCGTAGCCTCAACCCACCCGGGCCTTCAGAAAACACGACCATCTTTTTGGGAAGTATTGGCCCGCTGCATATTTTTGGCGCATGCCCTCAGCGGCCTGCTGCGGGTTTATGGCGTTTTGCGCCAGGGCACCCTTTTAGGCTCGGTTGGGATGACCCAATCGCAGCTGATCTTTCTGATTGCTCAGGGCGCATTGAGCGCGCTGCTAAATGCCCTGGCCTGGGGCAGCCTGCGCTTTGGCCGGCAAAAAAGACCAATACTCTTGCTGCTGGCATTTCTCTTTACTACTCTCAGCTTGTGGCTTGAACGTCTGCTGCTTTGGGCGCCCGATCAGCCAGCCGGGAACGCCCCCTTTGTCGTAGCCCTGCAGGCGCTTTGGCTGGCCATCCTCGCAATTTTGCTGGTGACATGGCACAAAAGAAAGGAACTGTAAGATGGATCAAGAAATTGAGGTGAAATACCTGGTAAAAAACCTGGAACAAATCAAGCAAAAGACACTCGCGCTGGGCGGGCAGCTCGTACAGCCGCGCGTCCGCGAAATTAACTGGCGCTATGACACCCCAACCCAGAACCTCCGGCAGAAGCAGGAAGTGCTGCGCCTGCGCCAAGACACCGCCGCGCGGTTAACCTTCAAAGGATCGGGTTTCGTCCAGGAAGGGGTCTTAACCCGTACAGAAATTGAGTTTGAGGTCAGTGATTTTGCGGCCGCCGACCGTCTTTTGGAACATCTGGGTTATCAGGTTTTTTTCATCTACGAAAAGTTTCGTCAAAATTACCGCCTTGAAGGGCTGACCTTATCATTGGATGAGCTGCCCATCGGAAACTTCGTGGAACTGGAAGGCCGTACCCCGCAGCTGGTGCGCCAGGTTTCAGACCTGCTGGGGCTGGACTGGCAAGCCCGCGTCAACACCAGTTACACCGACCTGTTTTACAGTCTCAAAGCTCGCAACGGGTATACCTTCAGGGATCTGAGCTTCGATTCCCTGCGCGACATCACGGTCAGCGCCGCCGATCTGCAGCTGCAGTACGCTGACCCAAGCTGAGCTGGCATGGAACCCTGGCAGACCCTTTCAAGCCGCCTCATCTTTGAACAGCAGCCCTGGATCCGCGTTGAGGCGCGCGACTTGCAGCTGCCCGATGGGCAGTTGATCCGCGATTGGATTTGGCTGGACACGCCCAATTTTGTGATTGTGGCTGCGCAAGATCCGGAGAGCCGCTTTTTGGTTTTTGAACAAACCAAGTATGCCGTTCAGGGGGTAACCCTGGCGCCTGTCGGCGGATATATCCGCCCGGGCGAAGATCCACTGGCTGCAGCCCAACGCGAGCTCAAAGAAGAAACCGGCTGCGAAGCCAAAGACTGGACCTTTTTGGGCGCGTTTGCCACCGATGCCAACCGTGGCAACGGTACCGGCTTTTACTACCTGGCACGTGGGGCCAGCCAAACCGGGCCGGTGGATTCTGACGACCTGGAAGAGCAGCACCTGCTGCTGCTTACCCCTGCCGAATTGAAGCAGGCCCTGCTTGACGCCCGGGTCAAGGTCATAACGTGGCAGGCCTGCCTGGCGATGGCTTTGCTCCGCTGCTGAGCCAGTCCGCCCCCTCTGGCTAACACGCTCAAAAAAGCCAGCCAGTGCGTGCCAGCACACTCATGTATAATCAGATCAAACAAAACTGAATTCAGGAGATCTCACCCGATGACTGGACCAAGAATTGTACACGCACCCCGCGGGAACCAACTGACCTGCAAGAACTGGCAGATTGAAGCGGCCTACCGCATGATCCAAAACAACCTCGACCCGGCAGTGGCGGAGCGGCCCGAAGCACTGGTTGTCTATGGCGGCCGCGGTCAGGCTGCACGCTCATGGGAAGCTTTCGACGCCATATTGGAAACCCTCAAACACCTGGAAGAAGATGAAACACTGCTGGTGCAATCCGGTAAACCGGTTGCCGTATTCAAGACCCACCGCGACGCGCCCCGTGTGCTGATCGCCAATTCGAACCTGGTGCCACATTGGGCCACCCAGGCCCATTTTGACGACCTGGCTGCCCGCGGCCTGATGATGTACGGGCAGATGACAGCTGGATCCTGGATTTACATTGGCACCCAGGGAATTCTTCAGGGTACCTATGAAACTTTTGGCTCGCTGGCCAAGGAACAGGGCTGGCCCTCACTTAAAGGCAAATTTGTGCTTACAGCCGGTCTGGGTGGAATGGGTGGCGCGCAGCCTATGGCCATCACCATGAACGAAGGCGTGGGCCTGATTGTAGAAGTTGACCCCGAGCGGGCACGCAAGCGGCTCGAAATCGGCTACGTTGAAATGGTAACCGATAACCTGGAAGAAGCCATGACCCTGGTGGAAGAAGCGGTGGCGCAAAAAATCCCGCGCTCCATCGGACTGATCGGCAATGCCGCTGATGTGCACACGGAACTGGTGCTGCGCGGTGTCATCCCGGATGTGGTCACCGATCAAACCTCAGCCCATGATCCGCTTTCTTACGTGCCGGCTGGCATGAGCCTGACTGCTGCCAATCAACTGCGCCAGGCTGACCCGGCGCGCTATACCCAGCTTTCACTGCAGACGATGGCGCGCCATGTGGAGGCGATGCTGGCCTTCCAAAAGAAAGGCGCGATTGTCTTTGACTACGGCAACAACATCCGCCAACACGCACTCGATCAGGGCGTAAAGGAGGCCTTTAACTTCCCGGGCTTTGTGCCGGCCTACATCCGCCCGCTATTCTGTGAGGGTAAAGGGCCTTTCCGCTGGGTGGCCCTCTCAGGCGACCCCGAAGACATCTACCGCACGGACGAGGCCATCATGGCCCTCTTCCCTGAGAACGAACATCTGCACCGCTGGCTGCACATGGCGCGCGAACGGGTTCCTTTCCAGGGCCTGCCCGCCCGCATCTGCTGGCTGGGCTATGGGGAGCGCGCCAAAGCCGGGCTGGCCTTCAACCAGCTGGTAGCGGATGGCATCGTCAGCGCTCCAATTGTGATCGGACGCGACCATCTGGACGCGGGTTCGGTGGCCTCCCCCAACCGCGAGACCGAGGCCATGCGCGATGGCACCGATGCGGTCAGCGACTGGCCGATTTTGAACGCCCTCATCAATGCCGTCAACGGAGCCACCTGGGTATCGTTCCACCATGGTGGGGGTGTGGGGATCGGTTACAGCCAGCACGCTGGCCAGGTGATTGTGGCTGATGGCACCCCCGAAGCCGCCCTGCGCCTGCAGCGCGTGCTGACGGTTGACCCAGGCATGGGCGTCGTCCGCCATGCCGATGCCGGCTATGAAACCGCCATCAAATTTGCCCGTGAACATCACATCCAGATCCCGATGTTACCCGGGGAAGACTGACTGCTAACTGGAAGGCTGCTTTGAAAAGTAAACGGATTCTGTTTTTCATCCTTGCCATTCTGATCGGCCTGGGAGCCGGCCTGGCCTTCGGTTGGCTGGTGCTGCCGCCGCAGGCCCCGCGTGAAGCCGCGCTGAGCGACCTGCGGGCCGATTACAAGACCGACCTGGTGCTGATGGCGGCCGAAAGCTTCAGCGTACATCAGGATCCACGGGCAGCTTTGGAACAACTGGCCCAAATTGACACCGGAGACCCGCTCACGTTGCTGGTAAATTCGATCCAATACGCGCAAGCAATCGGCTACGCCAGCGCGGATTTGGACACGCTGCGCGCCTTGTTTTATGGCATTGACGCCGACGTCTATCAGAGCTGGCTGGAAGAACAGGGCAGATGATGGAAAAACAAAACCGTGGCTATTGGTTTTTGCTGACCGGCCTGATTCTCGGGATAGCAGCCGGGCTGCTGATTTCGCTCCTGCTCGCCCCCAGCATTAACCCGGAAGCCCTGCCCCACGAGCTTTCTGGTGAAGCCCGCTCGGCATACCGCCTGATGATCGCCCAAGCGTACGGGGGCGTGCCCGACCTCGCGCGAGCTCAAAGCCGCTTGCAGCTGGTAGGAGATGCCAGCCCAGCCGACGCATTGATTGCCCAAGCCCAAACCTTACTTGCCCAGGGTGGCTCTGAAACGGACGCACGCACGCTGGTTCAGCTGGCAACTGCGCTGCAGGCCGCCAGCCCCGGTGGCCCGCAATAAGCAAATCTGTTGATTAGCTACATAAAAAAACTCCCCGGGCGGGGAGTTTTTTGAAATTAAAGCGGTCTCAGCATCTCAAGGAAGGGTGCTATTGGCGGCAAAGTCATCGCCCAGGTAAAGCACCAGATCAACTGTGGCGGCCGGGTCATATGCGTAGACGATGCGGGTGGAAGGGCTGATTTTAAACAGGTCCACCAGATAGTGCAGTGTATAGGGCTTGGCACCATAGAAGGTGATGGTTGAATAGGTCTGATAGGCTGCGTTCGTCTCTTCTACCACGTTCAGGCCCTTTGCTCGCAGATATTCGGCGGTTTTGGCTGCCAAACCTTCCTGAGAGGAGGCATTGCGCACCGAGATACTGGCGCCCTCTTCCTGGAGGATGGTCTCAAGGTTTTGTTCTGCGTTGACGGCGCTCACTCCACCAAATACTTCATCCCGTAGTTCGCGGATCTTATCGGGAATCGGACGCAGCATGGAGAGCCCATCTGGCGATGTGCCAAAGTTTACGTACGACCCATTAATCGCCCGGCTCAAAATTTGATCACGTGGGATGGATAGTGCTTTTTGCGCCAGTGAAAGTGCCTGATCCAACGTTAAATTGGTGCGGATCCCAGAGGACAGATCGGCATAGAGTTGCGGGGCTTTGGCAATCAGCGTCGGCATCATATTGAAGCTCAGGACGCGGTCGCGGATGGCCATGATCACCTGCTGCTGGCGCTGAGCACGGTCAAAATCTCCGCCGGAAGTGCTGCGGTTGCGCACGTAAGCCAGCGCAAGGTCGCCGGGCAGCGTGTAAGTGCCCGGATCCAGCCAGTAAGAGCGGTCGGTGTTCACGATATCCAGCTGGATGCGCTCTGGAATGGTCACTTTGACCCCATCGATATTGTCGATAAAGCTGACAAACGCATCAAAATTGATTTGAGCATAATATTGGATCGGGACGCCTAGCAGGTCCTCCACGGTGCGCACAGCCAGGCCTGGCCCACCGCCTGGCAGCTGGAAGCTTTCGCCAATGCTGTAGGCCGTGTTGATTTTGCCGTAATCACTGCCGGGAATTTTCACCCATAAATCGCGCGGAATGGAAATCATGCCGGCGGTGTTTGAAACCGGATCAATCGTAAACAGGATCATGGTATCGGTCAGCGGCGCACGCACGTCCGGGCTGCGAGCGTCAATGCCCATAATCAGCACATTTACTCGTGTTTTGCCGTCCCACTCGGGGGCACTCAATGGCGCCTGAGGTGCGTCCAGGGTAGGGGTACCGTCACTCGTCACAACTTCGGTGCCCGTTCCGCCATCCACAGGCTCAGCCGCTGCAGAGACGGGCTCACCAGGCAGGTTGAGAATCGTCATTTCGGCAACAAAATTGCTGACAAAACGCCCCAAAAGGATGCCACCCAGCAGACCGACGCCGAGCAAAACGCCTAAAATGATGCGGGTTTTGGTGCTCCGCGGGAAAGTGCTTTTAATTTTTTCAAAAAAATTCTTCATAAGCAGTTAAATGACGCCCAAGGGGGTTTCAGCCGACATACGGGGTCAGTTCTCTTTCTGTAGTTATTCGGGTTTAGGGGCGGGAACCGGCAGCGCTTCTTTTTCAACGGACTGCCATTTATCACCCTCTTCGATCAACATGACCGGAATATCTTCCCAGATGGGGTATTTTCGGCCGCAATCTTCACAGATCAGCCAGCTTTCCCGGTAATATTCCAATTTACCCGTTTTGACCCTGACGCACGCCGGGCAGCGCAACAAGTCCAATAGCCTGCTTGAAATCACTTCATCCTCCATTTACTGAAAGCTCGCCTTTCCATTTGCGGGCCACAAGCACATTTTACCATAAGGGTAAAACAAGCCCTGCCCAGGCACTCAGTGAGTCAGGCCGGTCAGGTCTGTGCCCGGGCCGTAATTGAATCCATCGGGCCACGGCACGTATGTCGTGCGGATCGTATCCGTGAAGTAAACTGCGCCGTCGCGATAAACGGTGCGGTACACTTCGACGCTGGCGCCCGCTACCGCCCAGTCCACCTGGCGGATTTCACCGGCCGGCAGGGTGGGGTCTTCGCGATAGATCGGTTCAGGCGGCGGTGTGATGTTGGTCAGACCGGTAGTATCCCACTCCATGCTGCGGCCATCGCTGGTGGAATAAAACTTCCAGGTCAGCGAATGGTCAGTGGGGTATGTTTCCATGAGCAACCAATACGGGGTGTCATTTTTGAACTTAAAGTCAACCAGCGGAACATAAACGGTGGCATCCAGCCCGGCCAGGTCGGTATCCGGTACGCCGTTGGACATTTGCTCGTAATAACTGACCCGGTAAGCATGCGCATATCTTTCCACAATCGGAAAACCGCCAAAAAAAGCCGCTCGGAACAGGGTCGTGCTCACCTGACAAACGCCCCCTCCGACGCCTTTGACGGATTGATCGCCAACAATGATGACGGCTTCAGCGTAACCATTCTCCAGGCTGATATCCGTCAGGTAGCGCGCCATCGAAAACACTTCGCCGGGGGCCACCAACACGCCGTGAAAGCTGCTGGCAGCAGCGTGGATATTTTGAACGCGCTCTGCGGCCGACCCCCAGAAATATGAGGTGTACTCGCTCACCAGCTCGGTAATGCCCAGCTCAGCGGCGGTGGTGGTATCCGTGACCAGTGGGTTAACTTCATCCATCACCAGCCTGGCCTCGTGCCCACCAGCCTGCACGGCATCCAGGATCTGAATCGCGCTTTTTTCCACGTCCAACGAGCCGCCGGGGACGGCTTTCTGGAGCAGTTCAAGCTGACGCGTTTCGTCGTTAAACATCATACGCGCATTCATGGGCTCCCGCCGAAGCGATGGGGCGATCGTCCCGAGATAGTTGACCAAAGCCTGCTGGTCAAGGCTGAGCACATACGCCTCACTGCCTTGAACGGTCTGGCGCTCCACCCGCAGCAGTTTCGCCAAGGCTTCCGGGGCAATCTGCCAGGGGCCAACATCTGATTGGTCTTCGGGTGGCAGGATGGTAAACGGGGCGCTGAGGATCGCCTGTGCGGTTTCAGCCGTCGGGCCAGCATCCATAATGAGCGGCTTGCTTTCGCTGACCACCAAAGCGATGGTGCCGTATTGCTGGGTGATGAGATAGGCATCCAGCCGGCTCAAAGTGGCGCTCAGGTCCACCTGACGGCCAACCTGGCCAGGCTGAACGCTTACCTGCGCACCGGAAATGCTGATTTCTGCTTCGCGCATTGGTGCGTCGACCTGACGGGCGATCTGCTGCAAGGCGCTGTAGGCTTTGCTCTGGTCGTAAACAATTGCCGGTGTGACGTCCCTTCCCTTGCGGTAAGCACTCAGCTGTTCCATCAGGTTGCCCAGCAGGCCAGATTGCCTTCCGGTTTGAAAGGCCTGGGTCACCGTTGCGGGAATGTCATAGCTAAACCCCAGTTCTGCTGGCGTGAACTGCCAACGCTGCTCCCCATCGCTGAACACGATCTGCCCGCCATTGGGGTAAACCAGCGCTTCTTGCAGCTTGATGACGGCTTCCGAGGGGGTCAGCCCAGAGAGGTCAACGCCGGCAGCACTCACGCCGGCATAAATGTGTTCCTGCTGGCGTGACTCGTAGGCAAACAAGACGGCAATGGCAGCCGCCAGTGCTAAAAGCAGTGCAAACAAAATAATGAAACCGGACTGCCGTCGCAATACGGCAGCGGTCGTAGTGGGTGTGTTTTGGGTTGTTTCCATATCTTTTCTATTTTATTGCATCAAGAGCTTGCCGGCCTGAGGCTGTTCAGGCTTGGCCAGCCCGTCCATAGGTTATGAATAGGACGCCTTTTAGGGGTGGCTTGTTCCCTGGCCAGATGAGCCGGATGCATTGCGCTATAATCTTGTTAAAGAAGAAAAGCCGAAAATTAATAGCATGATGCGAAAATACAAGTTACTCCGCGGGGTTGCTCTGGCTTTGCTGCTGTGCGGGGTGGTCGCCTTGCAGGCCCAATCCGCCTGGCAGCCATCCTTCGGGCATCAATCTCAGCCGGCCGACGCCACCGCAACCAATGATCCCGCTGCTGCCCAGCTGCCGGCGACGCTGCCTGCCAACCTGCTTTACGAAACGGCCACTCCCGGTCTCGACGGTGCCATTATCCATACCGTGCTCGAAGGTCAGTTTCTGATCAATATTGCCGAGCTTTACGGCGTCCCGCTGGCGGATCTGATGGCCAACAACAACCTGACAGGCGACTCGATCATTTACCCGGGTGATCAGCTGATCATCTTCAAGGGAGGTGAGATCAACCTGGGCTTGGGAACGCCGACAGCGGTTGAAACGCTGCCCGTGAGCTCCGCAACGCCCACCGCACCCCCAACAGCCACATTTCTGCCTCAATTGGTCAGCGAAACCGCACTTGCCACTCAGGCTCAGCCCGGTTTGACCGAACGGCTGTTTTCAGGCAACGCTCGCTGGCTGGCGCTGGGCGTTATCGGCCTGGTGCTGCTTGGCCTGGTGTTGGTAATCGTCAGCTCACACCGCATCCAGTAAAGCAGCCTCTTCTTTTGTTGCCAGATGAGCACCGCGTGAAGCTTCACAGCGGTAAATCAGCGCCTTTTTGCTGGTTTTTTGCTGGTACCGCTCAGACAGGTCCCGGATGAATGCCCTGGCGTGCCGCCGATCCACCAGATTGATGGTGCAGCCGCCGAAACCCGCCCCGCACAGCCGCGCCCCAAAGCAGCCGGTCAGTTTTGCAGCCTCTTCCACCAAAACATCCAGTTCCGGACAGCTGACTTCATATAAGTCACGCAGCGAGGTGTGGCTGGCGTACATCAGCTGGCCAAAAGCGTTGATATCTGCAGCCTTAAGGTACTGCCCGGCCAGCTGGACCCGTGCAATCTCTTCTACAACATGCCGGGCGCGTCGGCCGACCGGCTCTGGCAGCTGCGGCAGAAACTCCTGCAGCAGCTCCGGCGAGATGTCTCGCAGGGAAGTCAGCCCGGGCTGCCATGCGCTCAGCAGCCTGAGGGCTTCCTCACATTCGGCGCGGCGCGCGTTGTAAGCCGAGCAGGCCAAATTGCGGCGGACGCCTGAATCGGCAATCACCAAAGTCACCTCGGGCGGCAATGGCAGCGGCTCCCAATCCAGACTGCGGGTATCGAATTGAAGCGTGTGCCCTTCTTGCCCAAACAGGCAGGCAAATTGGTCCATCAAGCCGGATTTCACACCGACGTACTCATTTTCTGCAAGCTGACAGGCCTTGGCCAGTGCCAGCGGATCCATCTGCCAGCCGCCGGCATGCTGCCAGGCCAACGCAAAGCCAACCGAAACAGCAGCGGAAGAACTTAGACCGGCCCCAATCGGGATGTTGGATCGGTAGCTGACCCGCAGCCCGGGGGTTGGCCGTCCGGCTTCTTGCAGCGCCCAGGCAACCCCAGCCGGATAGCAGGCATAGCCTGGCAGCGGCAGACCGGTCAGGTCACGCTTCTCTTTTAATTCGGTAAGGCTCAGGCTGGTCTCGGCGCCCAAATCTAATGCGTGCAGCTGGAGCACAGGCTCCGCCAACACCTTCACCCTAAGCTGAACAAAGCGATCGATGGCAGCCGGCAGCACGACGCCATCGTTATAATCCACATGCTCCCCCAATAAATTAACCCGGCCGGGCGCAATGACGGTAAAAACTTCTCCCGCTGCCAGCGGGCTGGCGGGTTGGGGGGAATACGCCGGTTGACGAAGCAGATTTTTCTTTTTATCGGTGACCAGGCGCGCTTTGGCTTGGTGGGTCAGTTGTTTGATTTCGTATTCGCGTTTCAGCGCGCTGATCTTATCCGGCAGTTCTTCCAGATAAACCAGCCGGGCCGGGCCATTCAAACGGATATAGCGGGCGCCTTTACCACGGTTATGGACCCGCAGCCGACGCTGCGGGTCAGTCGTCCAACCAGCGTAATATGCGCCATTCGCACATTCCATCAGATAGCAATAGCAGGTCATGGCGGCTCCGTTGCCCTAGTTCAGGCGCCAACCAAAAAGCGCGTAATCCGCAGAAGGGGGGCTTGAATCAGTGTGCCAAAAAGGTCAAAGCCAATCCGCGGGCCGACAACAACCAAAACCAGCAGCAATATCGGCCCATATTGGCGCAATTTCGCAAAGCCGTCTTGCCAGCGGTCTGGCAGCAAGTATTCCATCACCTTTTCGCCATCCAGCGGGGCCAGCGGGATGAGGTTGAAGAGGAAGAGCGCAACATTGATGTAGACAAACTCCAACAGAAATTGCCCGGGGGTCGGAAGCCAGCTGCTTCCCTGAGCATAAATCGAGGCCAACCCCAGGCGGATGATCATCGCAGCGCTGGCGGCCAGCACCAGGTTGCTCAACGGGCCGGCCAATGAGACCAACATGGTGCCAGCCCGGTTTTTTTGCCGCAAGGCTGCCGGATTTATCGGCACTGGCTTCGCCCAGCCAAAGCCTGCCACGATCAACATCAACGTTCCGAGTGGGTCGAGGTGGGCCAGTGGGTTCAAGGTGAGGCGGCCAGCTGCACGCGGGGTCGGGTCGCCCAGCAGGTCAGCGG